>Ga0209471_1002404_pt1 | contig 10768 bp, 7 predicted proteins | sample GraSoiAngelo_128_FD_185885 | JGI IMG/M metagenome (GOLD analysis project Ga0209471, IMG submission 185885) | Grasslands soil microbial communities from the Angelo Coastal Reserve, California, USA - 14_0927_12_20cm (SPAdes) (version 2) | ecosystem: Environmental > Terrestrial > Soil > Grasslands ... | reverse complement strand
GCTCATCGTCCACGACCTGCGCAGCCCGCTCTCGGGAGTGGTCGCCTATCTGCAGTTGCTCCAGGAAGAAGTGACCGGCCGCGCCGCCAACGACGTGAAGATGGCGCTGCAGTCGGCCGACACGGCACTCTCGCGCCTGGAAGAGACGCTGCAAGTGCGGCTGCTCGAAGAAGGGCGGCTGGCCGTGCGGCGCGAGCCGGTGACGCTGCCTGCCATCGTCAGCGAGACCTTGGCGTCGATCGAGGCCATGGCCCGTCGCAAGGGCGTGGCGCTGGCCCGCACCGTCGAGGGCGAGCCGGTGGCGAGGCTCGACGGCAAGCTGGTGCGGCGATCGATGGAGAACCTGCTCAGCAACGCGCTCAAATACACACCCTCGGGCGGCGATGTGCGCCTCTCGGTGCGCGCCCGGCCAGCCGAAGTCGAGATCGAGGTGGCCGACCGCGGGCCGGGCATTCCCGACGAGCTCAAGGGCTCCCTCTTCGAGAAATTCGGCTCGGTGGAGGTCAAGCGCGGCGGCGTGCGCAAGGGCTTCGGCCTGGGCCTCTATCTCGTCAAGCTGGTCGCGCAGGGTCATGGCGGCGAGGTCTCGGTGGAGGATCGCCCAGGCGGAGGCAGCGTCTTCCGCATGATCCTGGGAGGGCCATGAGGACCCTGCGGGACTGGCCGCTGCGCTGGAAAATCCTCGCGCTGATCCTGGCGGTGGGCCTCTTGCCGATGGTCATCACCGGCGCCGTCGAATTCCGCGAGGCGCGGCGGCTGATGCGCAGCTCCGCGCAGGCGCTGCTCGATGCGAGCGCCGAAACGCTGGCCGGCGACATCGACGAGCTGCACGGGGCGGAGCGGCGCGCGGTGTTGCGCTTCAGCCGGCAGCCGATGATCGAGCGGTTCTGCGCTGCTGGCAGTCGCGAGCGCACCGCCCTCAGCCGCGAGGTCCGATCGATCATCGAGGTCTTTCTCTCCAGCGACGCGCGGCTGTTCAATCTGTCGCTCCTGAGCATCGACGGCACGGCCATCGCAGGCGGCGACGACTCCGTGATCGGCAAGAATTTCGCCTACCGCCGCTACTTCCGCGAGGCGCTGCGCGGCGCCCCCAACTCGCCCGAGCTGCACATCGGCGTGCGAGAGGTCGGCGCGCCTCCGCTCATCGCCTACTCCACGCCGGTGTTGGTCGATGGCCGCGTGGTCGGTGTCGCGGTGGCGCACGCGCATGCGTCGGCGCTGTGGGACTTGATGCGCGCCCCGCACGCCGGCGAGGGCAGCTTCGCGATGGCGCTCGACGAGCACGGCATCCGCGTCGCCAACAGCTCGAGCCCCGACCTGCTCTTTCATCCGTCGCACGCACTGTCGCCCGCAGTCGTCGACGAGCTGGTCGCTTCCCGCGAGTTCGGCGAGCAGACCCGCACCCTCCTGCAGCAGCCGATCGAATTCGAGCAGGGCTCTCCGGGCGCCCGGGGGGAGCTGCTGGCCGAAAGCTTCGTGACCCGCGCAGGGGTCGACGGCGTCGACAATCTCGCGCTGATGCGCCGGCTGAAGAATGCGCCCTGGACCCTCTTCGTGCTGGTGCCCGAGCCCAGCCTGAGTGCGCCGGTGCGGGTGCTCCTCCAGCGGACGGCCGCGGTCAACGTCGCGGTGCTGCTTCTCGCTCTCCTCTGCGGCGGGCTGGTGGCCAGCCGCATCCTCCGGCCGGTTGGCGAGCTGAGCTCGGCGGCGCGGCGGATGCAGCACGGCGACCTCGGTGCCCGCGTGGCGCTGGGGGGCCGCGACGAGCTGGGCGCGCTCGGCGATGCCTTCAACGCCATGGCTGCCGCGCTTTCCGCCTCGCAGGACGAGCTGGAGGAGAACGTGCGCGCCCGCACGGAAGCTCTGGCCAAGGCCAAGAACTCACTCGAGGGGCAGAACGCCGCGCTGGCCGCGCGCACTTCCGAGCTGACGGAGCGCCAGGGCCGCGACTCCGCTTTCGCGCGCACGCTCGCCGCGCTGGCCGGCCAGGGAAACATGCGCGAGGTGATGTCGGCAGCGCTGGGCGAGGCGGAGACCTATCTCTCCTCGCTGCTGCTCGTCTGCTACCGGCGCGAGAAGGAGCGGCTCATTCCGGTGGCGGTGCGCGGCGGCGAAGCGCGCCCGCTCCTGGTCGAAGGGCGCGTCGCCGAGGCCTTCGCGGCGCACAAGCCGGTCCTCGTCGAAGGCCTGCCGGGAAACTCCGACATGCGTTTCGAGGCCGGCCTCGCCAGCGGCCCGCCCCGGGCGGTGATGCTGGTGCCGCTCGCGATGGGCGACCGCGACGTGGGCCTCTTCGCCGGTGGATTTCACGACCGGCCGGGGCCGCAGCAGATCGCCTTCATGGTGGAGCTGGCGCTGCCTCTCACCCTCACCGTCGCCCGCCACGAGCTGCACGAGCAGACGGAGCGCTTCGCGCTGCAGCTCGCGCAGCGCAACGAGGTCTTGCGCGAGCAGTCCAACGAGCTCGCCTCCAAGAAGACCGAGCTGGAGCAGAAGAACAAGGAGATCGAGCGCGCCAACCAGATGAAGAGCGAGTTTCTCGCCAACATGTCGCACGAGCTGCGCACGCCGCTCAACGCGGTCATCGGCTTCTCCGAGCTGATGCTCGAGTCGCCCGAGCGGATGCCTGACGATTACGTCCAGTTCGTGCGCGACATCCTCCGCAGCGGCCGCCACCTGCTCTCGCTCATCAATGCCGTGCTCGATCTCGCCAAGATCGAGGCGGGCCGCGTGACTCTCGAGCTGCAGCCGCTCGACCCGCGGCAGCAGGTGATGGGCGCCTGCGCGCTGGTCTCGGCGCTGGCGCAGAAGAAGCGGCTCTCCTTGCAGCAAGTTGTGCGCACCGCGCGCAGCGTGCGGGCCGACGCCGGCAAGCTGCAGCAGATCCTCCTCAACCTGCTCTCCAACGCGATCAAGTTCAGCGAGGAGGGCAGGCGGGTGGAGATCGGCGTCGAAGACCAGGGCACCTTCCTTCGCTTCTGGGTGAAAGACGAGGGCCCGGGCATCGACGAGTCGGTGCGCAAGGACCTCTTCAAGCCCTTCATGCAAGGCGAGTCGCCGCTGAACAAGAAGCACGACGGCACCGGCCTGGGCCTCGCCATCACCCGCAGGATGGTCGAGCACCAGGGCGGCGATGTCGGAGTGGAGAGCGAGCTGGGCAAGGGTTCCACCTTCTGGGCGCTCCTTCCCGCCGACGAGCGGATCGCGGCCGCGCCGGCGGCCCCAGCGGTTCTTCCTGCTCCAGCTCCGGCTCCGGCTGCCGCACCTCCGGTTGCCGCGGCTCCGGCTGGCGCGGCTCCCGCTCTCGCAGCTCCGGCCCCGGCGGTGGCCAGACCGCTCGTCCTGGTGGTGGAGGACGATGCCTCCAACGCTCGTCTCTTGCGCTTCCACCTGGAGGCCGCCGGGTATTCGGTGGCCGAAGCGAACCGCGTCCATGAGGCCGTCGAGCTCGCCCGCCGGCTGCATCCGCAGCTGGTCCTGCTCGACCTCATCCTCCCCGACGGCGAGGACGGCCTCGATGTGCTGCGCGAGCTGAAGAAGCACGAGGAGACGGCCGCCGCGCCCGTCGTGGTGGTCTCCGTGGTGCAAGAGACGCGGCGGGCGCGCCAGCTGGGCGCTGCCGAGTGTTTCGTCAAGCCCATCGATGGGCCGCGGCTGATCGATGCGGTGCAGCGGCTCTGCCCGGCCACGCCCCCGAAGCCGCGCGCCACCGTGCTGGTGGTCGACGACCACGACTTGAACCGCGAGCTCGCCCGCACGATGCTCGAGCGGCGCGGCTGCCGCGTATTGTTGGCCCGCGACGGCGAGGAGGGCGCCAACATCGCCCGCGCCGGACGTCCCGACCTGGTGCTGATGGATCTCGCCATGCCGGTCAAGGACGGCCTCACCGCCGCGCGGGAGCTGAAGGCAGACCCGCGCACCTCGGCAATTCCGCTGGTGGCTTTCACCGCGCTGGCCATGCGCGGCGACGAAGAGCGCGCCCGGAGCGCCGGTTTCGACGGCTACTTGAGCAAGCCATTGGAGAAAGGCGCCCTCGATGCCACCCTGGCGCGCTTCCTTTTCTTTCAACAGCAGGCGGCGGAGAGTTGATGCCCAGGCTCGATCCCTTCATCGACGTGATGTTTCGTGAGGGTGGCACGCTGCTCTTGCAGACCGGCCAGCCGGCGGTCATCACCAAGCCCGACGGAGCGCTGCGCGCCGCCATGCAGCGCTCGCTGACGACGACCCAGATCGTCGGCGCCTGCGCCGAGCTGGTGCCCGCTTACCAGCGGGACATGTTCAACGGCGACACCGTCGAGGAGTTCGAGTACGCGGCGCCCGCCGGCCGCGTCCGTGTTTTCTTCGAGCCCGTCGACGGAGGGGTGCGCGCGCAGTTCGAAGTGGCCGCTCCCGCCCCGCAGAGCGACGGCACGGTGCACGAGGCGCATCACGCGGTCGCCCTCGCTCCGCGGGTGCACGCGCCGTCGGCAGACAAGGAAGAAGAGCAGAAGGGCATCGCGGCGGACCCTGCGCCTGACGACGCCGCCGAGGCCATGGCCCAGCTGCTCGGCATGACCATCTCGCACAAGGCGAGCGACCTGCATCTCACCAGCGGGTTCGCTCCTTGCTTGCGGATCGACGGCGACATCGTGCCGATGGAGGGTTTCGGCGAGCTGCAGCCAGAGCGCCTCGAGTCGATGCTCTTCACCATCGCCCCTGATCAGAATCGGGAGCAGTGGCAGGCCACCAAGGACACGGACTTCGCCTACCAGACCATCGAGGCTCGCTTCCGTGTGAACATCTTCGCGGAGCGCAACGGCATCGCCGCCGTGCTGCGGCGCATTCCCAATACGGTGATGACCGCCGAGGAGATGGGTCTCTCCCGTGCGGTGCTCGACCTCTGCTTTCTCCACAAGGGCCTGGTGCTGGTGACCGGACCGACCGGCTCCGGCAAGTCGACGACGCTCGCTGCGATGGTCGATTACGTCAACCGCAGCCGCGACGACCACATCATCACCATCGAGGACCCGATCGAGTTCGTCCATGCCCACCGGCGCTGCCTCGTCCACCAGCGCGAGGTCGGCGTTCACACGCAGGGCTTCAAGTCCGCGCTCCGCGCGGCGCTGCGCGAGGACCCCGACATCGTCCTGGTGGGGGAGCTGCGCGATCTGGAGACGATCTCCATTGCCCTGGAGACGGCGGAGACCGGACATCTGGTCTTCGGCACGCTGCACACCAACACCGCGCCGAGCACGGTGGACAGGATCATCGATCAGTTTCCCGCCGACCGGCAGGCGCAGATCCGCACCATGCTCTCGGAATCGCTGCGGGCGGTCATCGCCCAGACCCTCTGCAAGAAGGTCGGCGGCGGCCGGGTGCCGGCGCAAGAGGTGCTGATCGTCAACTCCGCCGTGGCCAATCTCATCCGCGAGGGGAAGACCTATCAGATCCAATCGATGATGCAGACTGGCCGCGCGCTGGGGAACGTCACCCTGAACGACGCGCTCTTCGACCTGGTCAAGCGCAAGATCGTCTTGCCCAAGGACGCTTTGGCCAAGGCCGTCGCGAAGCCTGAGCTGAAGGCGATGCTCGAACGGATCCAGTCCCAGCTCGAGGTGGTCCAGAGCGAGGCCACCTCCTCGAACTGACCCGCGCTGGACTCTCCAGAGTGCGCAGAGTGTACAGTTTGGGGAGAATTGCTCCAGCGCAATGCTGGGGAAGGCGGGCTCAGATCTCCAGCACCCAGTCGAAGAGCAGCTTGAAGTCCTCGTAACAGGTCTCGCAGATCCAGCGCTTGTCGCCGGTGACGTAACCCTCGTTGGCCACGCCGGCATGCGGCTCGCTGCGGAAGGGCAGCCAGCAGAACTCGCAGTGATCGTGCTCGAACCCCGGCTTTGGGGGAAGGTAGCTCTTGAAGCGGAGCAACTCCTCGCGAAGCCAGTCCTGTCCCTGCAGGCGCCAATCGTCGGGGGAGATCATGGGCAGCTCCTTCATGGGACCGGGATCCCGGCGCCAGCCGGCTCTCCGAGCAGCTTCTCGCAGGCGGCCACTTTGGCGGGCTCGCCCAGGCCGGCTGCGGCGGCGCCGGGATCGCCGGCGGCGAGGTTCAGCGAGAACCCGTATGCGACGCACCCTTTCACGTCGCTCAGGTCGACGTTCTCGGGCGGTGAAGCCGCGAGCGCCTTCGCCAGGTTGCGAAGCCAGGCCAGCGCAGCGCGCTTCTTCAGCTCTTCGGGGGCAGGGACGGCGGGCTCGAACTTGGCCGCGACCGCCTGACGGGGCGCGGCTTCCCAGGTGAGATCGCGAGCCTCCTCCGCGGCGCGCAGCGTGCGCGTCTTCCCGGAGAGCTCGACCTGCGCCTCGGCCCTGGCGACGAAGCGATGCTGGGTGGCGGGGATGCGCTGCTTGTTGCCCTTCGCGTCGGGGACGACCGCGACCGTCGGGTTGGTGGCGTGATCGAGAGCGACGTTCAGCCGCCCCACGACCACGTCGGGATTGTCGGACTGCCAGGAAAAGTTGAGGTCCTTGCCCGCCTGCTCGAGTGCCGCGGCAAGCAGGGGCTCGACCGGCGTCGAAGGATCGGGCGGCCCGACCGTCAGGTGTGGATGGAGCTGCGCCGCCAGCGCCGAAACGCGGCCCGCTTCGCAGGCAGGCTTCAGCAGCGCCGCTCTGGCGCGGCCGCACCAGAGCAGCGCCTCGGCTGGCGGCGAGCGGTCGAGAAGGGCCGACAGCCTGTCCTGCGGACAGGCGGCCGCCAGGTCGGCGGCGAGGTCGGGATCGCCTGCCGCGCGGGCAGCGTCGGCCGCCCGCAAGAGCTCTGCGCAGTCGGCCCGCTCGAGAAGCGCCTTCTGCTCCGCCGAGCGGCCGTGCGCGCAAGCGAGCATCAGGAGGCACGCAGTGCAGAGGATTCGGCGGGTCACATGCCTCCAACCCAGGAGAGCAGATCTTTCTGCCCGAGCGCTCCGGAAGGCGCGACGGCGGCTGTGCTAGCCTGAACGGAGCATGCCAAAGATCGGCGAGATCCTCATCGCGGAGGGCCACCTCACGCAGGAGGGCCTGGAGGAGGCGCTGGACTGGCAGGTGCTCTACGGCGGCCGGCTGGGCACGAATCTTCTCGAATTGAAGCTCAGCGAAGAAGAGCGGCTCGCCCATGCCTTGGGAAAGCAGCTCGGCGCGGAAGTGGCCTGGGGCGAGCTCGCGGTTGATCCGGCGCTGGTGGGGATCGTCCCCAAGCACGTCGCCGATCGTCAGGAGATCGTCCCTTGGAAGGTGGACAAGCGGCGGCTGAAGATCCTCTGCTGCGAGATCAAGGTCGCGGAGTTCGATCAGCTCTCCTACAAGCTCGGCCGCACCTGTGTGCCGGTGGTCGCGCCCGAGTTCCGCATCTTCCAGCTGCTGCGCGCGCATTACCAGGCGACGCGGCAGATGCGCGCGCTCGACTTCGGGCTCGTTCCGGAGGAGGGGCTGGAAGCGCGCCGCAAGAAGAAGGAGAAGGAGAAGGGCAACGTCGTCGTCGAGCCGCCCCCGGAGCTGATCGACGAAGGCGCCTTCAACGAGATCTATGCGAAGGTCGTCGGCGAACGGACGGCAGCGCCGCAGCAGCCGGAGCCACCGCCTGTGGCCGCAGCTGCGCAGGAAGAACAACTCGAGAAGCTTCCCGAGGATGCCATTCTCGAAGAGCTCCCCGCCGAGGCGATCGTCGGCGAGGCCGCTCCGCCCTTGAAGGAAGTCTCCTGGGACGAGCCCCTCCAGGCCGCTCCGCCGCGAAACGAAGCGCCGCTCGAGTTCAAGGATGCGCTCAAGGCGCTCGAGGGCGTGACCGACCGCGACTCGATCGCGCACATCGTCCTGCGCGCTTCGCGCAGCAAAGCGGCGCGCGCGCTCCTTCTCCAAGTTCAGGGCGGCGTGGCGCTCGGCTGGGACGGGCTCGGCGAAGGGCTGGAAAACGGCGCGGCGCGCACCGTCGCGATTCCTCTCGCCGGGGATTCCGCCTTCCGGCTGGTCGTGAAGACGCGCAGCCACTACATGGGGCCGCTGCAGAAGACGCCCTCCAACATCCGCTTCCTCGCCACACTGGGGAAGAAAGTCCCGCTCAGCTCGTTGCTCTTCCCCATCCTGCACAAGGGCCGCGTCTCGCACATGCTCTACCTCGACAACGGACACAAGCAGCAGGCGCCCACCGACGTGGGCGAGATGCTCATCCTCAGCCAGCGCATCGGCCAGACGGTCGAGGCGCTCGTCGAACGGAAGAGGAAGGCCGCCCGCGGATGAGTGGCAGCGCCGGTTCGTCTTTGCGATACTCGACGAAGTCAGCAAAGGGGGAACACGTGATCCGCCGTCTCGCGTTCATCGCGGCCCTCGCCGCCGCGCCCGCCTTCGCGCAGAACAAGGGCGAGATCGACTGGAACCGCCGGGTGCTGATCGGCCACGGGCAGGGCGCACCCGATCTCAACGCACCTTCGATCGCCGTCGCGCGGTTGGGCGCGGAGCGGGCGGCGAAGCTCGACGCGTACCGCAACGCGCTCGAGGCGCTCAAAGGATTGGACCTGCAGTCGGGCGGCAGCCTGGGGACGCTGCTGCAGAACGACAGCACGCTCACCGGCCGCGTGGAGGGAAAGCTCAAGGGCGTGAAGCCGATCAAGACCCACTACTACTCCGACGGCGGCGTCTCGCTCGACATCGAGGTGCCGCTCGACGAGCTGCCGCCGGAGATCGCCAGGCTGGTGAAAGTTCCCGCCGGCGCGGCGCCCTTGAAGGGCGCGGGCGAGGGCAGCGCAGCCGCCGCTGGTGGCCCTGCTCCCGAAGGAACCATCGCCCAGGTCGCGCAGGGTCAGGCCGCCGTCCTCGGGGGCGACAAGCCGGCGGCGCGCGAGAAAGCGATCGAGGACGCGCTCCGCCACGCGGTGGAGATGGCGGTCGGCACCAAGGTGACCAGCACCACCGAGGTGCAGGATTTCCAGAGCAAGATGGACCAGGTCCTCACCCACTCGCAGGGCTTCGTCAAGAAGTACGAGATCCTCAAGGAAGGGATGGACGGCGACGTCGTCCAGGTCACCGTCCGCGCCTACATCTCCAACGCCGAGCTGGACAAGGACCTGGAGGCGATGGGCCTCCTGATGGCGCGCAAGGGCATGCCGCGCACGATGGTGCTCATCGCCGAGCAAAACATCGGCATGGCCGCGCCCTCGGCGGTCTGGATGAGGGGCGAGAAGGCGCTGGTCTCCGCCGACCTGCGCATCGCCGAGAATACCGTTCTCGACACCCTGAAGAACGGCGGGTTCCGCCAGCTCATCGATCCTGAGATCGCCGCGGAGAAGGCCGCGCAGGTCGGCGGCATGACCACCGAGATCACCGCTTCGCAGGCGCGCAAGTTGAAGTCCCTGACGGGGGCGGAAGTGATCCTCATCGGCCAGGTCATCGCCCTGAGCCGCGGCGAGATGCCCGACCTGGGCCCGGGCTGGCGATCCTGCACGGCCACCATCTCGGGCCGCGCCGTCAACACCGACAACGGCGACATCCTCTCGACTGGAGAAGCGACCCAGAACGCCGCCCATCTCGACGATCTCACCTGCGGCAAGGAAGCCATCAAGAAGGCCTCGCGCGTCTTCGCCTCGGACATGATCAGGAAGATCGGAGAGCGGTGGTCGAAGGACGTCTCGGGCGGTAACGAGGTGCATTTGCGGGTGACGAAGGTGCCGTCCTTCAAGACCGCCTCCGACTTTCGCAGCGCGCTCACCCAGCACGTCCGCGGCGTGAAGGGCGTCAACCAGCGGAGCTTCTCGGGCGGCACGCAGGAGCTGGACGTGACGTTGGTGGGCTCGACCGAGCAGTTCGCTCAGGAGCTGGAGGCGAAGAAGCTGGGCAAGTTCTCGGTCAAGGTGACCGGAATCACCGCGAACACGGTGGACGTCGAGCTGGGTCAGTGAGGCTCCTGCTCTTGCTCGCGGCTTCCTGCGCGGCGCAGCCGCCCTCGATGGCTCGCGTCGTTCTGAAATTTCCCGACCCCGCCGCGGAGCTCTCCATCGACGGCGCGCCGGCGGGGAAGGCCGGCGACTATCTCAAGCGCCCCCTGACGCTGCGCCCCGGCCACCATGTCTTCGAGCTGCGCGGCAAGGACGGCAGCGTCGCCGTGCGCGAGGCCGACGTGGGGCCCGGCGATCGAGTCGCGCTCGATCTGGGAGGTGGGAAGTGAAGCGGCTGCTCTTCGCGATCGCGTTCTTTTCGCTGCCGCTTCTCGCGCAGACCCGCGCCGCGCAGGTGTCGGCGCTGGAGGGCAGGGCGGCGCGGACTCCACCGAAGGGGATTCCCGCGCCGTTGGCCGTGGGAAACGCCGTCGCACAAGGCGATACGCTCACGACGGAGGACGACTCGCGCCTCGAGCTGAAGTTCTCCGACAACAGCTTCCTCCGCCTGGGTCCCCACGCGAAGTTGCAGCTCGCCGAGGCGCACTTCGCCGGCGGCGCGGCCAAACGGAAAATGTCGGCGCGCCTCTTCTTCGGAAACATCTGGGCCAAGGTCACGAGCGTCATCCAGGGCCAGCAGAAGTTCCAGATCGAGACGGAGAATGCAGTGGCGGGTGTGCGCGGCACCACCTTCCGCGTCGACGCGCGCACCGACAAGAGCGTGCTCGTCCGCGTCTACGCCGGCGCGGTGGCAGTGGCGCGCAACGTGCCCAGCTACGCCACCGGCAAGCCGGGCGAGCCGCGCCGCGAGGTGCCCGGCCCCGAGGAAGTGACGCGCGAGAAGTGGGAGAAGCTCGTCGGCCGACAGATGCAGATCGTCATCGCCG
>Ga0209471_1002403_pt1 | contig 10768 bp, 12 predicted proteins | sample GraSoiAngelo_128_FD_185885 | JGI IMG/M metagenome (GOLD analysis project Ga0209471, IMG submission 185885) | Grasslands soil microbial communities from the Angelo Coastal Reserve, California, USA - 14_0927_12_20cm (SPAdes) (version 2) | ecosystem: Environmental > Terrestrial > Soil > Grasslands ... | reverse complement strand
TGTTCTTCTCGGTTTTACTTACTCCGTTTTCCAATTCGCCACTTTCACTCCCGTTCAAAACTCGGCGGATCTCGATCTAAGGCAGGTTACGTCGATGCCAAGCTGGCATTGGCCGAGATTTACAGAGGTTTGGAGGGAGACTCCGCTGCCTGCGCTCGAAGGGGTCGCGGGAATTTTCGATAATGCTACGACCACGTATCCGCTTTCGGTCGTCGCCGCGGTGCTCATGGTCGTCAACTGGCGCGGTCTGCACGGCGCGTTGTTGCGCGCCCTGCGGAAGCGATATCGCTTCGGGAGTTATTTCATTTATCTAATCCTGCTCCTCAGCGCGCTGGCCTCGCTTCTCAAACCCATTGTTTTCTGGCGGCTGCCGGAGTGGGGCGGCATGGTCCCAGCCGCAGGATTGTTGCAGATCTCGGCGACGGTCGATGCAGTCGCGTTCATCTTCGAATATTTGTTCGGAGTTTATATTCAGATTTATTTGATAACAGTTTGCATTACCTGGATTCGCGGGGTGAGTTTTGAGGAAGGCGCGCTCTTCCGCTTTGCCATGCGCCGTTTCAGTTATGTGCTGAAGTGGGCGGGGATTGTTGTGTTGTTGAGCACTTTGATCGTGCGGCTGCCGCTGCTGCTGGCCTACTTTACGGATATTCCCAATGTCCTCGATTACCTGCCGCTCGAGCGCCTGGTCATGAGTGGTTTGATCATTGCGTTCTGCTCCGTCCAGATCTCGCTTGCTCTGCATAACGAAACTTTGGCCGCCGCGATCCGCTCTCATCGTCAATTCATCCGCGAGAACGCCGGTCGTTTCCGCTGGTTTTTACTCATCTGCGGAATCCACTTCTTTCTCCTTATTGCCTCCGACGCCGTTGTGCGTGGTGCCATCGGTGATCGGTTGGTCGCGCTTTTTTCTTGGAAATGCATCTTTGTCTTTCTGCGCGGACTCATCACCGGCTGGCTCCTGGCATCATGGGTTTGTCTGTTTCGTCAAAGTGAAACCGGTCGCGTTGAACAGGAGAGTTGGATCCGGTATTAAAAAGCAGGTGGCGACGGCGTGAATGTGAATGCAGCGACGATCACCCGCCAGAGCAACTCGAACCTCGCGCTGGCGTTCATTTCGTTGGGACGCGAGCGCCGTCGCGACATCACAATTTTTTACGCGTTTTGCCGCGTGATCGACGATATCGCTGATTCCTCGGGGCTGAGTGTGGCCGCCAAACGACTGCGCCTCGCGGAATGGCGCAACATGCTGCGCGCCGCCGCCCCCGGCAAGCCGGCGCTGGCCCGTGACGTTCGCGCTTTGATCGACAAGTACTCGCTCTCGCCCGACATGCTCGAGGAAATTATTAGCGGCGTAGAAATGGACTTGAGCATCTCGCGATACGCGACTTTCGATGAGCTCCGCGTCTATTGCTATCGGGTCGCCAGTGTCGTCGGTCTCCTCAGCATCGAGATTTTCGGATATCGCAATCTGGCCTGCAAAGAGTATGCGATCCAGCTTGGGCTCGCTCTCCAGATGACGAACATTATTCGCGATGTCGGGAAAGATTTGCGCGCTGGCCGGATTTATTTGCCACAGGAAGATCTGGCGCGTTTCGATTATTCCGAAGCGGCACTGCAAAATCGACAATATAACGAGCGCTTTATTCGCCTGATGAAATTTGAGGCTGCTCGAGCGCGCGAATTTTTCGTGCGTGCGGCTGCGCTGCTTCCGCCTGAAGATCGACGCTCGATGGTTGCGGCGGAGATCATGTCTTCGGTTTATCGCGGCCTTCTCCGCCGAATGGAATCGGACAACTTTCGCGTTTTCGAAAAAGAATATCGGCTCAACAAACTGGAGAAAGCCGGCCGGATCGCGGCGCGATTATTGAAGAATTTTTTGAACATGCCTTGTCGAGCAGCCGTCTGACGAACCGGTTGCAAATTTTATTTGGATTCGCCGCTACGATCGCGTCTTAAAAGGGTTAAAAGATTCAAGGAAGAAATTATGAGGAAAAATCATTTAAAAATCATCTCGGCATTTGCTCTTTTGCCGCTGGCTCTGAGTTCATGCGACACACCAACCGGGCAAGGCGCTGGTTACGGCGCGGCTGCTGGCGCAATCATAGGCGGCGCCGCCACTGGTAGAGTGCGGGGCGCGGCCGTTGGCGCGGCCATTGGCGCGGCCAGCGGTGCGTTAGTCGGCGCCGCCATTGAGCAGGATCAGGCCGCGCGCTACGGTCCGCCGCCGCCGGGTGGTTTTCCGTTCGGCCGTTTTAGCGGCACACCGGGATTCTTTTATAGCCCGTACACCAATCGCCTCTACGATCTTCGCGGCGTTCCTCCAGGCGGGTTAACGCGCGATATAGACACAGGCCAGCTTTTCCGCAAACCATAGTGAAGCGGCGGCCGTGATTTGGGGAATTCGCGTTTGCGGGGATCAGCGGGTTTGCGCTTGCAGCGCGTCCACCAGCTTCTGCGCCTCGTCCGTCATCTTCAGCAATTCCGGCCACGAACGGTGATAGTTCTCGCCCGGTAATTTGCTGGTGGCGTCAAAACCCATGTGCGATCCGATGTTCTGCTCGCTTGGGGCGTGATCGAGCGAGTCACTCGGATTTTTGATGAACGTCGTGTCGCGCGCCGGATCGGTGTTGGCGCATAAGCGAAAGAGCACTTCGCTCGTGTTGTGCACGTCGCAATCTTCATCGACGACAACGATGTATTTGCTGAACATCATCTGCCCCATTCCCCACAGACCGTGCATGATTTTGAACGCCTGATACGGATACTGCTTTCGAATGCTCACGAAAACCAGATTGTGAAAAACGCCTTCCGGCGGCAGCGTCATGTCCACGATTTCGGGAAAATTCATTTTGAACACCGGCAGAAAAATCCGAACGCTCGCATCGCCCAAATAGTAATCTTCCATCGGCGGTACTCCCACGATGGTGGTGGGATAAACTGCATCCCGCCGATGCGTGATGGCGGTGAGATGGAAGACCGGATAATCCTCCAGCGCGGTGTAAAAGCCGGTGTGATCACCAAACGGACCTTCCGGGCGCATCTCCCCCGGCTGCACGTACCCTTCGAGGACAAAATCGACATCCGCCGGGACATCGACATCGATTGTTTTGCAGCGCACCAGCTCGATTGATCTTTTTCGCAGAAAACCCGCGAAAAGAATTTCATCCAGGCCATCGGGTAGTGGCGCGGTCGCAGCAAAAGTGTAAACCGGATCGCCTCCCAGCGTCACCGCCACCGGCATCCGTTCGCCGCGCTCGTAGTATCGCTTCCCATGACGCGCGCCGACTTTGTGAATCTGCCAGTGCATTCCGGTCGTGCGCTTGTCGTAAATTTGCATTCGATAAACGCCAACGTTGCGCGCGCCCGTTTCAGGATCGCGCGTGTGCACGTTCGGCAAGGTAATGAAACGGCCGCCATCTTTCGGCCAGCATTTCAAGATGGGCAGATCAGCCAGCGAAAATTGATTGTCGATCTTATGTACGATCTCCTGGCACGCGCCTTCTTTCACCTGTTTCGGCCGCGCGTGCAGCAGGTGAATTCCCTGTTTGAGCAAAGCAAAACCTTCGCGCAGATCGGTCGGTGGTTTTGCCTTGAGGATAAGCTGAATTTCCTGCGCAATTTCGTCCGCGCTCTCGCGTCCCAGGGCCATGGCGATTCTCCGGCGCGATCCCATCGTATTGATGGCCACAGGAAATTCCGATTTTGCCCCATCGACAATCGGCTGCTCGAACAAAAGCGCCTTGCCCCCGCCGGGCGATTTCATTTCCCGGTCGGCCCATGCCGCGATGAGCAAATCGGTATCAACCGGGAGGGCGACGCGTTTCAATTCGCCTGCTTGCTCAAGCGCTTCAATGAATTTTCCGAATGAGCGGTAGGCCATTTATGAAGCGCCGCTGCACGCTCGAGGCGCAGGCAAGATTTTAATCAGCGGTAAGGCGCGAGGTATTGAAACGACACTACGCGGCCGTTGGCGAACGTGACCGTCTTGTATGGGACCGGAATGCTCGGTGGAATATACGAATAAAAAAATGGATCGTAAAACGGATCACCGAAGAAGACGAAGCTGCGATTATGATGCGTTCGGAACACAGCGGCGCTCCCAAAACCATAGCCATACCCATAACCGTACGGGCCGTACGGATATCCATAGCCATAAGGAGCCGTGGTATAGGTTATGTAAATCCATGTTTCCGTCGCCCGGCCGCGCATGTTGCCCACCACTTTCTGCTCGGCCGAACCCCACGCCAGCCAAACCGCGTTTTCCGACATCCCGGGCCGAATCTGGCCCTGGCTCACCAGCGCTTGATCTCTGGGCGAGAGAGTTTGGAAAATTTCCGGATGATTCGAGATCCGTGTCTCGGTCGTGGAACAACTTGCTAGGATAATCGCGCTAGCGGAAAGACCAAGCGTCAGAGCCCTCGAAAAAAATCGACGCTTCATGCGAAAAATCATACAACCGTAGACTTATGAGTCAATCCTGTCACTTTCTTGATTCAACCTCGCCTTGCCCGTAACGTTACGCCCGAATGCAAGATCGACATGGACATCGTATTTCTTACCTGCGCGTCTCCATCACCGACCGTTGTAACGAGCGTTGCACCTATTGCATGCCGCAGGAACTCCAGGAGTGGCTGCCGCGCGAAGAGATTCTGACATACGAGGAAACCTTGCGCCTCATCCGCATCGCCGCGGATCTCGGCGTGTCGAAAATAAGAATCACCGGCGGCGAACCGCTTACCCGCCGCGGCGTTGTCGATCTTGTCCGGCAAATCTCGCAGATCTCCGGCCTTCGCGACATTGGTCTTTCGACGAACGGGACATTGCTCGCGCGTGAAACGAGTCCGGAGGTTACGATGGCGGCGGCTTTGCGAGATGCCGGCGTGCGATCAGTCAACATCTCCCTCGATACATTAGATCGACATGTTTATTCCCAAATCACCGGCCGCGACATGCATTTGCAAGCGCTCAATGGAATCGACTCTGCCATCGCCGCCGGTTTCGACCAGATCAAACTGAACACCGTCTTGATGCGCGGCCGGAATGAAGATCAGTTGATTCCGCTCATCCAGTTTGCCGCGGCGCGTAATTTGATCCTGCGTTTCATCGAGATGATGCCCGTGAGCACGACCGAAGTGCTCGATGAAAACAATTTTATGTCGATCCTGGAGGCGAAGCGCACGGTTGAATCGCATTTCGGCGGTTTGATTCCTGAGCCGGGGTTCCGCACGAACGGTCCCGCGACTTATTATCAGGTCCCCGGCCGTCCACAACGCATTGGTTTTATCGGCGCGATGACGAACCTACACTTTTGCGAAAGCTGCAATAAGCTACGTCTCACCTGCGATGGCAAATTGCGTCCATGTCTCGGGAGTTATCTCGAATTCGACATTATGAAACCCCTGCGCGCGGGCGCGAGTGATAACGAGCTTAAACAGTTCTTTCTCGATGTTGTCGATCGAAAACCCGAACAACACGACTTTCGCAATAATTACAAGCCAAACCGCAAAATGGTCGCGATCGGCGGCTGATCGATGCGACGCCTGACCCACATCGCCGCCGATGGCAGCGCACGAATGGTTGACGTTTCGGCGCACGCACAGCAATTGCGTCTGGCAAAATTCGACTTCGTCGCGAGACGCTCGAGCTGATTTCCGAAAATAAAATCGCAAAAGGCAATGTTTTTGCGACCGCGCGCATCGCTGGCATTCAGGCCGCCAAGCAAACCGCGCAGCTTATCCCGCTGTGTCACACCCTGCCACTCGGCGAAGTCAAGATCGACATCGTTACCTCGAATGATGGTGCCGAGGTGAAATGCACGGCCCGCACGGTCGCGCAGACCGGCGTCGAGATGGAAGCGCTTACCGGAGTGTCCATCGCGTTGCTCACGGTTTATGACATGTGCAAAGCTGTCGACAAAGAAATGGAAATCAGTGGCATTCGGTTAATTGAAAAGACGAAGCAACCGTAGCGGCGGTCTATAACGGCCGTTCGTTCAAAGTTCGGCGCTCACAGAGCGCCGCGATAGTTTCAGCAATGCAACTAACAGTTGGAATCATCACGATCTCAGATCGCGCCAGCGCTGGAGAATATGTCGATCTTGGCGGACCGGCGCTGAAGGAGACCGCGCAGAAAGAAGGGTGGCAGGTCCTTTGCGAAGCAGTCGTTCCAGACGAGGCCGCGCGCATTCAAGAAACGATTCGCTCGTTTTCCCAGCAAGGTTGCGGATTGATTCTGACAACCGGCGGAACCGGCATTGCAGATCGGGATGTAACACCCGAAGCGATCCGCGCCATCATGCGCGTAGAGTTGCCGGGCTTTGGCGAAGTGATGCGCGCTGAATCAATGAAAATCACGCCCAACGCGATTCTGTCGCGCAGCCTGGCCGCGATTGTCGATCTTTCACTCGTCATTGCGCTTCCGGGAAAACCCAGCGGCGCGGTAGAATGTCTTGGCTTTGTCGTGGGCGCGATTCCCCATGCGGTCGCGCTCGCCCAGCGCACACCGACTTCGTGCTGAAATGCTGTAGCGGCCGGTCTATGACCGCCGGTTGTTTCAAGGCTCGGCGCTCACAGTGCGCCGCTACAGTGTCACCGGCGTAATCTCGGGCCGGCAATTAAATCGCAACCGCAGGACGAGTCCGTCCGGTCGGCGGACAGGATGCCAATGCCACTTTCTTTAATCCGGCCAGATTAAGAGACGCATTAATTCGCGCCCTTTCTTTGTGAGGTGCGCGCCTGTTCCGCGTCCAGCGATCCGGTCTTGCGTGAGATAGGAATAATCGATCGGGCTTTTTTTGACGTAGCTCAGTTCCGGTTGCGTTACCTGTTTGGCGCTCGCCTCGATTTTGAGAGGCAGGCCGGAGCGCGCGAATGAAACTTCCCACGATGCAGGATTGATAACCTCATTTGAGCGCACCATCCACGGATAAAGCTTGGGTAATTCGAAATTCGACGATTTCGGCAGGGTCACTTTGTAAAATGTCTCTTCCCCGGCGATGAACTCCGGAATTGTTAGCGACGTTTTTTGGCGGAGCGCCAGATAAAAACGAGCGATATCGAGTCCCGTAAGATTGACGCCGTTGTAAATGCCGTGGCGGTTTGGATCTTTTTTATAAAACATGTCGTGCCATGATTCGAATTCGTGACTAAGCATGAAGTTCAACTCTAAATGCAAATGGGCGCGCGCCTGGTTCAGGCCTTGGCCGGTGTAACCCATCACCGCAATGGCTTCGCCGCGATGCACCATTTGATCGGGTCGAACTGCGATCGCGCTCAGATGTCCGTATAAGCTGTAGTAGCTCGAACCGTCCCAGCGATGTTCGATCACAATATACTTCCCGTAGTTCGAATATCCCGGGACGAGGTTTGTATGTACGACTTTGCCGTCGGCAATGGCGCGTACTTCATCGAGCGGCTCGCCGCGCGCGTCGCGCTGGAGAGGCCGAATGTCGATCCCTTCGTGGAACCGTCTATAAACAATTCCCGCCGCCGTCTCGACCGGGTCGCGGACAAAACCGTATTGACCGCCTTCCCATGGTATCGATTTCACCCCTTTGTAATCGCGTTCGATGTATTGGTAGAACGCGGGCCCGCCGCCCGAGAAAAGCGCGTCGTTCGCCGTCGGCAGGACAAGATCGACAACCCCGAAATGATCAGGGCTCGCGAATTCTTTCGGAGTCGCTCTCTCACTCTGCGCCATCATCGAGAATTTCAAGCCGGCGAGCAAGGCGACGACTGCGGCGAGGGGTCGCATCGCCGTTATCGTTTGTGCTCGCCCAGCAAATGCCAATCTTTCTTCATCAATTCGATATCGGCCGCGGTAAGTCCCGAAGCGATGTAGATTTTTCCGTCCGCGACGCGCTTGTCGATTTCGAGTTCGGTGATCGCCCGCCCATTGATGAAGACAAAAAGCAAACCGCCACGGCGTTCGATGCTCAAAGCGTCGAGCGCGATCCGTCCGTGGTCATCGAGTTGAAAAAGCGCGCCGTAGTTTCCGTTGCCGGCCGGATAAGGCTGGAAAGCCACGACATCCTGCTCGGAAATCCGCGCCACTTTTTCAATGGCGATATCTTTGCCGGAGAATTGCGCCCGCACGGAAGTGGCGAAAACCGTCGTGTCGCGCGGGTTCGCTTCCGCGTGCAAGCGAAACATGCAATGTCGAGCTTTGGCCGCCGCCATCTGCAGCAAAAAAACGAAGGCAAGCGCCGTCACGCAGGGAGTCTTCATGGCCGATTGATAAAGGGTTTGACAGGATTTGCAACGTTTGCTGTTTAACCCGCTCATGAAACACAGTGCTGCTTGCCTTGCTTTGCTGTTCGTGATTGCGGCGCAGACTTTTGGCCAGGAACCCACTCCCGCCCCGACCGCGAAAAAACGAGGCTGGTTCGGCCGAATTCTTCATCCATTTTCTTCGACATCACTTCCGCAGTACCAGAATCCAAAGCTGAACGGTCTCGCTCTCGACCTGCTGGTTGCGCCACAGACCGTCAAATTGTCCGAAGTCCGCCAGCTTGAAATAAAATTGACCTTGACCAATCAATCCAAGCGTCCCATCACACTTGATTTCCCGACCGACCAGCGAATCGAGATTTATTTGAGGAACTCGGCCGAGGCGATCCTGACCAAGTGGTCCGATAATCATGCCATCACCGAAAGTCCCGGGACGGTTTTGATCAACCCGCAGGAGCACGTCGAATACAACGAGACGATCGCGACACGCGATCTCACCCCAAACAAAGTTTTTGTCGCCGAGGTTTTCTTTCCCAAATATCCAGAACTGCGCATCCGCCAAAAATTTCTGACTGCACCGTGAGTGCGCGCCTGTTTGCCGATTATCATACCCATCCGCAGGGGCATCGGACGCAGCGTTACACGCACGCGCTTTTGCAACCCTGGGTCGATTCGGCCAGACAGGCCGGACTCAGTGAAATCGCCTTCACCGATCATGATCGTTATCATGAGGGGATAGATTTCGATGAGATCGATCGATTGCGGCAGAAGAATGCTGATCTAAAAATTCGCGCCGGCATCGAGCTGGATAACGATCCGCAAAGTTCGGCCGCGGGGCGAAAATGGGTGGAGAAAAATTGGGACAAACTCGATTTCGTTCTCGGCTCCGTTCATTTCCTCGAGCGCGACGATCAAATGTTCGACAGCGTTCCGGCAGGCGCGGAGCAATTTGAAGATCGTAGTATCGACCAGTTGTATTCGGATTATTTTCGACGCGTGCGCGAAATCGCTGCCAGCGGACTTGTCGATTGTCTCGCCCATCTCGATCTCATCAAAATTCACGGCCATCGCCCGAACACGGAAATCGGTTCGATTGCCGATGAAACGCTCGAGTTCATTCGCTCGCGCAATCTTGCGATTGAGCTTTCCACCGCGGGCTGGCGCAAACCGGTGAACGAACTTTACCCGGGCGATCGCATCATTGAGCTGGCAATGGCAAAGGCAATCCCATTCACAACCGCGTCCGACGCGCATTCCCGCGTGCAGCTCGGCGAAAACTTTTCGCGGCTCGCGGACAAGATGTCGATCTTAGGCGTGCGCAAAGTTTGCGTTTACGCGAAACACAAACGCGAACCACAACATCTTCTGTAGCGTCGCTCTCTGAGCGCCGAAATCCGACCCCGAACGCTTTTGGAGCCGCTACAGTCCGAGCCCACCAGTGATCTTCGACATCTCCGATTGCGCAAGCGCTTTGCCTTGCTCGATCGCCTGCTTCACGCCGCTCAAAACAACTTCCTCGAGAAATTCTACGTCATTTGGATCGAGAATTGCCTTGTCGATTTTGATCGAAATCACTTCGCCGGCGCCGTTCGCGATCACTTTCACTTTTCCACCGCCTGCGCTCACCTCGACGGTTTTCTCCTCCAGCTCGGCCTGTGTCCTGGCCATTTGCTCCTGCATTTTTTGCGCCTGTTTCATCAACTTGTTAAGATTCATAAGTCGATCTTTGGCTCAGGATTTTATTTCACCTTTGAAAATCTCGAGCGCTTCCTGAATGAGCGGATCATCTTTAAATTCTTCCGCTTTGCGCGACGGCTGCTCGCGCGAACTCTTGCCCGGCAATCCTTCTTTCGCGCTCAATTTTGCGGTCCAATCGCGGCCACTGATTTCCTTGAGCAAGGTTTCGAGCTGCCGGCGATTGCTTGTCGTCGCCAGCGTTTCAATCGCCGATTTCTCGTCTGCCGGATAACCGAGAAGAAAACTCCGGCCCTCCGTCCCAAGCACAGTCAACGAATCAACCAGCGTCCGCAAAAATCCTCGCGCCGGAATCTTCGCACAAACCTGCTCCCAGATTTTATTTGGATCGACAGTCACATCCGATTTCGAGGCCATGTATTGCGAAGGCTGCTCGGCAACGCGCGCCGATTTCGATTTCTTGAAGCCGCCGTCGGTGATCGCGGCCGGTCCAGCTACAGCCTTTTTTGTTGTAACATCTTTGCCATCACGCAACGCATTTAAATTCTCGATCACTTCATTGAGCGTGACCTGGCTCAAACTTTGGATCGCTTTGATGAGCGCGACTTCGAAATGGAGCTTTTTGTTCGGCGCCCATTTCATGCGGCCTTCGGCTTCGGCAAACTGGTCGATCAACTCAAGCAGGCGATCGGTCTCAATCAATTCCGCCTGCGCCGCGAGCGATTTTTGCGAGTCAAGATCAACATCTTCACTTAGCGCGTTTGGTTTCACCTTGAACACGAGCAGGTCGCGCAGATATGAAATTAGATCGGCCATCAGCCGCATCATATCTTTGCCGGCTT
>Ga0209471_1002400_pt1 | contig 10776 bp, 8 predicted proteins | sample GraSoiAngelo_128_FD_185885 | JGI IMG/M metagenome (GOLD analysis project Ga0209471, IMG submission 185885) | Grasslands soil microbial communities from the Angelo Coastal Reserve, California, USA - 14_0927_12_20cm (SPAdes) (version 2) | ecosystem: Environmental > Terrestrial > Soil > Grasslands ... | reverse complement strand
TCGTGATGTTCCAGGGCAATCCGGGCAATTCGATGTTCGTTATTCGCAAAGGCCGGGTCCAGATCTCTCGCAATGAACGGGGCAACGAAAGACTCCTCGGCGTCCTGGAGCCGGGTGATTCATTTGGAGAGCTGGCGCTGTTGACGAAAAAGCCGTACAGCGAGACTGCCCTAACGCTTGAGGAATGTGAGATCTCCGAGATCAGCCGCAAACAACTCGAGGAGTTTCTGGCGAAGTATCGCCACCTGCGAAACACAATCGATCACTATCTTGAAAGTTGGCTGCAGGCAAATGACCGAACGACCGCAATTAGCAAAAGAAGATGAGCGCCGTTTACATCCAGGACAATCTAAAACTTCAGATCGCGACCCCGCTGGGGCCGAACAAACTGCTGTTGCGATCGTTGAGAGGTGAAGAACACATCTCGGGCTTGTTTCAATTCAACCTGGAAATGGTTTCCGAAGACAACGCCCTCGATTTTCAGAGCATCGTCGGCAAAGCGGTCACGGTCACGCTCAATTTAGCGGACAACACGAAGCACTACTTCAACGGCATTGTAGGCAGGTTCGTGCAGGAGGAAACCAACGTTCGGCTGACGAGGTATCATGCCGAGATTCACCCATGGCTCTGGCTGCTCACCAAGACCAGCGACTGTCGAATCTTCCAAAACAAGAGTGTACCGGACATCATTAAGTCGATCTTTAGTGAGCTGGGCTTTACCGACTTTCGCGACGATCTGAAGAACAGCTACACCCCGCGCGAATACTGCGTTCAGTACAACGAGACCGCATTCAATTTCGTTTCTCGGCTGATGGAGGACGAGGGCATTTTTTACTTTTTCGAGCACAGCGAAGACAAGCATCTCCTGGTGCTGGGTGATGATGCCGACGCTCACAAGCCTTGTCCCGGGCTGGAACAAAAATCGATCGTCTTCAAACAATCGCTGGTCGATCACAGCCAGGATCTGGTGATTACGCGCTGCCTCATCGAAGAACAGTTAGTGAGCGACAAGTGCGCGCTGGACGATTTCAACTTTGAAACTCCAAGCACGGATTTGATCGTCGAAGAGTCAGATCCATCTCGAGACGGCAAGTTGAGAGTTTACGAATATCCGGGCGGCTTTCTCAAAAAGGACCTGGGAGAGAGTCGCGCCAAGATACGTTTGGATGCGCTGGAGCAGCCGCGGAAACTTATTCGTGGAGAAGGTTTCGTGCGCGCGTTTGTCGCTGGCCACAAATTCCAACTGAAAGATCACTATCGCCCGGACGTCAATCAAGAATACGCTTTGCGATCCGTCACGCACGCCGTCACCCAGGAAAGTTATGTGAACTCGTTCGAAGCTTTTCCGGTCGCGATTCCTTTCCGGCCGCCGCGCGTTAGTTCCAAACCAAGAATCTCAGGCACGCAGACGGCCAAAGTCGTAGGCAAGTCGGGCGAAGAGATCTGGACCGACAAGTATGGACGCGTGAAGGTCCAGTTTCACTGGGACCAAAAAGGCAAGAACGACGAAACTAGTTCCTGCTGGATACGAGTTGACTTTGGCTGGGCGGGGAAAAACTGGGGCGGAATATTTGTGCCTCGGATCGGTCAGGAAGTTGTCGTTAGTTATCTTGAAGGCGATCCCGACCGGCCGCTAATCACAGGCGCAGTCTATAACGGCGAGCAGGCAGTTCCTTATCCGCTCCCCAACGAACAAACCAAGAGCACCGTGAAGACGAACACTTCCAAAGGTGGTGCCGGCTTCAACGAGATTCGCTTCGAAGACAAGAAGGACTCAGAGGAGCTTTATTTCCACGCGCAGAAAGATCAGAACATCGTTGTCGAGCATGACCGCGCCAAGAAGGTGCTCAACAACGAGACGAATACGATCAAGAAAGATCGTTCCACCACGATCGAAGAGGGAAACGACACATACGTGGTGGCCAAAGGCAATCGCACGTTTCAGGTCAATACCGGGAGTGAAACTTATGAAGTAAAAGGAACGCGCGCGGTGACCGTGACGGGCGACGAAACGCACACGGACAAGGCCAACTTTACACAAAAGGTCACCGGCAATTACGAGCTGAAAGTGACTGGCAACCTGACGATCGACGTCACGGGATCCGTGACGATTAAATCGGGGATGTCGATGACTCACGAAGCGCAGATGTCGATGACGAACAAAGCGGGGATGTCTTTAACTAATGAGGCGCAGCTGGCGATCACTAATAAAGGACAAGCGACGAACAGCGTCGAAAGCGGCGGGGTAACCACGATTAAAGGAGCCATCGTCAAGATCAATTAGTTCAGGCCTTCAATATGTGGGCGCCGTCCGTTCTGAAAAGTTAAAGCTTGAACTGTAACTCGGGTGACTGAACTTCGTGACTGAATCGGAGAAACAAGTCGAGGCATCAACGACGATCGCGGCTCCTGGTCCACCGGACGGCGAGCTTGTGACTCGCGATCAAGCGGGGCGAATTACCGAAAGAGCTAACTTCAAAGCCGGGAAGTTGGACGGCGGGACCATTCTCTACGACGAGAGTGGCGCGGTAACTCAGACGGTGACCTTTGCGGCCGGTTTGATGAGCGGCGAGATGGTTTACTTTCAAAAAGGGGTGGCAGTGTTGAAGGCGATATACAGAGAAGGAAAGCTCGATGGCGCCTCAACGACGTTCGATGAAAGTGGAAAACCAATCATGCAGGCGCAATACCGCGCGGGCAAATTGCATGGCGACGCGCACTGGTTTGGGCCAGACGGAAAAGCGGTCAAGAGGTCGCAGTTCCGAGAGGGCCAACTCGAGGGCGTTACCGTGGAGTATTACCCTGACGGCAAGCCCCATATCAAATCGGAATACAAGGCCGACAAGCTTGATGGTGAAGTGGTGGAATATACCGCGGACGGAAAGATCAAAACCTGGACTCTCTACCAATTCGGCCAGCCCGTAAAGAAAACATGAGCTGGAATGAAAGGATGATCTCGTATGAGTCTCGAGATGAAAGACTGAAGGTGAAGCACGAGATTCAAGCAGCTCAGGGGCGACGAAACTAAGAGCGAGAGGATTCGAGATGGCCATTCAAGTATGCATGGGTGCAACGCTCCAGTGCAGTTTTGGCTTGGCGCCGAGCACTCTGATGGTCTTGCCGCAGAATCGCACGATGACGGGTGTCCCCGACGCGAACATTATGGACAACAAGCCGATGGTGAATATTCTGCCGTTTGGCATGTGCTCGTCGCCGTCGAATCCAACCGTTGCGGCGGCGACGGCGGCGGCACTCGGCGTGTTGACACCCATGCCGTGCATTCCCGTAACGCCCGCGCCATGGGTTCCCGGATCGCCGACGGCTTTAATCGGCAGCATGCCGGCTCTTAATAACACTTCGAAGTTGATGTGCGCTTACGGCGGAGTAATTCAAATCGTGAACCCGGGGCAAACGACCGTGATGGTGCCCTAAGAGATTGAATCCGACTTTGGCCTCTCGCCGTCTGACGATCGGCCAAATTGGTGAACACGTGGGAGGTGCAACATGTCGTACGATTTTACACTCGACAAAAAAGGAGTGATCTCGGTCGTGGCGAGCTGGCTCGTGATGGCCGCGCTCTTATTCGCAGCCGGATTAATCGTGGGGACCTATTGGACGTCGCGTGAATCCAGCGTCTCGGCGGCCACGCCGGCGAAGACTGCGACTGGTTCAGAAAAAGATCTGGCGGACCTGCCGCAGGAACCTGTACTGCGGACTGGTATGCCGCAAATCGATGTCCTGGCTCCGGCGAAGCCCGCCACAAATCTGAGTTCCGGTCCGTCCGTGCTGGGCCAGTTCGCGACGCCGCAGCAAAAGCAGGCGGGGCCGCAGGATTCCGCGCTGAACCAACAAGCGACAGATGCACCCGCGGCGGATGCGGCCGAACAAAAAGTTCAACCGCCCGCGTCTGAAGCCGCGACCTTGCCGCGCGACAAGAAGCCGACGGGCGACACCAACCCGGCAAACGTCGAGGTCTACACGGTGCAGGCCGGAGTATTTCTCGATCAAAACGAGGCCACGCGTCTGTTCAAAAGCCTGGCGCGGAAAGGTTACGCCCCGACTTTCTTTACCGATCGCGATGCCGAGGCTCATCAGTGGTTCGCTGTTCGAATCGGTGCCTACTCAGACAAGAATCAAGCGTCGAACGCGGCGGCAAATTTTGCGAAGCAGGAAAGGATGAAGGCCGTCGTGCGGTCAGTGGGATCGCTGTGATTATTTCTGCAGCAGACTGATGCCGAGCGGCAAACGGGTTTGAAGATGAGTGCGAGCAAGAAAGACTCACAACAACCGCAACATTGTGGAATGCAACGAGGATTGGGCTCGCGTTCGGGACAACCGCGACTGCAGAAGCCAGGTGCTGTGCAGCCAAAGGCGATCCCGGCTTCGTGGATTCGACAAACTCCGGCGGCGCCAGCGGTGTATCGTCCTCAACCACTCCCCAGGGTTTTGCAAGGGAAGATTACTGCTTTGCCTAAGCCGCCGAATCAAACCCAAAGGTCACCGGTCGCGCCCCCTGTCTACCGTCCTCAACCGGTTCCTAAAGTCTTGCAAACGAAGATCGCGGTTGGTCAGCGGTCACAGGCAGAGCGACTTCCTCGCCGCCAAGCTAGTGCCCCGCCGGTCTTCCGGCCTCAGCCAATGCCCAGAGTTTTGCAAACAAAGGCCGTCCAAAAGCGGCTAGAGATCGACCGGCATGAATCTGGCAAGCTCCAAGGTCGGCCGCTTGCAGGTTTGGAACTGAAGCACGGTTCAATGCAGCGCACCGTCCAGTTGAAGAATTCCCGTAGTGGTGGAATTCTAGGGGCTGGTGGGCGTCGCAGTGGCGTCGGTACGATTCAGGCCAAGTGGATTGCGACACGTTTGAATGACGAATATTGGCGGTGGCACACGGTAGTAAATGGACTTCGCTGGTACAAACACAAACGAGAAGATTATGACCTTTATTACTATATCGTTGAGCAGCCGACGCGCCAGAATGCGCATTTGATCGATGGACAGGGATACGAGGCGCGGCGCGGCGACTTCAGTGTGTCAGGGGGCGACGAGCCGCCGTTTGGGCCGATAGATTCCGTGCACGAGGAGGTTTTTCCGACGGGTTGGGAAAAAAGCGAATACGCTCCCTTTATCTTCAATGTAGTAAAACATAAGACGGATGGTCCACGTTGGACAGAAGTAACGGCTCACCGTCAAAAAGCCAATCAACAGAAGTTTCAGAAAACAGTCGGCGCCGCCACACGCCATCCCGTAGGGAGGGGTGAAGTCAATCCAGGACTGAAGACCGCACTGAATGTTGGCGCGTATGTTTTTCACTTGTCGACATTAAGGAATCTTGTTTTTGCGCCCCACGGAACGGTGAGCGGAACGGGCATCATAAGTCGCGGACTCGATCCTGGCATGGGAGGTGGACCTGGAGGCGCATGTGAAACATGTACGGTGCTGAACGACCAATCGATGCTTACTGGTTCTATCAAAAACTCCAAGAACGTTGTCGCCGTAACGACGGCAATGAGTAACCTGAAAATGTACGCCAACCAGCGACATGAGTACACGGCAACTGCTTTCGGCAAAAAAGAATATAGCGAACAGGAACTTGTGGGTCGAGAGTCGGTGCTTTTGAGATTCAGATTAAAGCAATCCTACATTGATGTGATGGAGGTTGATCCTCAACATCCGAACGACGAATTCGTTCAATTGATTCGAGGGATCCGTATCCCACCGGAGGAGATCGAGGCGTTAACTGGCGAGGGCTGGAAACCCATCTCCGCGTTGGCAGGGCTGGCAGATCTTTTCCCGGATTCAAGACCTCGTGTATCTATCGTCTCCATGGAATCCGGACCAAACACGACGCCACTGCCTAATCCCTGGCTGTTACCTCAGGTTCAGCTTCCTCGTGGGCTTGACGCCGTGCTCCGAGGTGCGAACGGCCGGCCCAACCCCGATTTTTGGAACGCGCTTGACCGAGTAATCGAACAACTTGCCCCTAACTGGTTCGCCATAAGAGGCTTGCTAACTGTCTTGCAACAGCGGAATAGGTACGTTGTGTTTAGGCTAAGAGAGATGTATCAGGAAGACTTGGGTCTGATGCTCGGCTACCCGGGTCGCGTTGACGAGGATGTTCAGCGCAGGGTAATCAGTCTCATTGATGAAGTGGTAAACGATTGGAATTCAAACCGTCCGCGTTTTGGAGAAACGGGCCAGGATTATGACCCGAGCTCGAGGAAAGACTGGTGACCTGGATCGGAAAAGAAACAGAAAGGTTCCGAGTTTGTTCGGAGGATAGATCAGCATCGGGCAACGCGAGACGAATTATTTTTGCGGGTGCAAACCACAGAGAGGATTTCCATAATGAGCGAAACAAGCAGACTCCTTAGCAATGCCGTTTCTCGCGGAACCCGACTGAAGAAGGAAATGACTGAACCAGGGCGGTCACTTCAAGCGAAGCTGGATCGAGCGCAATCGCAACGCGGGCTTGATCAATCTAACCGCTCGCCGATTGCGCCTCCCGCGTTTCGCACGGCAACTGTGCCGACAGTCTTGCAGGCGAAGATGCACAACGCGTCCCCAGGCAGGCCCAGTCGAATGATGGCTGGTCCCACTTCCAGTGTAGTTCAGGCCAACGTCATCGGCGGAAATCATGCGCTGCAAGCACGGCTCAATTTATGGAACACGAGACTCACTCGCGGCGCTGAAACAAGCGTGCGATCGCTCGGCGCCGGCAACCTCGCGCAGGCGTCGGGAATGTCCAACCGTGTCGGCGCGATTCAACGCAAGACCGGGCCGGGCGTCGAGGCCTTCCAAGTTCCACTGCGTCAGAAGAGCGGTGGTCTGCCGATACCTGATAACGTGCGCGCGAAGATGGAGACAGCGTTTGGCGCGGACTTCTCTGACGTGCGCGTGCACGTCGGGCAAGAGGCTGCCTCGCTGGGCGCGATCGCTTACACCTGGGGCTCGAACATTCACTTCGCTCCCGGCCAATACAACCCAAACACGATTCAGGGTCAGAAACTCTTAGGCCATGAGTTGTGGCACGTGGTGCAGCAAAGATCGGGACGCGTGAGTAATCCATTCGGCGGCGGCGTGGCGGTGGTCCAGGACTATGCGTTGGAAGCCGAAGCTGATCGCATGGGAGTTAAGGCGGCGATGACTGCGCTGGTGCAGAAGCCCGGCGAAAAGTAAGGAAGCGTGATGAATTCACGAAAGACGGTTAGACAGCAAGTGCATGTCCGGCAATTGACTAACAAGTACCCAGGGACTTCGCAATCTTCCAAGCCGGGCATCGTGCAATCGAAGCTGGCGGCCTCGCAGATCAAGAGGCCTGTAGCCCCGCCTGCGTATCGACCTCAGCCAGTACCCAGAGTTCTACAATGTACTGCTGCCCAACAACCGATTGTCCAACCGAAGCGAGCGCCAGGCGCTCCTCCAGTCTATCGTCCTCAGCCGGTTCCGAAGGTCTTGCAAGCGAAGAGCGCAACCGGCCAGCTATTACACGTAGGTCAATCGCCAGTACGGCCTGTTCTGATTGGGCCGCCCCCAGCGCCGCCGGTCTATCGTCCTGCACAGAAGCGAGTCATCCAAAATAAGACGGCGACAACGATACAGGCACGCACTTCCCCGAAGCCTCCACCAGTCTACCGCCCAGGGCCGGCGCCAAGAGTTTTGCAGACTAGTAACTTTCAACTGAGAACTGCGGGCCAGCCCACGCACCGGCCGCCCCAGAATCGTACTCTTCAGACTCCCGCTTCTTGCTCCGGTACGCCCCAGAGAAAAATGCATTTACTTCCGTTCGCTTCCACCATTCAAGCCGCGACCGTTCACTTGAAGAAAGCGGCGCAGGTCAATGCCGGGCCTTCTTCCATCAGGCTGAAGCAAACGACGTTACGAGGTGGTTCCCACGTCATCCAGAGTAAGATCAACCATAACTTGTCTGCTTCGCTTAAGGATCAGACTGGCACGTATAGTAAAGAGATGACAGCGATGACGAAACTGACGGAGAAATTGAAGAGGACCATCACTTATTACGACAAGCTGACACCCTCTGAGGATCTTGATGGCGCGAAAGACGCCTTGGGGTATGTGATTAAGCGCATTCACGATCTCCAGTCCGAACTCGATTGGCTGTTGCCGAGTTTAGCTTCAACGCAGTACCAAACCGAGGAGGATAAAGAGACTTATCGCGCACTGGTTAAGTTCCAGGACGACCTGACCAAGTTGAGCAAGGCTGCTAATGACGAGGCGGCGACGATCCTGAAGATCACTCGTGCCGGCGCCGGCAATCGACCTGATGCTAATACCGAGGACGCCATCAAGCGCACACTCTCTAACGGATTAGGCCTCAGCAACAATGAATCGCAATTCTTGAACGCGTTCGTCGAGAAGCAAGGCGGCAGCTGGAAGGAAAAACGCGAGGCGCTGAGCGCGATTTGGGCGCTGCGCGGCAATCAGTTCACCACTCTCAAGCAGGGCAAGGGGAACGTCTACGGGGCCGATGTGGAATATCAAACTACCGATGTCGGCAAATCTCAGTTGTGGGATCAAAAGACCATGTTTAGCGACCAGAATGGGTTTGACGGTCGTCTCATTCACACTCACACGAAGAACTTTGACTCGGAAAAACATGGCGTGGGCCTTCTGTTCGATTCCACGTTCGAGAACGACAGCAACTACGAGAAGGCATGGCTGGGCATCAACAAGGCGTTGCTGTCCGGCGAGATTGAGGTCGGCGCGGTCAAGGAGGTGCGGGCACCCAACTCGGACTTGGCCGCGCTCCATTCTGATATTTACGTCGAGATGAGTGCGAACAATACCCAAGGCACGGTCGAGCAAAACGTTAAGTGGGCGGAAACTAAGCTCGACAACAAGACACAGGGCGTCTACCAGGTCATCGACAAAGCTAAGATCGCTTCCACCAACTATGCCAATGTCGCAAATGGCACCGCGACCACCCATAGCCGCTACACCAACAACCGCAACTGGTTGCCGCCCGGTGTCTATGACGAATACGCAGTCAAGGGCGGACTGCCGAACGAGGGGAGTGGACGCTTCGTGGCGACCGAGGATCGCTCCGAGATCTACCTGACCGTGACCCATTACAAACCGTACACAGTCAAACTTGCCAATAGTAGTGTGGTGAATAGGAAAGCGTTCTTCAGAATTATTTGAAGCATGGCAAAACAGGTCGGCGACAGGTTAAGACACAGGTCGAGTAACGTTTGAGGCAGTCCTCGTTTACACGATTAGGGCGGAAGGATTCTGGCAATGAGCGTCCGTGGCAAACCAGTTTTACTCACATCGCAACCGCGAAGGCCGCCCACTGCGCCACCCGTGTTTCGGCCACAACCCGCGCCCGTAGTTTTACAGACGAAGATGCCTGTTCCTCATCAACCTGCCAATCAATCACGGCAAGCGCACGCAACGCTTTCACTAAATCGTCCACCGGCGGTGCCAAAGGTCTTGCAGACAACGCTGACAAATGGAAACCCGCCTTCTCTACAAACCCGGATAGTCTCAACGCGACTTGTCGTCGGACCGCACATCTTGCATACGCGCCCGCAACCCGATGTTCCGCACCCAAAGATGTACATCGTGCAATCAAAGCCGGTTGAAAGCCGCATCCGTCAGGTAGTTGCTCCTGCGCCTCCACGTCCGGTCGTACAGCGCATCGCCGTGCAAAGATTCAACTCGAGTGTTGTCCAAGCTACAAAGTTCTATCCCAACCTTCATCCCGGCGCTGTCGAATCTGTCGACTCAAGCAATATTTTCCGGCTGAACAGTTTTGCGGATCAGTATCGCTTACACAAAGTGAACAGCCACGGCGTCAATGTTCCAAATCAACAGTACAACTTTGTGCGCACGCGCGAAGGCGAGATGCTTCTGCATGCGCGCTACCGGCATCCTTCGATCGCCGAAGGTAAACAGGTGCTCTATGCCGGCGAGATCTTTTTTAATAATGGACAGCTCAAGTGGTGGAGCAACGGGTCCGGTCACTATCAACCAGATTCAGACAGCGCTGAACAGGCCAATCTGCCGATGGACTATTTTTTCTCGTATCAGCAAATTATTAAAGGCGAGCACACGCGCCGGAGAAGCTAGGAAGAATCATATGAGCGCGGAGAAGATCGGGCAGAATGAGGTTGCGTGATTAATTTCTCAAACAAAAAACCGGCAGGCGTAGCGCCGCAATTCAAGAAACCGGCAGCGCGCCGCCTTCAATTCAAGCCCGCGATCGCGCAACTAAAGACTGGTGTGTCTGCGCAGAGTGTCAAACGCCCCTTGGCGCCTCCAGTCTATCGTCCGCAGGCGACGCCGAATGCAGCGCAGCCCAAGATGTCGCATGACGCTGTGAATCGGAAGCCACTCGCCGCGCCGCCAGTCTATCGTCCGCAACCCACGCCGAAAGCCTTACAGACTAAAAAGTCATTGATTCAAAGCCCGCAAGCAGATCAAACTCGGCGCCACCCTGTCGCACCTCCGGTCTATCGTCCGGAAGCAAAGAAGCTCATCCAGCCGAAGGCCGTATCGCAACTGCGAACGCCACCCGTAGCGCCGCAAGTGTATCGTCCAGAACAAAAACAAATCGCGCAAGCTAAAATGTCGAAAGCAGCACAGGTACCCACGCCGCCAAAGGCTGCTTCGGTCTATTCCCGGCAGGCGCCGCAAAGAAATTTGAATATCGGGACGCGACCGCCAAACCCGCTTCAAACCATGCGGCAGCAAATGGATTCGTCGATGGATCCCAGCCTCCCTCATGTCCGCGTCAATGTCATTGCACCTGGCTGG
>Ga0209471_1002395_pt1 | contig 10788 bp, 12 predicted proteins | sample GraSoiAngelo_128_FD_185885 | JGI IMG/M metagenome (GOLD analysis project Ga0209471, IMG submission 185885) | Grasslands soil microbial communities from the Angelo Coastal Reserve, California, USA - 14_0927_12_20cm (SPAdes) (version 2) | ecosystem: Environmental > Terrestrial > Soil > Grasslands ... | reverse complement strand
ATCAGTGCGGCATCTGAGGAAGTTGTGAGATTCTGTCCTTGGAACTGTAACACATATCCAAAAGCGTTAATGAATCCGACAACCCAGATGGGCCTTGTCCGGAGAAGGGTCCAGTCAACCCATCCCTTTCGACGAAGAAACGATAGAACCAGAACAGAGGCTATTGAAAATCGAAGAGCGACAAAGAGGTCTGCAGGAAGGAGACCAAGTCCTAGCTTGATCAGGGGCACGCTTGTACCAAATAGTATCCCGGAGAGAACAGTTGCCAAGATTCCAGTTCTAGAAGCCGATTTCTTACCCTCCTGGATGGGGGAGACTTTATGCTCTGAATTTAGAGTATAATATCGTCTTGAGAAGGACGAGTATTTTGGAATTCAGCTAGGCTTATCTTCTGGTAGGACCCTAATCCCAGCACAACATGAGCGCTACCAGTCTCCTAGAGAGGGAACAGGTCGAGTGTGCGTACTGCAAGGACTCCAAACCGGCTTCGGAGACGACTTGGTTCATGGCTGAACCAGGCGAGAAATCGGTACGGTTGTGCGACTTCTGCTACGAGGAAGCAAGGAAACAGCTCCGCCTTCTCCGGATAGTCCGAAACCGCGGAGACTACCCCATAGAAGCAGCATCCTAGCGAAGATAACAACTCTTCAACACCAGCCCTGGATGTTTCCAGCAGCGTAGCCTCTAGTCGAAGTCTTCAGCCAGTCCTCCACAAAGGGTTATTGCCTTTCTAATCCCTAGTGTTGATCGCTAAAGTTGTCGTCCAACGATAGGGTCGTCGTCCTCGGTTGTGGAATGGGAGGCCTCGCAGTATCAAGCCTCTTGGCCGAGAGGGCCCCCTCCGCGTCGATTACGATTGTGGAACAAAAGAAAATCTTCGAGTTCCCGCCTTCCTTCCCATTGCTGGCGATGGGTCGCCGCGAACCGGGAAAAGTCCGGCGGGTCCTTTCGATCCCGAAGAAACGGAAGGTCCGGCTGATCAACGATAGGGTCAGTTCGATTCAGACGTCTTCGAAGACCGTTAAGACGGAGTCAGAACAGTTGCATTATGATCACCTAGTCATCTCGATGGGCGTCGACTACTCGCCCGGTGATGTCCCCGGTTTGGAGAAATACGCTCACCAATTTTACGATTTTGAATCCGCAATGAAGTTGCGCGATGCTCTTGAGACTCTTGAAAATGGAAAATTATTAATCGGAATATCGCGATTGCCGATAAAATGTCCTGTCGCGCCATATGGTCTGGCATTGCTTTTCCAGGATCATTTTGCAAGGACGAGAAAGAAAGTTACGATGGAGTTTTTCACTCCGGAGCCTCACCCGGCTCCGGCTGCCGGTCCTGTAATCGGTAAACAGGTGGAGAGGCTTCTAGCGTCAAAGGGAATACCGTTTCACCCGAAGGTCAAGCTTTCGAAGGTGGAGAAGGAAAAGGTGGTGTTTGAGGGAAGGACAGAGCTTCCGTACGATCTGCTGGTCGTTGTTCCGCCTCACAAGTGTCCAAGCGCTGTTGTTAAGGCGGGATTAACTGATTCCTCCGGCTGGGTCCCTGTGAGCCCCCAAACCTTGGCCACCAGATTTGAAAAGGTCTATGCGATCGGAGATATAACCGCCATCGAGACACCTCATGCACACGTTCCGTTTCTGCCGAAGTCAGGATCCTTCGCGCTTGGCCATGCAGACGTTGTCGCGAACAATATTGCAATGTCAATCACTGGGAGGGGGGAACGCAAGATATGGGACGGAACTGGATCTTGTTTTCTCGAAGTTAACAAGGGAGAAAGCGCCATGCTTCGGGGGGAGTTTCTGTCGAACCCTCCGAGGCTGGAGTTTCACCCGCCCCGTCGAAAATGGCAGGTAGAGAAGACGAAGCTTGAGGAATACTGGATGACCCATCGGTTCTGAGAGGCGACGGCTCCAACGAAAATCGCCCATTATCAGCCCTGATCTCGAATCTAGAAGATGGCCCAATTCTCGCCCACGAATCGTTCGGTGATCACTGATGATTTCCCGTTTCTTTGACTTTTCATCCAAGCCCGGATTGCGCCCTGATCAGCCTGTCTCGCCCATTATCCAGGCCAGACAGGAAATTTCCTCTAGAAAAAGGGGAGGGGGGGTCTTAGCGACCCGACCTCGCGACGCAAGAGTGCTTACCTGGAAACCCTCTGGCTCACGAAATCTCCCAATTTCAGCCCTGATATCGAATCTGGGGCAACGCTAGATTTTCGATCACAAATCGTTCGGGATTTCCAAGGATATAGCACGGGATTCGCTGTCACGACCAAGCCAGAGTAACGCCCTGATGAACGAGTCGCGCCCATTGTCACAACTAGACAGAAAATCTTCCAAGAAAAAGGGGGGATAGGCTAGGCGGAGTACTCGATGGGTGTGGTCGAGGATCTCGCGCTTGGTGGTAGCGGGCCGCTGTGGGTCCGTGGCGGTATAACGGTAGAATCAGGAGAAGGTACGCCTTACGAGGTGCCAAACAAGCCATTCTGCAACGGCAGTCACGCGAGCGTCAAGTTCAAGGAGGCCTCGTCGAATTCGTCCGGTAAAGACCTGCCTAACAGTAGTTAGAGAGAAGAAGATTATTTCCGCTGGAAGCGATCACTTAGGCCTCAGAGAACCTGAATGCTTTCAAAGGATGATTGACTGGCCTCTTCGGCGTGTTCAGGTCAGGGTATAGTGCCGTGCTGGTAGGAACGATCTTCAGTTTTCCCTTCGTTGGCTGAGACTTCACTGGCTCATGGCAGCTATTTCCTTCGCGAGGTATCCAGGGTGGTGGTTCGGGGTCTCTTCCAGATCGACGTCCCATTCCACAATGTATCGTAGGCCGTTTCGTGTCTTCTTTGTCGACATTATCGTGCCGATCTTGCGTTCTGCTACAAGTCGTGGGGTCTTGACCCATACCCTGTCGCCCGGTTTGAGTTTCTCCATCGTGTCACCTCCCGAAACCGCGTATAGCTTGTGTTTCCGAGAATATTCTGTTGGGGATCGAATTGGTATATAACATTTTATACACTGGACTGAGATCTCGGTAAAGTCGACGGACTAGGTTCTCGGCCGGATGAGGGCGGCTTTGATGAAAGGGTCGTGTTGGGCCGAGAATGTCGAGTGGTTGCTCATCCGTGGGGCAACTTCCCTCAAAGGTTGTTGTTGCAGGGTGGACGGTGCGATATTGTCCTTAACCCATTCTGGCAAGATCACAGCTCTCAACAACTCTTGCACTGACACGCCTCTCTCCTTGGCTTCCGCCGATATTGTTTGGTATGATTCTTCCCGAATAGATAACATGAATTTTGCGATGGCTGATGACCTCCACCTTTTCCCGTTGCCAGTCGTGCAGGTATATAACAATTTATACACCGTCCCACGGCCAGGGCCGAGATCCTCGTTTCGATCGTCTATGGACTTTTCAGCGATCCGCCCCTTCTATATGCTCTGAAGGGCTGATCGAGAATCGCATAGCCGTGGAGATCGATCAACGTCTCCAGATGTTTGTGATCGGTTAGCTTCGAAACATTGTATCCGCAGAGGATCGTCATGTTCTCCTTAACCCTGCGCCCGATGTTCTGCTCCAACTCCATGAGCGCCTTAGCTAATCCGTTTTGTAAGAACCAAGAGTAGTCTTCCACCGCGATTCGAGTAGGAAGATTGGTATCGTTTGATGCGTGGACCTCCGCCATCCAACTCCTTATCTTCTCGATCGCTTCGGGCTTGTCTAGACCTGAGAAATCTTTTTGCACCAGATTGTTCACGGATTCGAGTGTTGAAGGTTTCGCGGAGAATAGGCCCTTTGGGGCTTTGCCGGTTGCGCCCGGATCGAAGAATTCTGATAAGACCATGTCGAGAAATGTCTCTTCCTCCCAGAGGAATATAGCGTGCTCATTTTTCGGCATGTGTCTTACGCGTGATTCGAGCATTTCTGCTTCGTGAATCTCGCTCAGCATCTGGTTGATCCTCTCGGCTTTTGAGGTGAGGGGGGAAAAGTTGAGGACGTCTAGAGTCTTGGTCAATATCTTGTCTCTATTGCTACGGGCTTCGTCCAGCTTGGGTGGCCGGCGGCCACTCCTTCCGTCCTTGTCTATTATCAGAGCGTCTCCTTCGATCCTCACCGTAAGATCCTCATCAGTGTGGAATGGAAAGGTGCTGTCTTCGACTAGGTCCTTGGCGAGGTATATGGTGTGTCGTGGGCCGACGCGGTGGATCTTTGCTTCTGCGTGAGTAACCATCTCTTATCAACTATGAAGGAGGCGGTCGAGGACTCATTGCGCTCTCAACCGTCGTTGTATAGGTTGTGGGGTCGTTCTTTTATATTCTGCGAGGCCGAGTTTGCTACGGGAATTATCCTCAAGCGTTTGCTGATTGGCCCAAAAACTCGCTGAGCGAAGACGTGTGAAGAAGAGGCATGTGGGTGCCCGTGAGGGGAAACTGGTTTCTCGGCCCGCGGAGTCAGCGACACGAAAGAACGCGGAGGTCCTTGTCCGTGATCGAACTCGTGACGATTCGTTCTCAATAGTGGGGGTCGGTGCTTCTGCAGGGGGACTCGAAGCCTTCACGCAGCTGCTGCAAGAGCTACCTTCATCCATTAACATGGCACTGGTACTGGTACAGCACCTTGACCCAACCTACAAGAGCTTGTTGACCGAGCTTCTCTCCAGAACAACCAAGCTGGCGGTGGAAGAGGTTACTGACGGGACCCGGGTGAAGCCTGGACATGTCTACGTGATTCCGCCGAACACGACTATGATGATTTCCAAGCGTGTTCTATACCTCACCCCTCGTGTCGAGGTCGGTAGGCATACTCCCATCGACCAATTTCTGGAGTCCCTCGCTCAGGACCAGAAGAGCAGAGCGATCGGTGTCATACTCTCCGGAACCTCCATGGATGGTATTCATGGGCTGAGGGCCATCAAGGATGAAGGGGGAATCACAATTGCCCAAGACGAGAAGTCGGCCAAGTACTACGACCTTCCCCGGAGTGCAGTCGCGGCAGGTTGCGTCGACCTAATCCTTCGGCCACAAGACATCGCGCAAGAGCTTGTCAAGCTGAGCCAGCATCCCTACGTGCCTTACCTGGAAACTGAAACGGCGGAGAAGCTCTTACCGCAGAGCGACCTCGACAAGATCTTCGGTCTACTTCGAAAAGCGACCGGGGTTGATTTCGCAGATTACAAACATGCAACCATAAAGAGACGGATTCTGAGACGAATGCTTATCCTCAAGACGAACAAGATGGAGGATTACCTGAACAACCTAAAGACAAACCCAGGCGAACTGAGCTCCTTGTTCCAGGACATTCTAATCAATGTGACCGGATTCTTCCGTGAGCCTCAAACCTTCGATGCGTTGAAGCAGGAAGTATTTCCCAGCATTATGAAGAAAAGGTCCGCTGACGACCCCATCAGGATATGGATTCCAGGCTGCTCGACCGGAGAAGAAGTCTACTCGCTAGCCATCTGCCTCGTGGAGTACCTGGACCATTCCCCGGTTCACCCGTCGATCCAGATCTTTGCAACCGACGTGAATGAGACAGTGTTGGAGAAGGCTCGGCAGGGCGAGTACGCTGCATCCGCTTCGATATCGGCCGAACGTCTACGACGCTTTTTCGTCAGGGTGAATGGTTCCTACCAGGTAAACAAGTCGATTCGCCGGATGTGCGTCTTCGCCAAGCAGGACGTTACAGCGGACCCGCCGTTTTCGAAGCTTGACCTGATCATATGCCGGAACCTGCTGATCTATCTTGGGCCAGCTTTGCAAAGGAAGCTACTCCCAATATTCCACTACTCGCTCAAGTCTGCGGGATTCCTTGTCTTAGGAGACTTTGAAACTGTGGGTGAGTTCGACAACATCTTCAAGGTGGCTAACAAGCACTTCAAGATCTATTCCAAAAGACCCGTGGTCACCCGTAAGCCCCTTGATTTTTCGACAACGTATATTGCTAAACCAGGACGGGTTGGCAAGCCGGCAGACAATCGACTAGCTGAGAGCCAAGTCCCAGAACCGGAAATTTTCAAGGAGGCGGACCGGATCTTGCTGACAAAGTACACGCCGGCCAGCGTCATCGTGAACAGTGAGCTGGAGATTATCCAGTTTCGGGGACGCACAGGTTCTTTCCTCGAGCCGGCACCTGGGAAAGCCAGTCTCAACGTTTTGAAGATGGCCCGCGAGGGCATGATGACGGACCTCAGAAATGTGCTAGATAGAGCGAAGAAGAGCGGCGAGATAGTTAGGAAGGAAGCGATCGCGATCAGGTCCGATGGGAAATACTTGGATGTGAACCTGGAGGTGGTGCCGCTGAAGACCAATCGAGCTCATCCCTGTTTTCTCGTGGCGTTCGAGGAAGCTTTGCCAAAGCCTGCTCCTTCAGTGACGTTGGGACGGGCTGGAGGCGAGAAGAGTAGGAAGGAGAGGAGAGCGGAAGATCTCAAGCTTGTCCGGCTCCAGCAGGAACTCTCTGCGACTAAGGACTATCTCCAATCGATCATCGAGGACAAGGAGGCGGCCAACGAGGAGTTGAAGGCTGCCAATGAGGAGATACAGTCTAGCAATGAGGAGTTGCAGAGTACCAACGAAGAGCTTGAAACGGCCAAGGAGGAGCTTCAGTCAACGAATGAAGAGCTGACCACTGTTAACGAGGAGCTGCAGAACAGAAACCTTGAGCTGACGCAGGTCAACAATGATATCACAAACCTCAACGCGAGTGCGAACGTGCCGGTCCTCATGCTGGGAAGTGATCTGCGATTGCGTCGTTGGGGCCCGCTTGCCGATAAACTGTTCAATTTGAAAGCCAGCGATCTCGGCAGACCCATCTTTGACATCAACCTTGGTTTCCAGATACCGGATCTCAAAGAGACAATAAACGAGGTAGTCGACAACGTCATCATCAAGGAGATAGAAGCCAAGGGTCCGCAGGGGCGCTGGTTTCTGGTCCGGATAGGGCCATACCGGACCGCGGATAACAGGATCGAGGGAGCGGTCTTGGCCTTTGTCGATATCGACCGTTTGAAACAGGGTGAAGCGAAGCTTAGGGCACGTTCTGAACACTTGGAGGACTTGGTTGAGGAGAGATCTAGGATGTTAAGTAACACGACCCGGTTGGCGGCTATTGGAGAGACGGCGGGGATGGTGGGCCATGATCTCCGAAACCCCTTGCAGACGATAATCAACACGATTCATTTGGCGAAGGAGGCTATGAAAGCGAATTCACCGTCGATGCCGGAGAAGGACCCTCGTGTTGGGAGTGCGTTGGAGACTATCCGGGAGCAGGCTGATTTCATGAACAAGATCGTGTCCGACCTGCAAGACTATGCAAAACAGGCGAAGCCGACCTTTGTTCAGTATGACATGCAGAAGCTGATCGGCGACTCTCTCTCCTCGATCCCTGTACCCAAAGCCGTGGAGGTCTCATCCAGCGTTGAGACGGGCTTTCCGAAACTGAGCGTAGACCCTGGCTTGCTTCGCCGGGCCTTTACCAACATTATCACCAATGCTCTGCAGGCGATGCCTGAGGGTGGGAAGCTGAAGATTAGAGCTTGGACGAGCCAGAATATTGCCGCGGTAAGCTTCCAGGACACGGGGATTGGTATTCCGGAGGATGTCAAGGCCAAGATGTTCAACCCGCTCTTCACGACGAGAGAGAAGGGTGTGGGCCTCGGGCTGGCCGTGACCAAACGTCTGATTGAATCGCACAAGGGCGAGATCAAGGTCTTTTCCAAACCGGGTGAAGGCACGACTTTGACGGTTGAATTGCCGCTTGACCTGAAGAGGTGAGCATCTGAGATGGGAAAGAATATTCTGATTGTTGATGATGATCGGGGGATTCTGAAGAGCTTCAAGGATATTCTAGAACCGGAGGGCTACAGTGTCGATACTGCGGAGACTGCGCTGGAAGCGGTTGAGAAGTGCAGAGTTCGCCCGTACAACCTAGCGATTATTGATATCAAGCTACGGGATGTTGAGGGAACAGATTTGTTGGCTCGGGTTCACGAGATTCTTCCGCGGGCGAGGAAGATCATGATCACCGGGTATCCGTCTCTGGAGAACGCGGTTGACTCTGTGAACTTGCAGGCGGACGCGTATATCATCAAGCCGGTGAACCCGGAGACATTCCTGAAGGTAGTCGCGGAGAACATGGACAAGCAGCTGGAGGCGGAGCAGATGAGCGAGGAGAAGGTGGTCGGCTGGGTAGAGTCTCGATACGAGGAGACCAGACGGAACAGGAGTAAGCGCAAGCCCCTTGGTCCCGAGCTACTGCCGAACGCAGAGGAGTAGAGAACCGCACTCCCCGGTTTCGCCTACGCCCGACGGACCTGTTTAGGAAGATTACCGAGCATGCCAAGGATACTGTTTCAGGACCAAGGTATGGATGATGCAGATCGGTGTTGAAATCCACGCGCTCACCATTTTCTAGACCCTTGCAGTGCTGAAACCCCACCCCAGGTCCTTCAAGAAAACCGGCAAATGAATTTGTCGTTCAATCCTCCCACAGTTGAAGGACAGCCCAACCGCGATTATCCGAGAGCTAGAGCTTGAAATCACAAAGGACGGAAACACGCAAATTGAAAACCCCCCCTTTTGGAAATCAGTATTTTGGAAATCGTTTCCTGAAAATCCGGTCTTCTGAAACCAGGTAACAGGTGAAATCTCCTAGCCACCCGGGGCCTACCCAAGTCTCGCGGCGCCAAAGAAAAAAAAGCCCGCCAAACGGACACGGCCCTAGACGTAGATGTTTGACTTGCCCAGCTTGTCCATATCGAAACCCAGCCGGCCAACCATATACTTGAAAACGTCCCGTCCAACCTCGGTCGCCTTCGCAGGGTCCACCTGATCCTTCCGGAACCGCGACAGTAGACTAACAGAGATGTCAGTCAGCGCGGCTATGAGCGTAACAACTTCTTCCACGGAGATCTGTTTCCGGTCCTCGAACACGTCCTTCTTAATGAACTCCAGGACCATAGCCGCATACTTCGACATCCCGTCCCCACCTTCCTCCATATCAGAAAGCACAGGACCCGAATCAGTCATGGACAGAAGTAGGGATTAGCCCGCTAATAAGAGACACGACAAGAGAGGGGTTATGCGGAAACCAAGCTTCACAGCCTCCACCCTCACGATCCTAAGCCTCATCCTTGGAACCTGGCTCGTCTTCGACGCAACACGCAAACTACTAGCAGGCTACTACACTGGAGAACAAGCGATAGGACTAGGACCCTGGGCATCAATTGTCTCCGCACTAGGCGTACGCCCCGCGGACATGGCCTTCCCATTTCTCTTCCTAGGAATAATCTGGATCGTTAATGGAGTCCTAGTCCTGCTCGGTGCAAACACTAGATACGAACGCACTATCGCAATCTCCTTCGTCACACTCTTCTACGCCCTACCAGGAACAATTGTCGGTGCTATCACGATACTCTTGTCTTTTAGAGAAAGACGCCTCGCCGGACCGTGAGGACGAGTGCGAGGCTTCCTCTTGGCTCCTGCCTGAAGGCCCAGAAAGCTAAACAGATTCCAGAATAAACAACGGGAGGCTATGACGGGGTAAGGTCGCCTTGCGACCTTCTATCGCTGGAATAGCGCTGTTTCGATAACTTATTGCCTAGCTTTGCGAGGTTGACGTTGAGCCTGCCCGTGTCTTGGGGCGTAGAGAGTAGAACGCTATTGTTCCACCAACCCCTAAGGTGGCGGCAACGAGAGCGAGCTCTATCCATGTGTTTGTCGTAGTGTTAGCCGGCGGCGCGGTGACCGTGTAGCTGAAGTAGCTCCCACCGTTGTCGTTAACCTTTTTGTTGCTGTTGCCATCGAAGGCAACGATGTAGTATTCCACATGACCTCCGTTGTACTGCGGGGGTATGCGCGCTGTCGCTTGCTGGCTCGTCGAATTGTACGACGCCACAACGGTGGTGTTGGTGGTCTTCCAATTATCAGTTGTATAGACCAGAGTCACATTCAGCACCCCTGAATTTCCGGCCGTGACAGACGTTGTTACCGTGACTTGGTCGTTGGGTCCAGGGGAAGACGGGGAGATAGTGGGTGCGCTGATGTTCGGCCCAGGTGGTGGCGCAGCAACGATAGCGACCGCCGGGAGTAGCAACAGGAGTGAGAGGACAAACGCTACATTCCTTGTGAAGGACGACATACGTTTTCATAACATGTCTGGGGGTGCCGGGAGATACCTCTCTTGTAACCACTAGGCACTTACGAATAAGATTCTAAGCGGCTGCAAAGTTTTGTGATACTCGGGCAATCTGGATGGAAACGACGCTAAAAGGATCAAGTCAACAGATCGGGCAATGACTTGTTACTCGACTTCCTTCTCTCCGCTACGTGAGGGGCGAATCCCTTTGCACGACGTTGGGTGGAGAACTTGCGAAAGTGCGAGGCCAGGCACTTCCGATAACTTGGATTTCGCCACGCAAGCGGTTGCTTCCGGACGCGGCAAGCGCTCGCGGCAGAGCAGGCAACGTAATTATGTCGATAATCAACATAACGACTAGTAATCGAGTTCTCAAGATCAAGGTCCTCCTTCGAGTTTGAACCCAGCGGCTTAGTGCTGTGAGTGCGGATCTAGCGATACCAATCTTGTTTCGACCCTTAGATTCTCAACCGTCTCTTCGTACGTTCCAGGCTTGCTCGCGCTCTGATGGTGAGGAGACCGAGAGAAGCAACGAGCCCTAGGAGACCCCCGATGACGAGGAGGCTGAGGTTTGTGGAAATCTTTGGGAGGACTCCGCATAGTGTACAGCCCCCGTTCGAGCTTCCACTTGAGCCAACGTTTCCTCTGCTGGACCC
>Ga0209471_1002391_pt1 | contig 10796 bp, 10 predicted proteins | sample GraSoiAngelo_128_FD_185885 | JGI IMG/M metagenome (GOLD analysis project Ga0209471, IMG submission 185885) | Grasslands soil microbial communities from the Angelo Coastal Reserve, California, USA - 14_0927_12_20cm (SPAdes) (version 2) | ecosystem: Environmental > Terrestrial > Soil > Grasslands ... | reverse complement strand
GACTCGTCATAGAGGTCGCAAAGCTCCTGCAAGAACTCTTCGTAGGTCTTCCGAAACTTCAGGCGGTACAACCGATCCCGCGTGTCCGTCGTCAACTGAATTGTCGTGAGATCCCGAGTGCCCTTCGGCATAGAGTCGAAACTCATAGAATTATGTGTCCATATAGTTCTATGGATTGTCAACTCGACGGTCGAGGGATTCCCATTGCGGTTGGGTCTACCCAATGTATATGGCAAACGGGGCGGCGGACCCAGGAGAACGGGTTGTCCTACCTTGGATGTACCACGATTCCCCAAGGCTTCGACTCCGAGGACCTATTCCTGGTAATCCTCAAGTCGGAGCTGCGGGGTATCGGTCTTTCGTTGGTCGGGCCGGCGGATCCGCCGCTGCATTTCGTTTTGGACTCGATTGAACGTCTCGATCTCGATCAGCGCATCGTGTTTCCCGCGCTTGATTCCTCCGTTCAATCGTGAGAGGCCGCAGTATACGGGGTTGCTGAGGATATTCGCGATCGTCTGGCTGGCCCACGCACGACCGGTCTTCGTCCGGTATCCGTCGCGGTTGAGCTCCTGGCAGATTTTCGCGATCCCCTTTCCCTCAAGGTACCGGCGGAAGATCAAGGAGACCACACGGGCCTCTTCCTGCTTGACCTGGAGGATCCCGTTCACGTAGTCGTAGCCATACGGGCTCGCATACGTGAGGAACGCATTCGCCTTCTTCACCGCACTGTTGAGCGCGTCCGCGCTTTGCTGCCCTCTCGCTCGGCGAATCACCTCCCGCTCATTCAGGTCCCGCTCGACGCACAGCTTGCGGAGGGCCTCCTCCTCCGTTTCCGAGGAGTAGTGTTGCAGGAGCTCGCGGGTGGATCCGAACCGCATGTACACCTCCCAGAACAGGAGGGCGTCGGCGGGAGCTCCGTCCGCGCAGTGCTTGCACAACGTGACTTTCTCCTTGCGGATCGTGGGATCCGCGCGAGGGTTCGCATCGACTTCAAGACTCACGAGGCTCTTGGAGGACCAGCAACGCGTACACCGTCCCTCCAAGGTTCAAGCCTCCGTGAGAACGAGTGCTGCTCCCGCATCTGCGTCCAGATGGACTGGCGGCGAGCGCGCGTTGGACAGGAGAGCGCGAGATCGCAGGCCTTTCTGCGCCGCGTTGAACATTTCCACCGTGACAATCGGTTCGTGTTCCGCCCGGCGCACAATCCCATCCCAGCGCAGAAACCCGGCATAGACGGGGTTGTGGAGGATTCGGTAGACCTTGACCGGTGTCCATTCGGTGTCTCGTTTCGTGCGGTATCCCTCCTCGTTCAACCTGGCGGCTATCTCCTCCAGGGTCCGACCCTCCCCGCACCGCGTGAACATCTCCCGCACCAGGGACGCCTCACGCTCGTTCGGCACGAGTCGGCCTTCGAAGAGGTCGTAGCCGAGCGGAGGATGGAATCCAAGGATCCCCGGGCCCTCCTTCGCCTTTTGGGACATCCCCATGTACACCCGCTCGCCGATCTGTTCCGACTCGAGCTGGGCGATCCGCTGGATGATGTCCATCACGAACCGTCCCATCGCGGTGGACGTGTCGAGGGACTCCGTCGCGGAGACGAAGTTCTTCCCCCATTCCCCGAGGTTATCCATCATCTCCATGAAGTTCCGCGAATTTCGGTGGATCCGGTCCATCTTGATCACGAGGATCGCGTCCCAGCGGTCCCGTTCCGAGATCATTTTCTCATATGCGGGCCGTCGAATATTGCGCCCCGAATGACCGTCATCGACGTATCGGGCGACCACCTCCCAATCGCGGGCCAAGCAGTACGCATCGAGGCGCTCCCGTTGCGCCCCGAGGGAGAATCCTTCCTTCGCCTGGTCCTCGGTCGAAACTCTCGTGTATAGCGCTACGCGAACCGTGCCCATCCCGGCCGCCGAAGGCACCTCATACTACAATAGACTGTCGGTCGGACGAAAGTCTGACACCGCAACTCGTGGAGATTGCTTTTTCTCATAAAGACGTTCATTGAGCAAGGGGCCAATTTTTATCCGGTCTCAAGAATACTAACCGGGTGAGATACGGCGCTTCCTGAGACAAAATAGCACGGAACAACGAGATTTTGTAGTTTCAGAGAAAAATCACGATACGCAAGTTATCATCTAATTAATTATAGCAACGCGATATACTCGTGCAATCGGAATAATTTCTGCCTCGATATATTAATCAACGTGTTTTCTTTGCGCGCAGCTCGGAGAGCACTTCTTTGGCTCTGTCCATCCGGACCTTGTGTTCTTTCACGAGGACTTCGACCACCCGATCGACCTCTTCGTCGACGGCTCCGACGGATGCGGCAATGTTGCGCGCATGGAGGGACATGTGTCCCCGCTGAATTCCCTCGGTGGCGAGGGCGCGAAGGGCTGCGAAGTTCTGTGCCAGTCCGACCGCGGCAATCACTTCGCCGAGCTCCTGGGCGCTCTTCACGCCTAGGAGGCGAACGTTCGCCTTGGCCGTGGGATGGACCGCCGTCGCTCCGCCCACGAGTCCAACCGCCATCGGGAGTTCGATGGTTCCGACCAGGTCTCCGTTGGCATCTCGTTCCCAGGTGGTCAAGGAGCGATACCCGCCGGATTTCCACGCCGCGTACGCATGCGCGCCGGATTCGATTGCTCGCCAATCGTTCCCCGTTGCGACGACAACCGCATCCACGCCGTTCATAATCCCCTTATTGTGGGTCGCACACCGGAACGGGTCTGCATCCGCGAAGGCGTACGCCTCGAGGATGCCCTCGACGACTTCCTCTCCTGAGAGATCGTCGGTCTTGAGGACTGTTTTTGCAAAGACCGCCCGTGCCCTGACCAGGCGGCGGACCGCCAGGTTGGAGATGATCCGCAAGTACACCCGGCCTCCGGTCCACTTCTCGAGATGCGGGGCAACGGCCTCGGCCATCGTGTTCACGGCATTCGCACCCATCGCGTCCCGGCAGTCGACGACCAGGTGGGTGACCACCATCGGGCCCCGCTTCGTCTCGACGACCCGGACCTCGACGTCTTTCGCACCGCCGCCGACCTTCAACAGCATGGGATCCTTCTCGTTCGCGATCGAGAGGATCTCATCCCGATGCGAGAGGATCGTGACACGAGCGCCGTTCGGATCCGTCACCCCGACGAGTTGGATCTGGCCTAACATGATCGGCCCTGAGCCGCTCGTCGTGAAGCCGCCCCGTTCCCGCGCCATCCGCGCCGCATTCGAGGCCGCGGCGACGACGCTCGGTTCCTCGATCGCCATGGGCACCAGGTAATCCTTCCCGTTGACCTGAAAATTCACCGCGATTCCGAGGGGGATGGGCATGGCGCCGACCACGTTCTCGATCATGTGGTCGACTTGTTCGAAGCGTAACGCCCCGGTGTTCCGGATCGTCTCGATTTCGGACGACTCGAGCTCCCCAAAGTCACGGATGATCTGCCATCGCTCCTCGGCGCTCTTCTTGTAGAAGCCCGAGACATCCGACCGTTTCATCGGTCCACCGCGCGCGGAAGAGGGATGGGTCGCCATAAAGGCATCGCGGGCCGGCGTCGACTACCTTTGAACCGGAGCACCGCATTGCGCGCAAAAGGCCGCACCGGCGGTGAGGGCGGACCCGCAGTTCACGCAGTATCGGGTGGGCACTGAAGTGGGAGTGGCGACCGTCGCGTCCGGTGGCTTCGGTGGCCCGGCCACGGGCGGCAGCGGCGCATATGGCATGTATGGATGGCTCGGCCCGTATCCCGGATACGGGGGGACCGGCGGTTTCGTTAATCGGCCGCCTTCCGCGACGATGAGGATGAGTCCGACAACCAGGAGCGGCACACCGACGCAGAGGAACGGGAAGAAGAGGATCCCGACGATGGTCAGGACCGCGCCGATGATGAGCAACAAGGCGCCCGTCGTGAGTTGCTCCGTCACGTTCGTCCTTCCGCGATCCGGACTATGCGAACACACTCGCGCGGTAAAAACGTTCTCCAGTCCTTCAACGCCACCTTCCGGTGGAGGTGAGGGGCCGCGAGACACGATGCTTCCCCGGCGTCTTGATATGGTATAAATAATCCCGGCCTCATCACGCCCCGGAGCGGACCGCGCAGGAGGGACCACCTCGCCAGTCTCTTTTCCGGATGCCGCCCTCCCGTTACAGGCCGCGGCGCCCACGTCACCGATCGTGTTCTGGTTGTTCCTACTGGGCCTGTACATCGCGTTTTTCCTTGTCGCCTTATGGGTCCATCAAGACGCCCGCCTTCGCGGGATGAGAGGACCGTTCTGGCTCGCGGTCGCTTTTGGACTCCCGATCTTTGGGTTCGTTGCCTACCTAATCTTTCGCCGCGAACGGCCGACCTGAGTTCGAGACCCAAGCGTCTCGACAAATCGCCCATGGCAAGTTCGAAAGCTGCACCAAAAGGAGACCGCGACCTGCGGCCTACAGAACGCTTAAAACCATGTCCCTACATGTGCCCCCGGATTACTATGGAGGAGCAGCCGTCTTCCTCGGGGGAGGCGCCAAAGCCGGCCCCGAAGAGCAAAGCTTTGTGGATCGTCATCGCGGTCGTTGTCGTCGTAGTCGTGGTACTACTGGCCGCGGTCCTCGGGGGCTTGTTCGGCCCCAGTGAGGAACGAGTGCTCAAAATCGGGACCGTCTTGTCCATAACGGGGGGCCTAGCGGCGTTCGGACCCAACAATCAGAAAGGGGTCAAGCTAGCGCTGTCGGAGATCAACGCCGCGGGAGGCGTCCTAGGACAACCGGTTCAGGAATTCGACCAGGACGACAACACGAAGCCGGACACCGCCCGAAGCGCGGCGACGACCCTCATTTCGCAGAACAAGGTGGATGCGATCATCGGAGCCACCGGCTCGGGTCAATGTTCGACCATCGTCGAGGTCGCGAAGGCGAATAGCGTCTTTGAGATCTCCGGATCGTGCACGTCGCCGAAGTTTTCCAACCTCACGCTTACCGGCGGATGGTGGGGGCGGACTGCGCCCTCGGACGCGTTGCAGGGAGTGGTCGCGGCCCGGTACGCGCACTCGAATCTGAGCTGGGCCCGCGCGGCGACGGTCGGGATTAACAACGCCTACGGTACGGGCCTGTCGAACGTTTTCGCGGGAAACTTCACCCGCTTTGGCGGGACCGTGACCGCGGGGTCGCCCCGGTTCCTCACGGAGGTTCAGAACGGCGCCACGGACTACACCACGGACCTCGCTGCGGTGCTCGACGTGAGCCCGGCTCCTCAGATCCTCTACGTCGTGGCGTATCCGCCCGATGGGATTCTGCTGGTGAAGAACTACTTCCAGGGCATCGGCGGCGCGCATCCGGCTTGGGCAAACGTACAGCTCCTGTTCTCCGAAGGTGTGTTCGACCAGAGCGGCTTCCTGGACGCGTTGCGAACCCAGAGTTACGACATTTCGGCCTTCCAGGGGACAGCCCCGAGCGCCTATGGTGGGCTCACGGGCCCGAACTACGCGGGCTGGTCGGCGAGCTACAAGGCGAAATGGGGCAACAACCCCGGTCTGTTCGATGACAACAACTACGATGCGGCCTACCTCGTCGCCTTGGCCGCCCAGAAAGGCGGGAGCGCGACCGGCGCGACAATCAAGGCGAACATCGCGGCCGTTGCCAACCCGCCAGGAACGAAGATCTATCCGGGCGAGTGGGCCAAGGCCTTAACCGAGATCGCCGCTGGGCACGACATCGACTACGAAGGCGCGTCCGGCTCCGTGAACATCAACTCCCTCGGTGACCCGTTGAGCGGGTACATTGTGTGGGCCGTCAACAACACGGGCGTTGCGTATAACAAGGAAATCTTTACCGAGTCCTATGTCGTGAGTCTGTTGCCATCGCCGCCGATGATGGCCCTCATGGCGAAGGCGCAGTCGATACCCTCGTTTGTCGTCGGCCTGGCCGCACGGACGGAGGCCTGATCTGTCAACCACCCAAATAGAGGCGCCCGACCTCCGGATTGAGGAGGAGCGCCTCTCCCTTCCCCTCGAACCGATTCCGGCCCATCTCGAGGACGTATCCCCGATGCGCCATCTTCAACGCCTTCTTCGCGTTCTGCTCGACCAACAGGATCGCCGTGCCGTGCTCGTTGATTTCCTGAATCTTCTCGAAGATCATGTGGACGAGCTTGGGAGCCAGGCCGGCCGAAGGCTCGTCGACGAGGAGTAAGACGGGTTCGAGGACGAGCGCCTTTCCCATTGCTACCATCTGCTGCTCCCCACCGCTCAGGTTTCCGGCCCGCTGTCTCAGCTTGGGCCGTAGGTTCGGGAACAGGTCGACGATGTGCCGGACCCTTGCCTCGAATTCGTCAGAGGTGAGCCGACCCTGAGCGAGTGCTCTCTCGACTTCGCTTGCGGGCCGACGAAGGCGAAACCGTGATACGATCGGGACCAACGCCTCGCCGGCTTGGTGGAGCCAGCCGGGGCGCCGTGTGATCGCCCCCATCTCCAGGTTCTCGCGGACCGTCAACGTGGGAAAGATGTTGTGCGTTTGGGGGATGTACGCGAGTCCATCGGTCACCAGGTCTTCCGGCTGCCGGCCTGCGATCTCGACCTCCCGGAAGCGGATGGTCCCGCGGGACGGCTTGAGGATGCCGATGATTGTCTTGATCAGGGTAGACTTGCCGGCTCCGTTCGGCCCAATCACGGTCACGATTTCCCCCTGTTCGACCGTCCCGGAGACCCCATGGAGGATCTCCGTCTCTCCATAGCCCGCGAACACATCTTTGAACTCCAGGAGGGCCACGCTCACCCCCCCAGATAGGAGTCGATGACCCGTGGATTCGCCTTGATCTCGTCCGGAGGACCTTCGGCGAGGCGTCGACCCTGGTGCATCACGATGATCCATGCGCAACGCTTCATGACGACATCCATGTCGTGTTCAACGAGGAAGAAAGTGATGCCCTGCTTCCGGAGGGACTCGATCATGTCGAGGATGTTTTTCGCGAGTGTCGGGTTCACTCCCGCAACCGGTTCATCGAGGAGGACCAGCTTCGGTTGGGCCATCAGAGCTCGGGCGATCTCGAGCAGCTTCTTCTGACCCCCGCTGAGATTCTTTGCGTACTCGTCTCGCAGCTCGCGGAGCCCGACCAGGGCGAGGATGTCGCGGGCGCGCCCGATCACCTCGGCCTCCGCCTTCGGGATATCCCACGGACGGCGAATCAGATCCGTGAGTCGCTCCCCCGCTATCGGCGGGGACGCGACCATGAGGTTTTCGAGGACGGTCATGTTTCGCAGTTCCCGCGGGATTTGGAACGTCTTCACGAGTCCTTTGCGGACGATCCGATGCGGTGGCAATCCGTCCACACGCTGTCCCTCGAACACGACTTCACCGTGATCCGGTGCATACAGTCCCGCGATCACGTTGAACAGCGTCGATTTGCCCGCACCATTCGGTCCAATGAGGCCCGTGATTCGGCCAGGGAAGACCTCGAGGGAACATCCGTCGACGGCGCGAAGACCTCCGAAGGCTTTGGTCACGTCTCGGATCTCGAGGATTGGCGGGGGGCCTGTCTCGGTCATGCCTTCACGCGCGGCAGATACTTCTTCTCAGGCAAAACACCCTCCGGCCGGAAGAGGATGAACACGATTAGTAGGAGGCCGACGATGATCTGATTCACGTAGTCGAGGCGCAAGTTCACATCGCTGGGGAGATACCCCTTGACTTGTTGGGTCGTCCACGTGAAAAGGTAGAACAGGTAGCCCCCGAGGATGACGCCCCGGTTGTTGCCGCTCCCCCCGAGGATCATGACGACATAAGCGCTGAAGGTCGCCGCGGGGACAAATTGGTCCGGTACGATAACTTGGTTGAACGAAGCGAGCAAGGCGCCCGCAAGGCCCATGATCGCACAGCCGATCCCGAAAGCGCTCAGTTTGAGTGTGAACGCGTCCTTGCCCAGGGCCATGGCCACCTCCTCGTCCTCCCGGACCGCATGGAGGTCGCGGCCCCAGGGAGCCCGCGTCAGGTAGTCGAGGAGAATCAGAACCAGGAGTGCTGCCCCGACGGCGACCGCCATGAACAGGCCGTCCGAATACGGCCCGAGCGGCACGAAAGATTGGAACGGCCGCGGAATGAACGACAAGTCCTGATCGCCGCCGGTAAAACTGCGTTCGTTCTTCAAGACGAGGCGCACAATCTCAGCAAGGGCGAGGGTCGCAATTGCGAGATAGTCCGCGCGGAGCCGGAGCGTCGGGATCGCGACGAGGACGCCGAGGACGCCGGCGACGACCATCGCGCCCAGGCCCGCTGCAATGAGGTCCCATCCTTGGTCTGGACCCCAATGGTACCACTGGATGCTCGGATTGGCGAACTTCCCAGTGGATAGCATGCCGAATGTGTACGCCCCGACCCCGACGAACGCGGCCACTCCCGCATTGAACAACCCCGTGTGGCCCCATTGCAGGTTGAGGCCGAGCGCCAGGACGACGAGGATCGTGGCAGGAACGATGAAACCCGCGAGCTGGAGGACGAGCGAGGCAAGGACGTCAGCCAGGCTCCCTCACCCCCAGCCGTCTCCAACGTGCGAGGAGCGCCGCCACCCGTCCGCCCATCGCATGTCTGCGGATACCCATGATTCCCTCTGGGAGGAACAGGAGCACGATGATCATCACGAGGAACGCGCCCACGGGTTCGTACTCCGCGCCGCCTTCCAAGAAACGTCCTTGGAGTGCTCCGAAAACCACGTTCGAGAGTTTCTGGACGATCCCAATGATCAGGCCGCCAATCATCGCCCCGTAGGGGGAACCGATTCCACCGATGATCACTGCGGCGAAAATGTAGAGGAGGACGAAGAATCCGAGCAAAGGGAAGACGTTCACGATAATCGCGAGGAGGACGCCGGCCACTGCGGCGAAGGACCCGGAGATGATCCACGTCCAGAGGATCACGTTCCGAGTGTTGATGCCCGAGGCCCTTGCGAGGATCAGGTTGTCCGCGCAGGCCCGCATCGCCTTCCCGAGCGTGGTGAGTTTTAGCATGAAATGCAGGAACAGGATCAAGCCGACCGCGACGAGGAGGGTGACGCCGCCTTTCACTGTGTTAAAGGAGAGCCCGGTGGTTCCCAATGGAAAATCGGCGGGCGGGTTCACTCCAAGGTATAGTACGTTCGTGGTGAAGATTGCGGACACGACATTCTGGAGGACGAGAGACACTCCAACGGACGCGATCAAGGCGGAAACGGGCCCACGGCCTTCAAGCCTCCGGAAGATTGATAGCTCGAGGAAGACCCCTAGGAGGGCCACGGCGAAGATCGCGAACACGAACCCGAGGAGGATGTGCTGGGCCAGGATGACGTTCAATGTGAACGCGGCGTATGCGCCGACGGTCATCATGTCGCCGTGCGCAAAGTTCGCGAATTTCTTGATGCCGTAGGTCAATGAGAGACCCGATGCGCCGAGGACGTAAATGCTCCCGACGACCAAGCCTTGGATTGTCGCCTGTAGAATCAGGATGCCGAACGCGCGCCATAGGAGGAGGATGGCACCGATCAAGACGAGGACCGCGATGATCCACCGAGGCAGCGGGAGGCGACCGACGGAGGTATCATGGGCAGAGGCGTCTGGCTCCTGCGGTGACGTCCTCCCCGCCATCCCGACGGCCATCGCTTCGATTCTTATAAGCCCTCGGCCCCAGATAAGTCTCGGTCGGAAAGCCTATAGCGTCTGTCCGAATCCGGACTCCGATGGAGGAGGTTCTCATCCTCTTCGATGAGAAGGGAAAGAAACACGCGGTGCCAACCGACGGGCCGATGAGTCGGGTCATGGGGGTCGGCACGCTCGACGTCGCAAGACTTCGGGCCCATGTGGGACGGAGGATTTCCGTCGGCACAAAACAATTCTTCGTCCTCGCCCCTTCGTCTCGAGACCTCCGCGACACGATGGCTCGGGGTCCACAGACTCTCACTCCGAAAGACCTCGGGCTGATTCTGTACGAATGCGACGTCGTCTCCGGATCGCGTGTGGTCGAAGCGGGCGCGGGGTCGGGCGGACTGACGGTCGCCCTTGCGCGGGTGGTCGGCCCTGCGGGTCGTGTGTTCTCCTACGACACTGAGAGACGATCCCTTCAGGTTGCGAAAACCAATGTATCGAGAGCCGGGCTCCTCGATCGGGTCGAGTTCGGCCAATCAGATGTGCGAGACGGGATCAGCCAGGAGGACGTCGACGCCGTCGCACTCGACTTAGAAGACCCGTGGGCTGCGATCGAGCCCGCATGGAAGGCGTTACGACCATGCGGCCATGTGGCCGCATTCTCACCCAATATGGAGCAGGTAAAGGATACCGTGAGGGCCATGACGAGGCGACCGTTCATCGAGATCCGCACCGTCGAATTGATCGAGCGGGAAATGGAGGTTCGGGACGTGGGTGTGCGGCCCTCCTTCGCGCCCTTGGGCCACACGGGCTATCTGACGTTCGCGCGGAAAGTGCTCGACACTTTCTAATACGGCCCCTTCCGTCGGTCGCGGCATTATGGCGGACCTGGTGGGTTTCGCGGCCACGACCTTCGTCGCGATCTTCGCGATCGTGAACCCGGTCGGGGCGATGACCTTCTTCGTCGTCCTCACGCGCTCCTACCCGCCGATCGTCAAGAAGCGCGTGATCGAGAAGGCCGTGCTCGCGGCGACGGTCACCCTACTCATCTTCGCGTTCGTCGGGAACAACATCTTCCTGTTCTTCGGGACCTCGATTCCCGCCTTCCGGATCGCGGGAGGGATCCTGCTCTTCTCGATCGCCTTCTCGATGATGCAAGGAGAGCGGTCGCGGACGCAGCTCACGGCCCAGGACCGCCAGGAGGCTTT
>Ga0209471_1002387_pt1 | contig 10805 bp, 10 predicted proteins | sample GraSoiAngelo_128_FD_185885 | JGI IMG/M metagenome (GOLD analysis project Ga0209471, IMG submission 185885) | Grasslands soil microbial communities from the Angelo Coastal Reserve, California, USA - 14_0927_12_20cm (SPAdes) (version 2) | ecosystem: Environmental > Terrestrial > Soil > Grasslands ... | reverse complement strand
CGTCATGACCTCCCTCACGTTCTTTGGCAACGTGGGCGGCAACACCAGCACCGTCAACTCCGGCGGCACGTTCCATTTCACCAGCAACGTGCCGGGCGTCTACGACATCGTCATCAGCCGCGACGGCATCAACTTTGATCCGACGCTGTCCACCAATCGCTCGCTGCGCGGTGTGAGAGGAGCCGGTGCGCAGACGGTGACGTGGAACGGCCAGGACAACGTCGGGACCGCGTTCCCGGTGGGTACGTACACGGTGCACGCGGCGTTTCACGGCGGCGAGTACCACTTCCCGATGATCGACGTCGAGAACGACACGCAGGGCGGGCCGACGATCACCCTGCTGAACCCACCGGGAGGCGTCTGCCCAGTTTTGACAGGCGGCTGCTCGTCGGGCTTCTACGACGACCGCGCCTACCAGACGTTGAGCGGGACCGTGGTCGATGCCGGGAATACCGTGGGCAACGCCCTGTGCGGAAACAATCCACCGGCCACGACGGCTGCGAACCCGATCAGCGGCTTCAACACGAGCAGCGCCCAGCGTGCGTTCGGAACGGCGGCGGGTGGCAACACCAACGTGCCCTGCACCGGGGCGTTCGGTGACGCCAAAGGCCTGGACACCTGGACGTATTACCCGAGCAACACGGTGTTGACACCGCTCGTCATCGTGGCGACCGCAGCGGACATCCGCGTGACCAAGTCGGTGAGCAACCCGACGCCTGCGGTCGGCACGAACGTGACGTTCACAGTGACCGCCACCAACCTAGGGCCCAACGACGCGACCGGGGTGCAGGTCACAGATTCGGTTCCGGCCGGCCTCACTTTCGTGTCGGCGATTGCGAGCCAGGGGACCTATACGCCGGGCACGGGCCTTTGGGACATCGGCGCTCTGACCAATGGCGCCTCGGCGACGCTTCAGCTCACGGTCACCGTGAATGGAACGACCCCGGTTACCAACACCGCCACCCGCACAGCCGGCACGCCCACGGATTTCGATCCCGCCAACGACTCCGCGTCGTCGATCGTGACCGGCAGCACGACCCCCGGCTTGCCCAACACCGGCGTCCCCCCGACCCCCGGGGGCAACGCCTGGTTGTGGCTCCTGGCCTTGGCGATCCTGGCTGGGGTGTTTACGCCCAAACGGCGTAGGAAGTCAGGCAGCTGAGTCCCCCTCTCCCCGCAGGGGAGAGGGCTGGGGAGAGGGGCTTGGAGCACGCTCGCTGGGATTGAGGGCGTCGTAAATCACTTCGGTGACGCCGTCAAGGTTGGTATAGACGTAGTCGTTCCAGAAGCGAAGGACGCGGAAGCCCTGCTTCTCTAGGAACGCCGTTCGTTGGGCATCGAGTGCTTCGCGTGAGTCATTGCCATGCGTTTCGCCATCGATTTCGATTACCAATCGCGCCTCGAGACAGACGAAGTCGACGATGTATTGGCCGATTGGGTGCTGCCGCCTGAATTTGCGACCGCCCATGCGATGTGCGCGGACTTTCGACCAGACCAGCTGCTCAGCCGAGTTCATGTGCCGCCGGAGGTCCCGCGCAAGTTTCTGGTAGTAAGTGTCTCGTCGCATGGCCCCATGTTCATATGACGAACATCCCATGCCAACGTTCTTTACATGCCTACTGCTGCACACCCCTCTCCCCAACCCTCTCCCCTGCGGGGAGAGGGGGCTCCGATCCCCTCTCCCCTGCGAAATCAACTAGGGCTTGATGTTCTGGTTTACGTGGAAGAGGTTGTCGGGGTCGTACTTGCGCTTGGCTTCGACCAGGCGGTTGTAGTTCCCTCGGTAATTGGCCTTGATGCGGCTCTGGTCGTCTTCGGCCATGAAGTTGATGTAGCCGCCTTCCTCTGAATGGGGCGCGGTCGCCTCGTAGTAGTCGCGCACCCACTTGATGTTCGCGCGGTTCTGCGCGGGGTCGGGCCACATTCCCGCGATCACCGTCGCGAAGTTGGCGTCGCGATATGCGAATGCCGTCTCGTCCGACGCCACCTTGTGAACGGCGCCGTTGATCGGATAGATGTGCATGGTCGAGGTCATCGCCGGCACTTTGGAGCCGTGCTCTACGTGCGCGTTGATCGCCTCGTCGGTGAGTTCCTTCACGAAGTTGGCCTTCCAGTAGTGCTGCAGGTCCGGTGGGTACAGTCCGTCGAACGCGCTGTTCAACGCCGGATACGGCATGGGCCCAACGTGCTCGGCGAAGACGGGGGCCACGTCGTGGAACGGCTTGAGCGCTTTCTCACCCTTGTCGATTGGTCCAGCCCAGCACGCGACCACGAGGGCAAACGTGTCGCCGTGGCGATTCTCGGGGATGAACGGGAGCGGTGGTGCGATCTGGAACGCCGGGAATGCACCCATCTCCTCGGGAGCGCTTGCGATGTATTCGCGATAAAAGCGCAGGATGTCGCCGGCGTACTTCAGCTCGTAGAACATCGGGCCGCCGTAGATGTTGTCGACCGGGTGCAGGCGGAACTCGAACGAAGTCACCACGCCGAAGTTGCCACCGCCACCGCGGATGGCCCAGAAGAGGTCTTCGTTTTCCCTCTCGCTCGCGACGAGGAACCGCCCGTCGGCGGTGACGACATCGGCTGAAATCAGGTTGTCGAGTGACAGGCCGTAGCCACGTGCGAGGTAACCGATTCCACCACCGAGCGTCAGGCCCGCGACCCCGGTGGTCGAGATGATCCCGCCGGTCGTGGCCAGACCGAAGGCGTTCGTCGCGGAGTTGAAGTCGCCCCACGTGGCGCCCCCTTCAGCCCTCGCTGTTCGCTTCTCGGGGTTGACGCGGACGCCGCGCATCCGAGACATGTCGATGACAACGCCACCGTCACAGGTGCCGAACCCCGGCACGCTGTGCCCCCCTCCACGAATTGCCAGCGGGAGGCGACTCTCCCGCGCAAAGTTGACGGCGGCGATGACGTCGCCGGCGTTGACCGGTCGCGTCACAACGATGGGTCGCTTATCGATCATCGCGTTACGAACCGCTCGCGCCTCGTCGTATCCGGCATCCTCTGCCGCGATGACATCGCCGCGAACCTGCTGCCGCAATGAGTCCAACGTGATGGTGGCCATGTGTTCCCTCCCAACCGGTTGAGTCCGGATTCCGGGCCCCAGCTTAAGCGCTTATGGGTTGATTGGACCGGACCTGGTTTTTCTGGAACGGGCGACACCTGTGCAGGAATGGCTGTAACACGTGACCGGGATACGGTCATTTGTGCCCGCATGGCTGAATCAGGCGTCGGGTTCGGGGCGGACCTCGATCTTCTTCCGCGCTGCCTCGAGGCGCTCCGTGCAGATCTTCAGGTAGACCCGGGCCTCGTCGACGGCTTTGAGCGCGTCCTCGAGGGTGAGGTCGCCGTCCTCCAGGAGCTTCAGCTTCTGGTCCAGCTTCTCGAGGGCTTGCTCGTACGTCAGCTGTTCGTTCATGGCTCGACCTTTTCTACCCGGGCGCCCACCCGGCCGGTTGCCAGCCGGATATTGACTTTGCGGTCGACAGCGGTCTCAGCAGCGGAGCGGATGACGACGCCGGACTCCGCGTCCTGCGTGATGCTGTAGCCGCGTGACAGGACGCCATCGGGACTGAGCGCAAGCAGCCTTTGCCTCCGGTGCTCGAGGCCGCGCGTGGCGGCGGCGAACCTCTCCGCCAGCACGCGCTCCAGGCGGTCCGGCGCGCGTCGTGATGCGAGCGCGTTGCGGCTGCGCGTCAGCCGGGCGGTGCCGGCCGCGGCCAGCCTTCGCGATCGCTCGCGCAGCGCCTCCTCGCGCCGCGCCACCTGCTGCACAGGGCTGAGCCGCGCGAGATTCGCCGCCGCGTGGGCAAGCCGGTCGGTACGCGCGCGCAGCATTGCCGGCAGGATCTGGACCAGCCTCGCCCGTTTCACCTGTAGTCGCTCGGTCTCGCGCAGCACACGCTGGTTGGTCTCCCGGTCGAGGCGCCGCTCGCGTTCGCGCAGCATTGCGACCAGGTCGGATTTCTTGGGCACCACGCGGGCGCCCGCTTCGGTGGGCGTGCGCGCTTCGACGTCAGCGACCATGTCGGCGATCGTCCGGTCCGAGCTATGGCCCAGTGCCGTGACGACGGGCAGGCCGGAATCGAGAATCGCGCGGGCGATGAGCTCTGTGTTGAACGCGTACAGCTCTTCGAAGCTGCCGCCTCCTCGCGCCAGGACGATCACCTGGGCAAGCGCCTCCTGGTTGCAGCGGCGCATGGCGCGCGACACGCTCATCGGGGCGGCCGTCCCCTGCACCTGCACGGGATAAACCACGATGCCCATGTTCGGATAGCGCTCCCAGATCGTTTCCTGGAGGTCGTGGATGACCGCCCCGGTGGGTGACGTGAGCAGTGCCACGGCATCGGGCAGGAAGGGAAGCGGGCGCTTGCGCGCGGCCGCGAACGCGCCCTCGGCTTCGAGCCTGCGCTTCAGCTCCTCCAGTCGCGCGCGCAGCTTGCCGACGTCGTCGAACTCGATCTGGTCGACGACGAAGCGGATGGTCCCGTACTGAGTCCAGAAATCGACGCGACCCCTGAAGATGAACACCTGGCCGTCCTCCGGTAGGGTGGTCACGCGCCGCGCATCGTCTGCATACAGGAACCCGTTGATCAGGCTCTGCCCGTCCTTGATCGCAAAGCTGTAGTGGCCCTTGGTGCCGCGCTTCATCCCGCTCACCTCGCCCTTCACGAGCATGGCGGTGAGCGGCCGCAGCTCGCGCCGGATCTCGTTGGCGAGCTCGGTGACTGTGAAAGGGCGCTGGGCTTCCTCGGGTCGAAGCATGCCCGTTAGCTTAGGGCGGGCCTAGGTGCAGGAGCTGTCAGACCGGGCGCATCAAGTGGAATGCGGAGATCCGCATTCGCTTGTTGAAGTACAGGCGATGGGCGTCGGCTCGGTCGGGGCCCAGGCCGGAGTCGAGGTGAAAGCCATCGCAGTGAAGGCGTTTGGCCTCATCGATCATCCAGTCCATCAGCTGCCCCGCATGCCCCTGGCCCCGGTGCGCGGACCGCGTGCTCAAGTCGTCGCAGTACATGAACTGGCCCCACGCCAGCATGTGGACGATCCGGAACCCCGCGACCGCTGCCGCATACGTGTCCTCCTTGACGAAGAAGCCGACCAGGCGATAACCCTCAGGCCTCAGGTTGTTGTCTACGTGCTCGGCGAACACCGACTCCAGCCCAATGTCCGGCCTGAGCTCGGACATCGCCTTGTACGCGAGATGGGTCGCCCCGGCCTGGAGCTCCCGGATCATCCCCCGATCTGGGACATGTTCTTGGCCGGTTTGATGAACCCCGGCTGGTTGATGAGGTGGCCTTCTTCCTTTCGCCACACCGCCGTCTCGATGACGCGGCCGAGGTGGTCGTCGGACGCGCCGGAGCGAATGAGCTCTCGCAGCGGCGTCTCCTGCAGCGAGAACAGGCACGTGCGCAGGCCGCCTTCGGCGGTGAGCCGGATGCGGTTGCATGTGGTGCAGAACGCCTGGCTCACGGAGGAGATGAAGCCCACGCCACCTGGGGTGCCGTCGGCGAACTTGAAACGGGTCGCCGGGCCCGGCCGCGTGTCGACGACGGGCTGCAGCGGAAACAGGTCTTCGATCTGCTCCTGGATGCGCCGGCTCGGTACGACCTGGTCGACGGTCCAGATGTTGTCGCCGTCAAGCGGCATGAACTCGATGAAGCGCACCTCGTAGCCCTTGTCGCGTGCCAGCCGCGCGAAGTCGACGACCTCGTCGTCGTTTTTTCCCTTCATGACGACCATGTTCAGCTTGATCGGCGATAGGCCGGCCTCACTCGACGCGTCGATGCCGTCCATCACACGCTTGAATGCGTCCGACCGAGCAATCTCATGGAAGCGGTCCATGTGCAGCGTGTCGAGCGAGATGTTGATTCGCTTGAGGCCTGCGTCCTTCAGCAATTGCGCTTTCTCGCGCAGGAGCACGCCGTTGGTGGTCATCGTGATGTCCAGGGTGGGGTCGATCTCGTTGATCATTCCCACCAGCTCCTCGACCTTGACGCGCACCAGCGGCTCGCCCCCGGTGATGCGAATTGTGCGCACGCCGTACCGCTCCACGAACAGGCGGGCCAGGCGTGCGATCTCCTCGAACCTGAGCAGGTCGTCCCGCTTCAGCCACTTGAGGCCCTCCGCCGGCATGCAGTAGATGCAGCGGAAGTTGCAGCGGTCGGTGATGGAGATCCGGAGGTCGTCGGCGACCCGCCCATAGGAGTCCCGAAGCCGGTCCGTCGCCATATGGCCGATCATAGACGGCGTGGCTTACGAGCACATCCAGGTTGATGTCGAGCCCCCGATCGCCACTGTCACGCTCAACCGTCCAAAGGTCCTCAATGCGCTAAGCCCCGAGCTCATCGGCGAGGTCAACCAGGCCCTCCGCGAGCTCGACGCGGACGACCGCGTGCGCGCCGTCGTGCTGACCGGCGGGCCCAAGGTGTTCGCGGCCGGCGCCGACATCAGCGACATGGCCGAGCGCACCGCCGTCGAACAGCTGCACCGCGACCAGACCGGCCGCTGGGCCGGCATCGCCGCCTTCACCAAGCCGCTCATCGCGGCGGTCAACGGCTACGCGCTGGGCGGCGGCTGTGAGCTCGTGCTGATGTGCGACATGATCATCGCCGGCGATTCCGCCCGCTTCGGCCAGCCCGAGATCAACCTCGGCATCATCCCTGGCGCCGGCGGGACGCAGCGCTGGCCGCGCACCGCGGGCAAGTACGCGGCCATGGAAACGGTCCTCACCGGAGCGCCGATCACCGCCGCGCGCGCGCGGGAGCTGGGCATCGTCAACAAGGTCGTGCCCGCGGAGATGACGATCGAGGTTGCGAAACGGGTCGCCCGTCAGCTGGCCCAGAAGGCGCCGCTCGCGCTCAGGATGGCGAAGGAGGCGGTGCTCAAGGCGTTCGAGGCGCCGCTCGCCGAAGGGCTCGCCGCGGAGCGCAAGAGCTTCTACTTCCTGTTTTCGACCGACGACCAGAAGGAAGGCATGCGAGCCTTCCTCGAGAAACGAAAGGCAGTATTCAAAGGCAGGTAGGGAGGAATAGGGATGGCGACCGAGGTCGAGGTCCACGTCAACGTCCACGTCCACGATGGCGTGGGGCTCATCCAGCTCAACCGGCCGGAGAAGATGAACGCCATCGGCGCGCTGACGCGCAAGCAGCTGGGCGAAGCGATCAAGCAGGTCGAGCGCGACGATGCGGTACGCGTTGTCGTCCTCACCGGATCTGGCCGCGCGTTTTGTTCGGGCGCGGACGTCACCGAGATGATGGCCGACAGCGCCGGAATGCGGACGCCGGAAGACGTCGGCAACGTGCTACGAAACGAGTACATGCCGATGCTCACGCGCCTCCGCACCATGCCCAAGCCGGTCATCGCCGCGATGAATGGTCCTGCTGTTGGCATCGGCGCCAGCTACGCACTCGCGTGCGACATTCGGATCGCAACTCCTGAGGCTTACCTCCTGGAGGCTTTCATCAACATCGGCCTGGCGCCCGACGGGGGCGTCAGCTGGTTGCTACCGCGACTGGCCGGCACCGGCATCGCCTACGAGATGTTCTTCACGGGCAAGCCGCTGTCGGCGACCGACGCGCACCGCCTGGGCGTCATCAACCGCCTCGTGCCGGCCGAACGCCTAGAGGACGAGGTGCGTGAGCTCGCCGGCCATCTCGCCTCGCAGCCGCGCCAGGCCCTGGCCGGCGCCAAGCGCGCGGTGGTCCACGCGCTGGAGTCGAGCTTCGAAGAGGCGCTTGAGTTCGAGTCGTACTTGCAGGAGGCGCAGGCGGCCAGTCCCGAGTTTGCGGAGGGCGTCAAGGCGTTTCTCGCGCGCCGCAAGAAGTCTTAATGACTACTCACGCCCCTCTCCCCGACCCTCTCCCCGAAGGGGAGAGGGGATAAATGCAGCTTCACGAGGCGGTCATCGTCGCGACCGCGCGCACGCCGATGGGCCGCTACGGCGGCCAGCTCAAAGACGTACGCCCGGACGACCTCGCTGCGATCGTGCTCAAGGAGGCGTGCGACCGCGCACACGTCAAGCCGGAAGAGGTCGAAGACGTCATCCTCGGCTGCGCCAACGGCGCCGGCGAGGACAACCGCAACGTTGCGCGCATGGCATTGCTCCTCGCGGGCTTTCCAGTCGAGGTCCCAGGGCAGACTGTCAACCGCCTTTGTGGATCCGGGATGCAGGCCACGATCGCGGGCGTTCGCGAGATCCAGACCGGGGGCGCCGACATCGTCGTCACCGGCGGCGTGGAGAGCATGACCCGCGCGCCATGGGTGATGCCCAAGCCGGATTCGGCTTTTCCGCGCGGCCCGCAAACGATTTACGACACCGCTCTGGGCTGGCGGCTGGTCAACCCGAAGATGGCGGAGATGTACGGCACGCTGCAGATGGGGGAGACCGCCGAGCGCGTCGCCCAGAAATACGAGGTGTCGCGCGAGGACCAGGACGCGTTCGCCCTGCGCAGCCACCAGCGCGCGGTCGCCGCCCAGAAATCAGGTCGGCTGGCCGAGGAGATCGTGCCGGTGGCGGTGCCCCAGCGCAAGGGAGAGCCGGTCCGCCTGACCGCTGACGAAGGCCCGCGCGAGGACACCTCGCTCGAGGCGCTGGCAAAGCTCAAGCCGGCGTTCGCATCCAACGGTTCGGTTACCGCCGGCAACTCGTCACCGTTGAACGACGGTGCGACCGCCTTGGTGCTGATGTCGGAGTCAAAGGCGCGTGAACGCAACCTGCAGCCCATCGCGCGGTTCGTCGCCTCGGCCCCGGCCGGCGTGCACCCCGACTACATGGGCATCGGTCCGGTGCCTTCGTCGATGAAGGCGCTGGAGAAGGCGGGGCTGCAGGCGTCCGACATCGGAGTCGTCGAGCTCAACGAGGCCTTTGCGGCGCAGTCGCTCGCGTGCATCCGCCTGCTCGGGCTGGACGAAGAGAAAGTCAATGTCAACGGCGGGGCGATCGCCCTCGGTCACCCGCTCGGCAGCAGCGGCGCGCGCCTGGTGAGCACGCTCGTCCGCGAGATGGCCCACCGCGACGCCGAGTTCGGCCTGGCGACGATGTGCATAGGCGTGGGACAGGGCATTGCATCGGTCTGGCATCGGGGCTAGCGGTCATTTCAGAACGAGACCCTCAAGCGGTGCGTTCGATGTTCGACCGCATCGCGCGGCGATACGACCTCGTCAACACTGTGCTGTCGGCCGGCACGGATGGCGGCTGGCGACGCTGCGCAGCGAGGGCGACCGAGCTCAAGATGGGCGGCTCGGCGCTGGACGTCGCTTGCGGGTCGGGCAAGCTCACGGCGCTGCTGGCTCGGATCGCCGGCGCCGGCGGTCGCGTGGTCGGGTTGGATTTCAGCAGGCAGATGCTCGAGGTCGCGCGCGCCGACCACCCTGGCGTCGAGTTCCTCGACGGCGACGCCCTCAACCTGCCATTCGAGGACCGGAGCTTCGACGCGAGCACGATCGCTTTCGGCCTTCGCAATCTCGCCGACCCCGTGCGTGGGCTGCGCGAGATGCTGCGCGTCGTCAAGCCGGGCGGGCGAGCCGTCGTGCTCGAGTTCGTGCGGCCGCCCAATGGGCCGGTCGGATCCGCGTATCGGGTTTACTTGCGCACGCTGTTGCCTGCGGTCGGCGGCGTTCTGTCCGGCCAGCCCACGGCTTATCGCTACCTCAGCGACACCATCGACTCCTATCGCAACGCGGACGAGCTGCGCGCCCTGGCGGTGGTCGCCGGCTGGAAGGGCATCCGCTACAAGGGCCTGGCGGCGGGAACGGTTGGGCTGCTCTCAGGCGGTGCGGTCGACCGCTGAACGCGCAAGGCCGACGAGCGTAGGCCGCAAGCCGTCGAGCTCGACGGCTTCGATCTCTCGTACCGCTTCTTCGACGAGGCCCCGCGCTTCGTCGCCCACCCGCCGCAGAGCGTCACTGGCGGTGACAAGGTCCGCGACCCGATCGACCTCTCTGTCGCCCAGCGAACCGGCAAGCAGGTCGCGCACCTCTTTACCGACCGAGCGATCCTCCGCCGCGTAGATCAGGGGCAGCGACAGTGCGCGCTGCCGGATGTCGAGGCCGATCGGCTTGCCTGAGTCAGGGCTGAAGTCGACCATGTCGTCGGCCATCTGGAACGCGATGCCCAGCAGCTCGCCGTAACGGCGCAGCGCCTCGACGACATCAGCCGGCGCGTCCGACAGCAGCGCTCCGGACACGCAGGCCGCCGCGAAGAGGGCCGCCGTCTTGCCGCGCACGACGCGCAGGTATGAGTCGTGGTCGCCGGGAAACGCGCCGCGCTGCGCGACGTCGTCGATCTGCGAGGCGCAGATCGCCTCGAGCGCCTCCGCCATCGTCGTCGCCACGCTCGCGTTGCCGAGCTCCGCGATCAGGCGGGTCGCTTTCGCGAAGTAGTAGTCCCCGACAGCGATGGCGCGCTCGGCACCTTCTGCCGCGGCGACCGTCGGGCGGCCCCGGCGGTGGGTCGACTCGTCGACGTAGTCGTCGTGGATGAGGGTGGCATTGTGGAGGAGCTCCACAGCGGCGGCAAGTGAGGCTGCCCGGACAGGCTCTTGCCTGGGGCCGATACGCGACGTGAGCTGCACGAGCTTGGGCCGCAGGCGCTTGCCCCCCGCCTCCATGAGGCGGCGCATGGGGACAGCCACGGGGTCGGGGTCGGTCATCAGCTGCCGGGTGATCTCCATTTCCACGAGCTCGGCGGTTGAATCACCCACCGATGGCGAGAATTCACCGTCCAGCTGCATCGCGAGCTGGCGGTGGCGCGGGCCGTCGAGCTCGACTGCGAACACCGATTGCCAGCGACCCATGACCAACCG
>Ga0209471_1002386_pt1 | contig 10807 bp, 6 predicted proteins | sample GraSoiAngelo_128_FD_185885 | JGI IMG/M metagenome (GOLD analysis project Ga0209471, IMG submission 185885) | Grasslands soil microbial communities from the Angelo Coastal Reserve, California, USA - 14_0927_12_20cm (SPAdes) (version 2) | ecosystem: Environmental > Terrestrial > Soil > Grasslands ... | reverse complement strand
GCCCCACGTGCAACAAGACGGTGGAGCGCGCCGAGCTGGTGCGCGGCTACGAGTTCGCCAAGGACCAGTACGTGCGCGTCGCCGACGACGAGCTCAAGGCGCTCGAGGGCGAGGCCTCCAAGATCATCGACATCGCCGAGTTCGTCCCGCTGGCCGACGTCGATCCGATCTACTTCGAGAAGACGTACTATCTCGGGCCGGACAAGGGCGGCGAGAAGCCCTATCGCCTGCTGTCCGACGCGATGGAGAAGGCCGGGCAGGTCGCCCTCGCCAGGTACGTCATGCGCGGCAAGGAGAGCCTGGTCCTCATTCGCGCCGCCCAGGGCGGGCTGATGCTGCACACGATGTACTTCGCCGACGAGGTGCGCGACTTCGGCGAGATCGACAAGGGGGCCTCGGCCAAGATCAGGGACGGCGAGCTCGACCTGGCGCTGCAGCTCATCAATGGACTGGCCAGCGAGACGTTCTCCCCCGCCCGCTACACCGACGAGTACCGCCACCGCGTGCTGGAGATGATCAACAAGAAGGTCGAGGGCCAGGAGATCACGCTGGCCGAGCCGGCCGCGCCGCGCGCGCAGGTGATCGACCTCATGGACGCGCTCAAGGAGAGCCTGGCCAAGCGCGGGCTCTCCGCCGACGACGCCGCCGCCAAGAAGCCGCCCGCCCGCGCCGGCGCCGCCCCCGCCGCCAAGGCCAAGCCGGCCGCGGCGCCCAGGAAGGCCCAGGCCGGCCGCAAGTAGCTCCCGACCTCGCGCCGGCCCGGCTACAGCACGACCACCAGCCCGTCGCGCGCGCACTCCTCCGGCACGCGGCCGGCGTGAGCGAGCATCTCCCGGCTCATGTGGGTCAGGATCAGGCGCTTCGCACCGACCTCCTCGGCGTGCGCCGTGATTTCCGGATAGTTCAGGTGCCACTTGACGGGCTTCTCGTAGAAGTAGCACTCCGCGATGAAGAGGTCGGCGCCGCGGGCGACCTGCGCCACGTCGTCGGTCCACTCGGTGTCGCCGGTGTACGCGATGACCTTGCCGGCGACCTCCACGCGCACGGCGGTGGGATTCGTCTCCGGCGTGTGACGCGCGGGCCGGGCCGTCACCACCAGATCGAGGATCTCGTGGGCCCGGCCGGGCTCGAGCTCGATCCACTGCAGCCCGAATCCCGGCGTCATCACGTGGGAGCCGGGGAACAGCGCCTCGCGGATGTCGGCCATCCGCCGCGGCAGGTCGCGCGGACCGGCGATCGTCAGCGGGCGCGAGCGCTTGCTGGCCAGCATCGCGTCGATCAACAGGAACGGCACGCCGGCGCAGTGGTCGCCGTGCAGGTGCGTGAGGACGACGGCGTCGATCGAGTTGGGGTCGATGCCCTGCTGGGCGAGCGCGATCAGCGACGAAGCGCCGAAGTCGATGGCGAACCGGGTGCGCGGCCCATCGACGACGATGCAGGTCTGGAACCGTCCCCCGCTGCCGAACGAGTCGCCGGAGCCGACGAAGCGCACCGTCACCGCCGTCGCGCGAGCGTCCACGGTCATCGGGAGGCTCAGAGCACGCCGGAGTGGACGGCGCGCACGTCGACCTCGGCGCCGGCGGCGACCCCCAACATGCCGAGCGCGACGGGAGCGATCTCCGCCCGGCGGTCCTCGCCGGTCATCACGTCCGTGACCCACGCCCGCAGCGGCGCGCCGCGCGGGTTCACCAGCTCCACCACGGCGCCGGCGCCGACGCCGAGCGCGCTGGCGGTGGCGGCGTCGAGGCGGATCGCGCGGCCGCGCGGGCCGTCGAGGTCCGGGGCGGCGGTCAGCCTCACGCGCGACCGCCGGCGGCGGAGCGCCTCGCGCAGGGGGCGCGTGGCGTCGGGATCCGGCCCGCCACCGCGCAGCACCACGCCGTAGGCGGCCTCGGCGGCGGCCGCGGTCACGTAGCCCTCGGCCACGTCGGCGGCGACGAGCGTGGGATCGCGGTCGAGCGGATCGCCGAAGCCGCCGCCGCCCGAGCTCTCCATCATCAGCACGTCGTCGGGCTCGATCGGAAACGCGCTGACCTTGCCGGGCAGCGGCGAGGGCTGCACGGGCCGGACGCCGCGCAGGATCCAGAAGCGATTCGTCGCGCCGGCGCCGCCGCCGCACACGCCGAACGGCGGCAGCACGGTCTTCTCGGCCAGCACCGACAGGCGCGTGGCCGGCGCCAGGATGCGGACGGCGCGCGTGAGGCCGAGCCCGCCGCGCCAGCGGCCGGCACCGCCGGAGTCCTCCCGGAGCGACGTGCGCTCGACGCGCACCGGGTAGAGCTGCTCGATCGCCTCGATCGGCTGCAGGGTCGTCATGTCGCTCTCGGTCCACGCGCGCACCGTGTTGCTGCCGTCGCCGCCGTCGAAGCCGCCGGTGCCGCCGGCCGGGTACTCGTAGAAGATGAACGTCTCGCCGGTGCGCGGATGCGGGCCGCCGACGTAGCAGTGGTTGCCGCCGCCCTTGAGGTCGCCGGCCACGCGGCCGTCGAGCGCCGGGGCCAGCGCGCCCATGACCGCGGATTCCACGCAGTACTTCACCTCCACCATGCCGCCGCACGGCGCCGGCGGATCGGCGTTGACGATCGTGCCGGACGGCGTCAGCACGGTCAGCGGGCGGAAGGCGCCGGAATTGACGTCGCTGCCGGGATCGAGGAACGACTTGACGATCGTGAAGGCGCCGGTCGGCGCCATGGCCGGCCCCACGTTCGTCGGCGCCGCCGTCTGCGGCGAGGTCCCGGCCAGGTCGACGGTGATCGTGTCGCCGGCGACGACCACTCGGGCCCGCACGGTCAGCGGCTCCAGCCGCTCGCGACCCGACTCGAGGTGCGCCTCGTAGCGGTACTCGCCGTCCGGCAGGGCCCGGATCGCGCGGCGCATCCGGGCCTCCGCGCGGTCCATCAGCTCCGCGACGGCGGCCCGCACGGTCGCGGCGCCGTAGCGGGCGGCCAGCGCCTCCACGCGCTCGGCTGCCTTGCGGCAGGTGCCGATCATCGCTCGGAAATCGCCGCGGCGCTCGCGCGGGCCGCGCATGTTGGCGAAGAGCACCTCCAACACCGCCTCGTTCGAGCGTCCCCGCTCCATGATTCGAATCGGTGGAATCCGGACGCCTTCTTGATAGATCTCGGTCGCGCCGCCGGAGAGGCTGCCGGGGCTCATGCCGCCCACGTCGCCCCAGTGCGCGCGCACCACCGGGAACACGAACAGGCGGCCGTCGACGAACAGCGGCATGAGCATCGCCACGTCGTTCAGGTGGGTGCCGCCGGTGTAGGGATCGTTGTGCAGGAACACGTCGCCGGGATGGATGTCGTCGCCGAACCGCTCGCGCACCGCCTTCATCGACCAGCCGATTGGCACGATGTGCAGCGGGTGGTCCTGGCCCTTGGACATGGCCACGATCTGCGCGTCGCCGTCCATGAGCACGCAGGAGAAGTCCTCGCCTTCGTAGAGGATCGAGGAGTAGGCGGTGCGCACCAGCGTCACCCGCATCTCGCGCACGGTGGAGACGAACGCCTCCCGGATGACCTCGAGCGTGATCGGGTCGATCATCGCTCCAGCCTGAGGTTGCCGTGCGCGTCGACGACGCCGGTCCAGCCGGGCAGCACCACGGTCGTCGCGCCGAATTCCTCGACGATGGCCGGCCCGGCGAGCATGGCGCGCTCAGGCAGCCGCTCGCGCTCCCACACCGGACAGTCGTGCGGGGCGCCGCCGAACCACACGGGACGGCGCTCGATCAGGGCGTCGTCCAGCGCCGGCGACGCGCTCGGATGCCGCTCGGCCGCGGGCTTGGGGACGACGCCGTGGGCGGTGAGCCGCGCGTTGACCAGCTCGATGGTGGCGTCGGGATTCGCATGGCCGTACGTCGTCTCGTGATGCCGATGAAACGCCGTCTCCACCGTGGCCAGCGGCGCGCCGTCGAGCTCGAGGTTCAGCTCGAAGGCCTGCCCCTGGTAGCGGAGGTCGAGGGAGCGCCGCATGCGCTGCGCCTGGACGCCGAAGCCCTCCAGCGCGAGCTGCCGACGGGCCGCGGCCTCCATGTCGGCGAAGATCGCCTCCAGCGCGGCCCAGCGCTCGCGCAGCGGACCCACGCGCGTGCGCACGTCGTCGTGCTTGACGTCGGAGGCGAGCAGACCGAGGGCCGAGAAATTGCCGGGATGGCGCGGCACGAGCACGCGCGGAATGCCGATCTCCTCGGCCAGCGCCAGCGCGTGCATCGGCCCGGCGCCTCCGAACGCGACCAGCGTGAAGTCGCGCGGGTCGTGGCCGCGCTGGATCGAGATCTCGCGGATGGCCGAGGTCATGCGCGCCACCGCGATGCGCACGATGCCCTCGGCCAGCGCTTCCACGCCGAGCACGCCGCCCAGGCGCGCGGCGAGGTCGGTGACCGCCCGTCGCGCGCGCGCCGCGTCCAGGGCGATGCTGCCGCCCAGCCGACGCGTGCTGCCGATGCGGCCGAGGACGACGTTGGCGTCGGTGACCGTGGGCTCGGTCCCGCCCTGACCGTAGGCGGCCGGGCCCGGCGCGGCGCCGGCGCTCCGCGGTCCCACCTGCAGGCTGCCGTCCACGTCGAGCCAGGCGATCGAGCCGCCGCCGGCGCCGACCGTGTGCATGTCGATCTGCGGCACCTTCACCGGAAAGGCGCCGACGCTGCCCTCGGAGGTCGCCAGCGGCGTGAGCCCGCGCACGAGGCAGACGTCGGTGGAGGTCCCGCCCATGTCGTAGGTGATGAGGTCGCCGACGCCGCAGGCGCCCCCCACGTGGCACGCCTGGCTGACGCCGCCGGCCGGGCCGGAGAAGATCGTCTTGATCGGCAGCCGGCGCGCCGTCTCGGTGGTCATCATGCCGCCGCTGGAGGCGACGGTCAGCACGCCGTGCGCGTAGCCGGTCGCCCGCAGCCGCTCCTCGAGCCCGGCGAGGTAGCCGTCCATCAGCGGCTGCAGGTAGGCGTTCAGCACCGTCGTCGAGAAGCGCTCGAACTCCCGGTACTCGGCGACGACGTCCGCCGAGCACGACACCGGCACGCCCGGGCAGCGGCCCTTGGCGGCGTCCGCGATCGCGTGCTCGTGCTGCGGGTCGAGATAGGCGTGCAGCAGGCACACGGCGATCGCCTCGGCGCCCGCGCCGACGGCGGCGTCGAGCGCGCGCTCGACGCTGGCGACGTCGAGCGGCACCAGCACCGAGCCGTCGGCGGCGAGGCGCTCCACGACCTCGAAGCGGTGCTTGCGCTCGACCACCGGCTTGGGCCGCACGAACGTCGGCACGAACAGCGCCGGGATATTGCGCTTGGTGCGCCCGATCTCGATGAGATCGCGAAATCCCGCCGTCGTCAGGATCGCGACCCGTGCGCCGCGCCGCTCGAGGACGGCGTTCGTTCCGACGGTGGTGCCGTGGACGAGGCGCCGCACGTCGCGGGGGGCGATGCCGAGCGCGGCGAGGCCGGTGAGGACCGCGTCCGCCTCGTGGTGCGGCCGCGACGGCACCTTCGTCACCACCACGCGGCCGGTGCCCTCGTCGACGGCGGTGAGGTCGGTGAACGTGCCGCCGACGTCGATGCCGACGATGAACATGGGCGCGATGATACAGTACGCGGTGGACCCGAGAGCCCTGCCGAGCACGAGGTGATCCGATTTCCCTAGCGGGCGAGCGCCCGGTCCTCATCGTCGGAGCGGGGCCGACGGGGCTCGTCCTCGCCCTCTGGCTCACGCGGCTGGGCGTCCGCGTTCGCATCGTCGACAAGACGGCGGAGCCCGGCACCACGTCGCGCGCGCTCGCGGTGCAGGCGCGGACGCTCGAGCTCTACCAGCCGCTCGGCCTGGCCTCGACCGTGATCGATCGCGGCGTCCGCGTCGTCGCGGTGAACTTCTGGGTCGGCGCGGCCCGGGTCGCCCGCGCGATCTTCGGCGACGGCGGCGTCGGGCTCAGCCCGTTCCCCTACGCGGTCATCTTCCCGCAGGACGAGCACGAGCGCCTGCTGATCGAGCGGCTGCGGCAGGCCGGCGTGACCGTCGAGCGCCGCGTGGAGCTCCTCGGCTTCGAGGCCGGCGGCGATGGCGTGCGCGCGCGGCTGCGAAGCGCCGACGGCACCGAGGCCTTCGAGGCGGCGTACCTCGCCGGCTGCGACGGCGCGTCCTCGACGGTGCGCGACGGGCTCGCCGTGGGCTTCCCGGGCGGCACCTACGAGCACCTGTTCTACGTCGCCGACGTCGAGGCGCGCGCACCGGCCATGGACGGGCAGCTGCACGGCACGCTGGACGAGGCGGAGTTCCTGCTGGTCTTCCCGCTGAAGGGTGAGCGGCGCGCCCGGCTCATCGGCATCGTCCGTGACGAGGCCGAGCGCCGGCGCGAGGGGCTGAGCTGGGACGACGTCGGCCAGGACGTCATCGCCCGCATCGGCATCGCGGTCGAGCGGGTGAACTGGTTCTCGACCTACCACGTCCATCACCGGGTCGCCGATCGTTTCCGGAAGGGCCGCGTGTTCCTGCTGGGGGATGCCGCCCACATCCACAGTCCGGTGGGCGGCCAGGGCATGAACACCGGGATCGGGGACGCGGTCAACCTCGCCTGGAAGCTCGCCGCCGTGCTCCACGGGCGCGCGGCGGGGTCCCTGCTCGACAGCTACGAGCCCGAGCGCATCGCCTTCGCCCGGCGCCTGGTCGCGACCACGGACCGGGCCTTCACCCTCGTCACGAGCCGGGGCCCGATCGCGCGCTACGTGCGAACGAAGGTCGTGCCGGTGCTCGTGCCTCTCGTGTTCCGGGCAAGGGCGGCGCGCTGGCTGATGTTCCGGACGATCTCGCAAACGGGCCTGAGCTATCGCGACAGTCCCCTGAGCGTGGGCCGGGCCGGGCGGGTGCACGGTGGCGACCGGCTGCCGTGGGTGGAAGCCGCCGACAACTTCGCGCCGCTGAGCTCGCTGACGTGGCAGGTCCACGTCTACGGCCAGGCGACGCCGGAGATCGGGGCGGCGTGTCGCCAGCGCCGCCTGGCCCTGCACGTGTTCCCGTGGCAGTCCGCGATCCGGCGAACGGGGCTGAGGCGCGACGCCGTGTATCTCGTGCGCCCGGACGGTTACGTGGCGCTGGCGGATCCGGACGCCCGCGCCTCGACGCTGACGCGCTATCTCGACGAGCGCCTCGTGAGCGTCCGCGCGGAGCGCGCGTGACGCCGGCCGGGCATCGATTCACGTGATCGAGTACAGTACCGGCATGACTACCAGCCCCGACGCGATCAGGCATCTGTGGACGCACAAGACGCAGGACCACCCCTGGCTGGCCGACGAGGCGCTCGTCATCGATCGCGCCGAGGGCGTGTGGGTATGGACGGAAGCGGGCAAGAAGTTGCTGGACGGCTTCGCCGGCTTGGCCGTCGTCAACGTCGGCCACGGGCGGCGGGAGATCGCCGAGGCGATCGGCGAGCAGACCGTCCGGCTCGCCTATTACCCGACCACGCGGCAGTTCTCGAATCGGCCGGCCGCCGAGCTGGCCGCCAAGCTGGCCACCCTGACGCCCGGCGACCTCGAGTACACGATGTTCGCGGTCAGCGGATCGGAGGCCAACGAGCGCGCCATGCAGATGGCGCGGCACTACTGGCTCGCCCGGGGCAAGGCCAACAAGCACAAGGTCATCTCGCTCGAGGGTGGTTATCACGGCGCCACGATGGGCACGTTCGCCATCTGCGGGCTGCCCCACATGACGGCCGCCTACGCCGACCTTCAGCCGTCGGGCTTCGCCAAGGTCAAGCCGCCGTATCCGTTCCGCGATCGCGGCCGCGGCACCGACGCCGAGCTGGTGGAGCGCCGCGCCGGCGAGCTACGGCAGGCGATCGAGCGCGAGGGGCCGGACACGGTCTCGGCGGTGATCATGGAGCCGGTGATCTCGTCGGGCGGCTTCGTCATGCCGCCCATCGGCTGGCTGAAGGCGGTCCGGAAGATCTGTGACGACCTCGAGGTCCTGCTGATCGCCGACGAGGTCATCACCGGCTTCGGCCGGACCGGTCGCTGGTTCGCGGTCGAGCACGACGGTGTCGTGCCCGACATCATGTCGGTGGCCAAGGGCATCACCTCCGGCTACATCCCGCTGTCGGCCGCGATCGCCCGGCGCAAGCTCGCCGACGCGTTCCCCGACGACGCCACCCAGGAGAACGTCCACCCCAACACCTACGCGGCCCACCCGGTGGCCTGCGCGGCCGGGCTCGCCAATCTCAAGATCATGGAGAAGGACAACCTGGTGGCCAACGCCGAGGCGATGGGCGCCCGTCTGCTCGATGGGCTGCAGCGCGCCGTCGGCAAGAACCGTCTCATCGGCGAGGTGCGTGGCCGCGGGCTCATGGTCTGCGCCGAGCTCGTGGCGCCGGACGGCTCCGGTCCGCTCGACCCCGAGGAGGTGGCGAAGCTCGACCGCAAGGCGTGGGACCGCGGCGCGATCGTCTACGCGCGCGGCCAGGTCGTGCGTCTGGCACCGCCGCTCTGCATCACGCGCGAGGAGGTCGACCAGCTCGTCGACATCGTCGCGGCCAGCATCGAGGAGCTGGCGGCCGAGGTCTAGCCCCGAGACGCCGATGCTCCGCCGTGGGCGGCGGCTCGCGCTGACGACCGCGCTCATCGCCCTCGCCGCCACGGCGTCGGCGCAGGAGCCGCCGCCGGCGGCGCCCACGCCGTCCGCTCCCCTCCAGGAGACGCTGCCCCCGGTCGTCGTGACGGCGCCGCCACCGATCGCCTCGTCGTCCGAGCAGCTGATCCCCGACAAGGACTTCGAGCTGCGTCCGCAGGGGCGGCCCGCCGACGTCCTTCGCCTGGTGCCGGGGCTGATCATCAACCAGCACCAGGGGGGCGGCAAGGCCGAGCAGTACCTCATCCGCGGCTTCGACGCCGACCATGGAACGGACCTGGCGATCTTCGTCGACGGGCTACCGGTGAACCTCCGCAGCCACGCCCACGGCCAGGGCTATGCGGACCTGCACTTCCTCCTCCCGGAGACCGTCAAGCTCGTCGATGTCCTGAAGGGCCCGTACTTTCCCGAGTACGGCGATTTCGCCACCGCCGCCGTCGTCCAGTTCGTGACGCGCGACGTCGTGGAGGAGAACACGCTCTCGATCGCTGGCGGCAGCTTCAACACCGAGCGGTATCTCGCGCTGCTCTCGCCGACGCGCGACGTCGTCAAGACGCTGGTCGCCGTCGAGGTCTATCGCAGCGACGGGCCATTCGACCATCCGAACGGCTACCTGCGGCTCAACGCCTTCGCCAAGGCCACCGCGAGTCTCGACGCGGACTCGACGCTGTCGGTGTGGGCCTCGCACTATCGCGCGGAGTGGCATGGCTCGGGGCAGCTCCCCGAGCGAGCCGTGCGGCTGGGCCTCGTGGATCGCTTCGGCGCCATCGATCCCAACGAGGGCGGCGTCACCCAGCGGACGAACCTCAACCTCGACTATCGCTGGAAGGTGGCGGCGGGCCACACGCTGACCGCCCACGCCTACGGGAGCTACTACGCGCTGAGCCTCTTCAACGACTTCACGTTCTTCCTGAACGACCCCGCGCACGGCGACATGATCAACCAGCGCGATCGGCGATTCGTCGCCGGCGCCGACACGCAGTACGAGCTCAAGAGCACCCCGCTCGGCGCCGACCTGACCTCGACCGCCGGCCTGCAGTACCGGATCGACACGCCGCACGTGGTGCTGGCCAGCGCGACGCAGCGCCATCAGACCGGCCGGAGCCAGGACGTCAGCCTGGTCGAGCAGTCGTGGTCGCCGTTCGTGAAGTTCGATCTGGCGCCGGCCGACAAGATCCGGCTCGTCGCCGGCGCCCGCGGCGACATCTTCACCTACGACGGCTCGCAGCACGTGAACACGACGGGGGCCAACCTCGACGGCCACGTCGCGCGCGCGCGCCCGAACGTCAAGGCGAACCTCGTCCTCGGCCCCTGGGCCGCCACCGAGCTCTTCGGCAACTTCGGCACCGGCTTCCACAGCAACGACGCGCGCGCCGTGCTGGCCAACCCGAAGCTCGAAGCCTTGCCCACGGCCACCGGCTACGAGGCCGGCTTCCGCAGCCGCGTGCTGCCGCGCACCGAGATCTTCGCGACGTACTGGTTCCTGGACCTCGCCAGCGAGCTGGTCTTCGCGGGCGACGCCGGGACCACCCAGGCGCGCGGCCCCTCGCATCGCGAAGGGCTCGAGGCGGGCGTGAAGGTCCGGCCGCTCGACTGGCTCACGTTCACCGGCGACTTCACCTACACGACCCACGCCGAGCTCACGCAGACGCATCAGGCCGTGCCGCTGGCGCCGGTCTGGACGGCGCGCTGGGACCTCACCGCGCGTCTGCCCTGGGGGCTCTCCACGAGCCTCGAGATGCGCTACCTGGGCGATCGTCCGGCCGACCCTGATCGGACGCAGACCGCGCGCGGCTACACGCTCTTCGGCTGGACGGGCCGCTATCGCTACCGGAACCTCGAAGCATTCCTCAGCGTCGAGAACGTCACCAACGTCGACTGGCGTGAAGCGCAGTTCTTCTTCACGTCCCGGCTGCCCGGCGAGCCCGCCGGCGGCATCGCCGACATCCACTACACGCCCGGCACCCCGCGCTCCTTCCTCGGCGGCCTCGCGCTGAGATTCTAGTAGCGAAGCGCCACCGCGCCGCCGGCGCGCTCCGAACGCTGGGGGTTCAGAGGAGCGCCACGGCGCCGCCGGCGCGCTCCGAGCGCTGGGGTTCAGAGGAGCGCCACGGCGCCGCCGGCGCGCTCCGAGCGCTGGGGTTCAGAGGAGCGCCACGGCGCCGCCGGCGCGCTCCGAGCGCTGGGGTTCAGAGGAGCGCCAC
>Ga0209471_1002384_pt1 | contig 10812 bp, 9 predicted proteins | sample GraSoiAngelo_128_FD_185885 | JGI IMG/M metagenome (GOLD analysis project Ga0209471, IMG submission 185885) | Grasslands soil microbial communities from the Angelo Coastal Reserve, California, USA - 14_0927_12_20cm (SPAdes) (version 2) | ecosystem: Environmental > Terrestrial > Soil > Grasslands ... | reverse complement strand
GCTCCAGCAGCCGGTTCACGTCCTGCACGGGGCGTCCCGCCCCCTTGGCGATCCGCAACCGGCGCGAGCCGGTGAGGATCGACGGATCGGCCCGCTCCGCCGGCGTCATCGACAGCACGATCGCCTCCACGTGCTTCAGGCGCTTGTCGTCGGCCGGTACCGCCGCCAGCGCCTTGGCATTCACGCCGGGCAGGAGGCCCAGCACCTGCTTGAGCGGCCCCATCGCCTGCATCTGCTTCAACGCGACCAGGAAGTCCGCCAGGTCCATCCCGTGCTTCGAGCGCGCTTTCTGCTCGAGTCGCTGCGCCGCCTCCGCATCCACGGTGGCCGCCGCCCGCTCGACCAGCGCCACCACGTCGCCCTGGCCGAGGATGCGCCCCGCCATGCGCACCGGGTCGAAGGGCTCCAGTAGGGGCGCAGCATGCTGCGCCCCTACGTTTTCCCCCGTGCCGATGAATTTGATCGGCAAGCCGGTCACGCCGTGGATCGAGAGCGCGGCGCCTCCGCGCGCGTCCCCGTCGAGCTTCGTGAGGATCACGCCGGTGAGCCCCACGCCCTCCTGAAACCCCCGCGCGATCCGCACCGCGTCCTGCCCCGTCATCCCGTCCGCCACCAGCAGCACTTCGCGCGGGCTCACGCCGTCGCGCAGCGCCTTTAGCTCATCCATCATCGCGGCGTCGATCTGCAGTCGCCCCGCCGTGTCGACGATGACGGTACGGCAGCGCGCCCTCTCCGCCTCGCGCAGCGCGTCCCGCACGAGCTCCACCACGTTTCCCGTTTCCCGTTTCCCAAAGACGGGAACATCGATCTGCTGACCGAGCTGCCGCAGTTGCTCCGCAGCCGCCGGGCGATACGGATCGGCCGCCACCAACCCCGGCGCCTTCTGCTCGAGCTTGAGCCGTCGCGCCAGCTTGGCGGCGGTCGTCGTCTTGCCCGAGCCCTGCAGGCCCACCAGCACGATCACGGTCGGCCCGACCGATGCGAACTGTAGGGGCGCAGCATGCTGCGCCGCTACTTTCCGCGCCAGGTCCTCGTCCGTTGCCCCCAGCATGCGCGCGATCTCGTCGCGCACCAGCTTCACCACCTGCTGGCCCGGGCTCACCGTCTTCAGGGCGATCGCCGCGACCGCGCGCTCCCGCACCCGCTCGACGAAGCCTTGCGTGACCTCGAAGCTCACGTCCGCCTCGAGCAGGTGGCGCCGGATCTCGCGCAGCGCCTCGGTGACGTCGTGCTCCGATAGCACGCCGCGTCCCGTGACGCGCTTCAGAACGGCGGCGAGCTGTGACGTCAGGGCCGTAAACATAAGCCCAGAAAACTACTTAGCGCGTTGGTGGATTCCAAGTGGGGGGGATTTGCCCGCTGCGCGACCCACGCGGATCGCCGGCACGTGACGCCAACCGGACCACCGCGTCGGCGCATCCACCAGCCGCACCACGGGCACGCCGCTCAGCACGAGCTGCTTGATCTCGGACCGCCGGACCGCCGGTCCGCCGGAGCGCCGTTTCGCCCAGGCGCGCTCGAGCCCACGGAAAAACCGCGCTCCCGCAGGGGCGTCGTCCCACAGCGTATACCAGACGAGGACGTCGGCGGCTGCGCCGAGCACTCGATAGCGGTCGCCGTCCCACCCGGTGGCGAGCAGCGCGGCGCTGCTGTCGTCGCCCAGGTACTGCTCGAGCAGCAGGCGGATCTCGAATTCGCCGAGGCCGTCTTCGTACCGCACGGTGTCGGGACTGGGGGACACGAACACCAGCCGGTCGGGCCGATCGCCCGCGGCGTAGCGCGCCGGGTGGAGAATCTGCTCGGTCGAGATTGGCATGAGCGCCCCGTACGGCTGCTTGCCGGGGTACTCCCGCTCGAACCAGCGGACGAACTCCGCACCTCCGAGGTACGGAAAGATGATGCTCTCGCGCAGCCACAGCGGCGCGCTGGCGAACACCTTCATGCCCTCCTGCTGCGCGCCGAGTGCGGTGCGCAGGTCCCAGAAGTTGGGCAGGCTCTCGATCCGCTGCTCCGGCATCAGCACCTGGATCTGGGCCAGCGCCGCCTGGCCCTCGAGGATGGACTGAGCGGCGGTGCGGCGGTCGTTCTGGCGCTTGAGCTCGACCAGCGAGTCGAGGTTCAAGTACTGATGCTGCAGCGCATGCACCAGCTCGTGCGAGATCACGAGTCGGGTCTGGCTGGGATCGATGTCGGTGGGAATGTACAGGGCGTTCGAGTCGGGATCGAAGTAGCCCGCCACCTGCTCCGTGAGCAGATCGACCATGCTGCGCCGCAGGTCGAGCGAATCCGGGATGAGACCGAACAGGCGGTAGGCGGCCTGCGCCCCGGCGAGCTCGGCCGGCGGCAGATCGTCGTCGAACTTGTGAATCACGTAGTCGCGGACCTGGGCGCGGGTACGGCGCAGCACCACGGGGCGCTGCTTGAAGCGCAGGTGCGTCGCCCGCTCCACGGCGGGCATCATCTGCTGTACCGACTGCCGCAGCTCGGCTTCGCCGCGGACCTCCTGCGCCCGCTTTTCGCATCCCGTGCTGCCCGCTCCCACCCACCCCAGCAGCGCCGCGGCGGCGAGCCCGCGGCGCCTCATGCCTGCCACTCGATCCCCTTCCCGATCGCGGTCCCCACCACGCGGGCCACGTCCTGACCGCGCACGACGATCCCCTGATGCTCGAGCTCCGCGCGCAGCAATTGGTCCAACTCGGCCCGGCGCTCCGCGAGGGTCACGGACGGGCGGACGGGCGGACGGGCGGACGGATCCGTCGTGGCCGCCGCCGGACCGCCCGTCCGCCTCTCCGCCTGTCCGCCCAGCATTTTCTCGATCTCCGCCCCGATCCGCTCCAGCATCGGGAAGATCTCGGCCACCAGATCCTCCGCCGGCTCTTGCTGCGGCGTTTCGTGCGTCAGCCCGCGTCGGATCATCGCGTCCACCTTGCGGCGCTCGCGGATCAGCCGGTCGAGCTCCGGCGACACGGCGGCCGTGGCCTGCGCGTGGGCGCACGCTTCGTCGAGCACGTCGATCGCCTTGTCGGGCCGCGCGCGCTCGGGCACGAAGCGATCGGTGAGGACGATCGCGGCCTTGAGGGCGTCGTCCGTGATGGCGACGGCGTGGTGGCGCTCGAGCCGCGGTCGCCGCGCGACCAGCACTTCCCACGTCTGGATGGCGTCGAGCTCCTCGACCAGCACGGGCTGGAAGCGGCGCTCGAGCGCCGGGTCGCCGCGGATCCACTTGTCGTACTCGCTGCCGGTGGTCGCGCCCACGACGCGGATGTCGCCGCGCACCAGCGCCGGCTTGAGCATGTTCGCCGCGTCCATGGCCGCCCCGAGCGCCGTCCCCTGCCCGATCAGGTTGTGCAGCTCGTCCACGAACAGGATGAGATCGGGATCGGCCGAGAGGTCGCGCACCAGGCGACGGATTCGCTCCTCGTACTGGCCGCGGAACGCCGTGCCCGCGAGCAGCGCGACGTGGTCCAGCGCGAGAATGCGGGCATCCTTGAGCGCGGGCGGCACGTCGCCCGCCGCGATGCGCTGCGCCAATCCCTCGACGATGGCCGTCTTGCCCACACCCGCCTTGCCGATGAGGGCCGGGTTGTTCTTGCTCTGGCGCAGCAGGATGTCCACCACTCGCGCCACCTCGGCGTCGCGGCAGCGCACCGGCTCGAGGTCTCCGCGGCGGGCGAGCGCGGTCAGCTCCACTCCGACGCGCTCCAGTACGCTGCCGGAGTCGAACAGGCCCTCGAACCCCTCACCCATCGCTCACTCGCCGTGCAGGAAGTGCTGATACCAGGCGATGATGGCGTCTCCCATCACGAACGTCACCGCCGCCCCCAGCGCGAGAAATACCCCAAATGGTACCAGACGCTTCTTCTTGAGCGACAGCGGGACGAAAATCAGGCTGCCGAGCAGCGCGCCGAGGAACACTGTGAGGAGCACGCCCTTCCACCCCACGAACGAGCCCACCATCGCCATCATCTTGATGTCGCCGCCGCCCATCGCCTCCTCTTTGAACGCCCATTGCCCCACCTGCGCCACCGCGAACAGCAGCGCGAAGCCCGCCGCCGCGCCGAGCACGGCGTTGAGAAAGCCGTCGGCGCCGCCCGCGAGCGACAGGGCGAGCCCCAGCACCAGACCGCCCCAGGTGTATTCGTTGGGAATGAGGTAATGCCGTCCGTCGGTGACGCCGATGCCGAGCAGGATCGTGCCGAACAGCGCCGCGGCGAGTGCGTGGAGGGTGATCCCGTACCGCAGCGCCGCCGCCACCCAGATGGCGCCCACGGCCGCTTCGACGATGGGGTACTGCCGCGAGATCGGCTCGCCGCAGCGACGGCACCGCCCCTTCAAGAGCAGCCACGAAACGACCGGGATGTTGTCACGCCAGGCGATGGGCTGCTTGCAGCGCGGGCAGGTGGAGGGAGGCTTCACGAGCGACATGTCGACCGGGAGCCGAACGATGCACACGTTCAGAAAGCTTCCGAGACAGAGTCCCAGGATCGCCACGGCGACGAGCAGAATCGGGTCAACGGCCACGCGTCACCTCGTAGAGCAGAATGCCCGCCGCCACGGCGACGTTGAGCGACTCCGCGCCCTGCGCCAGGGGAATCGCCACGCGCAGTGCGGCGACGGCGTTGAGCTGCGGGCGGATCCCGGCCCCTTCGTTGCCGACGATCACCGCGATGGGACCGTCTCCTCGTCCCCCGTCCCCCTTCGCCATCGCCCGATGGAGCGGGACACCGTCGGCCGCCGCCGCCCACAGTGTGACCGCCAGCTTCCGCGCCCAGGCGATGAAGCCCGCGTCGTCGAGCGGCACGACCGGGTGGCGGAAGGTCGCCCCCATCGCGGCCCGCAGCGCCTTGGGGCTCGTGGGGTCGGCGGTGCCGCGCAACACCACCGTGCCCGCGGCGCCCAGCGCGTGCGCCGTGCGAATCAACGTGCCGACGTTCCCGGGGTCCTGCACCCCGTCGATCACGAGCGCCACGGCACCCGGCCGCGGAGCGAACTCGGCCGCCGCCCAGCGACGCGGCTCGACCACCGCGATGATCCCCTGCGGCGTCTCCGTGTCCGCGAGCTGCGCGAACGTGCGGGCGCCGATCTCCTCGACCGGCACCGCGTGCCGCTCCAGCTCGGCCACGAGGTCCACCCCCCGCGCCGTGCGCGCCAGGTCGGGAGCGACCAGGGCGCCCTGGAACGTCAGACCTGCCGCGAGCGCCTCCTCCACCAGTCGCACGCCCTCGATCAGGGCGAGCCCACGCCGGCCGCGTGCCTTGCGGCGTTGGAGATCGCGGATCGTCGATGGCAAATTACGGGCGATGGGTCTCCTCACGGGCCTTCAATATGTCGAGAAGCGGCGGACGGGCGCTACGTGAAGATCGCCCTCACGATCGCAGGCTCGGATTCCGGCGGCGGCGCCGGGATCCAGGCCGACTTGAAGACCTTCCACCAGTTCGGCGTGTTCGGGACGAGCGTGATCACCGCGGTCACGGCGCAGAACACGGTGGGGGTGCTCGCCTGGGAGCCCGTCTCCGCGGCGCTCGTCACGCGCCAGCTCGACGCGCTCGCGATGGATCTCCCTCCGGGCGCCGTGAAGTCCGGGATGCTCGCGTCCGCCGTGCTGGTGGAGACGGTCGCCACCGGAATCGCCCGGCACCGCCTCCCGAACTACGTGCTCGATCCCGTGATGGTCGCGACGTCGGGCGATCGCCTGCTGGACGAAGATGCCGAGCAGCTCGTCGCGCGGCGCCTCCTCCCGCTCGCAGCGCTCGTCACGCCCAACCTCGACGAGGCGGCGATCCTCGTGGGCGAAGTCGTGGCGACTCCGGACGCGATGGAGCGTGCCGGCCGCGCGCTGCTGCGGCGCGGGGCCACGGCGGCGCTCGTGAAGGGTGGACACCTCTCGGGCGACCAGGTGGTCGACGTGCTCGTCACCGCCGGGGCCGCCCGTCGCTTCACCCGGCCGCGGCTCGACACGACGTCGACGCACGGCACCGGCTGCACGCTGTCGGCGGCCGTGGCGGCGGGCCTGGCGCTCGGCCGCCCGCTGGAGCAGGCGGTCGCCGACGGGCTCGACTTCGTGCACCGCGCCATGGCCGCCGCACCGGGACTGGGCGGCGGACGCGGACACGGGCCGCTCAATCACTTCGTGCCGGCCCCGCCGCGTCCACCGACGGAAGGGCTCTAGGCTCAGTGGAAATGATGCGACGCGCGCAAACAGGATGCGTGTCAACACGGTACGCTAAGACAGGTTTCGTGGATGAGCGTCGAGCGCGTGCCTCTTCGCGTGCCTCACAGCAGACGGTCCATCAAGCTGCGAGGATTTGACTACTCTCGTGAGGGCGTCTACTTCGTCACGGTCTGCGTCCAAATGGGCAACCATATGTTTGGAGACGTCGTCGAGGGGAAGGTACGCCTGAACGCTGCGGGACAAGCAGCGACCAAATGTTGGCTCGAGATCCCGACGCACTTCCCGCGCGTCAGGCGGGACGCCTTCATTGTGATGCCCAACCACCTGCACGGGATAGTTGCTATCCACGACGACGGGGCGACCCTCCGTGACGATGGGGACACCATCAGTGTAGGGGCGCAGCATGCTGCGCCCCTACCCTTACGCCGTCATGCATCCCTAGACCCTGATGTTATCCACGACGCCGGGGATACCCTCCGTGTAGGGGCGCAGCATGCTGCGCCCCTACCCTTACGCCGTCATGCATCGGTAGGCCCTCATGGGTCAGGAGGCGCCGCCTCCATAAGGGTTTCTCCGGGCTCACTCGGAGCGATCGTGCGGTGCTTCAAGTCGGCGACCACAAAGCGTATCAACGAGCTTCGGCAGACCCCGGGCGACTCCGTGTGGCAACGGAACTACTACGATCGAATCATTCGGAACGATCGCGAACTGGACCGCGCCCGTCGTTACATCATGTCGAACCCAGCGCGGTGGATCGCAAGGGGCAGTTCATAATGCCCCGCCCGTTTCTCACGGCGCGGTGGGCGGACGTGCTGCTGCTCACCTTCGAAGCTCCGGCAGACCTGATCGGTCGCGTGGTGCCCGCGGGAGTCGAGCCGGATCGATGGCACGGGCGCACCCACGTGAGCCTCGTCGCCCTCGGCATGCGACAGGTGCGGGTACACGGCTGGCCGGTGCCCGGGTTCTCCACGCACCTGCAGGTGAACTTCCGCACCTACATCCGGTATCGCGGCGAGCCGGGGGTCTGGTTCATCCGGGAGTTCGTGCCTAGTCGGCTGCTGGCCGCGGTGGCGTGGCTCAAGTTCGGGGAGCCATTCGGCACGGCGCCGATCCGCGTCCGCGTGGAGGAGCAGGAGTCGAGCCTTCGCACCTCCTATCGGCTCGAACGGCCGGAGCTCGGCTGGCATCTGACGATGGTGGGATCACGCGCCACCCGCGTCCCGCCAGCCGACAGCGCGGAGCACTATTTCAAGGAGCGGGTGCTGGCGTGCCGGGCGCGCCGGCACGGCGGGCTCGGCGTGTTTCGCGTCGAGCATCCGCCGTGGGCCGTCCGCGAGGTTAGCGCCGTCGATTACCGCGTGGACTTCGGATTCCTGTACGGCGCCGACTGGCGATTCCTCAACGATGCGAGGCCCGTGTCGGCGATCTTCGCCCCGGGATCCGACGTGACGGTCTACCCGCCGGTCAGAGCCCCTTCAGCACCCCCCTGATCAGGCGCTCCAGCTGGCCCGCCACGTGTGCGCCGGCCTCGAGCACCTCGGCGTGCGACAGCGTCTGTGTTGACAGTCCTGCGGCGGCGTTCGTGACGCTCGAGAACCCCAGGCAGCGCATCCCCCGCGCCCGGGCCGCGATCACCTCCGGCACGGTGGACATGCCCACGGCATCGGCCCCGAGCCGCTCCAGCATCCGGATCTCCGCCGGCGTCTCGAAGGAGGGTCCGAGCAGGGCGGCGTATACGCCTTCTTCCAGCGGGATTCCCTCGGCGCGCGCCACGGCGCGCGCGGTGGCGCGCAGCCCGGAATCGTAGGGATCGCTCATGTCGGGGAAGCGCTGGTCGCCCTCCACGACCGGCCCCACCAGCGGATTGCGGAACATCAGGTTGATGTGGTCGGCGATCAGCATCAGGGTGGGCGGCCGGAACGTGTGGCGGATCCCGCCGGACGCGTTGGTGACGATCAGCGTCTCCACGCCGAGCCGCGCGAACACGCGTGTCGGCCGCGCGGCGACGGCGGCGGCGTGGCCCTCGTACAAATGAAAGCGGCCGCTCTGCACAACGAGCGGCACGCCCTCGAGCGTGCCGGCGACCAGCTCGCCCTTGTGCCCCGGCGCGCCGGGCTCGGGGAAGCCGGGGATCTCGCGGTACGGCACGCGCACCGCGTCGCGCACGGCGTCCGCGACCGCACCGAGGCCCGATCCGAGCACGATCGCAACACGGGGCTTGAGCGTGCCGAGCCGCCGCGCCACGGTGCTCGTCGCCTCCTCGATCAGACCTTTCCCCTTTCCCGTTTCCCCTTTCCCGATCACAGCAGGATGCCCGCGAGCGTGGCGGAGAGGAAATTTGCCAACGTCCCCGCGATCATGGCCCGGAACCCCAGTCGGGCGAGGTCGTGCTTGCGCTCCGGCACCAGCGCGCCGATACCCCCGATCTGGATTCCGACCGAGCTGATGTTCGCAAAGCCGCACAGGGCGAACGTGGCGATGGTGAACGACACGGGATCGAGCTGTCCCCGCAGCGGCCCCAGCTGTGCGTAGGCGATGAACTCGTTCAGCACCATGCGCGTGCCGAGCAGGCCGCCGATGGTTCCCGCGTCGTGCCACGGCACTCCCATGGCCCAGGCGATGGGGCTGAAGATCCAGCCGAGTACCGTCTCGACTTTCTCCGGAAACCACGCGAAGACGTGACCGTGGACCCAGCCGAAACCGCCGTCCACCAGATAGATGAGCGCCACGAACGAGACGAGCATCGCGATCACGTTGAGCATCAGGGACAGACCCTCGCTCGTCCCTCGCGCCGCGGCGTCCACCACGTTCACGTCCGTGCGGGGGATCTCGACCTTGACGCTCCCGAGCGTCTCCGGCGTCTCCGTCTCGGGCTCGAGGATCTTGGCCATCATAATGGTGCCCGGAGCGGTCATGATGACGGCCGTAAGGAGGTGCCGGGCCTCGATGCCGAACGCGATGTACGCGGCCATGATCGATCCGGACACATGCGCCATGCCCGCGGTCATCACGGTCATCAGCTCGGAACGAGTCATCCCCGGAAGGAACGGCCGGATGGTGAGGGGCGCCTCTGTCTGCCCCATAAAGATCGACGCGGCGACGTTCAAGCTCTCCGCCCCGCTCGCGCCCATGACCCTGTTCATCAACACGGCGAACACCCTCACGACCAGCTGCATCACGCCGAGATAGTAGAGGATGGCGAACAAGGCGGACACGAAGATGATCGCCGGGAGCACTTGAAACGCAAACACCACGCCCAGGCTCGACTGCTGCTTCCCGATCTCCCCGAACACGAACTCCGAGCCCTTGTAGGAAAAGCTGAGGATCGCCTTGACGGCGTCGCCGAGGCCGCTGAACAACGTCTGACCGAATGGGACTCTGAGCACAAAGATCGCGAACGTCAGCTGTAGCAACCCTCCCCACACGACCACTCGCCAGCTGATCGCGCCCCGGTTGCGCGAGAGCGCGAAGCCGATCGCCAGGATCACCGCAATCCCGAAGATCCCGGTGAGCCGCTGTGGAATCGAACGGGGAGGCCCCTGGGGCACGGGCGGAACGGTCGGTCGCGGCGCGCTGGTCGCCGACGGCGGCTGCGCGTGGATCGCGCCTTGCACCGAGTTCCAGGCGAAGCGCGGCAGCGTGAATACGAGCAACGCGCACACGAACGTGACGGCGACAGCCGCGACCGGACGGCGCAGCGACATTAGAGAGCCTCCAATTCGCTCTGCACCCGCGACACCAACGCCACCTTCTCGAATTCCGGGAGAAACGCGCTCTCGCAGGCGTTCAACACCACCCGGGCGAGCTCCTCCCGCGTCAGACCGCCCTGCGCGTGCGCGAGGAAATACTCGTCGCTGAGCGACACCCCGTCCACCAGCCGACCGTCGGTATTGAGGGTCACGACCACGCCCCGATCGAGGTAGCGCTTAAAGGGGTGCGCCGCGAGCGACGACACGGTATGAGTGTGGAGATTCGACGTGAGGCACATTTCGAGCGGCACGCGCTGCTCGACCACGTACTCGAGCAGCGGGCCGTCCTCCCCGAGGCGCGTGCCATGCCCGATCCGCCGGGCGCCACAATCGTGCAGGGCCTGCCGGATCGAGTCAGGGCCGTCTCCTTCCCCCGCGTGACAGGTGCACGCCATGCCATGCTGCGCCGCGTACGCGAACGCCCGCGCATGGTCGCGCGCCGGGTAGCCCCGCTCCGCTCCGGCGAGATCGAATCCGACCACGCCCGCGGTGCGGTACTCCGCCGCCGCGCGCGCCAGATCGAGCGACTCGGCCGGCGGCCGGGTGCGGATCCCGCACACGATCACTCCGACCTTGGTGCCGGTCTCCGCCTCGGCGCGCCTGATGCCGGCGAGCGGCGCCTCGATCGCCTGCGCCAGCGTGAGCGCGGGCCGGTGCAGGAGCGGCGAATACCGCACCTCCACGTAGCGCACACCGTCGGCGGCCACGTCGAGCACGAACTCGTAGGCGACGCGCTCCAGCGCCGCGGCCGTCTGCATCACTGAGAGCGTGATCTCGTACTTGGTCAGGTACTCCTCGAGACTCTTCGCGTTTTTCACCGACAGCGCCCGCGCCAGCCCTGCGGGAGTGTCCGCCGGAAGCCGGATCCCCTGGACCCGCCCCAGCTCGAGC
>Ga0209471_1002383_pt1 | contig 10814 bp, 7 predicted proteins | sample GraSoiAngelo_128_FD_185885 | JGI IMG/M metagenome (GOLD analysis project Ga0209471, IMG submission 185885) | Grasslands soil microbial communities from the Angelo Coastal Reserve, California, USA - 14_0927_12_20cm (SPAdes) (version 2) | ecosystem: Environmental > Terrestrial > Soil > Grasslands ... | reverse complement strand
CTCGGTTGGCTCGCTTCCAGAGCATCAGCTGAGGAACTACTTTTGAAGTGGCGGCCAAAATGGTGGGTTATTCCACTAGGAATTAGTTATTCGATCGCAATTCGATTAATAGTAGCACTCGTCCTGTTCGTAATCGTCGCGATTTTGATAGGAACAGGGCTGCTTGCCCGAGAATCCGTCCCAGGATTTGCTGCTGACAGCCGAACGGCCGCTGAAAGAATTGTCGATATCTCGGCGATACAGCACAACCGAACTTATTTTTGACTAACAGTTACGATCGCGAGTTTTGTGGTCGCTGGACTTCGCGAAGAGTTGTGGCGTTCCGGAACTCTCGCGGCATTGCGCGCGCTTTGGCCGAATCTATTTGAAGGACAGGATGGTCAGATTGCAGGCTTAGCACTCATTGCGATCGTGTTCGAATTTCCTCACCTTAGACTTGGGCTGCTAGCCGCAGCAATGGCGGCTGTTCTTGGATTCCTTCTAGGCATCATCATGGTCGTGCACCAGTCCATTTGGCCAGCGGTAATCGCGCACGGAATGTTTGATGCGACGAGTTTCGCTTTTCTTCCAATCGCGCTGGAGCATCTCCAGCATACGTAATGGGAGGGCAGAGACCGGCGCTACAAATGCTCGTCCGGCTCGGACTACGGCGTTCGTTCCGGCGCTGATTGCAGATTCAGCGGCATGGCGCGGTTCGTCTGAGAAGGAGGCGCAGCTATCAATGATGGGAGAGCCGGCAAGCCTGGTAGGTGCGGCATGCCCCTAATGGCAGGATGAACATCGGCGTGCACGTTGAATGTCAGTCTCTCATTGCCGCGCATCACCGTGATCGGCACCACTTCGCCGGCGGTAAGAAAGAATGAGGCGTCGAGGATATCTTCGGGTTCGTGCACTTTCGTCCGTCCGATTTGAAGAACAACGTCGCCCGGTTTCATTCCCGATTCAGCCGCCGGCGTGTCTTTCACGACATCTTTGGTGACCGCCCGCGAGCCTTCCACTGGCTCAGCCGCTTCTGTCACGTTGGCGCCGATCCAACCATGCCGCGCTTCGCCGAAGCGCACAAAATCGTTGCGGATTTTTTCCGCTGCCTCGATCGGCAACGCGTAACAGGAGGAATTATTTTCGAAACTGTAGAGGAGAATTCCGACGACTTCGCCCTTTAAATTCAAAAGGGGAGCGCCGCCTTCGCCGCGTTGCGGCGGCAGATTTACTCGCAAATGCTTGGTTGAAAAATATCCGCCGAAGCATTTGCGATCGAATCCCCCGATCATGCCAAAGCTCGGCGTCTCAGCGAGATCGAGCGGATAACCAATCGCAACGACGGGCGTGGCAATCTCAAGTTGTTCCGCACTGCCGATCGGCAGCGCCGGGCTGGCCAAATCCACTTTTAACATGGCGATGCCGCTACGGAGATCAGCCAGGAGTTGCCGGGCTGGATATTTTTTTCCTTTGAACTCAACCGTCACGTTCTCCGCTTCGCCGCCGACCGAATAGGCGGTGTAAAGCGTGCCGGTCGGATCGACACGTTCTCCGCTTCGCCGCCGACCGAATAGGCGGTGTAAAGCGTGCCGGTCGGATCGACAAAGAACCCAGTGCCGGAAAGTTCGCCGTGTTGATCGGTCGCCTCGATTTTGACGACAGCCTTGGCGCAGTGTTCGAAAACGTCTTTGACTTCGCGACTAATGGTGGTCGCCGAGTCCGGTCCTGGCTGCGCAGAAAGCGAAGCCGCCGCGGCGAAAAACGCAAGTTTTGCCAGCAAACGAAACCCTTCGACCGAACTAGAACTTGAAAGTCGTCTCATAACTCACAGGCACGCTGTCGAGCACGTAGCGAGGTGTGCCGCTCCGGTGAGTTTGGGCGCTTTCCGTCATATTGCGAAGCGACCGCGTGTTAAAGACCCGTGTCGCCGCGGGCGATGCCAGAGTCCACTCTGGTTCAGCGCTGGCAGGCACGACCAACACCTGTTGATCTTTGACGGCAACCGTCGCCGGCTGTGGCGTCTGATAAATCTTGAGTGAAATGACTGCCGCACAAACGAGCACAGCTGTAACCGCAACTGGATAAGAAGTAAGGGTTGAGAGGTTGAAGGAGAACGCGAAATCGCGGGCCCGATCGACACAAATACGCCAGAGCGGCTGCCGCAAAAGTTCATCGCGTTGCCGGCGATGAAATTCGTGCAGGAAATTGTCGAAGTAACCGGGCGGCGGTTGTTCGTAGCGTTTCAACCGAAGCAGCTTCGTTATTTGGTTGTCGTTGAATTCGTCCATTGGCGTTGATCAGGTGACCGGATTTTTTCGAAACTCGTCTAGATAATTTTGCAGTTGCCGGTTGGCGTAGAATAGCCTGGATCGTACTGTGCCTTCTGAAACACGCAAGATTTTACTGATTTCTGCGTGGGGCATCCCCTGAATATGGAACATGGTGACCACTGCTCTGTGTTCATCAGACAATTTCATCATCGCCTCGTTCAACCTTTTTTGCAGCTCGGAGAGGTCGGCTTCCCGCACCGGACTGGTGGAGGCGGTGGCCTCGAGAAATTCCTTGTCGTTTTGAATGCTGGTATCGACATCGTCCAGGCTGAGCTGAAAACGACGGCCGCGCTTTTTGAGGAAATTCAGCGTCATGTTCACCGCGATCGAATGGATCCAGGTGTAAAAGGAAGACTTTCCGCGAAAACCACGGATCGCCTTGTAAGCCTTGGCGAAAATGTCCTGCAACAGGTCGTTGGTGTCCTCGTGGTTCGAGGTCATGTTGTAGACCAAGCCGTAAAGACGCGGCGTGTATTTCACCACCAGCTGATCGAAGGCGCTCGCGTCGCCTTCTTGCGTGCGCGCCACCAATTGCTGGTCTTCGTCGGTCCGAGGCTGGTCCATCGCGTTTCTTTTAGACTTAACACCGGCATCCGACCCGGACGACAACAAATCGGTCAGGCGTCGAGCTGGCGGTAACGCGATCGCAGGATTCATCTTCTTCAAGCCGCGCGATCAATCGCGCCGGTCGCGCATCGACATCAACCAAAGCAAGTTGCCCAGCGCGGCGATGAAGGCGGCGACGTAGGTCAGCGCGGCGGCGTTGAGCACGTTGTTCACCCCGGCGACTTCTTCGCCGGGCTGCACGATGTGCATTTGTTGCAGAATAATTTTCGCGCGCCGCGAAGCGTCAAATTCCACCGGCAACGTGATCAATTGGAAGATGGCGAGGATGAGATAACAATAAATTCCGAGCGTGATCAGGCCCGCAATGCGGAACCAAAAGCCGCCGATGATAATGAATGGCAGCATCTGTGAAGCAACCATTGTCACCGGCACAATCGCCATTCGCGCTTTCAGCGGTGCGTACGCTTTCGAGTGCTGAATCGCATGCCCGGTCTCGTGCGCCGCGATCCCGAGAGCAGCAACCGATGGTGTGTTGTAAACGTTGGTCGAAAGACAAAGCTTCTTCTTTGTCGGATCGTAGTGGTCGCCGAGGAAATCGTTTGTTTCGACAACATCGACATCGTGGATTTGCGCGGCCTGCAAAATCTCGCGCGCGCATTCGGCCCCTGTAATGTTCGAGCTGGCCCGGACTTTTCCCCAGCGATTGAACGCCCCGGTCACCCGAATCTGCGCCCAGATTCCCAGAATTGCCGGAACAATCAGGTAGAGAAACCAGTGCTGACCGCCGAAGCCAATTGGGTAGAACATGCCTGTGGTAATCTAATTGGTTAATTTAGACGCTCAACTGTGAGCTTCGTTCATTCCCCCAGGGCTTTCGGCAGATGCGTTGTCATTCCGAACGGAGTGAGGCATCGCACAGAAATACGCGCGTCACGCCGGTCGCCGATGATGCTCATTCGCGAACAAGAATACCACATCCTCCGCTTGGGAGATTCCTCGCGCTCGCTCGGAATGACGACACGCGGAAAAGCGCGGGTTCAGATTTCCAACTGCTTCGGAAAACGCGAGAGAATCTTGCAGCCGGTCTTCGTCACTACAACCACGTCTTCGTGCCGGACTCCGCCGAGCCCGGGATAATAAAGTCCCGGCTCGACCGTCAGCACTTGTCGATCTTTCAGGGTCACCTTTTGCAGCCGCGGATATTCATGGATCTCCAGGCCGAGCCCGTGGCCGGTGCCGTGGAAAAATCCAACGTGTTTCCCTTTGCGAACTTCGGTGGGATAGCCGCGCTTCTTGAAAAGCTGCTGGATCGCCTTGTGAATTTTCATTCCGTCGATCCCGGCTTTGATTTCCCGGAGCGCGAGCTCCTGCCCTTCCTTCACGGTCTCCCAGAGCTTGCGTTGCGCTTCACTAGCGCGTCCGCGCACGACGGTGCGCGTCAAATCGCCCCAGTAACCGGTCTTCGCGTCGCGCGGGAAAATATCGAGGATGATCAAAGAATTAGAGTAGAGCGGACCGAACCCGCGCTCGTGCGGATCGCAAGCTTGATCGCCGCCGGCCACGATGGTGTTCGTCGGCGTTCCACCGGCACGTAGCATTGCGGAATCGATTTCCGCGCGCAGCATTTCGGAGGTGAGCGTCTTGCCTGACCAGCGCAATTTTTTTCCAGACGGTTTCGACGCTTTCAAAACTTCCATCGCGCGCGCAAGTCCAGCTCCAGTGATGCGTAACGCGCGGCCGATTAACTTCAGCTCATCATCCGTTTTCGCTTCTTTCCAGACGGTTTCGACGCTTTCAAAACTTCCATCGCGCGCGCAAGTCCAGCTCCAGTGATGCGTAACGCGCGGCCGATTAACTTCAGCTCATCATCCGTTTTCGCTTCGCGCTCTGGCCAGAACAGGCCGTTGGTCGTCGCAAGATCGACATCGTCCTTCGCGAGCGCGCGGGCGTAGCCGAGCGGAAAATTTGCCGGAACCACGGCGCTTTTTACGCCGCGCTTACGGAGAAAATGCGCCAGCACTTTTTCATAAGGCGGCGCTTGTCTTGCTTTGCCCTGCACTTCTCGCTCGAGTTGGTTGAACGAAACAAACTCGTCGACCTTGGCCGTCCTTCGACCGCGATCCATCTCGAGATCGCTCAAAACGATTGTGCGCTTTCCATTTTGCTCGAGAAAAATGAACGGATCGCCCGCCAAGAATTTCGTCGCGTAAAGCATGTCCGCATCGATGTCGCTTGGCGCGACAATGAGTCGCGTTTCGTTATTCGTTTTCGCCATACTGCTGTGCAATTGTAGGGCAAGCGCACCGCTTGCCAACTAAAACAGCGAATCGTTACCACGGACGTGTCATCCCGAGCGCAAGCGAGGGATCTCCCAGTCGGAGCCTGGATCACACAAGCTAGTGAGCGTAATCAACGAGTCTGTGAGAGATTTCTCGCTCCGCTCGAAATGACAGAATCTAGGTTCGTCGCACTTCGAGCTGCCGGCGCAGGATCCAATAGAGCAAACCGAGCAGGCCAAATGTGGATCCAATCAGCACAATCGTGTTGAAAACAAAGACACTGACCTTGACTCCGAGGTAACGTTTTTCCGCGCCGAAGAAAACATTTGGCCGGCTGCCGCGGCGATAATCACTTTGCTCCATCTCCGCATTTGAAATCAGATCGGAAACTTTTTGGTTCACGTAAACCTGCTCGGCGGTGATCGTTCCCTTCGCGTTCTTAAAGGCGGCCGAATCAAACGACCGTTTTCGATCGAGCACTTGATCAACCTGCTTGAGATAATGATCGAGCTCGTCGGGCGACTTCGCTTCGAGCCCGGACAAAAACGCCAGAACTTCTTTCAGCTCATCGAGCCGCTTCCCTTCGGCCACGTCCTGTCGATGTTTCGCGACGATGGAATCGATTTCGCGCTGCGAGCGCTCCTGTCGGGAAGTCAGTGGATTAAGTTTCGATTGCGCCACGATCATCTCTTCGTACGACCAGCGCATTGGAATAAACTGACAGACGAACGGCACCTGCAATTTGCTGTCCATTTTTTTGCTGCGGTCTTTGGTCGGATGTTCCTGAAACCAGCGCGTCAGCGAATAAACCAGGCTGAGGTTACGGTTCATGTCTTCGTATTTAATTAGAGCGCCGCTCATTAGAATCTGCGGAATCAAAACCAGCGGCACGATGTTGGCCGCGGTTTTGGCGTCAGAAACGAGCGACGAAACGAGAAGGCCGAGCGCAAGACTGCCGACTGCGGTCATGAACATCAACGCCAGATGCACCCAAAACATGCCCCGAACCTCGAGGACGTAATTGCCGATCAAGACGAACAGCACGCATTGGATCAGTGCGAAAACCGACAATGAAGACATCTTGGCAAAGATGTAATACGGCAATCGGACGTCGAGATTGCGCTCGCGCTGGAGCGTTGGCCGATCGCGGATGATGTCGTCGGCGCTGTTGGTCAGCGAAAGAAACATCGCCACCAACAATCCAAGAAAAAGATATGTCGGAATGTGGAAGGCCGACGCGAAATCGTATTTCCCGCTTTCCGAATAACGCAGGAGCGAGCCGATCAAAAGCGCCAGCACCGGCGCGGCGCAGGTGGTGATCCAAATATTCGCGCGGTTACGCAACTTACTGATGAACGAGCGCCGCATCAGCGCGCGGAACTGCGTCCACTCGTCGTGCCACCGAATCGGCCCGCGTTTTCGTTTTTGCACCGGTGCCGATGGCAGCAGCGGCGCTTGTTCGCGGCGCAACGAAACTTGTTTGACGTCTTGGATCAGGCGAAACGCTTCGTACTTGTCGCGCCAGAACTCCGGCGAATAACGGCGCGCCGCCACCAACTGGCCGCGGCTGTTCTCCTCGTAAATAATGTCGCCGCTCAAATCGCGCAGCGGCGTTTCCAGTACGTCAAAGATAAATTCCGGTCGCGTCGTCCCGCACGACGGACAGGCACCGAGATCCGCGCCGAACTGGTGCTGGTGTTCGGCTTCGGCAAAATAGCGAAGCATTTCCGTCGGCGTCCCGAAAAAGACCAGCCGGCCGCCTTTGTCGAGCAGGAGCGCCTTGTGAAATAATTGGAACAGCTTCGAGCTCGGCTGGTGGATGGTGACGATGATGATTTTGTTGTGCGCCATCGATCGAATGATCTCGAGGACGTGTTCGGAATCTTTGTCCGACATTCCGATCATATCGAGGCCGATGTTGAGTCGTTTACGCTCGCCGCCGCTCAACGTCTTTTTGATCGCGGCCCCGACGACCGCGTCGCGGCGTTCACCCAACCCAAGCTCGACCAGTTTCGCTTCCAGTCGGCGCATTCGATCGCGCCGCGAAAGATGGGGCGAACGAATCGCGGCTGCGAATTGCAAATTCTCACCGATCGTCAAATGCTCGTCGAACGCGTCCTCTTGCGGAATGTAGCTGATGTATTTTTTGAGATCGTCCACGTTCGGATAAAGCGAACGCCCATTCAGAAAAATCTGCCCGCTCGTCGGCTGAAGTTGTCCGGCGAGCACTCTGAGCAACGTGCTTTTGCCCGAACCGCTCGCACCCATCACGCACACCAGCTCCCCACGCGTCAGTGCAAATGAATTTCCTTCCAGACCGGTGTCGCCGCTGCTGAAACGATGCGTCACCTCGCTCACCTCGAGCGTGCGAATGATGTTGCGCTCTTCCTCGATGATGCGCTCGGAAAAATTGCAGCGCAGGAATTGTCCGACGTCGATCCGGATCGTGTCGCAATCCTTCAGGGGATATGTGGATCTTACCGCCACATCGCCGACCATGATCGGACGGTCCGCTTCGATCACTTCCAATTGGCCGACGCGTTGGTCATAATCGCAGAAAATTTTCAGCAAGACGTCGCCGCTCGTTCCGGGCGACAGCAAAATGTCGTCGGGCTGCAATCGGCTCGGATCGTTCGAAACCAAATATTCCGATTTCGAGGCCTTGAGTTGAAACCGGCCACCGAACGCGCGTGCCCGCCGGCGCAGATCGCTCAAATCCATTTCGCTGTCGTTGTGGAAAAGAATTTTGTCGTCGAGCGCCGCTTCCACCTGCGCGCCGGATTTGAGTTTCACGCCATTGAGCACCGCATCGACGTCGCGCAATGCTTTTACCCGCACTTTCAATCCGAACGCGATCTCAAGCGCGCTTTCGCGAGTCCGCGCGCGCTCGAGACCGACTTCGTCCGCGTCTTTATTGACCCGAATGAAAATTTGCGGAACGGAAACGTTTTTCTTGGCGTTGAAATACTGGGCCAGCTCCTGATAGGTCAACACGTTGTCGCCCACTAAGATTCGCTGCCCCTGATAAATTCGGCAGAATCCGCCGCGCACCAGCGGCCGGCCGCGCACGGAAACATTTTGGCTGCTGTAATTCTTGAGCAGGATCAGGTCGCGATAGCGAAACGCCATCAACCGATCGCTCTCCGCCAGATTTTTCATTCGCACGTCCGCTTTTCCGTTGCTCGCAAACGAGAGCGATTCCAAAGGCGACGCGCCGCGCTGATAAATCGACGGGTCGGCATCTTCGGACGCGTTCAATTGGTAAACGATGTCGATCGCCTGCGCCGCCATGCCGAGTTGCGACATAAACGAATAAAACGCGACCACCTGTTCCTGTTTCAGCCCGGCCTGCGAAATGAGATCGTAAAGTTGGACGCCGAGCATGATTTTGCGCTCGGTCGTCAACTGCATGCCCAGCTTTTGCGCCATCGCCGACAGATCTTGCTGCTCGTAAAGCGCTTGCCGGAAAAGTTGGCGGAGCTCTGAATAAACGGCTTCGGGATAATCGTACCGCAAAAATCCGAGACTCGAGTCAATTTCTTCTTCCAGCAGGACGCCGTCGGCTTTGGAAAAACTCGCCAACACCTGGATCAGCACCGGCAACAAGTTCGGACCTTCCGAAACGCTGCGCGGCTTGCGCAACGCGCGCCGCATCAAGCGCCGGCCCTGCCGCCGGACGCGATACGCGAACGGCGTTACCTTTTGCACCGCGCGATCCAGTTTTTCCGCGACCGTTGAAACGAGCTGAGTCATGCAGGGATTTGGAACCCGCCTTTGCTTAAAGCTACGGCGTGGCAAGCGGGAATTTTACCGCGATTAAGAAACTAAGCAATGCATCGGCTCGCCTGATCCTTGCTTATCTCCTCACTTGTCACATGTCACTGGTCACTTTTTCTAAAAAATGGCAGTCCAGCTCGATAGTGCCAGTGCGGCCCGCACCCTGCTTTTTTTGCAATGCCAGACGTTCATGGTAGCCTCTCTTTTCGATAGTAATCGCACCCCTTATGCCACAATCCGATCGTAACTCCCAACGCGAGAACAAGCCCCGCGGCAACGAGCCGAGCTTCAACTGGCGCGGCGTCATCCTGATCGCGGTCGCTTTCGGCTTTTTCGCCCTGGCGATGCTCTTCTGGCGCGGGAATTATCCGCAGCTCGAAGACGTTCCCTACAATCGCTTCCTCGAGCTGCTCGAGAACAAGCAAATCGTGAACGACAAAAATGCGCCGCTCACTTTGTACGTCGAGGAAGGTCAGCCCACCCAACAGCTGCGCGGCAAATACATCAAGCAGGGCACCGGCGGCGCGCAAAACATGGAGTTGCCGTTTCGCACCGTCGTTTATCTCAATTTCACCAGCAATTTGCAGGACAAGCTCGCCGCTGCCGGAATTCAACCGGCCATCCGTTCCGAATCGCATCCGTTCGGCCAGGCACTCTTGAGCTTCGGCCCAGTGCTGTTTCTGCTCGCACTTCTCTATTTTCTTTTCCGCCAGCAAATCCGCATGGCTGGCAAAGGCGCGCTCAACTTCGGCAAATCGAAAGCGCGCATGCTGGCGCGTGACAAAAACAAAATCACGTTCAAGGACGTCGCCGGCGTCGAGGAAGCCAAGGATGAAGTCCAGGAGCTGGTTGAGTTTCTGCGCGACCCGAAAAAATTTCAGAAACTCGGCGGCCGAATTCCGAAAGGCGTACTGCTAGTCGGCCCTCCGGGCACCGGCAAAACTTTGCTCGCCCGCGCGATCGCCGGCGAAGCCGACGTTCCGTTCTTCTCCATCAGCGGCTCCGATTTCGTGGAAATGTTTGTCGGCGTTGGCGCGAGCCGCGTCCGCGATATGTTCGAGCAGGGCAAGAAATCAGCGCCCTGCATCATTTTCATCGACGAAATCGACGCGGTCGGCCGTCATCGCGGTCACGGTGTTGGCGGCGGACACGACGAGCGCGAGCAAACGCTGAATGCATTGCTGGTCGAGATGGACGGCTTCGACACGCAGGAAGGTGTCATCATCATCGCCGCGACCAACCGCCCCGATGTTCTCGATCCGGCGTTGCTGCGTCCGGGACGTTTCGATCGACAAATCACGGTCAATCTTCCCGACGTGAAAGGCCGCGAAGAAATTTTGCGGGTGCACTCGAAGAAAGTGAAACTCGCGGAAGGTGTCGATCTTGCGGTAGTCGCGCGCGGCACGCCCGGTTACTCCGGCGCCGAGCTGGCCAACGTCATCAACGAAGCAGCATTGCTCGCTGCGCGTCGCGGATTAAAAGGAATCACACTCGCGGAGCTGGAAGAGGCGCGTGACAAAGTCCGTTGGGGCAAGGAACGCCGCAGTCTCGCGCTCAGCGAAAAAGAAAAACAAAACACCGCTTATCACGAAGCCGGTCATGCATTGTTGCTCGAACTGCTGCCGCACACTGAGCCGCTTCACAAGGTGACCATCATCCCGCGCGGTCCGTCGCTTGGATCGACCATGTGGTTGCCGGAGGAAGACAAATACACCAATCGCAAAAACGAATTGCTCGCCAGTCTGGCTGTGAAAATGGGCGGCCGCGTCGCGGAGGAAATTGTTTTCGGCGACGTCACCACCGGCGCCGCCGGTGACATCAAGATGGCCACCGCCATGGCCCGCAAGATGGTTTGCGAATGGGGCATGAGCGAAAAGCTCGG
>Ga0209471_1002382_pt1 | contig 10818 bp, 8 predicted proteins | sample GraSoiAngelo_128_FD_185885 | JGI IMG/M metagenome (GOLD analysis project Ga0209471, IMG submission 185885) | Grasslands soil microbial communities from the Angelo Coastal Reserve, California, USA - 14_0927_12_20cm (SPAdes) (version 2) | ecosystem: Environmental > Terrestrial > Soil > Grasslands ... | reverse complement strand
TTGCCGCCGGGCGCGAGCAGCTGGGCCGTCTGGACGACGAGGTGGTCGTACGGGACCGGCCGCTCGCTCAGCAGCTTACGCACGCGGGCGGTGTCGAGGTGGACGGAGGTGTCTCGCGCGGCGCGACCGACGCCCCCCGGAGCAGCGGGTGCCCGCTGGGCTGCTGCGGAGGGGGGCGTCGGTCGAGCGCGCGTCGTGTCTCGGTGCGTCGTATCGCGCAGCCGCTTGAGCGAGTCCTGCACCGCGCGCGCCCGCGCCTGGATCGAATCGAACACCGCGGGCGTGTACAGCGCCCGCACTGCGACCGGTGTCGAATCGGGCAGGGCGAGCACGCGCACCCTGGCCGTGTCCAGCGCACGGCGCGGGTCGAGCGGCGCCGAGAACGCCACGCGAAAGTCCACCGAATCGATCGGCTCGACGGTGCGCACCCGTGGCCCCACGGTGTCGTGCGCGAACGCCCACAGCAGCGTGCTCGCGCTCGAGTCGACGGTCACGGTGACGGTGTCGAACGCCTCGCGGCGGTCCGGGCGCCGGTTGTTGTTCTCGTCCTGGATGGCCCACACGCGGTAGCGCCCCGGCGGCACGGCGGGAAGCCCGAAGTTGCCACCCGAGTCGGCGAGTGTGACGTAGGCGACGGTATCGGGGAGCGGGGCGGCGCGAATCACCGCCTGCGGCAGGGTGCGCTGCTCCGCCCACAGCAGCACCGTGCCGCTGAGCCTCGCGGCCGGAATCGCCGGGCCGGTCGTGAACACGATCGTGGTGCCGGCCTTGGTCGCGTTGCGCCGCAGGTCGACGATCCCGGGGAGCACCTGCAGGTGGTACACCCGACCCGGCTTCCATCCCTCGCGCGGCGACACGTGGATGGAGCTGCGGTGCCAGGAGACCTTGACGTCGCTGCCGACGGGGGAGAGGACGATCTTTTGGGCGAGCCCGCTGATCGCGCCGGCGGGGCCGCCGCGCGACGGCATCTCGTCGATCACCTCGTCGAACTGCACGACCGCGTCGCCGTGCAGGTCGGGGACCACCTTCCCGGACTCCGGGACCGTGCGCAGGATGGCCGGGGGGGTGGTCCGGGGCGGACCGCCGGGCGGGTCGCCCTGGCTGGCGCACGCGCCGCCGCCCAGCAGGGCGGTCAGGAGCAGCCCAGCGATCTGAGCTTGTCGGCCAGCGCCTGCCGCTGGTCTCGCCATGCCCGCTCCTTCTCGCGCTCCTTGGCGACCACTTCGGCGGGCGCCCGCGCGACGAAATTTTTGTTGCTGAGTTTGGCGTCGAGCGCCGCCAGCTGCTGCTCGAGCCGGGTGAGCTCGCCCGAGAGGCGGCGGCACTCCTGCCGCACGTCGATCGCGTCCGCCAGTGCGACGAACACTTCGCTGCCGTCGGCGAGCACGGCGTGGGCGCCTTCACCACCCAGACCGTCATCGAGTCGCAGCTCCGACAGCTGCGCCAGCCGGACGATGGTGTCTCGTTCTCCGTGGAAGGCGACTCGGATCGAGTCGGTTCTCGGCTTGATGGCCGCCGCGAGGCGGGTCTTGGGCGCGACGCGGTATTCCGCCCGAATCGCACGGATCTTGGAGATCGCCTCCTGAACGCGCGCGAAGGCAAAGTCCTCGAGCCGCGAGAGCGCGGCCGGAACCGTGGGCCACGGCGCGATGGCCAGAAGGTCGTCCGACTGCCTGCCGGGGAGCTTCTGCCACAACTCCTCGGTAATGAACGGCACGACCGGGTGCAGCAGCCGTAATACCGTGTCGAAGCAGAACGCCAGCACCGCGTGCGCGGCGACCGCAGGAGGAAGAGGGGCCGCGGCCGCCAGACGCGGCTTGACCGCCTCCACGTACCAGTCGGCGAGATCGTTCCACGCGAACTCGAAGCACGTCTTGGCGGCCTCGTCGAGCCGGAAGGCCGCGAGATGTTCCGTGGCGGCCACGATCGTCTTGTGCGCCTGGCCGAGAATCCAGCGGTCCGCGAGCGTGAGCGTCCCGGAGGCGAGATCGTCGATCGCCGATACCCGCTCCGGCAGCTGCGCCAGGATGAACCGCCCGATATTCCACAGCTTGTTCGCGAAGTTGCGCCCGGGGGCGAACGTCGTCTCGAGGTCGTTCGGGTCAAGGATGACGTCGGCGCCGAGCGAGCTGCCCGCGATCAGGGTCCAGCGCAGCGCGTCCGCGCCGTACAACCGCACCACGTCGAGCGGGTCGATGCCGTTGCCGAGCGACTTGGACATCTTGCGGTGCTGCGCGTCGCGCACCGTGCCGTGCAGATACACGGTCGTAAACGGCAGCCGCTGCTCCATGAAGTGGTAGCCCGACATCAGCATCCGGGCCACCCAGAAGAAGAGAATTTCCGGCGCCGTGACGAGCGTATGTCCGGGATAGAACCGCGCCAGGTCGGGCGTGCGGTCGGGCCAGCCCAGCGCCGCGAACGGCCAGAGCCACGAGGAAAACCACGTGTCCAGCACGTCGGGGTCCTGCTCGACGGGACCGCCGCATTTGGGGCAGCGCGCTGGGTCCTTCCGGTCGGCCCACTGGTGGTCGCACTGCGTGCACCGGAACACCGGAATGCGGTGCCCCCACCACAGCTGGCGCGAGATGTTCCAGTCGCGGATGTTCTCCATCCAGTGCTCGAACGTCGCGTGCCAGCGCTCCGGCACGATCCGGAACCGCGCCTCCCGATAGGCCGTGAGCACCGGCTCGGCGAGCGGCTGCATCTTCACGAACCATTGATCGCTCAAGCGCGGCTCGACGATGGTGTCGCAGCGGTAGCAGCGCCGCAGCGCGTGGCGGTGCGGCTCGATCTTCTCGAGCAGGCCCCGCTCCTTGAGCATCTCCACGATCCGCTCACGCGCCTCGAATCGGTCCAAGTCGGCGAGCGCCTTGGGCACGCGCGTGGCGTGCTCCATGCGTCCGTCCTCGGTCATCACCAGCGGCATCTCGAGCTTGTGCCGCAGGCCGATCTCGAAGTCGGTGGCGTCGTGCGCGGGGGTCACCTTCACGAACCCCGTGCCGAAGGTGGGGTCGACCGCCTCGTCCGCCACGATCGGAATCGGGATGTCGGCGATCGGGAGTCGGGCCACTTTCCCCACGAACCCGGCGTGGCGCGCATCCTTCGGATTGACCGCCACGGCCGTGTCGCCCAGCAGCGTCTCGGGCCGCGTAGTCGCGACCGTGAGGAAGGGCGCGGGTCCGCGCTCCACCGGGTAGCGGATGTAGTAGAGCTTGCCCTCCGTGTCCTTCGATTCGGCTTCTTCGTCGGACAACGCCGTGAGGCAGTGCGGGCACCAATGGATCACGCGGTGGCCGCGGTAGATGAGCCCTTCTTCCCACAAACGCACGAACACGTCGCGTACCGCGCGTGAGTACGCCTCGTCCAGCGTGAAGCGGGTGCGACTCCAGTCGCACGAGCAGCCGATCACCTTGAGCTGCTCGAGGATGGTGTCGCCGGTCTCGCGGATGAACGCCCACACCCGCTCGACGAAGCGCTCGCGCCCCAAGTCGAAGCGGGTCTTGCCCTCCTTGGCGACCAGCCGCTCGACCACGTTCTGGGTGGCGATCCCCGCGTGGTCGGTGCCGGGGAGCCACAGAGCCTCGCGCCCGCGCATGCGCTCGAAGCGGATCACGACGTCCTGGATCACGTTGTTGAGGCCCTGGCCGGTGTGCAGGATCGCCGTGATGTTGGGGGGAGGCATGACGATCACATACGGCTCACGCGGTGACTCGACGCGCGCGGTGAACACGCCGCGGTCGAGCCACCGCTGGTACAGCGGGCGCTCGACGGCGTGTGGATCGTACTGGGGGGGCAGCTCGAAGCGAGGCTGCGGCATTCCTTATAATAGAACAGGTTGGTGAAGGTCGGTGGAGGTCGGTGGAGGTTCGTGGTAGAATACGCTCCCATGGCCGAAGAAGCCGCGGACCTGCCCACGAGCCGCCTCGCCCGCTGGATCGCGATCGGGGCGGTGATCGTCTTCGCCGTCGCGCTCTACTTCCGCGACGGACGCCGGCTGCCGGCGCTCACCAGTCCAGCCGCTCCCGCCGCCGCTCAGCCGGCTCCCTGACCCGATGGTCGCCGCCGAAATCAGGGTCACGCTCCCCGACGGGAGCGACAAGCGCCTGCCCCAGGGCTCCACCGGCGCCGATCTCGCCCAGGCGATCGGGCCGGGGCTCGCCAAGGCGGCGCTCGCCGTGCGCGTGAACGGGAATGTGTGGGACCTGACGCGCCCGCTCCCCGACGGCGCCAGCGTCGTGATCCTCACCGACAAGGACCCCCAGGCGCTCGACGTGCTGCGGCACTCCTCGGCCCACGTGTTGGCCACCGCGGTGCGGCAGCTCTATCCCCACGCCAAGATCGGCTTCGGGCCGCCGATCGAGGACGGCTTCTACTACGACTTCGAAGTCCCGCAGCCCTTCGCGCCGGAGGACCTGGAGGCGATTGAAAAAAAGATGGCGGAGGTTGTGAAGGCGGATTACCCCTTCGTGCGTGAAGAGGTTTCGCGCGCGGCAGCCAAGGCCCGCTTCAAGGACGACCCGCTCAAGCTCGAGCGCATCGACGACCTGGCCACGGACGAGGTGATCTCCGTTTATACCGACGGTCCGTTCGTGGACCTGTGTCGCGGACCCCACGTGCCGAGCACCGGGCGGATCAAGCACTTCAAGCTGCTGCACGCGGCCGGTGCCTACTGGCGCGGCGACGAGCACCGCCAGATGCTGCAGCGCATCTACGGCACGGCGTGGTTTACCAAGGACGAGCTCGAGGGCTACCTGCGGCGGCTCGAGGAAGCCAAGAAGCGTGATCATCGCGTCCTGGGAAAGCAGCTCGATCTGTTCTCGATTCAGGAGGATGTGGGCCCGGGACTGATCCTGTGGCACCCCAAGGGCGCGATGCTCAACTTCCAGCTGCGGCGCTTCATCGAGGACGTGATTCTGGAGCGCGGCTATCAGCTGGTATACACGCCCAACGTGACGCGCGAGGAGCTGTTCCTGCGCTCCGGGCACCTGCCGCTGTACGCGGAGAACCAGTTTCCGGCGATGGCGGCGGGCGAGGGTGAGGCCGAGGGGGTGCGCTACCGGGTGAAGCCGATGAACTGCCCGATGCACATCCTCATCTACGCGTCACAGCAGCGCAGCTATCGCGACCTCCCGATCCGGCTCGCCGAGATCGCGAATGTGTATCGCAACGAGCGCTCGGGGACGCTGCACGGCATGCTGCGGGTGCGCGGGCTCTCGATGGACGACGCCCATCTGTTCCTGCGCGAGGACCAGATCGAGCAGGAGATCTTCCAGCTGCTCGACATCGTGGAGCTGGTGCTGGGGAAGACGTTCGGCCTCTCCTATCGGCTCGATCTCGCCACCCGGCCCGCCAAGAAGCTCGGCACGGACGCGACCTGGGACCAGGCGGAGCGCGCGCTCGAGCAGGCGCTGAAACATCGCGGCGCCACGTACCGCCTCGATCAGGGCGGCGGCGCGTTTTACGGACCGAAGATCGACATCAAGTTCAACGACGCCATCGGTCGCGAGTGGCAGGGCGCCACGATCCAGCTGGACTTCGAGCAGCCCGAGCGCTTCCAGCTCGAGTACACCGGCGAGGATAACCGACCGCACCGGCCGGTGATGATCCATCGGGCGATCTACGGCACGCTGGAACGGTTCGTCGGATTCCTGATCGAGCATTTCGCGGGAGCGTTTCCGCTGTGGCTCGCGCCCGAGCAGGTCCGCGTGCTCCCCATCTCGGCCGCCCAGGCGCCCGCGGCCCGCACCTTGCACGATCGGCTGCGGGCGGCGGCGATCCGGTCGTCGGTGGACGAGCGCAGCGACACCCTGAACTACCGCATCCGCGACGCGGAGCTGCACAAGGTGCCGTACATGGCCGTGGTCGGGCAGCGCGAAGCCGACTCTGGTAGCGCAGCGGTGCGCGCGCGGGGCGAGGGAAAGAAGCAGGTGGTGCTGCCGGTGGACGAATTCGTGGCGAAACTGGGTGAGGAGATTCGCACCCGCTCACTGGCCCCGTTAGTTTGAGAGTGATCCCCGGGCTTGATCCTGGGCTTGATCCCGGGCTTGCGCCCGGGGTCAGTTAACACCGGTGCAGACTAACCCCGGGCGCGAGCCCGGGGTGGACCGAAGACCCCATGAGCACCTGATGAGCACTGATGACCGCACGACCCCCGTGATCTTGAGCGCCTGCCGCACGCCCATCGGCCGGTACCTGGGGGGTCTGTCGACGCTCCCCGCGCCGCGCTTGGGCGCGCTCGTGATCCGCGAGGCGGTGCGCCGGGCGGGCATCGAGCCCGCCGCCGTGGACGAAGTGATCATGGGCAACGTGCTGCAGGGAGGCGTGGGCCAGGCGCCGGCGCGCCAGGCCGCGATCCACGCCGGCCTTCCCGGGAGCGTGCCCGCCCTCACCATCAACAAAGTGTGCGGCTCGGGGCTCAAGGCGGTGATGCTCGCGGCGCAGGCGATTAAGGCAGCCGACGCGCAGTGCGTGGTGGCGGGCGGGATGGAGTCGATGTCCAACGCGCCGCACTACGTGTACGGCATGCGCGGCGGGATCAAGCTGGGCAACCGCGAGCTCGCGGACGGGATGATCCGCGACGGTCTGTGGGATTCGTTCTCGGACGTCCACATGGGCAGCCTGGCCGAGTACACTGCCAAGAAGGCGGCCGTGTCGCGCCTGGACCAGGACCGCTTCGCGCTCGCCAGCCACCAGAAGGCCGCGGCTGCCATGGCTGCATGCCGCTTCAAGGCGGAGATCGTGCCGGTCGAGGTGCCAGGGAAGGGCACTCCGACGGTGATCGAGAAGGACGAGGGACCCCGCAAGGACTCATCGCTCGAGGCACTGGCCGCGTTGAAACCGTCATTCGAGCCTGGCGGCACCGTCACGGCGGGCAACGCGCCGGGCCTGAACGACGGCGCCAGCGCGCTCGTCGTCGCATCGCTCGCGTTCGCCCGGGCTCACGGGCTCACACCTCTGGCGCGCATCACCGCCTACGCCACCGGCGGCGGCGAGCCCAAGGAGTTGTTCTTTGCGCCCATCGTCGCCGTGAAAAACCTCATGGCGAAAGCCCAGACGACCATCGACGACTACGCGCTGATCGAGGCGAACGAGGCGTTCGCCGTGCAGGCCCTGGCCGACGGGCGCGCCCTCGGCTGGGACTGGGAGCGCGTCAACGTGAACGGCGGCGCCATCGCGCTCGGGCACCCCATCGGCGCATCGGGCGCGCGCGTGCTCACGACGCTGTTGTATGCCCTGAAAGACCGCAAGCAGACGACCGGACTCGCCACCCTGTGTCTCGGGGGCGGCAATGCCGTGGCCCTCAGCGTGGAGATGCTCTGATGCAGGCGCAAACCGCCCTGGTGTCCGCTCCCTCCGTCACCGCTCGACGCGCCCTCGTCGTGGCGCTGGGCGCCGCGCTGGTCGCGATCGCGGCCCAGATCGCGATCCCGCTCCCCGGGACGCCGGTCCCGATGACGCTGCAGCCGCTGGCCGTGCTGCTCGTGGGCGGGTGGCTCGGCGCCCGGCTCGGCGCCGGCTCCCTGATCTTCTATCTCGCGCTCGGCGCCGCGGGCCTCCCCGTGTTCACGCCCTACGGTCTCCCCGGCGTCGCCCGGCTGCTCGGGCCCACCGGCGGGTATTTGCTCGCCTACCCGGTCGCCGCGTTCGCGGTCGGTCGCGTGGTGGGTGCTACTGACCCCGGGCGCAAGCCCGGGGTGGCCCGGCTGTCCCTCGCCGTCTTCACCGGCCTGGTCCTGATTCACCTCGGCGGCCTGGCTCAGCTGCTGATTCTCACCGGCAGCGCGACGGGGGCGCTGCGACTCGGTACGCTCCCGTTCCTGGCCGGCGACCTCATGAAAGTGGCGATCGCCGTCCTGGCCCTGACGCCAACCGTGAGTCCGCTGCGCGCGCGCCTATGACGGCGCGCGTTTCGTTTGCGCACCGGGCGCGGGCCCCGGCGGTAGCCGTCGTGTGGATCGCGGCGTTCGCCCTCGTGGGCGCGGCGGTGGGCTACGGTTTGACGCTGGTGCCGCTGCCCCTGGAGAACGATCCGCGTTGGGCGCTTGCCTGGAGCTCGTTGCCCTGGGCGGCGGGCTTCGCCCTCGCGACGTGGCTCGTGGGCCGCGTGCTCGAGCGGAGATCGTGGGAGGAACTGGGCTGGAGCCCACGCGCCAGCCTGCCCCTTGCTCTACTGGGTGGCATCGCCCTCGGTGCGGCCATGGCGGCATGCGCGGTGGGCCTGGCGGTGATTGCCGGTCGCGCTGCGATCACCGTTACCGCTGACGGCAGCGGGTGGAGGGCGGCAGCCCTGCCGCTGGGCGTCGGATTCCTGGTCGCGGCGTTGGCCGAGGAGCTGGCCTTCCGGGGCTACCCGCTCCGTCGCCTCGCCGCCGCGACGGGCCCCCTGCCCGCCACGGCGCTCACCGCGCTCGGCTTCGGGCTGTTGCACCTCGGGAATCCCGGTGCCACGGTGTTTTCCACGGTGAATGTCGCGCTCGCGGGCGTGTGGCTCGCCGCCGCGCTGTTTTCTCCGGGCGCGATGCCGCTCGCCTGGGGCGCGCACTTCGGCTGGAACGCGACCCTGGCCCTCGGGTTCGCCGCGCCGGTGAGCGGGTATGCGTTCCCGCTGCCGGCGCTCGCGTATCGTCCCGGTGCGCATGCGTGGATCGACGGCGGGGCGTTCGGGCCGGAGGGCGGCGTCGTCAGCACGCTGGTGATGCTCGCGGGCAGCGCGGCCCTGGTCGCGTGGCGCGCGCGCGCGCCGCGTCTGGTGCGGGAGACCGCATCGTGAGCCGGGTGGCCGTGGTGGGGGCGGGGACGATGGGGAACGGCATCGCGCACGTGTTTGCCCAGCACGGCTGGGACACGGCGCTGATCGACGTGGCGCCCGGGCTGCTCGAGCGGGTGATCGGGATCATCCGGGCGAACCTGGAGCGTCAGGTGAAGAAGGGGACGCTTACGGCCGAGCAGCGCGACGCCGCGCTGGGGCGCATTCGCACCGCGTCGAGCCTCGACGCGGTGGCGGACGTGGAGCTCGTCGTGGAAGCCGCGACCGAGCAGCCCGACGTCAAGTTCCGCATCTTCCGCGACCTGGATCGGCTGGCGCCGGCTGCGGCCATCCTCGCCACCAACACGTCGTCGATCTCGATCACGACGATCGCCGCCCAGACCCGGCGGCCCGCCCGCGTGATCGGGATGCACTTCATGAATCCGGTACCGGTCATGACGCTGGTGGAGGTGATTCGGGGGCTCGAGACGGACGAACAGACCGTTCTGAAGGTTGTGGAGGTGGTGGAGGCGTTGGGCAAGACAGCCGTCCAGGTAAACGACGCCCCCGGGTTCGTGTCCAACCGCGTGCTCATGCCGATGATCAACGAGGCCGCCTTCTGCGTGATGGAAGGCGTGGCGACGCCCGAGGCGGTCGACACGGTCATGAAGCTCGGCATGAACCACCCCCTGGGGCCGCTCGCGCTCGCCGACCTGATCGGCCTCGACGTGTGTCTCGCGATCCTCGAGGTGCTGCAGCGCGACCTGGGGGACGACAAGTACCGCCCCGCGCCGCTGTTGCGGAAACTGGTCGCGGCGGGGCGGCTCGGCCGCAAGAGCGGCCGCGGCTTCTATGTCTATCGCGATTGAGCCCGCGGGTCTCTCGGAGACGCAGCGCCAGATCGTGGAACTGGCGCGCGAGTTCGCGCGCCGCATCGAGCCGTTCGCGGCCGAGTGGGACCGCACCGCTCACTTCGCCCGCGACGTGATCGACGCGCTCGGGGAGCTGGGGTTTCTCGGGATGTGCGCGCCTGAAGCGTACGACGGCATGGGTCTCGACACGGTGACCTACCTGCTCGCGCTGGAAGAGATCGCGGCGGCGGATGCGAGCATCGCGGTGTCGCTCTCGATCCACAACGCCATTCCCACCACGATGCTGGTCCGCCACGGCACGGCGGCACAAAAGCAGCGCTTCCTCAAGGGGATGGCCCGGGGCGAGCTGCTCGCGGGGTTCGCGCTCTCGGAGCCCGAGTCGGGATCGGACGCCGTCGCGCTGCGTGCGCGGGCGGTGCGGGACGGCGACCGCTGGGTGCTGTCCGGGACGAAGGCGTGGGCGACGAACGGCGCCACGGCCGACCTCATGATGGTCATGGCCCGCACGGAGCGCGGCATCTCCGCCTTCATTGTGCCCACCGACACGCCGGGTTATCGTCCGGGGAAGCCCGAGGAGAAGATGGGCCTGCGCGCCTCGAATACGGTCGCGCTGGCGCTGGAGGACGTGCGCCTGCCGGTCGATCATCTGGTGGGCGAGGATGGGGCGGGGTTCGGGTACGCGATGGAGGGGCTCGACGCCGGCCGGCTGGGGATCGCGGTGCAGGCGGTGGGCATCGCACGCCGCGCGCTCGAGCATGCGGTGGCGTACTGCGACGAGCGCAAACAGTTCGGCCGGTCGTTGCGCGAGTTCGAGGGCGTGCAGTTCAAGCTCGCCGATATGGCCACGCGGGTGGAGGCGGCGCGCGCGCTGGCCCACGTGGCAGGCGCGCGCCGGGACCGGGGCGAAAACGTCACCGCCTCGGCGAGCATGGCCAAGTTGTTCGCGTCCGAGACCGCGATGTGGGTCACGACGCAGGCGGTGCAGCTGTTCGGCGGATACGGCTACATGCGCGACTTCCCCGTGGAAAAGCTGTTTCGCGACGCCAAGGTGACGGAGATCTATGAGGGGACCAGTGAAATCCAGCGGATCCTCGTGGCCCGCGGTCTCTATCCCCGCGGCTGAGGCGATCCTTGCCTGAGCGGATTTACGTCGGCGCGGACCACGCTGGCTTCCAGTTGAAGGGGCAGCTCGTGGAGGAG
>Ga0209471_1002375_pt1 | contig 10836 bp, 7 predicted proteins | sample GraSoiAngelo_128_FD_185885 | JGI IMG/M metagenome (GOLD analysis project Ga0209471, IMG submission 185885) | Grasslands soil microbial communities from the Angelo Coastal Reserve, California, USA - 14_0927_12_20cm (SPAdes) (version 2) | ecosystem: Environmental > Terrestrial > Soil > Grasslands ... | reverse complement strand
ATCGTCCGCGTAGCGCCGTTCGCCGGATTCGTGCATCGGTTCGAGGATCTCATCGGGTCTGCGACCACGATGGCCCTCTACTTCATTCATTCACGCCGCTGGCGCGAGAATCACGACGCCGCCATCAAGGCCTTCGTCGGTCGAGCAAACACCACCCTCGAGGTGTTTCTCCCCGATCTCGAGAGCCACGAGCTCATGTTCTCCCTGGGCAAGCATTTCGAGGACGGCCCCCTGATTCCGGCGCTGGTCGCGGATGCGTACCGGTACTTCGCACGGCTGGCACGAGACTTCGGCAAGCCTGCGCACGTATGGCTGTTCGGTCGGTACCCGACCTACTCCTTCTACCGGTTCGATGAGCGCGCCGTGATGGCCCTGTACTCCAACAGCTCGGCGAAGAAGGAGCTACCAGCGTTTGAGATCACCGCGGACGGCCTTCTGGGAACGTTCCTCGCGGCGGACGTGACAGACTTGAAGAAGGAGTGCCGCAAGCGAGCCCCCCTGGATCTGGAAGCCGTGATCGGCAACGCCGCGCCGTGAGCGCGTGTCAACCCGTGCGCAGCGCAGGCTGGAGTGGCAGCCTCCGGATTCGCTTCCCGGTCGCTGCGAACACCGCGTTGGCCAGGGCCGGCCCTGTGACCGAGGTGCCCGGCTCGCCGATCCCGCCCGGTGCCTCGAGGTTCCGCACCAGGTGGACCTCGATCGTGGGGGCTTCGTTCATCCGCAGGACCCTGTAATTGTTGAAATTGGACTGCTCGACCCGGCCGTTCTTGAGCGTGATCTCGCCCCACAGCGCCCCGCTGATGCCGAAATTGACGCCGCCCTCGATCTGTGCCTTCACGGTATCCGGGTTGATCACTGTGCCGCAGTCGACTGCGCAGACGATCCGGTGCACGCGCAGCTCGCCTGCCTTGGACACCTCGACCTCGGCGACCTCCGCCAGGTAGCTGCCCCACCCGCTATAGAGGAGGGACACGCCGCGGCCGCGCCCGGCGGGTAGCGGTTGTCCCCAGCCGGCTGCTTTCGCGGCGAGATCGAGCACCGCGCGGGCGCGCGGCGCCTTGCTCAGGAGCGCCCGCCGGTACTCGACCGGATCGGCCTTCGCCGCGGCGGCGAGCTCATCGATGAAGCTCTCGATCACGAATATGTTGTGCGTGGGCCCTACCCCACGCCAGAAGGTGGTGTTCAAGACCGGCTCCTCGTGCCGGACGAATTCGACCTGGATGGCCGGGATGTCGTACATGAGGTGTACCGCGCCGTCCACCCCGTCGGGGTCGATGCCGTTCCTGAACGCGGGCGGCAGATAGCGCGCGAGGATCGCCGGGCCGACGAGCCGGTGGGTCCACGCCACCGGCTTGCCGCGGGCATCCAGCCCCGCGGCTACGCGGTCGTAGTAGTAGGGGCGATAATACTCGTGCTGCATGTCCTCTTCGCGCGTCCACACCACCTTGACAGGTCCCTCCACCTGCTGCCCAATGCGTACGGCCTGGGTTACCCAGTCATATTCGAGGCGCCGGCCGAATCCGCCGCCCAGGAAATGGTTGTGCACCACCACCTTCTCGAGCGGGAGGCCGGTCACTCGGGCCGCTGTCGCCTGCGCTCGGCTCAGCGTCTGCGAACCGGTCCACACCTCGCAGCCGTCCTTCCGCACGTGGACGGTGCAGTTCATCGGCTCGAGCGTGGCGTGGGCCAGGAAGGGGACCTGATACACCGCGTCGATTTTCTTCGCCGCCCCGGCGAGGGCTGCGGCCGCGTCGCCTTCCTTCCGTGCGACCACACCGGGCTGCTGCGACGCCGCATCGAGGCCCTGCACAACGTCGGCAGTGCTCGCACTGGCGTTGGGCCCGTCGTCCCACCGGATGGCGAGCGCCGCGAGTCCCTGCTTCGCCGCCCACATGTGATCGGCGACCACGGCGACTACATCACCCAGGTTGACGATCTGGCGCACGCCCGGGATGGCCATCGCCTTGGCTTCGTCCAGTCCCGCGACCTTGCCGCCCAGGACAGGGCTCGCGGCGACGGTGGCGATCTTCATTCCCGGCAGCCGCACGTCGATGCCGAACTGGGCCTTGCCGTTCACCTTGTCCGGCGTGTCCAGGCGCTTCGCCGGCGTCCCGATCAGCGTGAAATCTTTCGGATCCTTCAGCGCGACCTTTTCCGGCACCGGCAGCTTGGCCGCCTTTTCGGCCAGCGCGCCGTAAGTGAGCGTGCGGCCGGTCGGCGTGTGGGTCACCACTCCTTTGTGTGCCCGGCACGACGCGGGGTCCACGTCCCATGTCTGGGCGGCGGCGGCGACGAGCATAGTGCGCGCGGTGGCCCCGGCGCGGCGCAGCGGCTCGTAGAACGAGCGCACCGACGAAGAACCGCCGGTTTCCTGATCGCCAAAGAGCGGGTTGGCATACAGCTTGTCGTTGGGCGGAGCGTGCGCGAGCTGGACCTGGTCCAGGCCCACCTCGAGCTCTTCCGCTAGCAGCATGGGCATCGACGTGTAGGTGCCCTGTCCCATTTCGACCTGATTCATGACCAGGGTGACTCGTCCGTCGGTCCCGATGCGAATGAACGCGTTGGGCGCGAAGCCGGGCGGCGGCGCCGCGGCGGCAGCGGTTGCCGCGCCCGACCGATCACCCATCCGGCAGCCGAGCAGCAGGCCGCCGCCGGTAGCGCCGAGCACTACTACGAAGTCACGTCGCGATACCGTGTGCGTGGTCATGGTCAGGCTCCTTTCGCGGCGTGCTTGATCGCGGCACGGATGCGAGGGTAGGTTCCGCAGCGGCAGATGTTGCCCGACATCGCCCCGTCGATATCGGCATCGCTGGGATGGGCATTCTTCGCGAGCAGCGCCGATGCCGACATGATTTGGCCCGACTGGCAGTAGCCGCACTGGACGACTTCCAGGTCCAGCCACGCCTGCTGCACCTTCTTGCCGGCCGGCGTCTCCCCGATCGCTTCGATGGTGGTGATTTTCTTGCCGGTGGCGGCGGCCACCGGGGTAACGCACGAGCGGATCGGCTGTCCGTCGAGCTGCACGGTGCAGGCCCCGCACAGCGCCATGCCGCAGCCGAATTTCGTGCCGGTCAGGCCGACGACATCACGCAGCACCCACAGGATCGGCATGTCCGACGGCACGTCGACCGTCACGTCGCGTCCGTTGATGTTCAGGGTTGCCATGACTGACTCTCCATGTGAGGACGACTGGGGTTGTACCTCGCAATGCTACTTCCCCGGCACTACGCGAGAAAGCTCACCAGCTCCGCGTTCACCTGTGCGGCGTGCGTCCACAGCACGCCGTGCGGCCCGTCCTTCAACTCGACGAACTTGACGTCTTTGATGATCTTCGCCTGCCTGCGTGACGTGGCATCTGGTGGGAGAATGCGGTCCGCATCGCCATGCAGGATGAGCGTGGGCACATCGTTGCGCGGGATGTCGTTGCGGAAGTCCTCGATCCATGCATCGACGCAGGCCAGTGTGCCGGTGGCAGAGGCGCCCGCGGCAACGTTCCAGTTGTCTTCGACCACGCGCTCGCTCACGAGCTTTCCGCCCAGCACATCGTAGTTGTAGAAGTTGTGCAGGAACTCGAGCAGGAACGTGGGTCGGTCGGCCTTGATCCCGGCCTTGATGCCCGTGAAGACGGCCGCATCCACGCCCTCCGGATTGTCCGCGGCCTTCACGAGGTACGGGCCGAGCGTGCCGATCAGCACTGCTTTGCGCACGCGCTTCGTGCCGTACTTTCCGATGTAGCGGGTGACCTCACCGGTACCCATCGAAAAGCCGACGAGCGATACCCCGGTGAGATTCAACGTGGTCAGCACGGTGTTCAGGTCGGACGCGAACGTGTCGTAGTTGTAGCCCACGACCGGCTGGCTGGATCTGCCGAACCCACGACGATCGTAGGTGATCACGCGATGCCCCGCGGCCAGCAATGCCGCCGTTTGCTTTTCCCACGACGCGCCGCTCAACGGCCAGCCGTGGATGAGCACCACCGGCGAGCCCGATCCGTGATCTTCATAGTACAGCTCGATGGGGGTCGAGTTTTCCTGTCCTACCTTGATCCTGCTGCTCGTGGTGGCTCTCCCGGCCCCTTGGACTGGTGCGGACTCAGCAGCCGTAGCGGTCGACGGCAGCGCCGATAGCAACGGCGCGGCAACGCCCGCAGCGGCAAGCTTGAGGGTGTCGCGCCGGCTTAGGGGGGTCTTCATCGAGCAGCCTCCAGGGTTGGGAGCGTTGATGGTGGTTGCACCGCCATCTCCGGAAAAGGGTCTTGGGGCTGTCAGGGTTCCCCTCGGCTGCCCTCCCTCACGGCACGGCCGCGCTCGGCGGGGGCAGCCACACCTGATCGGGCGTCAGCGCATCGCCGGACTCGGGTATCGGCGTGCCGTTGATTCCATTCATCGTCCGGAGGTATATGTCGCGTGCCGTGCGTGCCCACTTCCCGCGGCCCAGCGTCACACGGGCGTCGCAACACTCTCGCAGGACGGGTCCGATACCCCGGTCGCACTCAGCGTACTACCGATCGGACCGAATCGCCCGCGCGAGGAGGACTACCATCGCGCGGGGCAGCGGATCAGCGGAGAAGCCGGGGGTCACCCGGTCGCCGCTCCTGACTGGCGTCCTGATCGCCGCCATCCTGTTGGCGTCGGCGCTTTGAGGAATGCTAGAGTGGTTTGACCTTACCATCCGAGATACGCATCGAGCCCGAACCGGCCGGCACCGGTGAAGAGGAGCGCGATCGCGGCGGCGAGGAGCAGGAACTCGAGCTCCCACCCGGCGCCCTGGGGACCAGAAGTGAAAGGGGCCTTCCCGATCCGCACGGTCGCGAGGGCTACGACCATGTCGATCGCGAGTCCCAGCGCGAGGACACGTGTCGCGATGCCGAGGATGAGGAGCACCGCCCCGGCGGTCTCGAGCAGCGCAACGAGCCAGGCGTTGAACAGGGGAACCGGCACGTGGATCTGCCGGAGGAACGCCGCAAAACCGGCAGGGTTCTTGAGCTTGTCCCGCCCGTGTCCGAAGAAGCTGATCCCCAGCGCCAGTCGCAGGATCAGCTCGCCGACGCCGGCGTACGGTGTGAACAGTTTGGCCAGCATGGCATCTGCTCCTCGAACGGAGCGTTCAATCTGTCACGCGCGCGACCGATCGGAAAGATGGCCAGAAGGCCAACCGTGCCTCGCAATGAGCCCTTGCGTAGCTTGCGTGATCCAGCTCGGAGCGGCCCGCGGTGACCCGCATCGGGATCGACCTCGGCGGAACGAAGATCGAAGCAATCGCCCTGTCGCCCGACGGCGCGGAGATCGCGCGACGACGCGTGGCCACGCCCCGCGACTACGGGGCATCCCTCGACGCCATCGCCGAGCTCGTGCAGGAGCTCGAGCGGGCCGCCGACGAGGCCGGCACGGTGGGCGTCGGCATCCCGGGGACGGTCGTGCCCCGAACGGGGCTCGTGAAGAACGCCAACTCGACCTGGCTCAACGGTCGTCCGCTGGGACGCGACCTCGAGGAGCGACTCGGCCGCCCGGTGCGGCTCATGAACGACGCGAACTGCTTCGCGCTCTCCGAGGCTACCGACGGGGCAGGTGCGGGCGCGCCCGTCGTGTTCGGCGTTATCCTGGGCACGGGCGTCGGCGGTGGGATCGTGGTTGACGGCCGGTGTCTGTCGGGCGCGAACCTCATTGCCGGCGAATGGGGGCACAATCCGCTGCCGTGGCTCACGCCCGACGAGCAGCCCGGCCCGCCGTGCTATTGCGGGAAGCACGGCTGTGTCGAAACCTGGCTATCGGGACCCGGATTCGAGCGCGACCACGCCGAGCATACCGGTCGCACCCTGCCGGGCCGCGAAATCGCGCGCGCCGTGGCGAGCGGCGACCCGGGCGCGGTCGCGACGCTCGCCCGGTATCACGATCGGCTCGCCCGCGCGCTCGCCTCGCTCATCAACGTGCTCGACCCTGATGTCGTGGTGCTCGGCGGCGGGATGGCGAACGTTGCCGGACTGGCGGAAGCGGCGTCCGCGCTGCTCCCCCGCTACCTGTTCGCGGCCGGCGCCGGTTCCGATCCCGTTGTCACCCGCGTGGTGCACGCCGCGCACGGCGACACGAGCGGTGTGCGTGGCGCGGCGTGGCTCTGGCCTGCATAATCACCCCGCCTCTTCCCACCGCTTTGCCCGCTCGAGCGCCTTCCGCCAGCCGGTCTCGAGCTGCTTGCGTTGGGCCGGTTTCATCGCGTGCGTGAAGCGGCGGTCGACCTGCCATTGCGCCGCGATCTGTTTCTGGTCCTTCCAGAAGCCGACGGCCAATCCGGCGAGATAGGCCGCGCCCAGCGCCGTGGTCTCGGTGACCTTCGGCCGCACCACGGGGACTCCCAGGAGGTTCGACTGGAACTGCATCAGCAGATTGTTCGCCGAGGCGCCGCCATCCACGCGCAGCTCCTTCAGCTTGATGTGCGCATCGGCCTCCATCGCCCGCAGCACATCGGCCACCTGAAACGCGATGCCTTCGAGGGCCGCGCGCGCTATATGTGCCGCCGTCGTGCCGCGCGTGACGCCGGCGAGAATGCCGCGCGCGTATTGATCCCAGTGGGGCGCGCCCAACCCGGCGAATGCGGGGACCAAATAGACGCCCTGCGGATCCGTCACCTGCGCGGCCAGCGACTCGACTTCGGACGATGACTTGATGATTCCCAGCCCGTCGCGCAGCCATTGCACCACCGCGCCCGCGATGAAAATGCTGCCTTCCAGGGCGTACTCGGTCCGCTTCCCGATGCGCCACGCCACCGTCGTTAGAAGATTGTTCTTGGACGCGATCGGTTTCGTGCCGGTGTTCATGAGCATGAAACAGCCGGTGCCGTAGGTGTTCTTCACCATACCGGGCTGGGTGCACGCCTGGCCGAACAGCGCCGCCTGCTGGTCGCCCGCAATGCCAGCGATCGGAATCGCGCGCCCCAGGAGCGTCGTCTCGCCGTACACTTCGCTCGAGGAGCGAACCGCCGGCAACACCGAGCGCGGCACGCCGAATAGCTCCAGCAGCTCATCGTCCCAATCGCCGGTCCGCAGATTGAACAGCATCGTGCGCGACGCGTTGCTCGGATCGGTCACGTGCACCCGGCCGCCCGTCAGGTTCCATACCAGCCACGAGTCCACGGTGCCGAACGCCAGTTTGCCGGCCTTGGCCTTGGCGCGCGCGCCCGGAACGGTCCGGAGAATCCACTCGAGTTTGGTGCCGGAGAAATAGGCGTCCACGACGAGGCCCGTTTTGCGCTTGATCGACGGCGCCAGCCCCCGGGCCTTCAGCCGGTCGCACGCCGCGGCCGTGCGGCGATCCTGCCACACGATGGCATGATGCACCGGCGCGCCCGTCTCGCGGTCCCACACGACGGTTGTTTCACGTTGATTCGTGATCCCGATGGCGGCCATATCGGCCGCGGTCAGTCCGGCCTTGACGAGCGCCTCAGTCGCGGTGTGGAGCTGCGTGGCCCAAATCTCTGTCGCATCGTGTTCCACCCAGCCGGGCTTGGGAAAGATCTGGCGGAACTCCTTTTGCGCCAACGCCACGACGCTCCCGCTGTGGTCGAACACCATGGCGCGCGAGCTGGTCGTGCCCTGGTCCAAGGCCAGGATGTATTTCATGCCGGCCACCATGTTCTGTACACCAGCGCCGCGATCAGACCGCCGATGATCGGCCCGGCCACCGGTATCCAGGCGTAGCCCCAGTCGGAGTGTCCCTTGCCCGCGACCGGCAGGAGCGCATGCGCGAGCCGGGGACCCAGGTCGCGCGCCGGGTTGATCGCGTAGCCGGTGGGCCCGCCCAACGACAGGCCGATGGCCCACACCAGGATACCGACCAGGAAGGGGCCGAAGCCGGCGTCCCAGCCGTGTACCGGGTTCAAGTTCTTCGGTGTCAAAATGGCCAGCACACCCAGCACCAGCACGCAGGTGCCGATGACCTCGGTCAGGAGATTCGCCGCCGAGTTGCGGATGGCGGGGGCGGTGCAATAGACGGCGAGCTTCGCCGCCTGGCTCTCTGTCACGGACCAGTGCGGCAGGTAGGCGAGCCAGACGATGGTCGCGCCGAGAAACGCGCCGAGCATTTGGGCCGCGATATAGACGGGCACGGAGGCCCACGCGAATTTGCCGATGGACGCGAGGCCGATGGTCACCGCGGGGTTCAAGTGCGCGCCGCTGAAGCTGCCGACGGCATACACCGCGACCGTGACACCGAACGCCCAGCCCGCGGTGATGACGATCCACCCGGCGTTCTGGCCTTTGGTCTTGTTGAGCACCACGTTGGCGACCACGCCATCGCCCAGGACGATCAACAGCATGGTGCCGAGCACTTCCGCAAGGAAAGGTCGCATAGGCTTGAGTGGAGAAGCGGCGAAGCTATCAGGGGGACGACGACTTGTCCACACGCTCAGCGGAAATTCTCGACCAACATGATATCGCTTTCGACCTGATCCACACGCTTGAAGAGAATCCACTGCCCATCCGGAGAGATATCAAAGCCAAACGGGCCAGGGACATTGTATCCGAGATCCAGCGACGTGATGGTGCTCACGCGATCGGTCGCGAAGTTCAAGAACCTGACCCGAGCCGGCGTGGTGGACCCGTCGACGAAGTAAATCCCGTCAGGCGCAATTCTCCACCACGCGAACACCGGCTCGCCTTGGAGGACGCGGGTGGCTTCCTCGCCCGAGGGTCGCATTCTCCAAATCGTCCCGCCCATCACCCACACGTAGAGGAACTTGGCATCGGCAGATTCCTGCGCGCTGAAGCCGCCGTTTTTCGTAACTTGGACGGCACTGCCCCCCATGGATGGTACTTTCCAAATCTGCCAATTCCCCGTCCGATTGGAGGAGAAATAGATCCATTTGCCGTCTCGCGACCACGCCGGGACATTATTTTCGGCGGGATCGGTGGTGAGGCGGCGGGGAGTGCCTCCATCAGCACTGACGACGAAGATGTCAGCATGGCCTTCAAGGCGGGCATCGAACACAATGGTCTTGCCATCGGGTGACCAACGTGGCGTGCCGGCATCGGCGGCCTGCAACGATGTCAGTTGTGCTTGGTTCGTGCCGTCGCTATTGCAAGTCCAAATCTCCATACTGCCAGACCGATCGGACCCGAAGGCGATCCGTTTGCCATCGACAGAAAAGGAACCTTCAAAGTCCTGCCGTGATGAGGCAATCAGCTTCAGAGGAGCGGGACGGCGGCCTTTCCAACCAGGTCCCGCCGTTCGCCAGAGGTTCGCATCGACGCGGGCTTGAACATAGGCGAGTTTGTTTCCCCGAGGAGCGATAGTCGGCGCGCCCACGCCATCACCGACACCGTTCACGGGTTCCGGCGTGCCGCCGGACACGGCAATGCGCCACAGCCCCCACAGTCCGCCACGATTTGAGGCGAAAACAATTTCCTTGCCGTCCGGCGTCCAGGCGAGGCCGCCCAGGGATCGCCCGTCGGACGTCAGGCGACGGGCTCGGCCACCATTGACGCGCACGACATAAATGTCACCGGCAAGAAAACCGGCTCCCTGGACATACGCGACCGCTGTTCCATCCGGGGAGCGAACCGGATTGGTGACATACAAATCGGGCTGGGGGACCAATATCCTCTTTTGTCCGTCCTCGATCGACAGAAGCAGGATGCTGGAGCGCGAGTCCTCCGGCATCATTCTGTCCGCCACGATCAGGTACCTACCGTCGAGCGACCAGTCGACGCACCGCCCAAACACGTAGTCCTGGGCATATGCCTCCCCGACCTTGCGTTCGGCTCCACCCAAGGCCGGGATGAGGTAATAAGCACCTCCACCCGAGGGCCCCTTGCGAAAGAAAGCGATGTACCGGCCGTCGGGTGACCACGCGGGGCAATATTCCTCAGCGGGATTGCTGGTAAGGCGGAGCGGACCGCCCGCGCCTATGCGCTTGACGTAGATGTCAGCATTGTCATCGTTCTCACCCTTCCAAGTAAAGGCGATGTCGCTCCCGTCGGGCGAGAAAGCGGGGCTAAACTTCGCCCCGGGCGAGCTCGTGAAGGGCACGACGTTCGGGTGGTCCTGAGCGACGCTGGAATTCCTGGAAGCATAAAACCACGCCGCGGAGCCAGTGATGATGAGCAGTACGGCCAGCGTGCCAGCGCCGCGCCAGCGGGGGTGCGTCGCCCGAGTCGAGCCGGCCGTGAGCGCGGCGGCGAAGCCTCCCGTGGTGGCGAATCGGTCGGCCGGGGCTTTCGCGAGCGCTTTGGTTACGGCGGCTTCCACCGCCGGTGAAACACGGCGAACGGTGCCGAGGTGCGGTATGGGTTCGGTCAAGCGCTTGGCGATGATGGCCTGCGCGGTCGGACCAGTGTAGGGCGGTTCTCCCGCCAGCATCTCGTAGAGCACGCACGCCAGGCTGTACTGGTCGCTTCGGCCATCGAGCCGGGGCTCGGCGCTCGCCTGTTCGGGACTCATGTAGGCCGGGGTGCCCAGCGAGAGTCCCGTCTCCGTGAGCCGCTCTCGCCCGGCGCTACTCACCGCCAAGGCGATCCCAAAGTCCGCCACCATCGGCTCGCCTTCGTGGAGCATGATGTTTTCGGGCTTGATGTCCCGATGGATCACGCCGTGCCCGTGCGCGAAGTCGAGGGCCGAGGCAATCACCCGGGTGATCCGGAATGCCTCGTCGAGCGGGAGCTGACCTTCGCGCTGCAGGTACTCGCGCAAGCTCTCCCCCTCCACGAACGGCATCACGTAATAGAGGAAGCCGTCGACCTCGCCCGAATCGATCAGGGTCAGGATGTGGGGGTGCTGTAGCTGTGCCGTGAGGCGAATTTCGCGCAGGAACCGCTCGGCGCCGAGCACGGCGGCGAGTTCGGGGCGC
>Ga0209471_1002374_pt1 | contig 10839 bp, 10 predicted proteins | sample GraSoiAngelo_128_FD_185885 | JGI IMG/M metagenome (GOLD analysis project Ga0209471, IMG submission 185885) | Grasslands soil microbial communities from the Angelo Coastal Reserve, California, USA - 14_0927_12_20cm (SPAdes) (version 2) | ecosystem: Environmental > Terrestrial > Soil > Grasslands ... | reverse complement strand
CTCCGTTCTTGGCTGCTTCTTTCTGCGCTGCCTGAGGATTGTCCGGCAGGGGCGCGGGGATCCCCGGCAGCGCTTGTCCCTTGCGTTTTCCCGCGGGCGCTTCTTTCATCATGGCCTGGCCCGCGAGCGCGCCAAACACCAGCCCTTCGAGCAGGGAATTGCTGGCCAGCCGGTTGGCTCCGTGGACGCCAGTCGCAGCCGTTTCTCCCGCGGCATACAACCCGGGAAGGGAAGTGCGGCCCTTCAGATCGGTCTTTACTCCGCCCATCATGTAGTGTGCCGCGGGGCACACCGGAGCCAGGTCGCTTGCCAGGTCCAATCCAAAACTCTGGCAAGTCTCGTAAATTCGGGGGAAGCGTTTCGTCAGGAACTCCTCGCTCTTCTTTGTCAAGTCCAGGTAAACGTGTGTGCTTTGCGTGCGCTGCATCTCGCTGACGATGGCGCGTGCCACCACGTCGCGCGGCGCCAACTCCTGCGCTTCGTGATATTTCTTCATAAAACGCTCCAGCCCGATGTTGCGCAGCACACCGCCTTCGCCGCGCAGCGCTTCCGACAGCAGAAACCGTGGCGCAGCCTGGATGGCCAGCGCTGTGGGATGAAATTGGACGAACTCCATGTCGGACAACACCGCGCCGGCATCGTATGCAATGGCCATGCCGTCGCCGGTGGCCACGTCCGGATTGGTCGTCTCGCGATAGATTTGCCCCAGTCCGCCGGTGGCAAGCAGCACCGCGCCCGCCCGCAATTCGTGCAGGGTACCATCGGTTTCATCGATGAAGCGCAGTCCAGTAACTTGGCCGCCCTCCAGGATCAATTCCGTCGTGAATGCGTGCGCCCGCAGATGCAGGCGCGGAATGGAGTGCGCGCGTGCGAGCAGCGCCCGGCTGATTTCCCGGCCCGTGGAATCTCCACGCGCGTGGAGAATGCGCGAACGGCTGTGCGCCGCTTCGCGCGTAAACGCCAGCTTGGTTCCCGCGCGGTCGAATTCCGTTCCCCACTCGATGAGCTGCGAGATGTACTTGGGGCCTTCTTCCACCAGCAACGCCACGGCTTCTTTCCGGCACAAGCCGTCTCCGGCGTTGACGGTGTCCTGCTCGTGCAGGCCGATTTCGTCTTCATCGGAGAGCGCCACGGCAATACCGCCCTGCGCCCAGGCCGTGGCCGAATCACTTAGATTCGATTTAGCCAACACTAGCACGCTTCCCGCCGCGCTCAATTCAATGGCTGCGCGCAAACCGGCGATTCCGCTGCCCACGACAGCGTAATCAACATGATGGATTTTGTGGGACTGAGTCATGGCAGTGCGGAAGTGGCGCTCAAATCGCTCAAATATGGTAGCACGAAGAAAACGAGCGGATAAGAAAAGGGGCTGCATGCGGCGCCGAAGGGGCGTGTGCTACATTGGGAAACGTCTCGCAAATGAAAATCACGCGCATTCGAGTGCAATCTTCGGCCGGTCCCTATTCCGTCGTTGCTGGAGCGGGAGCCGTTGGTCACGCGGCAAGCGAAATTGCGGCCCTCGGAGATTTTGCCAGTATTCACATTGTTTCGTCGCCAAAAGTATGGCGCGCTGTCGGGAAAACCCTGCAGCGCGGCTTGCGGCTTTCCAACCGAAATGCTCTCCACCTTTTCAACGATGCAGAGTCGGCGAAACATTTGCGGAGCGTCGAGCAGATTGCCCGATCCCTTTGCCGCGCCGGAGCCGATCGGGAGTCGCTGATTGTTGCCGTCGGCGGCGGCGTTGTGGGCGATGTGGCCGGTTTTGTGGCAGCTTCTTATTTGCGCGGCGTTGCTCTTGTTCACTTACCCACGACCCTGGTTGCGCAAGTGGATAGTTCCATCGGCGGAAAGACGGGGGTGAATCTTCCCGAGGGCAAGAATCTGGTAGGGGCTTTCTATCCGCCGCGGTTGGTGATTACGGACCCCGACCTGCTGCGCACTCTCCCCGACCGAGAGTTTCGCGGCGGCCTGGCGGAGGTCATCAAGCACGCGATTATTGCTGACGCGGCCATGTTTGCCCAGCTGGAAGCGCGCATGGACAAAATTCTTCGTCGCGACCGGGATGTCCTTGCTTCTCTCATCCCGCGCAACGTCCTGATTAAGGCGCGCGTCGTCAGCCACGACGAGCGCGAATCGGGCTTGCGCGAAATCCTCAACTTCGGCCACACCTTTGCGCACGCTCTCGAAAGCGTCACGCACTACCGCCGCTACCAGCACGGCGAAGCGGTCGCCTGGGGCATGATGGCGGCCGCTTTCCTGGGCCACGAAGTCAAGCTGACGCTTGCCGAGGACGTTTCCCGAATCATCTCGCTGGTTCACGGTCTGGGTTGTCTACCAGAGTGGCCACGTGTTTCCAACTCCGTACTGATCGCGGCAATGCGCTCGGACAAGAAAGCGCGCCGTGGCGTGCTTCGCTTTGTTCTTTCGCCACGTATCGGGCAAGCGCGCACTTACGATTCCGTCCCGCTCCAGACCGTCGAACGCGTTCTGCGCTTCACGCCTCGCCTAATCGCGGCAGCAGGCGACCACCTTGGGACCTCGAAATGAATGAGATTGCCGCGCCAGTGAAGGGAACGCGTCCCGAGGGCGCGGTCAACGAACTGGACGCCTCTAGAAAAGTCCGCGAGATGTTTACCCAGATCGCCCCCCGCTACGACCTATTAAATCATCTTCTGTCGTTCGAACTGGATCGCCTCTGGCGTGCGCGGGCAGCCAAGTGCCTCCGTTCAATCCTTGATCGCAGCGATGCCTTGGTTCTGGATCTTTGCAGCGGGACTGGCGATCTCGCCTTTGCGCTTGCCCGCGGAGGAAAGGCGCGCATTCTCGGTGCCGACTTCGCACACACCATGCTTGTCCGCGCGAGAGCGAAGGCCGCATCGCATCCGGCACTCGATGGAGCGAATACTTTTGCTGCTATGTCGTTCTTCGAAGCGGACGCTCTGCGGCTGCCCTTCGCGGATGCTTCCTTCGATTTGGTGACCAGCGCCTTCGGCTTTCGCAACCTTGCCAACTACAAAGCCGGCCTCCGCGAGATTTATCGCATTCTCAAGCCTGGTGGCACGATCGCCATCCTGGAATTCGCCGAGCCACCACAAGGTTTTCTAGGGGACGTCTACCGCTGGTATTTCACCAAAGTTCTGCCGAAAGTTGGCTGGCTCATTTCCGGGCATCAGTCGGCCTACAAGTACCTGCCCAAATCTGTCGCGCGTTTTTTCCGGCCGCCCGAACTTGCAGGGCTGCTGGGCTCGATCGGCTACGAGTCTGTGGACTATCGCGCTTGGACCCTTGGCGCGGTCGCCCTTCACACCGGTATTCGTGCGGCTGAAAAATGAAAACGGCAAACTGCAAACGGCGAACGGCCTTACTCCTCCAGCCCCGCTGCCCGCAATTTTGCCAGCAACGTCTTCGGCGTAATGCCCAGCTTTTCGGCGGCGCGCGTTTTGTTCCACTTGCATTCGCTCATGGTATTCTCGAGCAACGCTTTCTCCACGTATTCCGTCGCGCGGCTGGTAACCTGTTCGAGCGATCCTTCCCAGTTGAATTTCTCGGGCAACATGCCGCCAGGCAACTTTGCCATGTCGGGTTTTGTCGAGGGAAGCTGCAACGCTTCCGCGCGAATGCTCATTCCATCGGCTAGAATCACCGCCCGTTCCATGGTGTTTTGCAGTTCGCGGACGTTTCCCGGCCAGCGATAATGCAGCAGCCGCTCACGCGCTTCTTCGGAAAGTTCCAGGCCCGGCTTGGTGAACTCCCGGCTGAATTTTTCGAGAAAATGGTTCGCCAGCAGCAGCACGTCGTTTCCGCGCTCGTGCAGAGGAGGAATCGTAATGGGGACGGTGGCAATCCGAAAATATAAATCGTCGCGAAACAGTTTTTCCCGCACTTCCTTCTGCAAATCGCGGTTCGTGGCCACCACGAAGCGTACATCCACGTCGATCGATTGCGTTCCGCCCACGCGTTCGAACCGCTTTTCCTCCAGCACGCGCAACAACTTGGCCTGAATCGCCAGCGGTAATTCTCCAATTTCGTCGAGGAAAAGTGTTCCCCTGTGCGCCAAATCCATTTTCCCCACTTTGCGGGTAGCTGCTCCCGTGAACGCGCCTTTCTCGTGGCCAAACAGTTCGTTCTCGACCAACCCTTCCGGGATCGCCGCGCAGTTCAGGGCCACGAATGGCATCTCCCGTCGCGGCGACAAGTGATGAATCGCTAGGGCGAACAGTTCTTTCCCAGTGCCGCTTTCGCCGAGCAAAAGGCAGGTTGTGTCGGTGGCCGCAACTTTTTGGATCTGCTGGCTCACCTCTTTGATGGAAGTGTTTTCCCCCACGATGCGCGGAAATCCGTAGCGCGCCGCGTACTCCGCCCTCAGCAGCAGATTTTCGCGCTGCATCTCTTGCTGCTCCGCTGCGCGCTTCACCAGAAGCTTCAAATGATCCAGGTCTACCGGCTTTTGAAGAAAATCGAAGGCTCCGTCTTTCATCGCTGCAACGGCTTCTTCCACGGAACCGTACGCGGTTAGCAGCAACACGGGGATCGTAGCGTCTGCCTGCTTCGTTTCCCGCAGAACGTCCAGCCCCGACGCCCCGGGCATTTTCAAATCCGTAATCACCAGCAAATACCTGCGTGCGCGCACCTTCTGAATCGCGGCCGTGCCATCCGCCGCTTCGTCCACCGCGTATCCCGCGCGCTCCAGGGCCTTGCGCATCATGGCGCGCAGTTCGCTCTTGTCTTCGACGAGCAGGAGAGGTTCCATCTCTCTCGTTTCTACCACGAATCCGGATTTCCTCATGGCACAATGGACACACATGTGCGGAGAAGGGAAGCATCGCATTCTGCAAATGACCCTGGTCCAGGGTCTCGGAAGATGAGCGGCCACGCGGGGCCTGCAGAATTTTCCTCCCAACGCAACAAGAGCCTGATTGCGCCACTAAACGCAATCAGGCTCTGCCGTACCCGGCGAGCCCTCGATGTGCGCACAAACTTAGACTTAAAACTACCACTCAAGACTTCTCTTACTGCGCCCAACCGGGGTCCCCGCCAGCCTTTCTCAAATCCGTCTCCATATCGTCCAATAGCTGCTTGAGCTGCGCGAGTTCTTTCTTCTTCTCTGCAACCTTAGCTGTCTTGGCGTTGATTTCTGCGCGGTCGTTCTGTTCTTTCATGGCCTTTGTTGGATCGGGATAATATTGCAACGAGGACTTTTCCAATTCACGTTGAAGAATTTCTAGCTCCTTTTCCGCCCTGGCAATCTTGGCGTGCTGGTCGGCGAATCGTTTTCGCCAAGTCTTCTCGCTGTTCGGGTCCTCTTTCTCCTGCGCGTTTTCCTTGCCCGTTGCGTTCTCCGGTTTCTGGGCGCCGGTGGCCGGAGTTCCATCTGAAGCGCCCGCCCCGTTTGTGGCTCCGGAAGCGGAAGCATTTTGTATCTCCGGTTTATCCGGCGCGGCGGGCTTTACATCATCGTCGGTGTAAACCTTTCTCGGCTTCTGCGCGTTCTTCTTTTCTTTTTCCTCGCGCGCCCTCCTGGCAGCGTCCGCCACGGGATCACCCGACTGCTGCGAAGAGCCCTGTCCCTGCGCCTGACTTCTCAACGCGCACAAGCACAGTCCCGCGACGATCGCTGCCATCTTTAACCAATCGCTTTTCCGCATTTGTCCCGTCCTCCCGGAGCCCTTGGAAGGCCCCTTTTTCTCTTAGATGGTTAGATGCGTCCCTGTTTTGATTCTACTGCTTCTGCCACCCTTCGCGGCAGCGGAAGCGTAACGATAAACTGCGCCCCGCCTTTCGTACAGTTCCGCACTTCAATGTGTCCGCCGTGCTGCACGATGATTTTCTGCACCACCGCCAGTCCCAGTCCCGTCCCGTTGCTCTTGGTGGTAAAAAAAGGCCGAAACAACTTTGGCATCGCCGCTGGCGCAATGCCCGGACCATTGTCAGCGACCACGATGCGTTGGCAGCCCGCTTCCTCGCCTTCCACCACTTCTCCCCACAGCGTTACGTGCCCGCCGCCTTCCGTTTCTGCGCACGCTTCTGCGCCATTCCTGGCGAGATTCAGCAGCGCCTGCCTCAACAATCCTTCGTCTCCGGCCACCGCTCCAAAATCTCCTTTGTACTCGATCATCACCTGCGGCATCATTTGCGCCACTTCGGCTACCGCGCGCTCCAATACCTCTTCGAGCTCCACGCGCTCTTCGGGAATTTCGAGGGGCCGCGCGTATTTCAAGAACTCCGCCACCATGTGCGTTATGTTCCGGGTTTGGTCCACGATTTTCCGCGCGTAATCTGAAGCCTCGTTCGGCGGAGCGTCCGGAATCAGCTGCGCGTATCCTGAGATCGTCGCCAACGCGTTCTTGAATTCGTGCGCGATTCCCGCCGACAATTCACCCAGCGCCGCCAGGTTTTCCTTAAGCTGCATCCGCTGCTGCAGCGCCGCCAGTTCCGTCAAATCCGTCAGCAAACAGATGACGCCGTTAATTTTTCCTTCTCCGCGTCGTATGGGCGAGATCGTCACTCCGAGGTGTCTTGAGTCTCCCGAGGGAGGAACGTGCTCGACCTCTTCTCTCCGGAAGATTTTTCCTGTTTCCAGACACCCCGCGACAAGCTTGGTCAGTGCCGAATCCGGCCCCAGGGCCTCGCTATACCGCCGGAATCCGAGTCCCCGAATTCCTAGCACGTGTTCTGCCGCGGGATTCGAACTCGAAATAATCCCCGTCGCATTCACCACCACCAGGCCGGCCGGCATGTTGCGCGTAACTTCTTCGCTCAACCGTTCGGTCTGCTCCGCGCGTTCTCTTTCAATTTTGTGCAGCCGCTCCAGTTCCTTTTCCTGTTCGCGCAGTTGCCGAATCACCCCTTGCATGGACGCCGCCATAAACGCGGAAGCGTTCTCCGTGCCCGGCGTGCTCGCTGCAAACTTGTCCTTCTGCTCTTCCTTCGTGCTCTGAAAAAACTTTCGCAGCAGGTACACCACCAGCCAAGCGGCCGCCAGCACTCCAACGCCGAGACCAGCAGTAATCTCCCACAAATGCTGCGAGCTGCCTTCGTTTTGGAGCATCCCCCACATCGGTCTCGCCGTTAGCTCCTTCTCGTGTCCCCGAACACTCCTCTAAGGACGTTCACCGCCAAATTCCTCGTAGCGCCAGGAATCGCCAATCGATTATCCCTTCGAACATTGGCCCAAGGTAAACAAACGCAAGCGCCCCAATTCCCAAGAACGTCCCCAGCGGTAACTGGTATTGGCTCGCAATCGCCCAACGCAGCGCGCTCACCGTGCCAAGCCCTCTTTGGCTTCCGCGTTCCGCCAATTTTCGCTGCCAGCCTCCCAGGTACAGCGCCACTACGACACTCAATCCGATCACGCTTCCCAGCAGGCTTCCCAGCAAAATCGTCCAAAACGTTCCGCGCAATCCCAGGAACGCGCCTATCATAACCATCATCTTCACGTCGCCCATGCCCATGCCTTCCCGTTTGCGCACCAATTTGTAGCCCGTCGCCAGTCCCCACAGTAGAAAGCCTCCGAACGCCGCTCCAAGGATGCCATCGATCAGCCCAGCCACATTCGGCTGCAAAGGCTGGTGCAGTAGTCGCCAGCTCAGCGTCCGCGCAAATCCCTCATTCGGTGGCACAATCGTTGAGAACACCAGCCCCGCCGCAAATCCCGGCCAAGTCATCAAATCCGGCAGCAGCCGCACGCGCAAATCCGTAATCGTCAGAACGATGATCAGGCACGTGAAAAATAGCCACTTCACCGTTCCTTGCGTAACGCCGTACTCGAAAAACGCTGCCACAAACAACAGTCCCGTGGCCAATTCCACTAGCGGATACATCACCGAAATGGGCGCGCCGCACGCCCGGCATTTTCCCCTCAGCCACAGCCACGCAAACACCGGCACATTGTCGTAAAACTTGATTGCTGTTCCGCATTTCGGGCAACGCGACCCCGGCGTAACAATCGAAATGTCCTCCGGTATCCGCGTAATGCAGACATTCAGGAAGCTCCCAATCACCATCCCGAACAGGAAAAAGAATATGCCGGCGATGACCACGGTTTAGTCGGCCATCTTGCGGCCGCGCGTGAAGTCGGCCGCCTCGCAGCCGCTTTTAATACTGTCCCACAGCCCTAGGTTGCCTCTCAACAAAACGCGCCTCTCCTCGTGCCCCATCCCTAACGCCACCGAAACGGAGTTACCCCATGCCTGCGGTGACTTGGTGTCGCAGGGAGGACACCTGATGATGTTCTATAATATTTCTGGGTACGACTCTGACTCCTAATCGATGAAGTAGCATGCAACCGCAAACCCGTTGGTGCGAACTACGCCGCTCGGTTTACGGCAAGGCCTCCCATGGGCTCTTCTCTTTTCTTTTCTATTCATCATATCTATTCATCATAGAAGTTATGCTTCGGGCCTCTCTAGCGTGGTGCAAAACGCTGTTGTCCACTGCGGACAGAGTCGCTTTGTGGCCAGGTCAACTGTTGAATCGACAATTGGCTTGCCGTCGTTGGAAGGGATGGAACTCTGAAGGCATGCTGGCTATGCGACGCAGCGCTTGGAACCCGGAAACGGAAGTACCTAATCCCGATACCATTGCGGGCGTCTTGGAATTTCTTGAAAAGGTCAGTAGCTTGGAAAAAGACGGATACATCACACGACAACTCGTTTGGGATACCTGCGGTTGGTACGTCGGACGCTACTTTTTCCACGGCAAGGAGGAAATCGAAAGGCTTCGCACAAAATGGATACACAGCTAAGATCCGACTCTTTATCAGGATCTCGATGGTTTCTACGGTCGCTTGTTGGCGTTTGCGAGGCAACAAAGGAAATGGAAAGCGCCTGAAATTGAGGAGGAGTATCAAAGAAGGAGAAAAATGTTTATCCTATCAGAAGCTGGATAGGTGCCATTCGATGCCTTTGAAGGCTCCAGTTGTGCGCATGGAATTGCGTCCGCCGAGGATTCACTAAGGAGCGAGTATTTGGGGTAAAGAACATGAGGCGGGGCCAAGAAGTTGCCGATGGTGTGGCGGAAGAAGATTTCCAGACCCTGGTATCGTGGGAGGAGTTTCCACGATTCGACGAGGATTTGCAACGTAAGATCACGGCATTTTGCATTGGGACTCCAGATGGTTTTGTGCCGCCTCCTGAGCTCGATTTCAACAAGCCGTCGATGGAGTGGTATTTGAATCATTCGTGCGAAGGCAACTGCGGATTAGACGACAGCGTGATTTCATTGCGATACGTGACATTCAGAAAAATGAAGAGCTTTCTTACGACTATGCATTGGTTGAATCGAATCCGAATTTGCCGATGCCATGCGCATGCGGTTCTCTGACCTGCAGGCGTGTAGTTACTGGCAATGATTGGAAGGACGAGAAGTTTTTCCTGAACAATCGCGATTCCATGCACCCTCGCCTGCGTCGTTTACTTCCAATTCCTGCATGAATTGGTTCGAACGCAAAATCCGCCGCTACGAGCATCGCCGCTGGACCACCGACGACAACCGTCGCGTCCAGCCTTTCCACTGGGGCCTGGAGCACATCGGCGGCTCCCCGGACGACCCCGATCCCGGCGCCTTCGTGCGCCGATACGCCCAAAGCGCGATCACAAACAGCCGCGAATGGTACGCCACCACACCCGCTACGGACTATCATCTCGACTCGGAAAACGTCCTCACCTTCACCAGCGCCATCGAATCGCCTTGGCCCGAAAACAACACGGTTTACGCTCGTCTCTGGCCCGCCTCGCGCAGTTGGAAACCTCCAATCAAAGCCGCGCGAGGCACCGCTGTCCTCGTTCTTCCCAACTGGAACGCCAAATGGCAGGGCCAGGACGGCCTCTGCGAATGGACCGCGCGCTTTGGCATCACCGCTTTAAAAATGAGCCTGCCTTACCACAATCGCCGCATGCTGCGCGGCTACGAGCGTGCCGACCAGATTTGCGGCCCGAACATCGGCCTAACGCTCCAGGCTAACCGTCAAGCCGTTCTCGATGCTCGCCGATGCCTTCGTTGGCTTGAGCAGCAGGGCTACACAAAGCTTGGCCTTCTCGGCACTAGCATTGGCTCGTCGATTGGTTACATCACTTTAGTACACGACCTCGCCGTCCGCGCTGGCGGCTTTTTCCACGTCTCCACGTATTACGCCGATGTCGTCAGCCAGGGAATGACCACCAACCACGTTTGGGAGAGCCTCCGCCACCACGTCACTGTGAACGAACTCCGTGAATACTGGGCGCCCATAAGCCCCATGCCTTACGTCGAGCGCGGCATGGGCGCGGGCCGCAAGTGCCTCATGGTTTACGGTAAATACGACCCCACCATGCTGCCCGAACTCACGCACAAGATGGTCGACTCTCTTCGTCGTCATGGTGCCGCGCCTCGCATCCTAGGACTCCATTGCGGCCACTACTCCCTCGAACTTTTCCCCTTCTCCTACGTCGCCGGCTACCGCATGCTTGCTTTCCTCCGCGGCGCCCTCTCACAGCAACCGCGCGCTAGGCGCACCTTCTAACCGACGTTCTTGCTCGCTCCTTGGTGTCCGGACGCGAACCAATTCCTGTACGCGGTATCTAAAGCACGCGACTCCTTGATGGGTCCAGACTGCGTTGTGCTGGAGAAGTCTTGGTTTCGTCAGTTTGGTTGCGCCCGATTTGTGTACAAAGCCTTGGCTCCGCGAAGGCGTCCGAATAAAATAAAACCACCGAGGTTTAAGAAGAAATCAAACGGTCAGTCTGCTCGTTTCACCAGAAACTCTTTCCGTTTCAAAAATGGCGTCCTACGCCTTTCCAAGATCGGTGCTATCCCCATTGTTTGGCACCGTCGTGTAAGCGGCGAGCCATCCTCGGTTGTGCT
>Ga0209471_1002373_pt1 | contig 10841 bp, 9 predicted proteins | sample GraSoiAngelo_128_FD_185885 | JGI IMG/M metagenome (GOLD analysis project Ga0209471, IMG submission 185885) | Grasslands soil microbial communities from the Angelo Coastal Reserve, California, USA - 14_0927_12_20cm (SPAdes) (version 2) | ecosystem: Environmental > Terrestrial > Soil > Grasslands ... | reverse complement strand
CCGGGATCCGCCACGTGCAGTGTCGCAACGAGCAGGGCGCCAGCTTCATGGCCGACGGCTATGCGCGCGCCACCGGCAAGCCCGGCGTTTGCACGATCATCGGCGGCCCCGGCGTCACCAACGCCGCGACCGGCATTGCCCAGGCTTACTGCGACTCGCAACCCGTGCTCGTGCTGTCCGGAGCGTCTCCGGCGCCGACGCAGGGTAAGGGCTGGGGAGCGATCCATGAGCTCAATGATCAGGCCGCGGTCACGGCCGGGTTCACCGCCTTCAGCGCCATGGTCCGCTATCCGGAAGAGTTGCCGGAATTGATTGCCCGTGCCTTTGCAGTGTTTCGCGGCAGCCGGCCGCGTCCGGTGCATCTGTCGCTGCCTCGGGACGTCCTCCCGACACCCGTCGAGGCGGAGTGGAGGATCCGGCGCGCTCCCACCTTGCCGATGCCGGATCCCGCAGCGATCGACCAGGCCGCGGATCGCCTCGCGCAGGCCAGGCGCCCATTGATCCTCGTCGGGGGCGGCGCCGTCGGCACGCGCAAGCCACTGACCGAGATCGCGGAGCGCATCGGGGCTCCGGTTCTGGCCACCAATGCCGGCAAGGGGATATTGCCGGATTCCCACCCCTTGTCGCTCGGCTGCTCGGTCCTGCAGGAAGCGAGCAAGCAGGCGCTCGCCGACGCCGATGTCGTGCTGCTGGTGGGCTCGGAAGTCGCGGCAGGGGATCACTTCGTGGCGAAACTCGAAATATCGGGCGACATCATCCGGATCGACATCGATCCCACGGAACTGACATCGATGTATGCCGCTGCGGTGCCCATTCAGTCCGACGCCCGGGCCGCGCTGCTCGCGCTGTCGTCGGCCCTCGCCAGCCGCAAGCCGACGGCGCAGCGGTCCCAAGGCGAGAGCCGGGTCCGGGAGATCCTCGCGCGCAATGCCGCGAAGTTGACCCAGGTCGAAAAGCTGCATGCGCGCGCCTGGAAAATCCTGCGTTCGGCCCTTCCCGCGGATGCCATCGTGATGGGCGACGCCACGCAGATCGTGTACACGGGCAGCTTTGCCATGCCGATGGAAACCGAGCGCTGCTGGTTCTACTCCGGCTCGTACTGCGCGCTGGGTTTCGCCTTGCCGATGGCCATTGGCGCCAAGATCGGCGCGCCGCATCGGGCGGTGATCGCCGTCGCGGGCGACGGCGGGGTCATGTTCACGATCAATGAGCTCGCCACGGCGGCGGAGGAACGCCTCGCGCTCCCGGTCATCGTGTGGAACAACGATGCCCTGATGGCGATTGCGGACGGGATGGACGAGCGGCAGATTCCGCGCATCGGCGTCGAGCCCAGGAGCCCGGACTTCGTGCGATTGGCGGAGAGCCTCGGCTGTCATGCCGTTCGCGCCGCGAGCGCCGAACATCTGGCGCAATCCCTGCGGGATGCGCTCGTCGCGGATCGTCCCACCCTGATCGAAGTCCGACAGGACAGCCCGTGGCTCAGGGGCTAGCGGCTGGCCCGCTTCAGCCCGGATGCAGCGCGCGGGGACGTCGCACCGGGTTCTGATCGTTGATCTCATCCCGCGGGCGGTAGGGCGCCTCGAGGAAGGCCCTCTCCGCGGCATCGAGCCGCAGCGCCAGCGCCTCCACGGCGACCTCGAGGTGCGCCGTCTTCGCAGCCCCCACGACCGGAACGTTGGGGTTGGGGCTGCCGGCGACCCAGGCCATCGCCACGTGTGCCGCGCTCACGCCCCTGCGCGCGGCCACCTCGCGCACGCGGCGTGCGATCTCGCGATCGATGTCGTCGCCGTAGTATTCCTGGTAGACGTCGTGCGCCGTGCGCGCGGTACCGGAGTCGCGCGCGAGGAACCCGCGCGCGAGGGGACTGAAGGTCGTGACGGCGACGCCCTGGTCCCGGCAGTAGGGGAGCATCTCCCGCTCTTCCTCGCGGTAGAGCAGGTTGTACTGACACTGCATGTTGGCGAACGCCGTCCAGCCGTTCATCGCCGCCACGTGGTTCATCTTCGCGAACTGCCACGCATACATCGTGGACGCGCCGAGGTAGCGCACCTTGCCGGCACGGACCGTGTCGTGCAGCGCCTCCATCGTTTCCTCGACGGGCGTTTCCGCATCGAAGGCATGGATCACGTAGAGGTCGACATAGTCCGTACCGATCCGCGCCAGCGACCGGTCGATTGCACTCGCGATGTGCTTGCGCGACAGGCCACGATCGTTCGGGTCGTCGCTCATCGGATAGAACACCTTGGTCGCGAGCACCAGTCGCTCGCGTGCGCTCATCCGCAGCAGGTTCCGGCCGACAACCTCCTCGTTGCGACCGGTTGAATACCAGTCCGCCATGTCGAAGAAGTTGATGCCGAGATCGAGGGCGCGCCTCAGGATGGGAATCGAATCGTCCTCGTCGAGCACCCAACCCTTCCAGGCGGAGCTGCCCATCGACATCGTGCCGAGGCAAAGCTGCGAGACCTTGAGGCCCGTCTGCCCGAAGCGGATGTAATCCATGCAAGACCCATTCAGCCGTGTGGCTCGATGCCGCGACGATTTTGCACCCGGTAACAGCCTGTCGCACGCGGCGCGAAAGGCCGCTACACGCGCCAGCGCCGTTGCTCCTCTGCCGGCAGATCGTAGTCGGCCAGGAACGCTGCGAGCCGTTGGCGCTGCGCCGCTTCGTCGATGTCCGGGCGCAGGAGATGGCGGGGCGGCAGCGCAACGCCCCGGTGTCGCAGCAGGGGCGCCAGGCGGCGCCAGTGGAGCCCGTCCCGCGGCTCCCCGCGCACGCCGATGGCCACCACCGCGTAGCCGTGGTGCGCATACTCCGCGACCTGATCGGCGATCACCGCGAGCAGCAGGCTGTGCCCGCCCGGCGGGGGCAGCTGCAGCACACCGTAGTGGCTGGACTCGAGCACGCGCAGCACTTCGGGCAGCGCCGTGCGAAGCCGGTGCGGCGGATTGACGAGCGCGTCGGGCACCAGCGCCATCCGCCAGCCGCGCGCGTCGGCGTTCACGACGGCACCGAATCGTCGCCCCGCGAGCCGCCGGCCTTCTCGCGACTGTCGAGGAACTGCTCCAAGTCACGGCGTGAGCCGGCCTCATCGAAGCGGCCCATGTCGAGAGCCCAGCCCGTGGCGGGAACGGGTGGCAGCCCCCGGCGCGCCAGCTCAGCCTCCAGTTCCTCGATCCAAACGCCCCGGCGCGGCACGATCTCCCAGTCATCTTCGGGTCGGTTGGGTCGCCCGCCCCAATCCGGCTTGCTGGAAGTGAAGCGCACGCCGGTGGAGGGGCTGCCGTCGAGCCCGATCAGGATTACCTCGTCGCCACGGCGCAGATACTGCTCGATCAGCGGCGCGATGGCTTGCGCCAGGCGCCGGCAGTGGGCTCGATAGGCCGGAGTGTCATACTGCTCATACACGGCCCACCAACGCCGCACACCGGCGAAGGCCAGCTCGGGGCAGGGGAGCTGCTGTAGGAGGTATCCGCGCGAGCGCAGCGCCTCCACGACCGGACTGACCAGCCCCCGATAGTGAGCCCCCTCGCAGACTTTCGCGTTCTGGTTCAACAGGCAGTTGGCGACCAGCGCCACCTTGCGCGGCGCGTTCGGGTCCATATTTTCAGCCTTTCGCGTGATGCGTGATCCAGTGTTGTGCGATGGCCGCCCGGTTGCAGAGCCACACGCCTTCGTGACGCTGGATGTGCTCGAGCAACCGCGCCAGCGCTCCAATCCGGCCGGAGCGACCGATGATCCGACCGTGCAGGCCGATACTCATCATGCGCGGTCGCCCTTGCTCTCCCATGCGATAGAGCCAGTCGAAGGCATCCCGGCAGTATGTGAAGAACTGTTCCCCGGTGCTGAAATCCCCGCCGCGCTGCAAGCGGCTGTCGTTGGTGTCGAAGCTATAGGGAACGACGAGATGTCGCCGGCCCGAGACTTCCGTCCAGTAGGGGAGATCATCGTTGTAGGCATCGCTGTCGTAGAGGAAGCCGCCGATCTCCACCACCAGCCGCCGCGTGTTGGGGCTTGGGCGGCCCGTGTACCACCCGAGGGGTTTGCGGCCGATGAGGCGCGTGATGGTGTCGACGTTGCGCAGCATGTCCGCGCGCTCTGCCGCCTCCGGAACGAGCTGATAATCGATCCAGCGCTGTCCGTGGCAGGCGACTTCGAAGCCGCTCTGTGCGATCTCGGCGGTGACCTCGGGGTTGCGCTCCAACGCCATGCCGACGGCGTACACGGTCGCCGGCGCATGGACGCTCTTCAACAGTCGCATGATCTCCCAGAATCCGACGCGACTCCCGTATTCGAAGTTGGATTCGACGTTCAGGTTGCGCGCCCCGGTCAGGGCCTCGACTGCTCCGAGATCAGTGAGCACCGACTCGGAGTGAGCGTCCCCGTGCAGCACACAGGCCTCTCCGCCCTCCTCGTAGTTCAGCACCAGGGAGACCGCAATCCGGGCCTCGTTCGGCCAGCGCGGGTGGGGCGGGCGGGACGCGTAGCCGATCAGGTCGCGGGGGTAAGGTTCGTGCGGCGTCATGTGGATTTCTCGGATGCAATCCAGTCCATGTAGGCGTGCAACGCCGCGCGCACCGGCCGCGGCTTCCAACCCGTCTCGCTGAAGATGCGCGAAACATCATAAGCGCCCCACATGCCGTCCTTGAGGGTCGGGTCCTGCAGGATATCGGCCTGCTCGGGAGGGACCACCTCTGCCCCAAAGCCGGACACCTTCTCCGCCGCCCAGGCGACCAGGTCGCCGATCGACGCGGTGGCGCCGGCGGCCACGTTGTAAGCACTGTAGCGCAGGTGCGGCGCCTGGAGCAGGGCGATGATGGCGTACGCAACGTCCTCGACGTGAATGTAGTCGCCGACGGCATCGAGCGTGTTGACGCGCACACGTTTGACCCCATCCAGGGCCATATGGGCGATGCGGTTCGGCACGTGACGGAAATTCCGGCTGGCCGTCACGCGGTCCATGGGTCCGTAGACCGAAGACGGACGCACCGATGTGGTCGAGAGGCCAAACAGCTCCCCGTACCGCTCGGTGATCAGCTCCGAGGCGAGCTTCGAGATGCCATAGAGCCGGCGTGGCATCACGTAGCCGTCTTCGGGCAGAGGCTCGCCGGGACGATCCGGTCCGTGATGTTTATAGACGGCACCCGAGCTCACGTAGATGAACCGCTTGAGGTTAGGCAATGTGCGTGCCCACTCGAGCATGGCTACCGTCCCCATCACATTGACGTCGAGGATCCGCGCGGGATTTCCGGCCTCGGGTTCCCGCTTGACTTCGGCCACGGTGCCGCGCGATAGGGGCGTGATCGTCGCACCGTGGACGATGTGCGTGATGCCGTGGCGCGCCAGAGCGCCCTGCCAGGTCTCGGCTTGTGTCACATCGGCGATCACGACGGAAAGCCGTTTCATGACGGGGGCGAAGTAGCGCTGGGCAGCGGCGTCGAGGGCAGACGAGTCCAGCACCACGAGACGCGCTTCGGGATCGGCTTCCAGCCAATGGCGGCCGAGCACGGCCATGACAAAACCCGTCGCGCCCGTCACCAGCAATGTCATGCCAGGCTCCTTCGAAAGGGGGATCAGAGGGGAAAGTCTGTGAGCAACCCCAGCAGCGACCGCGATCCGACCGCGAAGTCGTCCAGCGACATGGCCTCGTCCGGATTGTGACTGCCATGCTCGTTGCGCACAAAAATCATGGCGCTGGGGATGCCGACCTTCGCGAAGACGGCCGCATCGTGACCGGCGCCGCTGGCCATTTCGAAGGGACGATCGAGCAGGCTCATCAGCCGAGAGCGCAGTCTGGGATCCATCACTGCCGGGGGCGAATCGCTGGTCGCGCCGAGATCGATGTGGACGCGGTAGGCGGAACTGATCCGCGCGGCCGCACCGCGTGCCTCGGCCGCGACGGAATCCATGGTCGCTTCCGACAGGCTCCGCAGGTCGAGCACAAAGCGCGTTTCACCGGCGATCTTGCTCGGTCCATGCATGGTCGGATCGGTATACAGCTCGCCCGCGGTGAGAACCAGATCCGCTCCCGCCTCCTCCTGCTGCACCCAGAGAGTCTCCATATGATGAAGAAACGCCACCGTCGCGGCGACGGCATCCCGGCGGTAGGGGCGGGAGACGGCACCGGAATGGGCATACTCTCCAGTGCAGCGCGCATTGCGGAAGCGCTTGCAGCCGCGGATGCCGCTCACCACGGCGGCGGGCAATCCTCGCGCGACCAGCGTCGGACCCTGCTCGATGTGCAGCTCGAGGTAGGCCCGGATCCGCGCAGGATCCAGGAGCCGCCGCCGTTCCCGGATCGGCTGCGGATCGAAACCCCGCTGTTTCAGCGTCGCCTCGAGGGTGAGGCCGTTGTCCGACCTCGCGATCGAAAGGCAGGCGGGATCGAGCAGGCCAAAGGCGCCGCCGCTTCCGAGATACGCAATATCGAACCACGCGGATTCCTCCGCGCGGATCGCCATGACCGAGAGATCGCACTTCGGGACGACCCTTGCACGGCGCATCGCGGACAGGACGCACAACCCGGCGACGACTCCCGCTGCGCCGTCGTAGTTGCCGCCCTGGGGAACGCTGTCGAGATGCGAGCCCATGATGATACGCGGCGCGCTGCGGTCCCGTCCCGGCAGCGTCGTGAACAGGTTGCCGATTGCGTCCACCGAGATTTCGAGCCCGACGCCGGCGGCCGCCGAGCGGACCAAGTCATGCGCCGCCTGCTCGCCGGCGCCGTAGCTGTCGCGGACGATCCCGCGGCCGCGCCGTGTCGCGCCGCTCAGCGCTTCAAAGAGCGAAGCGGCCAGGTCGAGATCGGGTTGGATGACGTCGGACACCGGAATATCCTTAGAGGAAGGTGCTCGAGTCCCGAGGTCTTATAGGAATCGAAGCCCATGTCCAGTCTACTCGCGGGAAAGATTGCTGTCGTCACCGGAGCCAGCTCGGGAATCGGCCGCGCGATTGCCATCGGCTTTGCCGGCGAAGGCGCGAGTGTCGTCATTGCGGATATCACCGAAGCGCCCCTCGAAGGCGGCGACTCGACGCTCGAGATCATCACCCGGGCGGGCGGCGCGGCGTCGTTTCGGAAGACCGATGTCGGGCGCTGGGACGAGGTCGACTCGCTGATCGGCGCCACGGTCGCGCGCCACGGGCGGCTCGACGTCATGGTGAACAATGCCGCGACTTACTCCGGCACGGCGTTGCTGCAGACCGAACCCGCGCAATGGGAGGAGGTCATGCGCGTCAATCTGACGGGCATGTTCAACGGCTGCAAGCGCGCGGTACAGCAGATGATCACTCAGGAGCCGCGGCAGGAGGTCAGGGGTCGCCTGATCAACCTGGGATCCCAGCAAGGTATCGTGACCTCGCCGGGCGATCTGCCGTACGGCGTGAGCAAAGCCGGGGCGATCTACATCACACGACAGATCGCCGTCGATTATGCGAAGCATCTCATCGTGTGCAACTGCATCTCTCCGGGCAAGATCGTCACGGGGGCGCCGGGTCTGGCGAAGGATCCGGCGCGGCTCGAATATCAGCGCCAGCGCACGCCCTGGCCGCGCTTCGGCCGACCGCAGGATGTCGCCAATGCCGCGGTGTTTCTCGCGAGCGACCGGGCGAGCTTCATCACGGGCTCGAATCTCGTCATCGATGGCGGCTGGCTGGCGGGCTGAGCGCGCGGGCGCGGGCCGAGCGCGTCTGGCGCATCAGCGGTTCGCAATCGCGTACACCTTGCCGTGGTAAGGCGGCTTGTCGAGTTGATCGAGTGCCATCACGTACACGGTCTTTTCGTCCGGGCTGAGCGCCAGATTCGGAACGCCGGGCGAGGGCAGCTTGAGCGTCCGAAGGAGCTTCCCCGTGTCATCGACCACGAAGATCGTGCCGGCGAGCGGGGCATGGACGTCGCGGGGATTCTGGCCGATATAGAGATGGCCCTTCGAATCGATCTTCACCCCATCCGGGTAGATGTGCGCGCCGACGTGCGTGAGCTCATCGAGATCCAGAAAGACCCGGCGCTCCGACAGCGACCCGCCCGGTCCGATCTTGAACTGAATCAGCCGGTGATCCTCGGTTTCGATCGCATAAAGAGTCTTCCCGTCATTCGAGACCACGATGCCGTTGGCGCTATGGATGTCGGTGGCCTTCTGGCTGATCGTGTCGTCCGGTGCGATGTAGAAGATCTTGCCGTCGATCACGGGGCCGGGCGCCGTGCCGGAGCAGGTGAAATAGATGCCCCCGTGACGGTCAGGCGCAAAATCGTTCGGGCCAACGAAGCGCTTCCCGTCCTTGTCGTGCGTGTAAGGGGGGAGCTCCTTGCCGTCGGCCGAGATGCGGCCGATCGAGCCGCTGTCATAGCAGGTCGTCAGGAATTCGCCGCGCGCCGTGGGAATCACCGCGGACGGGCCGCAGCCCAGCTTGGACCAGAACACCGCGTTCCTGGCGCCATCCCAGGTAGTCACGGAATTGCGATCGTATTCGACGTAGTAGAGCTTGCCGCGATACCAGATGGGTCCCTCGGCAAAGTGCGCATCATCGTTGAGCACCTCGAGGTCATCCGCGCGCGCGCACGGCGCAGCGCCCGCCAGGACGACGAGCAGGCCGAAAAGACAGTCGGCGGGGCTGCCTTCACCGGCACGGTACCTCCGGGAGCTCACGCGCTGCCGTAGCCAACGGCGCGCTTCATTTCCGGGACAACCGTCCGGGCTCCCAGGAAAAAATGCCAGGTCGCCCAGAACCCCGTGGGAGCGAGCACCAGCAAAGCCCAGCGGAGCGATGCGGCGTCTGAACCGTGCGCACCGCCGAACCAGTCGCTCAGGATTCCGACGCCCTGCACCGCGACGATGAGATTAAATACGTTCCCCACCAGGACCGACCAGGCGGTGAACGTCGAACGCATGTGGCTCGGCGCCAGATTCAGCACCAGGGCCATGCAGGGGCCGATGAAAAAATAGATGGCAGGGACGTAAGCCCAGAGCATCGCGCGGGCGAGCCACAGCGAGTGCGTCCAGTAGGCGATGATCGAGAAGACGGTGGCGCATCCGGTGACCCATCCGAGCGTCCAGAGCGAGCGCCGTGGATCCAACATGAACGGACGCGACATCAACCAGGCCGCAACGGCGGTTGCCGCAATGCCGCCCACCAGGTGGATATGACCCATGAGGGAGCCGGCCTGGGCGACGTTCAGCCCGTAGGTTCGCAGCAGGAAGGTCGGCGTGAACCAGACCAGACCCCATCCCCACAGGGAACAGACGCCGCTTCCCATGATGACGTGGAACGCCGCCCGCTGACGCCACAGGAACGCAAGCGACTCTGAGAACGAGGCTTTACCGACGGCAGCGACGGCGTCGAGTCGTCCGCGCCTGGGCTCGCGGATGGTGAGGAACACGAGCGCGCCCAGCAGCACGCCCGGCACGCCGAGCGCGAAGAACGCAGCGCGCCACCCATACGCCTGGGCGACTGCGCCAGCCGTATCCGCGCCGAGGTACGCGCCGATCGGCGCGCCGAGAGCGAATATGCTGAGCGCCATGAGACGTCGTTCAGCGGGAAAGCAGTCCGACACAATCGAGGTCGAAGGCGGCGTCGCCCCCGCTTCACCCACCCCCACACCGATGCGAGCCAGCACGAACTGCAAGGAGGACAAGGCCAGACCGCAGGACACCGTGAACCCGGACCAGAGAATCAGGGAGGTGGCCACGATGTTGCGGCGATTGGAGCGGTCGGCGAGCCAAGCGATCGGGAGGCCGCAACCGACGTAGAACAGTGCGAGCGGCACGCCGGTCACGAACGCCGCGCCCGCGTCGGTTAGCTTCAATTCGAGTCGGATGGGTTCAAATACGGTCGTGACGACGTAGCGGGCGCCGATATTGATGGCGTACACCGCGCACATCACGATGAGGACGTACCAACGCTGAAGCAGCGGCGCGACCTCGGCACGGGTCGTCGCCATCGCATTGCTGCTCAAACTATGCAACCTCGCTCAGGAGACTTGGCAGTATGCAATGCCGCATACCCCGATGCAATGCACTGGGGAAAAGCTTTCCACTGATGTTCCCGACTGTGCAAGACTCGCGGCGCAGAGCAATTCCATGACATCGCGCGGCCACCGGCGCGGCTGCGAACGCTGCGGATAGCAGAAGAGGGGGAGGCTCCGCCAATGAAGATGAACCACAAGTGCGCGCATGCAGTTGCGGCAATCCTGGGGACGCACGCGGGTGCGGTGGCCTACGCCGCTGCCGCAGACCCGTCGGTCCCGGCTGAGGGCGGTTCCTCCGCGGCCGGTATCCAGGAAGTTGTCGTCACTGCGCAGCGGCGCACCGAGAACGTCCAGGACGTGCCGATCGCGATCCAGGCGTTCACCGGCGAGGCCTTACAGCAACTGAACGTCATGAGCCTGGACGATTTGATCCGGTACTTGCCCAACGTGGCCACAGCGTCCGCGGGGCCGGGCCAGGACCAGATCTTCATGAGGGGTCTCAGCGCCGGCAATGTGGCGACTCAATCCGGCGGCTCGATCAACGGGTTTCCAAACGTTGCCATCTATCTGGACGAGCAGTCGGGTCAGCTGCCCGGCCGCAACCTGGATGTGTACGCAGCGGATCTCGAGCGCATCGAAGTCCTCGAGGGCCCGCAGGGAACTCTGTTCGGTGCGGGAGCTCAGGCCGGCGTGATCCGCTATATCACGAACAAGCCGAAGCTCAACGTGACGGAGGGAAGCCTCACCGGAGGTTACGGCGTGACCGCGGGCGGTGACCCCAATTCCGACGTCACGGCAGTGGTCAATGTGCCGCTCATCCCCGGCGCGCTGGCGGTGCGCGGCGTGGTCTACGACGACCAGCGGGGGGGTTATATCAACAAC
>Ga0209471_1002372_pt1 | contig 10843 bp, 8 predicted proteins | sample GraSoiAngelo_128_FD_185885 | JGI IMG/M metagenome (GOLD analysis project Ga0209471, IMG submission 185885) | Grasslands soil microbial communities from the Angelo Coastal Reserve, California, USA - 14_0927_12_20cm (SPAdes) (version 2) | ecosystem: Environmental > Terrestrial > Soil > Grasslands ... | reverse complement strand
GGGCAGGGCGTGCGCACCGCGATGCCGATGATCGTGGCCGAGGAGCTCGAGGCCGATTGGACGCGGGTGCGCGTGGCGCAGGCGGACGCCGACCCGGCGTACGGCGATCAGTTCACCGTCGGCAGCCGCAGCGTCCGCTCGGGCTTCGAGCCGCTGCGGAAGGCAGGCGCCGCCGCTCGCGAGATGCTGATCGGCGCGGCGGCGCTCACCTGGAACGTGCCGCGCAACGCGTGCCTGGCCCGGAACGGCTTGGTGGAGCACGTGGCGACCGGCCGCTGGCTCGGCTACGGCGACCTGGCGGCGCGCGCCGCCACGCTCCCCGTGCCGGCGGACCCGCCCCTCAAGCCGACCTCCGAGTTCCGCATTCTCGGCAAGCGGATGCCGCGCCTGGACACCCCGGACAAGGTCAGCGGCGCGGCGGTCTTCGGTCTCGACGTGCGAGTGCCGGGCATGGTGTACGCCGTGGTGGCGCGCTGCCCCGTGTTCGGCGGGCACGTGCGGACGTTCGACCCCACGCCGGCCCTCGCCGTGCCGGGGGTGCAACGCGTGGTCCAAATCTCGAGCGGCGTGGCGGTGGTGGCGGAGCGCACCTGGGCCGCGTTCCAGGGAAAGAAGGCCCTGAAGATCGAATGGGACGAGGGTGCGACGGCGCGGTGGAGCAGCGACGGGATCTGGAGCGCGTTCGCCGCGGCGGCGACGCGTCCGGGAGAAGTGGTGCGCGCGGTGGGCGATGTGGACGCGAATCTCAAGGCCGCCACGCAGACAGTCGAGGCGGTGTATCAGGCGCCCTATCTCGCCCACGCCTGCATGGAGCCGATGAACTGCACCGCACAGGTGCGGGGCGGCCGCTGCGAGATCTGGGCGCCCACGCAATCTCCGCAGGGCATCCAGCGGGCGGCGGCGCGGGTGACGGGCCTTCCGGTCGAGGCGATCACGGTGCACGTGACCTACCTGGGCGGCGGCTTCGGGCGGCGCGGAGGACCGGTGGACTACGCGACCGAGGCGGTGGAGCTGGCGCAGAAGATCGCAGTGCCCGTCCAGGTCGTGTGGACGCGTGAGGACGACATTCAGAACGCGCTGTACCGTCCCGCCACCTACAACGTGCTGCGCGGCGGGCTCGACGCGCGCGGCGCGCCGCTGGCGTGGAGCCACCGGTTGGTGGGGCCCGAGGGCGGGTCGTTCTTGATCACGCGCGGGGCGGACGAGCTGATCTATCCCGTTCCCCACTTCCGGCTGGAGCGGGTGATCGAGGATCCCGGCATTCCTGTCGCGCCGTGGCGCGGCGTGGGCCCGTCGCAGAACGGCTGGGTGGTGGAGAGCTTCGTGGACGAGCTGGCGCACGCGGCCGGCAAGGATCCGTACGCGTACCGCCGCGAGCTGGTCGCGGGCCAGCCGCGGCTGCTAGGCGTGCTCGACCTCGCGGCGCAGCGCGCGGGCTGGGGAACGGCGCCGCCCCCCCGGGGCCGGTCCCGCGGCATCGCGCTGTGGCAGTTCGGCGAGACGTTCCTGTCCCAGGTGGCGGAGGTGTCGGTGGCGCCGGACGGCACGGTGCGGGTGCACCGCGTGGTGTGCGCGGCCGACTGCGGCATCCTCGTCAACCCGGACACGGTCGAGGCCCAGCTGCAGGGCGCGATCGTGTTCGGCCTGACCGCGGCGCTGTATGGGGAGATCACCATCGAGCGCGGGCGGGTGGCACAGAGCAACTTCAGCGACTACCGGATGCTCGCGCTCGCGGAGATGCCGGAGATCGAGGTGCACCTGGTGCCGAGCGAGGCGCCGCCGAGTGGGGTGGGCGAGGCGGGGCTGCCGCCCATCGCGCCGGCGGTGTGCAACGCCGTCTTCGCCGGCACGGGGAAACGAATTCGCCGGTTACCGATCGGGCGGGTGGTCTAGCGGGCCAGGGCACAGCCCGGCCTCACACCGTCGTCATCACCACCGGCGCATGGTCGCTCGTGCCCACGTCCGCCTCCACCACGCAGGCGCTGGCGCGGGCCGCCACGGTGGGTGACGCGAGCATGTAATCCAACCGCCAGCCGATGTTGCGCGCACGCAGGTTCCGCCACGGCGCCCACCAGGTGAACAGACCCGCATTGTCGGGATCGAACGCTCGCCCCAGGTCCGCGAGGCCCGTGCCGAGCAGCGCTGCGAACAAGGCGCGCTCCTCGGCCCGTTGGCCTATCGCGTCGGGTTTCCGCTCCTTCGGATGCACGTCCATCTCCGTCCGCGCGATGTTGATATCGCCGCACAGCAACAACTCGCGCCCCTCGGCGTGCAGCTGCCGCGCCCAGTCCGTGAGCCGCGTCAGGAAGTTCAACTTCGCGGGATAGTCCTTCCCGCCGTTCGGGACATAGACGGTGGCGATGACCAGACGCCCGAGCTCCACTTGCACCATGCGTGACTCGAAGTCGAACGGAGGATGGCTGTATACAGGATCGCTGGCGACCAGCTCTTTGCGAATCAGCAGCGACACGCCCGAATAGCCCTTGCGGCCATGCCAGTACGCATGATACTCCGCGAGCCGGCACTGCTCCGGGATCTGCGTTGGCTCGGCCTTCAATTCCTGCAGGCACACCACGTCTGGCCGCTCGCGCCCCAGCCACTCCCGCACCTGGGACGCGCGGGCCCGAATGCCGTTGACATTCCAGGTGGCGACTTTCATGCCTTGGCGCTAGAACGATAACCCTTCGAGACGCGGGAGCTCGAACGGCCGTTGATCGCGCGTTGACTCGAGCGAGCAGAATTCGGGTTGCTATGCCCGCCGAGCGTGCCTACGTTCCCGTCATGCCTCCCGCCGCCCCGTTGACCGCGGAAGAGCTGCTGGCCCTGCCCATCCCCGACAAACGTGTGGAGCTGGTGCGCGGTGTGCTCATCGTCCGAGAACCCGCCGGTTACGCGCACGGTCGGGTCGCGATGAACTTGGCGGTGCTACTTGCCACCTACGCCGAGAGCGCCGCAGCCGGTCAGGTGTTCGCTGCCGAGACGGGGTTCACCCTGGCGCGGGGGCCCGACACCGTCCGCGCGCCCGACATCGCGTTCGTGCGTCGCGACCGGCTCCCTGACCCCGCCACCCAGGGGTTCCCCAATCTGGCTCCGGATCTCGTGGTCGAAGTGCTGTCGCTGGGTGACCGGCCGGGCGAGGTCCTGGCTAAGGTGGCCGACTGGCTCACCGCCGGCACGCGGCTCGTGTGGACTGTCGATCTCGAGCGGCGAATGGCGCGCATCTATCGCCACGACGGCAGCGAGACCTTCGTGACGGCAGAGGGCGCGCTCGATGGGGAGGACGTGCTGCCGGGGTTTAGCTGCTCCCTCCTATCCATCCTGTAGACGCTGCCTGAGCGCGTTAACCTGTAGACGCCGCCTGAGCGCGTTAACCTGTAGACGCTGCCTGAGCGCGTTAACCCCGGGGCATGGCCCCGGGGTTGGCCCACCCGGACTTGCCTCCGAGCTCCCGCAGCCGCTCCACCAGCTTCACCATCGCCCACGTGTCGCGCTCGCAATAATTGAGTAGGTCCTGGCGCACGCGATCGCGCTCGTGCCGGGGGATCTTGTCCGCCACGAACAGCAGCCGAGCGATTTCGACACTCGCGACCCGGCCGTCCACGATGACCAGATCGCTGTAGGTCAGCTCGGGCACGAGCGGCGTGAGGATGTCCTTCAGACTGAAGCTCCCCAGGAAATCAGGGTGGTACACGCAGTTCTTCACGACGGGGTGCAGGTCGATGAGTTTGGCCTCGAGCGCGGCGAGCTCGGTGGCGAGCTCGGGCACCGCGCGCTGCAGCTCCCGGATGCGGGTCTTCTCGAACGACGTGTACATCACCACGCGGCTGGCGTTGGCGGTGGCGCGGACCATCGCGGCGGCCAACGGGGGGCGCGCGTCCTGCGGCCCTTCGGCGAGGAACGCCGCGTGCGTGTAGCTGCCGTCCGGCTGCCGCTCGTGGTAGCTGAACTGGGCGGCGGCCTGCTGCCAGGGAGCCATGCCCGGCCACACGGGGATGGCGCGGATGATCGTCTCGAAGTCGAGGAAGCCGAGGCGGCCTCCAAACCGCTCCAACTCACCCGCCAGCGTTGGCTCCACGACAATGCGCCCCTGAGCCATGGCCTTGAGCTGGCGCTTTTGCGTGAAGTTGAGCTTCTCGGTCCGCGGTAGATCACTGATGGACGTGATGCCGCGCTGCAGGTAGGCGACGGTCTTTTTCGGGCCGACGCCGGCCAGGTTTCCGATGTGCTCCGGCCCATGGGGCCAGCAGCGGCCGATGAACGGGCACTCGCGCGGCTCGAAGCACTGTGCTCCGATCGGAACGTCGGGGAGCGGGCCCGCGAGCATCTCCCGCTGGCGCGCGATCTCGTCCGGGACCTGGGGGAGGAACGCGGCGACGGGGCCGGTGACGTCGGTCCGGGCGAACAGGTCGCCCGAGTCGGGGTGCCGGAACTCTTTGTTCAAGTGCAGTACGTCCGCGGCCGTGATCTTCACGCCGCAGGCCGCGGCGACGCGGGCCTGCACGGCGACGTCCGGAACGTGCTCGTCCTTCTGAGAGGTGGACGACTTCACCTCGGTGAGGCGGTAGCCGTCGCCCTGTTTCTCGAGCACGTCGATCGCGACGTAGGTGTTGTCGGCGATGAACGTCGCTTCGAACACGGCCGGGGCGCCTTCGTCCAGCGCCTTTCGGGTGGCGGCGACCCGCTCGGCGCGGGCGTCGTGCGGCAAGTCGATCAGCACGCCGCCCGGATAGCGCGTGCGGGCCACTTCGCCCACCTGGCGGCCCTGGTCGAACAAGTCTTGCAAAACCTTGTCGGGCTGCAGCTCGACGGCGTCCGGCTCGTGCACGGTCCACCAGAGCAGCTTGTGGCACTGGCAACCGGTGACAAAGCGGGATTTGGAGAGGCGCGCGGCCTGCGTGGTCATGGCGCGAAGCGTAGCGGTGGGGTGTGACAGTGGGCCAGGACGTTACCCTGGTGCCGCCCGACTCACGCCGGCGCGCCGAGCACGCGGGCGAACAAGGCCGGCAGGTTCAGGCGTGCGGCGACCGTGGCGAGCGGCTCCCACACCAGGTCCTCGCTCACCACCTCCGGCCGTGCGTCGTCCGGACGCCACCGTTCGACGAGCCGCGCGTCCAAGTCCACGATCCAGTACTCGGCGACGCCGGCGCTCTGGCAGATCCGGCGCTTGGCGCCGCGATCGCGGGCGGCGGTGCTCGGCGAGAGGAACTCGATCGCGAGCACGGGCACGCCGACTTCGCTCCACCGCTTGAGGATCTGTCCCGGCTGTTTCCGGATGACGAACACGTCGGGCTGGACGAGAGTGCGAGGCGAGAGGACGATATCCGCCGGACTGGTCAGCAGCTGCAGCTCGTCCTGTCCTTGGAGCGCTGTGCCGAGGGCGAAGTAGAACTCCCCGAGCACCGCTTGGTGCGGGTATTCCGGCGCCGGGGTCACGACGTGCACCCCGTCGAGCAGCTCGTGGCGCAAGCCGTCCTCGGGGAGGGCCAGTAACTCCTCGATCGTGGTGACGGCGGTCTCGCGTGTGGGCATGGCCATAATCTCGGACTCCTCGGCCGATGAGGGCAAGCCATGCAGCGATCGTAACGCCCGCCGGCCCGGGAGCCGGCATCGAATCCGCGCGGGCGACGTCATACCAACGCCCAGGGCCCTACGGGAAGTGTTGGGTCAGCTGAATAGGCGCTCCACGGGATAGCGGAACACGTCTCTATGGACCTTGAGGACGTCGAGCACGTCGAGGCCGGAGGAGTGGCGCACGTCGTACAGGCAGAGCGTGCCCACCCCGAACCGCAGCCGCAGCTTGTCGTAGCTCTGCTCGTACTCGACCAGCTCGTGCGGCGCCAGCCGCTTGCCCAGACCACCGGACACGTCCCCGACCACGCGCAGCGAGCGCGCCCGGGCTGTGGCAGCCGCGGCGAAGCTCGTCTCCCAGAAGTCGAGCTGGGCGCGGGCAGACGAGGCATACTGCGCCAACACGAGACGCCCCGCCGCCACGTCCGCCTCGATGGAGGGGCGGCGCCGCTCGAGATGGACGACGATCTGCCTGCGCGCCTCGGGCTCGGCGGCGAGGTAGCTCACGGTCTCCGGCAGTAGCCCTTCGGCTAGAAACGACACCGCGAGATTCACCCGGCTCAAGTCGCTGGCGTACAGACCGCAGAGGTGGCTCCCTTCGGTGTGCGGGAGCTCCGAGAGCGCTGGTGCGCCGGCCGGCTGCTCCTCTACGAACGCCAGGAGATCCCTGCGCCTGAAGCGGCGCTCCCGCCGGCGACCCACGCGCAGGCACGCCAGCCGGCCGGAATTCGTCCAGCGCCGCAGGGACGTCTCGCTCACCTTGAGGAAGCGAGCGGCCTGCTTGATGTCCAGGAGCTCTTCGTGGTCGCTCATGGCGGCATCGCCTCGACGCGCTTGGCCCTATGCTTTTAGCCCACCGTCGCTATATTGGACAACAAAGACCAGCAAAGCATATCAGTAGCCAATCTAACCTTCCGGCCGCAAGATGGCAAAAGCTGAACTTGAGGACTCAGCAGCAACACGCATCCTCATTGTCGAGGACGTGCCCGACGACGCCGAGCTCATGAAGTGGGAGCTGCGCCGCACCCTGGGGCCATGCACGTTCGTGCGCGCGCAGTCCGAGGGCGACGTGGTGCGCGCGCTACACCTGTTCGGCCCCGATGTCGTGCTCACCGATCATTCCCTGCCGCAGTTCAACGCGCTGGATTCCCTGCGGGTGGTGCAGCGGGAGCTACCCGGCACGCCGGTCCTCGTCGTGACGGGCTCGCTCGACGAGGAGACCGCGGCGGACTACATCAAGGCCGGCGCGGTGGACTACATCGTGAAACAGCGGCTGCACCGCCTGGGACCCGCGGTGCGCCGGGCGCTGGCGCTGCGGCAGGCGCTCGAGGATGCGGCCGACGCCGAGGCGGCGCTGGCGCGCAGCGAGCAGCGCTTTCGGAGGCTGGTGGAGCACTCGAGCGACGTCATTACGCTGCTCGACCGGGACGGCCGCATTACCTACAGCAGTCATTCGATGCACCCGACCCTGGGCTATGAGCCCGGCGAGAGGATCGGGCATGGCGTATTCGAGCTGATTCATCCCGACGACCGTGCCACGGCCGAGCCGCTGCTGCGCGAGGTGATGGCCCAACCGGATCGCGTGGCCCGAGCCGACGTGCGTGGGCAGCATAAGGATGGCTCGTGGCGCGAGCTCGAAGTCGTGGCGGTGAACCGGCTGGAGGACGCCGCCGTCGCCGCGGTGGTGGTAACCTACCACGATGTCACCGACCGGAAGCGGGCCGAGGAGCAGCTGCGCCGGGCCAACAACCGTCTCGAGGCCGTCGTCCAGGCGTCGCCACTCGCGATCGTTTCGCTCGACCCGGACGGGATCGTGCAGACGTGGAACCCGGCCGCCGAGCGGTTGTTCGGGTGGACCGCCCAGGAAGTGACGGGCACGCTGTTGCCGACTGTGCCGGCCGGGGACGAGCCAGCGTTCCGCGAGTCGCGGCGACGCGTCATGCAAGGCGAGCCCCTGACCGGTATGGAGATGGTCCGGAAGAAAAAGGATGGCACGACGGTGACGGTCAACCTGTTTGGCGCTCCGTTGCGTGACGCCGCCGGTCGGGTCACCGGCGTCCTCGGCCTGATGGAAGACGTGACCGGCGTCAAGCGTCTGGAGCAACAGTTCTTTCAGGCCCAGAAGATGGAGGCCGTGGGACGACTCGCGGGCGGGGTGGCGCACGACTTCAACAACCTGCTGACCGCGATCCTCGGGTCTACCGATCTGCTGCTCGAGACCCTCCCGCCCGATCATCCGGGCCGAGAGGACGCGCTCGAGACGCGGAAGGCGGCCCTGCGGGCGGCAGACCTGACGCGACAGCTGCTGGCCTTCAGCCGCCAGCAGGTTCTGGCCCCACGAGTCCTCAGCCTCAACGACGTCGTGAGCGAGATGCATAAGATGCTGCACCGGCTGATCGGCGAGGACGTCGAGCTGCGGACGGTACTGGGGGAAAATCTGGGCGCGGCGCGCGCCGATCCCGGCCAGATCGAGCAGGTCGTCGTCAACCTGGCGGTGAACGCGCGCGACGCCATGCCCAACGGCGGCCGGCTGACCATTGAGACGGCGAATGTAGACTTGGACGACGGGTATGCCGCGGAGCACACGGTTGTGGTGCCGGGACGCTACGTCATGCTGGCCGTGAGCGATACCGGCATGGGAATGGACGCGGCGACGAAGGCGCGCGTGTTCGAGCCGTTCTTCACGACGAAGCCGAAGGGGAAGGGTACGGGATTAGGCCTCGCCACCGTGTATGGCATCGTGAAACAGAGCGGCGGCTACGTCTGGGTGTACTCGGAGCCTGGCCAGGGCACGAGCCTCAAGATCTACCTGCCGCGCGTAGACGCCCCCGTCGAAGCGAGCAGTCCCGCCCATCCCGCGACCGGCTCGCTCGCTGGCTCCGAGACCGTCCTCGTGGTGGAAGACCAGGAGGAGGTGCGCAGGCTCACGCGCCGCATTCTGGAGGGGCGCGGTTACCGCGTGCTCGTGGCGGCGAGCGGACCCGAGGCGCTCCGCCTGGCGGAGCATCAGGCAGGGGGGATCGATCTGCTGGTGACGGACGTCGTCATGCCGGGCATGAGCGGCCGCGAGCTGGGCCTGCTGCTCGGCCCCGCGCGGCCGAGGATGAAGGTCCTCTACGTGTCGGGATACACCGACGAGTCGATCGTGCACCACGGCGTGCTCGAGCCGGGCGTGGCATTCATGCAGAAGCCGTTCTCGGCGGAGGGGCTCGCCCGCAAGGTGCGGGAGGTGCTGGACGCGCCGGAGCCGGCGTAGCGCCTCATGTTTCTGGGACTGGCGGGAGCCGCTCCCAAGGCTTAAGTCGAGTCCCAACATGCCAATTCCGTACTATCACGTGGATGCCTTCACGGGAGAGCTGTTTGCAGGCAATCCGGCCGGGGTCTGCATGCTTTCCGCCTTTCCCGCGGACAGCACCATGCGCAAGATTGCGGCGGAGAACCGGCATAGCGATACCGCCTTCGTCGTTCCGCGCGGTGATGGGGATTTCGACCTGCGCTGGTTTACACCAGAAGTAGAAGATGATCTCTGCGGACACGCGACACTGGCAGCGGCCTATGTGCTCACGCTGCGGAACCACACCGCGTGGCCGGTTCGCTTCCACACGCGCAGTGGCGTGTTGACCGTGACCCGGGAACAGGACGGCTTCGAACTGGACTTTCCCGCCAGGCCGCCGCAACCGTGTGAGACGCCGGTCGGACTCTTGGCGGCCCTCGGCCTCGACACGGGGCCGTTCATGAAGTCGCGCGATTACATGGTCGTGGTGGATGACGCTGCGCAGGTGCGAGGGCTCTCGCCCAACATCGCCGCTCTCGCCAAACTCGACATCGGGATCGCCGGTGCAATTGTGACCGCTCCCGGCGAGGCCGGCGTGGATTACGTATGCAGATTTTTTGCCCCAGCCGTCGGCATCGCTGAGGATCCTGCTACCGGCTCGATACACTGCACACTCGCACCGTATTGGGCCGGGCGACTGGGTAAGCAAACGTTGCGCGCGCAACAACTGAGTGCTCGCGGTGGATCGATGCAGTGCGAGATCGCCGGCGATCGCGTAAAGATCGTGGGCAAGGCGCGCCTGTACTTGCAAGGCACCATCGCGCTGTAAAGCGGTCGTCATCCGACGGAAGCGGTGATCATGACTGACGCGCTGCCCCGCAACGCCGTGCTCCTCGTGGTGGATGTACAGAACGGCTTCGATCGCTTCAATGAGGAGCTGCACCGCAACAATCCGGCGCTCGAGGCCAACATCGCCCGCTTGCAGCGCGCCTGGCGCGACACCGGGCGGCCCCTGATCCACGTCCAGCATCTCTCGCGGCGTCCGGACTCCCCGCTGCGCCCACACCAGCCCGGCTGCGAGATCAAGGACGCAGTGCGGCCGCTCCCGGGCGAGCGTGTGGTACAGAAGTCCGTGAACAGCGCGTTTATCGGCACGGACCTGGAAGCTGAGCTGCGGCACCGAGGGTACACGACGCTGGTGATCGCCGGCATGCAGACCAACCTGTGCGTGTCGACCACCGCGCGCATGGCCGGGAATCTCGGGTTCAAGACCTATGTCGTCTCCGACGCCACTGCGACGTTCGACAACGTGGGCCCGGACGGCATCCGTTACGGCGCCGAGCTGCTGCACAACGTGGCGCTCGCCGACCTGCACGGCGAGTTCGCCACGGTGGTGGACACGGCGACGATCCTACAAGGTCTGGGAGACGGCGCCTGATCGATACGCCAGTCGGTGGCGCAAGCTCTACCCCGAAGGGGGTACATCACTCTCACCCTCACTCACCCCCTAAGGGTATGTCTCGTCTCACCCCTACCTGATCACTTCGGGCGATATCGACGCCGTCCTTCGAGTGGCAAACTGAAGCCGTTCGCGTTAGTGCGAACAATGGTGGCCCCGGCGTCGAGACACCGCCTAAGGGCCCAACTCTGAGGTGCCCTATGTTGGTCGCCAAGATCGTCGCGTTGCTGACCGCTGCTGTTCTAGTCGCTGACCCACCAAGCGTCGTGTACAAGAAGACGCGCGTCTTCGTCCTCGTCCCACCAGAGCAGATCCTTCCCGGCGTGAAAAAGGTCGCTGTTCTGGACTTCGCCGGCCAAGGGACCGACGGGCGTTCCTTCGCCGACGTTCTCACTTCGAAGCTGTTCGAGAAGCAGCGCGGGATTCAGGACATCCGCACGACGAGCTTGTTTGGCGCCCTCAAGCACACGCAGGAGGGAAAGACCTTGCAGCAGGGAGCGTTCACGGACGTGTTCACGCTCATCGAGCGAAACCGGCTGGCG
>Ga0209471_1002367_pt1 | contig 10852 bp, 12 predicted proteins | sample GraSoiAngelo_128_FD_185885 | JGI IMG/M metagenome (GOLD analysis project Ga0209471, IMG submission 185885) | Grasslands soil microbial communities from the Angelo Coastal Reserve, California, USA - 14_0927_12_20cm (SPAdes) (version 2) | ecosystem: Environmental > Terrestrial > Soil > Grasslands ... | reverse complement strand
TTCATCATGCGGTCGAGGCCCGCGGCCAGCTCGCGGGCTATGCCCATGTGGCCCATGCAGTCGGGGCGGTTGGAGGTGACCTCCGCATCCATGATCGACTGGTTGGGGATGACTGTGGTCAAGGGGTCGCCCGGCTTTCCGGCATCGAGGATGAGGATGCCCGAGTGGTCGTCGCTGAGCAGCAGCTCCTCGGCCGAGCACAGCATTCCCTTCGCGCTGAAGCCGGCGATGTTGAGGTCCTTGACGAGCTTGCCATTTGGCACCGTGGTCCCCGGCAGCGCGACTGGCACCAGGGAGCCTGGCACGGCGTTGGGGGCGCCGGCGATGATCTGCTCGGTGCGGTCGCCGAGGTCGACCTGGTGAATCCAGAGGTCGTTGCGTGACTTCGGGTGCTTCTTCTGCTCGAGGACCCTCCCGATGACGATCTCGGACACGTCGATGACGGTCAGCGACTCCACCTCGATACCGACGCGCGTGAGCGCATCCGCGGCCTCCTTCGGCGTGACGCCGTCGAGGTCCACGAAATCGCGGAGCCATTCATAGGAAATTTTCACCGGCGTCTTAAAACTGCTCCAGGAAGCGGAGGTCGGATTCGTAGAAGAGGCGGATGTCTTCGATGTCGTGCTTGAGCATGGCCATCCGCTCGATGCCGAAGCCCCACGCGTAGCCGTTCCACTTTTCGGGGTCGATGCCACCGTTGCGCAAGACCTGCGGATGCACCATTCCGCATCCGCCCACCTCGAGCCAGCCCTTGTAGCGGCAGCTCTTGCAGCCGGCGCCGGCGCAGATGCCGCATGACACGTCGAACTCGAAGCTCGGCTCGGTGAACGGAAAGTAGCTCGGCCGGACGCGCACCTTGCGCTCCTCGCCGTACAGCGACTGGATCATGTACAGCAGCGTGCCCTTCATGTCTCCGACGGTGAGGCCCTTGTCGACCGCGAGGCCTTCGACCTGGCTGAAGTAGGGCAGGCGAGTCGCCTCCGGCGGGTCGCGCCGGTAGCAGCGGCCGGGTGTGATGATGTAGATCGGCGGCTCCTTGATGCGCTGCATCGCGCGGATCTGCACGGGCGAGGTGTGTGCGCGAAGCAGCAGATCGGGCGTGAAGTAGAAGGAATCCCAGTTCTCGCGCGCGGGATGCTCCGGTGGGATGTTGAGCGCCTCGAAGTTGTACCACTCCGTTTCGACCTCGGGGCCGAGCTCGACCTTGTAGCCAAGCGATTCCAGCACTGTCTCGATCTGGCGCTGCACCTGCGTCAGGACATGCAGATGCCCGCGACCGAGGGGCGGCCCGGGGAACGTGATGTCGATCGCCTCGGTCTCGGCGATGTCCGCCAGGCGCTCGTCCTCGAGCTGGTGACGCTTGGCCGCGAGCGCGGACTCGATGGCGCGTTTGGCCTCGTTGGCGCCCTGGCCGAGGGCGGCACGTTCGGCCGGCGGCAGCTTGCCAATGCCTGACAGCAAGACGCTGATGCGGCCGTTCTTGCGGCCGAGGTAGTCGACCTCGATCGCCGCGAGCTCGCTCTCGGTACGCGCTTGCCCGATGGCAGCCAGCGCCTCGTCGGTGAGGCTTCGCGGATCGGTCATGCCGCCTTTCGCCGCCTCACTTCGAAAAGGATCACGGCCGCTGCAGCGGCCACGTTGAGGGATTCGACTCCCTCGCTGAGCGGCACCGTCACGGTTTTCAGGTCCTTTCTAGACAGGCCGTGCACCTCACTTCCGAGCACGATCATTCCGGCATTCTCTATCGGCGTGGTCGCGAGCTGCGCGCCGCCCGCCGAGGCCGCGCCGTAGCCGTCGAGAGACGCGAGGTCCTTCCATGATGCGGATGCGACGACCAAGCGAAAGACGTTTCCCGCCGATGCACGCACCGCCTTGGCGCCGAATGGGTCGGCGGTCCCCTCGAGGACGACCAGCGCGGGCGCACCCGCGGCCGCCGCGGTGCGACAGATCGCGCCGACATTGCCTGGATCCTGCACGCGATCCAGCACGACCAGCGGCCACCGCGCCGCGCGCGCCGCCTGAATCGCCTCCGCTGGCGTGGCCTCGTGGACCCGCGCGATGGCGATGACGCCTTGAGGCGTCACCGTTTGCGTCGCGGCGCGAAACGCGCCCGCGCTCAGAGTCACGCGCGATTCATAGTGGAAAGGCAGCTTGTCGCCCTCGCGTGCCGCGATCAAATCGAACCTCAAGCCGGCAGCCTTCGCTTCGGAGAGCACGCGTGGACCCTCCAGGAGGGCGAAACCTGGCTCGCGCCGGGTGGCGAATCGCCTCAAACGACGGACGACTTCGTTGTCCGGGCTCTGGATTAGCTGGTCAGAGGGAGTTCTTCGCAACCTCCACCAGCCGAGCAAAGGAACCGCTGTCGCGCACGGCCAGGTCAGCCAGCACTTTGCGGTCGATCTCCACTCCGGCCTGGCGAAGGCCGTGCATCAGCTTGCTATAGGGCAGTCCGGACTGCCTCGCCGCGGCGTTGATGCGTGCGATCCAGAGCTGCCGCATCTCGCGCTTGCGGCGGCGCCGGTCTCGGTATGCATATGCGAGTGCGTGCAGCACCGCCTCGTTGGCGGGGCGAAACAGCAGCTTCTTCGAGAGGCGGAAGCCCTTGGCGCGATCGAGGATCGCCTTGTGGCGGCGATGCGCCGGAACGCCTCGCTTGATTCTTGCCATTCGCTAAATACCCAAGGCTCGGCGGACTGTCTTGCGGTCGCTGTGGTGCACCGGCTGCTCCTTGTGATAGGTGCGCTTCCGCTTCTTCGACTTGTGTTCGAGGAGGTGACTCTTCTGGGCGCTCGCGCGCATGAGCTTGCCGGTCTTGGTGACGCGGATCCGCTTGGCGAGACCTTTGCGGGTCTTGAGCTTAGGCACTGGTAGTCGCGGACTCCTTGCCGGCGGTCGAGGCCGCTCCCTGCCGGCTTGGCGCCAGGATCATGAACAGGTTCTTGCCCTCGAGCAGCGGCTGGCGCTCGACGACCGCGAATTGACGGGCGTCGTCGGCCACCCGGTCGAGGATTCTCCTCCCGATGTCCTGGTGGACCATCTCGCGGCCCCGAAACATGATCGTCACTTTCACCTTCTCACCAGCTTCGAGGAACTGTCTCAAACCTTTGAACTTGGTCTGGAAATCGTGCTCGGCGACCTTCGGCCGCAGCTTCATCTCCTTGAGCTTGGTGACGTTTTGCTTGCGCCGCTGGTCCTTCTCGCGCTTGATGGTCTCGAACTTGAAGCGTCCGTAGTCCATGAGCCTCGCGACCGGCGGTTGCGCTTGCGGCGCCACCTCGACGAGGTCGAGCCCCTTCTCGCTGGCGATGCGCAGTGCGGCGTCCAGGGACACAACCCCGAGCTGGTTGTTCTGGTCATCGATCAGCCGCACTTCGGAGCTGCGGATCTGATCGTTGATCCTTAGCTCCTTAAACGAGATGAGACGTTACCTCGGCCAAATTCAGTGTTCTAACTATTCCTCCATCCACATAAAACAAAACGGACAGCAGGAGCCGTCCGTTCGTACCGTACCCCTTCGAGCGTCGGCTCTGGGGGTGAGGGTCGGGCCCTGCTTCAGATGCAGGATCGTACCGGAAACGTAACCGCGTGCGCAAAACTGGCGTTCGCATCCATGATTCCCCTCGTGAAGCAACCCATGTTCCTGCTGGCGGTCGCCATCCTGATTTCCGCCTGCGGCGGCCAGGCTGGATCCGCCGTCCACATCACCCCCAGGGCGAATCCGACCGAAACGTCTACGGCCGCCTCTTCTCCAACGCCGGGCGCATCCGCCTCGCCCACCGCATCCCCCGGCCCCGTTCCCCTCAATGGGTCGTTTGCAGTCCTCGCTTCCCCACTCTCGGGCGACACCTACACAGTGAGCATCGTCGCCATCAACGGCAAGGTCGTCGCGACGGCTACCCCAAGCAGTCCGACCGCGGTGACCTGCGGCGACGCTGCAGCAGCAGTGGTGCCCATACCCGTGAGCACCAGCGACGACCGCGCGTACTACATGGACGCTCAGGGCGTGGTGCGGTTCATGACCGTGCAGGGTGAGACCGGGCGTGCCACCACCGTCCCCACCGGAGGCGGGCGGCGCAGCATGTTCTCGGTGAGCCCCGACGACCAGCGCATCGCGGTGGTGGTCAGCGACTACACATCGAGCGGTGTGAGTGTGCGCCTGTACGTCGAAGACCTGAACGGCGGCACCAATCACCTGGATCTCTTCAGCTCGTCCGGTGCATACGGGCTTCAACCCATAGGCTGGCATGGCACCAACAACCTGGTGCTGGCGAAAGTGCCGGCTTGCACGCAGGGCGGCGGGCCGTTTTCGGCCGGACCCCTCGAGCTGCACGTCGTGGACCCGGCCACAGCTGTGCGCAGGTTCACCATCGGCACCACCAACTGTGTGATCGCCGGCTCGCCATCGCCGGCGGGCGCCGTTTGCGAGACCACAAGTGGCGCTCAGGCGAGCGTCATCGATTGGACCGCGGTCACCAGGCGTTCATTTGCCATCAAAGCAGCGGGACCCGCTTACCTGTCACCCGATGGGGCCATGGTGGCGATTCCGGGCAGCTCAGCAACGACTTTTCAGGGCAGCAGCAAGACCCTGAGCATGCAGGCATGCGGCTGGATCGATTCCGCCCACGTCATCTCGGGAGGTGACGTCCAGCAGCAGCCGAGAATCGGTAACCTCGCCACCGGCACCGTGATCCCGGTCGCGGCGCAGGGGTCCTGCGCCGGCCGATTGCCTGGGGGCCTCTGATGGCTGTCCAGCCACCGGTCCAGCCCGGGCAGCTGTCCCCCGACGGGATGTGGCGATGGGATGGCGTGCAGTGGGTGCCGGCTGCGGCAGCCCCCTACGCCCAGGCCGCGCCGCGGCGGTCGCGCAACTGGATCTGGTGGGTGGCCGGCGGCTGCGCGGTCGTGCTCGTGCTGGGGTTGGTTGGGGCCGGTATAGGCGTCTACAACCTCGTCAACTCGTTCCAGCATGGAGGCCTCGCCTGTCTGCCCTCAGACTTCCCGAGCTATCCCGGAGCCACGGTCATCACCGAGAACACATACGTCGGGACCGGAGTCGCACCAGGCGATTCGAAGAGGTGCAGCATGGTTCTCAGGTCGAACGACGACTCCGCCACGGTGACGTCCTTTTACCAAGACAAGCTCAACAGCGGCGACTGGAAGGTGACCGCCTATATCGGCTCGATTGGACAGATCCAGTTCCAGAGAGTCTCGCGGCAACAGTCCGTCGGGGTCGTGGAGTTATTGGGCAGGGGAAGTCAAACGGAGATCCACATCCAGCTCGACAGCTAGCGAGCGATCAAGAGAGCGCTACCCCTGCATGTATGCAGAATTCGCTGCCTCAACACGTCGGGATCCAGCCATTTGTGCCCGAATGGCTGAGTCAGGCGTTTTTGCTATCGGCGCCGTTCGGCAACCTCTTCGGCGACCCGCTCGACGAATGCTTCTAGCGCTTCGTCGGTCTGCCCACCCGCGCGGTCCCGGACGTTGACGTGCTCCGACTCAGCCTCGCGGCCTCCGACGATCGCCATGTAGGGAACCTTGCGCGCCTGCGCGTCTCGGATCTTGCGCTGCATCCGCTCGGAGCGGTCGTCGATCTCGACTCGCAGGTGCGCCTTTCGAAGCCTCTCGACCACCCGTTTCGCGTAATCGCGCTCGGCGTCGGTGATCGGGATCACAACGACCTGTACCGGATGAAGCCAGGTCGGGAAAGCCCCGACATAGCGTTCGATCAGGTAGCTGAACAGCCGTTCCATCGAGCCTGCGGCGCCGCGATGGACCATCACCGGGCGCTGCCGTGATCCGTCCTCGGCGACGAACTCGAGATCGAAGCGCTCAGGCAGCTGGAAGTCGACCTGCACGGTTGAGTTCGTGAACTCGCGGCGATGTGCATCGCGCACCTGGAAATCGATCTTGGGGCCGTAGAACGCGGCCTCCCCCACGCCCCGCTCGTATTTCTGTCCCATCGACTCCAGCGCCTCGCTCAGCGCCGCCTCGGCGACCTGCCACTGCTCTTCGGTGCCCAACCATTTCTCTTTCGCGTCGTCGCGCGTCGACAGCCGGTACGAAAACTCGTCGATTCCCAGCACCCTCGAGAAATAAAGCGCCAGGTCGATGGAGCTCTTGACCTCGTCCATCAGCTGGTCCGGAGTGCAGAAGATGTGCGCGTCGTTGAGGGCGAACATGCGCACCCGATTGAGACCGATCAGAGTGCCGGATCGCTCATAGCGCCAGTTGTTGCCGATCTCGGCGATACGCAGGGGTAGCTCGCGATAGCTGCGGAGCTCCGACTGGTAGATGACGATGTGATGCGGGCAGTTGACGGGACGAAGCTCGAGCTCCTCGCCGTCCTCGAAGCGTATCGGCGGATACATGTACTCGGCGTAGAGCTTCGCGTGGCCGCTCTGCCGGTACAGGTCCAGGCGCGCGACGTCGGGGGTGCGCACATGTACGTAGCCGCGCGCCAGCTCCTCGTCGACGATGAAGCGCTCGAGCTCTCGCCGGATCGTGGCTCCGGCCGGCAGCCAGAGTGGTAGGCCTGGGCCGACCCGTTCGTCGACCATGAAGAGCTTCAGGTCCTTGCCCAGCTTCTTGTGGTCCCGCTTCTCGGCCTCCTCGAGAAACTTCAAGTGCTCTTCGAGCTCCTTCGCCGAAGGCCACGACGTGCCGTAGATGCGAGTCAGCTGCGGCTGCTTCTCGTCTCCTCGCCAGTACGCGCCGGCGACTCGCAAGAGTTTGAACGCCTTCAGCTCTTTGGTCGAGCGCACGTGGGGTCCGCGGCACAGGTCGAGGAAGTCGCCGGTCCGGTACACGGTGACCTCGTCGCCTTCGACCTTGTCGTTGATCAGCTCGACCTTGTAGTCCTGGCCACGCTTGCGAAACTCGTCGAGGGCTTGGTGGCGGGACATGACTTCTTTGACGAACGGCCGGTCCTCCTGCGCGATCCGGCGCATACGCGACTCGATCGCGCCAAGGTCCGATTCGGAGATTGGCTTGCTGAAGGCGAAGTCGTAGTAGAAGCCGTCCTGAACCGGTGGGCCGATGCCGTACTTCGCATCGGGGTACAGCTCCATCACCGCTGCCGCGAGCAGGTGCGCGGTCGAGTGCCGAAGGACGTGGAGGGGGTCTTCGCTCGATTCGTGATCGCCGTACCCCCTCTCCCTGGAGGGGAGAGGGTCGGGGTGAGGGGTCGGTGAAGGCAGAGGCGATTCGGCCATGAGGCCGTCAGTATATGAAGCCCCGTGAATCCAACTGCGATCGTTGATGCCATCGGCTACCCGGCGGCCGGCCTTGGCATTCTCATCGAGAGCGCCGGCATCCCATTTCCAGGCGAGGTCATGCTCCTCGCAGCGGCGGCATGGGCGGCGGCGCGGAACCAGAGCATCGTGCTCGTAATCGTGTTCGGCTTTCTCGGCTCGGTCGCCGGCGCCGACATCGGCTACTACCTCGGCTATCGCGGGGGGCGGCCGTTCGTCGAACGCTTCGGCAACGTGTTCCACATCGGTCCGGCGCACATCGCGCGAGCCGAGCTCTTTTTCGCGCGCCACGGCGACAAGGCGGTTCTGGCGGCGCGGTTCATCCTCGGCCTCCGCACCTGGGGCTCGATGCTCGCGGGTATGGCCCACATGCCCTTCTGGCGCTTCCAGGTTTTCAGCGCGCTCGGAGGCCTGGCCTGGGCAGTAGCGGTCGGCGTGGCCGGCTACGTGCTCGGCAGCAACCTGTCGCTGATCGCCGGGATCATCCGCGCGATCGGCATCGGCGGCCTGGTGGTGGTCGCACTCGTCGTCGTCATTGCCGTCCTGGCTCGATGGCGCGCCGCCCGACTGTAACGATCGCAAGCGCGATGACGAGGAGGAGGCCGCCCAACCCACCGATTACGTGCGCGGTGCCGATGAGGTCTGACAGCGCCGCGGCGGCCAGCACGGGGATGGCGGTGACGCCGTTGATCACCATGTAAAGGAGGGCGAAGATCCGGCCCCGGATCTCGTCGCTGGTGCTCTCCATCAGGTACGTGATCGCCGGGATCATGATCGCCCCAAACTCGATGCCCAGCAGGAGGCTGAAGACTGCGCCCGTGATGCGAGCGTGGACGCGCAGGTCGGGCACCTGCTCCATGGCTTGTGGAATCGCAGCCAGCGCCAGCAAGGTCACGCCGTTCGCGATCAGCGAGCCGACGAGAACTTTGGATCGGTCGATGTTGCGAAGGAACTGACCCAGCAACACGGCGCTCAGGATGGCGCCGCCGGTGGCCGGCCCGAGGATCACATACGAGTCCTGGGCGGCGATGCCGATAACGTGGCTCACATAAGCCGGCGCCAGGGTGAAGAGCATGAAAAGGACCAGCACCGCAATGCTCACCTGGCCGAATGCGAGCATCAGTCGCCGGTTGGCGCGCAGCGCATCCAGGCCTTCCTTGATGTCCACCATCATCAGGTGGAAGCGATTGCGCGACTCCGTCACCGGCGGCTCGTGGATGCGTTCGAGCGGAGGAATGTCCGAGGCGAAGATCAAAGCGCCGGCGATGGTGAGCAGCACGGCCGCCATCCAGTACGGCGTGTAAAGGTCGATACGGGAGAGGATCGGCGCCAATGCCCCACCGACGACCAGGGTGAGCACCATGGTTAGCAGCGCCATCGAGTTGGCGGTGATCAGCGCCGAACGCGGAAGGATGGTTGGGATGACCGCGGCCTCAGCCGGCGCGAACAGCTGGCCGACCGACGAGAAGATGAGCGTGATCACAAGCAGATGAAGGAAGTCGTCTCTCAGACCAGGGACGAGGGCGGCCAGCGGGATCAATGCCACCGCCGCGGCGCGGCCGAAGTTGGACCACATCATGATCTGCTTGCGATTCACGCGATCCGCGATGACGCCGGCGGGCGGCGCGAACAGAACCGATGGCACCGTGTAGGTCAGGATCACGATCGCGACCGGCGTGCTGCCGCCGGAAATCTTGAAGGCGAGCACGATCAGTGAGAAAAGAAGGAACTTGTCCGCCAGCTGGGCGGCGAGCTGTGCAAACCAGATGTTTCTGAAGGCCGTGAACCGAAGAACGGCCCGAAAGCCGCCCGGCGTCTCGACCGGAAACCGGATTGGCGCCTCCACCGGGGTCAGAGCTTAGCGACCCGGTTCGCGATTGAAGGCTCGGTAAAGGGTCTCCCATTCGCGGAGGTCGAGCGTCTGGGCCCTTCTCTCCGGTTCGATACCAGCCTCGCGCAGGCGCGCGCCGGCCCTGGTGCTGCCGATACCACTGATCCGGCCCAACGCTCCGCCGAGCTGCTTCCGGCGAAACTGGAAGACGGCTTCGACCAGCCGAAAGAAGGCATCGAGGTCGGTAACGTCGACCGCCGGGCGCTCGCGCACCTCCAGGAGTACGCAGGCGGAATCCACCCGTGGCGGCGGCAGGAATGCCGAAGCCGGGATCGTGAAGATAAGGCGTGCGGTCGCAAACACCTGCACCGCGACGGTGGCCAGGCTTGCACCTGTGGTCGCCGTCCAGCGCTCAGCGACCTCCCTCTGCACGACAAGCGACAGGCGGCGTGGCCTCGGCTCGGGGTCCAGCACCTTGCGAATCAAAGCGCCGGTGAGGTTGTAGGGAATGTTGCCGGCGACCACATGCCCGCCCAAAGGAAACGCGGATGCTGCATCGAAGGCGAGGATGTCGGATTCGACCACCTCGACGTTGTCGAGGTCGGCCGACACCTCGTTCAAGACGGGAATCAAGCGACGGTCTAGCTCCACGGCCGTGACGCGCCTGGCCCGACTCGCGAGCGCGATCGTCAGCCCTCCCGCGCCCGCGCCCACCTCGAGGACATCGTCATCGCGCGTGAGGCCGGCGGCATCCGCGATGTGATCTCGCACCGCGGGGTCCACGATGAAGTTCTGCCCGAGAGAGTGCTTCAGCTCGACGCGGTGGCGGCGCAGCAGCTGAAAGAGCTGGTCTGGGTCGGCGGGATCGATCAAGCCAGCTTCCGGAAGAGGGCGAACGCGTTATCGCGCTCGAGCTTCGCCAGCCCGTCGAGGCTGATGCCTCTCAGCTCGGCGACCAGGGTCGCGGTGTCGAGCAGGTAGGCCGGCCGGTTCGGGACGCCCATTCGATTGTGCGCGTTGCCATACGGTGAGTCGGTCTCGAGCAGGAGACGATCGACCGGGCAGCGCTTGACCACGTCGCGCAGCGCGTTCCGGCTCGGGCGGGTGACCAGGCCGGCGAATGAAAGGTAGAAGCCGAGCTCGACGAAGCGTTCCGCCCAGTCCCACTCGAGCGCGAAGTAGTGCATCGCTCCCCTCAGGCCGGGGTGCGCGGTGATGGCCTCGGCCAGCTCGGTGCCGCCGCCGCGATTGTGGATCGAGACCGGCAGGTCGAGATCGACCGCGAGCGCGAAAAGATCGTGAAGCCTCGCCGTCTGAACATCGCGTGCCGGGCCGCCCTTGTCCTCGAAGTCGAGGCCGATCTCGCCGATGGCGACCACGCGGTCGTCGGCGGCGAGCGTCCGGATGGCATCGAGGTCTGGAGGTGAGCTCTCGGTGGGGTAGTGGCCGATGCCCGCGAACACCTCGGGGTGCTGACGGGCGAGGGCCAGGCCTCTGTGGCTGTGCTCGAGGTCGACGCCCATCGTGATCATGCGGGTGACGCCGGCGTCGACGGCCGCGCCCACCACCTCATCCGCATCTCCGAGCTCCTCCAAATGGAGGTGCGTGTCTACGAAGTCGATGTTTCCTCTTCTGATACGTCATCGAGGCGCTTGAAGAGCGCCTGCGGAGGCAACAGGGCGCGACCGGGCTCGAGCTGCGAAGGTCTCCAGCGGTCGACGAATTCGTAGGTTCCGGTCAGCACCAGGTGCGAATCGCCGTCCTCAGA
>Ga0209471_1002363_pt1 | contig 10861 bp, 13 predicted proteins | sample GraSoiAngelo_128_FD_185885 | JGI IMG/M metagenome (GOLD analysis project Ga0209471, IMG submission 185885) | Grasslands soil microbial communities from the Angelo Coastal Reserve, California, USA - 14_0927_12_20cm (SPAdes) (version 2) | ecosystem: Environmental > Terrestrial > Soil > Grasslands ... | reverse complement strand
CCTCTTGCTTGCCGCCTTTGCCCTGGTCGAAGGCATCATCAACGTAGTCGCCGGTCTGCGCATCCGGGAGGGATGGTCCATCGCCGAAGGTGTGATCAGCGTGCTCTTCGGCGCCGTGGTTCTGGTCGTAGGGCCTGCGTGGACGGCGCTGGCGCTCCTCTACCTGGTTGCCGCCTGGGCGATCATCACCGGCATCGCTCGGATCGTGGCCGCGATTCAGCTCCGGCGGGCGCTCAACAACGAATGGCTATCGGTCGCCTCGGGAGCGGCATCGGTGATTTTCGGTCTGATTGCAGCGGTCTTCCCAGGGGCTGGGATCCTAGCGTTGCTCTGGTTTGTGGCTGCCTGGTCGATCATCCTCGGCGTTTTCCTGATCGTGCTGGCGCTTCAACTGCGCCAGATGGCCCACCGTCTTACCCATGCAGGCGCCGTCTGATGGGCGACGAAGCAGGCCAGCCGCAGGCCAAACACATTAACGACCTTCCGACCAAAGCGAGGCGCGAGGCAGAAGAAGAGATGCTGGAGACGCCCGCCGCCCCTTAACCTCAGTCGAACTTAATGATTCATTTCCCTCCCCCGCTCGCGGGGGAGGGCAGGGTGGGGGCACTTGGCGGCTCTCGGCGATGAAGTGGCTCGCGCGCCATAAGACCAATCAGCAGAGCGAGCGCTAGGGCAATACCGCCTGCGACCGCCAGCCCTGCCTGCACTCCGGCGGCTGAGGCGACGAAGCCACCGATCAACGGACCGAAGCCAAAACCGAGCGCGATGGCACTCGAGCCGACGCCGAAGATGGTCGCCTGGATGTTGCGCGGCGTCTCGAGGCCAATCATGGCCCCAAACGCCGGAATCAATGCGCCGGCGACGAAGCTGCTGATCACGAAGGTGGCGATGAGGAGCGGGGGCGTCCCGGCAAGGGCGGTGCCGAGCAAGGTGAAGCCCATCAGGATCGATGCCGTGGTCGTCACCGTGCGGTAGTTGGTGCGCCGCAGCAGCCGAGAGTAGGTGACGGCAGCCAGTGCCGTGGCGATCCCCGACCCGGCAAAGGTGATGCCGGTCAGGGCTTGCGCCTGCTTGGCGCCGGTGAGGTCGAGCAAGCGCAAGACCACGAGTTGCTGAGCCGCACCAAAGCTGGTCTGCTGTAGCGCCTGTGCGACCATCAACACCACCAGGGCTTGCACGGTCCCCGGTCGCGCCGCCCGCAGCACTTGCATGGTGGGCGGGGCCGCGGCCCGAACCAGGCGCCGAGGACTTTCCCGGACAAACAGGAGCACCGGCACCGCGGCGAGCAGCAACAAGCCGCCACCCGCCAGGAAGATTGCCCGCAACCCGGTGAAGTTTGCGGCCAACGCGCCGGTCGCGGGTCCCGCAGCAGCGCCGAGCGAGATCGCCGAGTTCAAGATGCCGAGTGCCCACGCCAGGTGCTCACTCGGCGTTTCGGTCGCGACCAGCGCAGTGGCGGCCGCCACGGTTCCGGAGCTGGCCCCCTGGACGCCGCGTAACACCGTCAGCTGTAGCGCCGACTGCGTCAGGCCCATCAACCCGACAGAGATGCCGCCGCCGACCATGGCGCGAACCAGCATCGGCTTGCGGCCGTAGCGATCGGCGAGCCGGCCCCAGATCGGACTGGTCAGGGCCAGGGCGAATCCAGTCGCGCTGGCCGAGATCCCGGTCCAGAACCGGAGCTCGGGGCCGTTCGCGATGTGCAGCTCCTGGTGGAGGAAGAGCGGCAAGAACGGGAAGGCAAACGAGAACCCCAGGATGGCGGTGAACTCGGCCAGCCAGAGGGCGGCCAGGTTGCGACGCCAGTCCACCGGCACATAGTAAGGATGCAGCAACAGGGATCGGCTGGTGGTCTTCACCCAACTCGCGTAACCCACCTGTAACTTTCTGCGCCCGTGCGGTGTTCCTGAGGTAGGGGGCTTACCCCAAAGGAAGGGCAGGCATGAATCGGGCAGTCGTCCAGGCCGGCGTCGCCATCGTCGTCTTCGTGCTCCTCGCCGCGACCAGTGCGCTGTTGACCAACTCACTCTTCAAGGCACTGGCCACCGATCGACCGACTGTGACGTTCTCCGTCGTCAGCACGTCGCCGACCGCGAAGCCCTAAACAGGAGCGAGCGATCGCTCCCTGAGGTATTCGTGCGCCATCTGGATGGCGATCGCGCCGTCGCCGACGGCGGAGGCCACGCGGTTGACGGCGCCGTGCCGAACGTCACCGACGGCAAACACGCCGGGCAGGCTGCTCTCCCGTGGGAATGGCTGCCGGCGCAGCGTCCAGCCGTCCGGGGCCAACCCCTCCCGCAGCATGTCAGGCCCGGTCAGGATGTAGCCGCCTGGGTCACGGAGGATGCCCGGCGGCAGCCAGTCCGTGAGCGGCCGGCCGCCGATCATCACGAACAGCGCCATCGCCGGGACCGTTTCGGTCGTCCCATCCGCCAGGTTCTTGAGCACCAGCGCCTGCAACCGTTGGCCTCCAGCGGCGTCGACGATGTCGCTCCCGAGGCGCAGCTTGATCCGGGGCGTCGCCTGCACCTGCTTGACCAGGTAATCCGACATGTGGTCGGAGAGCGAGCGGTCGGGCGCCACGATCGTGACCGATTCCGCATATTGCGCGAGGTGAACGGCGGTTTGCCCGGCCGAATTCCCGGCGCCCGCAATGAACACCGGCAACCCACGAATCGCCTGTGCCAGCGAGGGCGCGGCGCCGTAGAAGATGCCGGCGCCGGTCAAGCGCTCGAGGTTGGGGCCCGACAGCCGCCGATAGGTGACCCCAGTGGCGATGATCACCAGCCCGGCGGTCACCCCAGTCCCGTCGGTGAGCGACACCTCGTAGCGGTCGCCCGCCTGGCGCAGCCCCGTCGCCTTCTGCAGATACACGACCTGGACGCCAAACACCCGCGCTTGTTCGGAGGCGCGCATCGCCAGGTCGCGGCCCGACACTCCGCGAGGAAATCCGAGGTAGTTGCGGATCATGGCACTCGTCCCCGCCTGGCCACCGACCGCCTCCGCCTCGATGACGAGCGTCGACAACCCTTCCGATGCCGCGTAGACCGCCGCCGCAAGTCCGGCCGGCCCGGCGCCGGCAATCAGCACGTCGCATTCGTTGACCCGCGGCCGGATATCCGCACCCAGTAAGGGTGCGACCTCGGCAGGCTCAGGATCGACGAAACACTGGGTGCGCCGCCCGTCGTTGACGACCAGGACCGGCAGGCGCTGGCCGTCTTTGCCGACCGAGGAGAGCACCTCGCGAGCGTGCTCGGAATCGCTCGGGTAGTAGGCGTGGGGAACGCCGTTGCGATCGAGCAGGTCCTTGAGGCGGTAGCAGCGCGGCTGCCAGAGATCGCCGATCAGCTGGATGCTGGTCGACCTCGGACCGGCTTCCGTCACCCGCACCCAATCCCGGAGGAGGTCGCCGATGGTGGGATAGAGCCACTCGTCGGCCGGTTCCCAGGGCTTGGTGATGTAGCTGTCGACCTGGTTCAGCGTGAAGGCCTGCTCCATGACCGCGACGGACTCGCCGTCCGAGACTCGGATCAGCAGCGACCGCCGCGCCATCGGATGGAGTTCGTGGGCACGAACCAGGAGGTCGACCCCGCCCATTGCCTTCAGGCGCAGGCTGGCGATCACGATGGCGACCTCGGTCTTCTCACGCTGTGCTCGCGTCAGGAGCTCGAGGCCGCGCTCGGGCGAGTCGCTGGTCAGGACCTGGTAATCGGCGCTGTAGCGCTTGGCCAGATCGCGCTGCAGATCCTCGCGGGCATCACCTTCATCTTCGACGGCAACGATGATGGGCAGGGCCATCCACCCAGCTTAGAGGCCGGGGCGTGGCGCGAGTCGTCGATAGACTTGCGTGACCAGGACGTCTGGCGGCGTGCCTTCCGCAATCCTGACAACGTGCGCCGACTGGCCCGGATAGGCAAGCGTGGCCAGGTTGCAGAGAACGATGATGTCCGGGTCCGACATGGGCGTCCCCAGGACGTCGACGAAATTCGCAGCACGCCTGACCTCGTATCCGACGAACTCGAGCACCCGAGAGTAGATCTCCCGAGCCTTCGGGTCATCAGCGATCAGGAGCACCCGCGCCGCTGGACTGCTGACTGCCACCGTGCTGCCATCATCCTTTCTTAAGCAGGCCCACGGTCTAGGTCATTCGGCCCACTTTGCCTGTCCGTTCAGCCTCACCAGGCCGACCGTAACAGCTCGACGAGATCGGCCTCGGTTACCGGCTTCGGGTTGGCCTGGACGGCGCTGTTTCCGGCTGCCTCCGCAGCCACCGAGCCGAGCTCGCCTTCGGGCACGCCCGCATCTCGGAGGCGTTGCGGCACCGGCAGCGTGGCCACCAGCGCCGCCACTCCGCGCGGGGCGGCCGCGAAGTCCCTCGTTCTGGCTCCCGCATCCATCGCGTCCGCAATGGCGCTCATGGCGTCCGGAACGGCATCGGCGTTGAAGCGCATGACGTGCGGCAGCATGATGGAATTCAGGACGCCGTGGGCCACGCCGGTGCGGCCACCCAGCACATGGCAAACACCGTGATGGAGGGCCATGGTGGCATTGGCGATGCTGAAGCCGGCCAGATAGGCGCCGGTCAGCAGGTCCTCCCGGGCATCCAGGTTGCGACCGTTCGTGACGCATAGGGGCAGTGCGCGGACGATCCGCCGAATGCCCTCGAGGGCGACCGGGGGAACCAGCGGGTTGACGTCGCGCGCGTAGCAGGCCTCGACGCAGTGAGCCAGCGCGTTCATGCCGGTCGAGGCGGTGAGCCCAGGCGAAAGGTCCAGCGTAACCTCGGGGTCGTAAATCGCCAGCCTCGGTAGCACCGCATCGTCCCGGCGCACCGACTTGCGGTGTTCTGCGCGATCTGTTGTGCCGAAGACCGGCGTCATCTCGGAGCCCGCATAGGTGGTGGGGATCGCAATCAAGCTCCGGCCCTCTCCCGCTACAACTCCCTTCCCCACCCCCATGGCGCTGCCGCCCCCCATGGCCACCACGACATCAATCGTCTTTTGCCGCGCGATGACCCGAGCCGCCTCGACGGTTTCGCGGGGAACATGCGGCTCCACCTCGGTGAACTCGGCGACCAGCCGGCTGCCGAGCGAGGCGCGCACGCGCGCGGCATGCGTCGACGCCTTCAGGCTGGGCGTGCAGACAAACAGGGCATGCTGCCCCAGCGCCTCAGCTTCGGCACCGACGCGATCGATCGCCCCGCGCCCAAAGAGGACGCGGGGCGCACGGAGTGTCCAGCCGTTACTGGGCGAGCGGACGACCCTCCATCACTTCCAGCGGATCGGACTCGATTTCCAACAGTTCCCCGTCCGGACCCTTGAAGTAGAGCGAGTTCTCGACGCGATCCGGGCCGAAGTACTCGATGCCGCGCTTGTCGAGCTCGCCGCGGATGCGATCGAACTGGTCCCGAGGCACCGAAATCGAGACATGGTGCATGCCGCCGACGGCCTCCCTCGTGGGTGGCATCGGGTCTTCCGGGAAATCGAAGAAGGCGAGCAGGTTGCCGTGACCGAGATCGTGAAACCAATGGGTGGAGCTGGCCAGGTCACGGTTCTCGAACAGTTCGACCAGCGGAAAGCCGAGCACCTCGCTGTAGAACTTGATCGTCCGCTCGATGTCCGAGGAGATGAGCGCCAGATGGTGAATGCCGCGGGCGCTGGTCGCCGGGCGCTTCTGCTTGGGCTTGAGATAGGCCTTCGTCAGCGCCTCGCGCTTGGCTGTGTAGTCGACCTTGGTAGTAGCCATCGTCCCTCCCGACCTAAATTTTGAAGAACAAGCGCCGGATCTTATACGCGAGAGCACGGTCGCCGATCGCCGCGCCGCCCGGGAAGCGCTGATACGCCGTAAGCACCCAGTCATTGGGATCGAAATTAAAGACGACCGGGCAGGCGGCCACGCTCGCCTCTTCGTAGGTCAGCTTGCCACCCTTGAGCTCCAGCTTCCAGCTACCGCCCTGGTCGCCACTGACGCGAACGCCCCAGGTCGCATCGAATCCCTTCGCCTGTTCCGCGTCCACCGTGTTTTGCAGCACGATGAACATGATCGGAATCAGGGTGGTCGCCGCGTCGTCGCTGAGCGGCTGCATCTCGCCAAGTCCCGCTCGAATGTCCCAGCTATGTACGGAGTAGTCGACGAGCTGCCACACCGGATAGATCGATGCTGGAAGCGGGCCCATGTACACATGGGGCACGACCTCGCCAGCCCACTGTTCCGGCGTCAGGGCGTCGAAGATCTCGAATAGCTTGGTCGACGACTCCTTGAGCCGAGCGATCAATTGCGTACGCGACGAGGTACGAAAACTCTTAGCCGCGTCATCGAGCATTTTGGCCATGCCCGTCACGCCCAGCGGTTCAGGGAACGGCTCCTTTGCGCGAGCGAGATTGAACCGCTTGATGTAGCCCTCGGTGACGTCGACCAGGTGCCCGACCTGGTCTCGGACTTCCCACTCGGTGCAGGCGGTGGGCGTCTTCCAGGTCTCGTCGTTGGTGCCATCGATCAGGTCGTAGAACCCCTGCCGCTCCTTGCGAACGACCTTCAGCAGATGGTCCTTACCCTCGGGTGCAAAGGTGTTGACGCGCGCGGGGCGGACTTCGACACTCATTACGCTTCCTCCTCATGCCCAGCCCCCTTGCGCCTTTAACTCCCTCCCCCCTTGCGGGAGAGGGTCGGGGTGGGGGTCAGGACCACCCTAGGATGCGCCCCAAATAGCCAAAATACAAGGCGCCCCTCTATTTCCCACCTATTCCACACCGTGGGAAATACCTGGTGGCGTGGTATGCTTATCACGTGGCCCAAGAGGCATTTCCCGTTCAACTCGGAGACCGCGGTCGGCTGGTTCTTCCCGCTGAGATCCGCAAGCGGCTAAACCTCCGCGAGGGTGATCAGCTTCTTGTCACGGTGCAGCCGGATGGCTCTCTACGCCTGATGAGCCCGCGTCAGGTCGTCAGAGAAACACGAGGGCTTTATCGGACGCGGGCAGGGCATCGATCCCTTGCCGATGAGCTGATCGCCGAGCGGCGAGCGGAAGCCAAGCGAGAGGCGTCATCCCCCTGATTGGAAAGGGCAACCTGCGTCCTAGACGCCACTGCACTTCTTGCTTATCTCAACGATGAAGCTGGCGCCCAGCTAGTCGAGGACGCTCTGATTCGAGGAGCGGCGATCAGCGCAGTAAACATGGCGGAGGTTCTGAGCAAACTCGCCGAGACCGGCAGGGAGCCGGACGAGGTCAACGACGAGCTGCAACGCCGGGGCTTCCTCGGCGTCACATTAGCCGTATTACCAATGACCGCTGACGACGCCGTCGTGATCGCTACCCTGCACGCAAAGACGAAGGCCCATGGGCTCTCCCTGGGTGATCGCGCCTGCCTGGCACTGGCGCTTGGACTCCGGGTCCGAGCCCTGACAGCGGACCGCGCGTGGACACGACTCAAAACTGCGGTCAAGGTCGAGCTGATTCGCTAGACTACCCCGCCTCTGTCGCCTCGAAAGCGACACAATACGTGCCAGAAGCCAATTCTCAGCTAGGGGGAGCGGGTGATGGCAGCGCAAGGCCAGCGGTCATACGGGTGGTTCTGGCTGGTCCAGGTGGCGGCCGTCATCGAAACCATCCTGCTACTCGCGGCCGGCGCCTACCTTCGCGATGCCGAGGCACTCGGGTTCGCGGTGGTGGTCCTGCTCACCCTGGCCTGGATCTTCCTCCGGCCTGGCCGGATTATCCCGGTCATCGTCCGCAGCCTGGTCTTTGCCGATGTCGCCATCTGGATGGTCCCGGCAGCGTTCACCAACGCGGTTAACCACAGCTCGCTCGGATCGATCCTGCTACCAGGGATTCTCGGGATCAGCGCCATCGTCGGACTAGTGGGAGCCGCTGGCTTTCTGATCTCTGGGGGTAACCAGGCCGCTGGGTCGCGTATTGCCCGCGGCGTGGCCGCGCTCGCGCTGGCGGTAATTCTCGCGCTGGGCGGGGTCGCCGCCGCAACCGCATCGAGCACGACCCTCTCCGGCAAGGCGCTCGTCGTCTCCGCCACGAACGCGCGCTTCTCGGCGACCACGCTCACAGCCGATCACGGCACTGTCACCATCGACTTCACGAACAACGACCTCTTCTGGCACACCTTCACCGTCCCGGCGCTTGGCATTGACATCCGGACTCCGGTGAAAGGTCATGGTCAGGTGAGTGTCAACGCGCAGCCTGGGAGCTACGAGTTCTTCTGTGCCATCCCCGGACACAAATCGATTGGGATGCGAGGTACGCTGATCGTCAACTAGTCAGGCGGGAGGGCGGGTCGTCTGACCGACTTCGATCAGGTGGCCATCCGGATCGCGGATGTAGGCGCGGATCTCAACACCATGGTCTTTCGGCTCAGTGAGGAAGGTGGCACCTTTGGCTGTCCACTCCTTGTAGACCTTCCGAATGTCGGCCACGCGGATGTTGAGGAAGGCGCTGGTCCGGTTCGGGTCAGGCGGCGTCGTCAGTGTGACGGTCGGCTTGTCGTCCGTCGGCCCGCCACCCTCGTTGAGGATCAGCCAGCTGTTGGCGACCTTCATGATCACCGGGTTGCGCTCGATCAGCACCTTGCCGTCGAAGATCTTCTGGTAGAAGTCACGGGACCGATCCTGGTCCGAGACGACCAGAAAGTGGGTGAGGACAAAGCCGTCCTTGGGTGCCGGAAAGTCATCGGGGTTCATGTCGGTCCCTCCATTTGCCTTGCAGTCACGAGAACTCCGCCGCCTGGCGAGTTCTGTCCATTGTGGCCCCTGCGCGGGACGACCTGCCATTCGCAATTGCGATCAGCCGACTCCGGCTCGTCTGACGCTACGCTTCCCTGGAGAACGACGACGGCAACGAGCTCGTCCTCCAACAGTCCAGCCGGAGCGCGTCGCCGAAGCGGCCCACTGATATATGAGTCCACGAACGACAGCTACGTGATCTTGATTAGGTCGAAGACGGCCGCAATAGGCTTGACAAACCCGGGCGACTGAGTACCCTAGGGCGCAGAAGTTGGGCTGGGCCGAAGGACCTTGGCCAAGCGGGAGGGGCTTCCATGATTTTGGCGCAATCGCTTTTCTTGATGTCGGCTGCCCGATCGGGTCGCGACCGTGTTCGATAAGTTCAACTTTTACGACGTTCTCGGCTATCTGCTCCCGGGTGCCGTTGTGGTGCTGGTACTGTACTGGTTCGGACGAGCCGTTTTGGCGCTGCCGGTGCCGAGTTTGCCGACCGATCTCGGCGGCTCATTCCTCTTTATTGGCCTCAGCTACATCGTCGGCCAGGTACTCGTCCAGGGTACCGGCAGCCGCTTCGAGGATTACTTGAACCGAAAGGACAAGGGGCGCCTCTCCGAGAGGCTCTTGCTAAACGCGGACACCACATTTACACCCGACCTTAAGGCGCGCATCCAGCAATGCGCGAAAGAGAAGTTTAAGGTCGTCGCATCTCCTTCCGACACCTGCGTAAAGGCTGGTGAAATCAGCCGGGCGGAGCTATTCGGCCTGTGTTATGCGTGGGTCGTGCAGAAGGACCTAGGAGCCCACGCCGAGATCTTCGAGGCGATCAGCGGCCTGTCGCGCGGCATGTTTGTCGCGGCGTGGTTGGGACTTCTTGTCAGCGGGGTCACGCTTGCACTGGAACTCGGCGTCGTTGTGTACCACGACTCAGGAGGCACAGTTCCGTCAACTGGTCCATTCGCCCGCAACCTTGGGGCACTCGCTCTCGGCGCGATCGGCCTCGTTGTCTTTGCGGCCGCGATCTGGCTGGCCCGATACCGGTTCTTTCGGTTTCGAAAATACTTCGCGACGTCGGTTTACTACAACTTCGTCGCCGGCGCGGCAGCAGAGACAGAGGTCGTCGCCCCTAAAATGCCGGCTGTCGCTGAGCCACCACCTAGCCAGGCGCCGGTGGAAGTGGCCGCCAACGCCCGCACTCCTGCCGGTCCGAATGGAGGGCACCCGAATCCCCCTCGTCGGAGGCGGCGGAGCTAAGCCCTTCGCCTTTAGATTTACGTTCGGGTTTGTGCCGTCTGCCGCTCGAGCCAGGTCGGACCGCCCGAAGGGGCTAGTCCGAGGGTGCGATACAAGTCCGCCATTCGGCTACTGACTTCGCCTTCGGTGATGCCCAAATAACTGGCAATGCCTTTGTTAGGTAAGTCGCGTTCGATCAGTCGAAGGAGTTGAAGCTCGGCACCCATTAGACGGCTGCGCAGTTCAGCGTCTGTGAAGCGGTGCACCCAGGCTGGACGTGTCAACTGCTCCAGTCTCTCACACTTCGGCTTTCTTCGCTTATGCGGCCGCATAGAGTCCTGCAGGGTGGCGGCGGGCTCATTGCCTCGATCAGACCTCAAGTCCCGCCGCCTCGGCCGCGTCTTACGGTCGGTCGCCTACATATTCGGGCAGTTCATGTTGCCCGAGCCGCTGCCGGGACTCGGCGTGGTCGGTGATGCGCCGGTCGACGGCGAGGCGCTGGTCGAGGGCGACGCACTGGTCGATGGGCCGACGTCCGGCGAGACGCTCGGCGATGGTGACGTCGCTGCATGCACTGCGATCGTGCCGAATCCGCCAGCGATGCCCACGCCCGCAGCTACCACCATCTTGGCTACCGGGCCCCGAATCCAACCGAGGTTGTCCAAGCTGATCACCTCCCTGGCGGCAATGCGATGGCCGATCGCCACCGGATCGAGCATGTCGACGGTCGCCTTTCAGTTTCATGACGAATTCGTGAGGACATCCTTATATAAGGCGCGCTCTCACGTAACCTCCCCCGGGGCCCTGTCATCGAATCGCAAGGTCACGTCGTCCACCATGGCAACACCGTGCGTGCCGCACTCAGACTCCCCTGGCTGGTTGGCAGCGTCGCGCTCGGCCT
>Ga0209471_1002359_pt1 | contig 10872 bp, 10 predicted proteins | sample GraSoiAngelo_128_FD_185885 | JGI IMG/M metagenome (GOLD analysis project Ga0209471, IMG submission 185885) | Grasslands soil microbial communities from the Angelo Coastal Reserve, California, USA - 14_0927_12_20cm (SPAdes) (version 2) | ecosystem: Environmental > Terrestrial > Soil > Grasslands ... | reverse complement strand
CGCTTGATCAACACCGACAAGACCGTGTACAAGAAGCTCAAGCCGGGTTTCCAGATCAGCGTGCTCCCTCCGACCATGGAGGTGCTCGAGGTCCTCCCGAACCTCGAGGTCAAGTCCCTGTTACTCGGCGAGAAACCGAACGTGAAGTACGGCCAGATCGGCGGCCTCATGGAAGCCATCGAGCGGATCAAGGACGTCGTCGTCCTGCCATACCAGGAAGCGAAGCTGTTCGCGCAGATCGCCCTCGAAGCGCCGCGCGGCATCCTGCTATACGGACCGCCGGGCTGCGGGAAGACCTTGCTCGTGAAGGCGATCGCGAAGGAGAACGACATGACCTTCTTCAACGTCAGCATCGCGGACGTCCTGTCGAAGTGGGTCGGGGAAAGCGAGCGGATCATCAAGGAGATCTTCCGCCAGGCCCACGAGAAGAAGCCGAGCATCGTCTTCTTCGACGAGATCGAGGCCCTGTTCACGGTCCGCGGGATGATGGACACGTCCGGCGTGCACAAGAACATCATCGCGCAGATCCTGAGCGAGATGGACGGGCTCGTCGAACTCCACGACGTGTTCGTGATCGGCGCGACGAACCGCGCGGACCTCGTCGATCCGGCGTTGCTCCGGCCGGGAAGGTTCGACGAGATCATCGAGATCCCTCGTCCCGACCGGCAGGCGGCCGAGGAGATCCTGCGGATCTACCTGAACGAGGAGCTCCCGGTCCAAGCGAGCCTCGAGGAGCAATCTGGCGGTCACAAGGAGGCCGTCGAGGCCCTCCGCCGCTTCGTCCTCGACGAATTGTATGGGGAGAACAAGTGGGTCAAGGTCAAACTGGACGCGGAAGCGAAAGAGGCGATCAAGACCGTCAAGCGGAAGGACATCATCTCCGGCGCCATCATTGAGGCCATCGTGACGACCGCGAAGAAGAACTTCGTGAAGCGGGTCATCCTGTTGAAGAAGACGGAGCGGAAGAAGGAAGGCCTCACGATGAGGGACCTCGAGATGGCGATCGACGAAGAGAGCAAGGAGCACGCGATCACGGAGATGTATGTCTACGAGAAGCGCCAGCGGGAGGTCTTCCGGACCGGTGCGGACCCGATGGTCGGGTGACGCATGAGGAAAATGGTCCAGGGGACCGAACACGAGTACACGCTGTACTGCCGCAAGATGGGCACCATGGGTTTCGATCCGCACATGATGGCGCTCGACCTGCTGCGGGAATCGGACCTGCATCTCGCGGGCGAATTCATCACGAACGGGTCTCGCGTCTACTACGACGTCGGGCACTTCGAGGTGAGCACCGCGGAGACGACGAACTTCCACGACGTCGTCGTGTGGGAGAAGGCCGGGGAAAAGATCCTCGATTGGCTTCGCCGCGTGATGGAGGAGAAGTACACGGGCGACATGAAGATCCACGCGTTCAAGAACAACACCTCCCCGGACGGGACGTCGTACGGGTCGCACGAGAACTACTGCGTCTCCCGCGACGTCGCCTTCCCCGGACAATTCATCCGCGACCTCGTGCCGCATCTGGCGACCCGCATCATCTACACGGGGGCGGGGGACATCGTCCGCGGGAAGTACGTGCTCTCGCCGATGGCCTTCCTCACGTCCCAGGTCATCAGCGGGGAGACGATGCACGATACCGGGATCCTGAACACGCGCGACGAGCCGCATGCGGACGGCCGTCTGTGGCGCCGTCTCCATGTAATCGTGGGGGATGCGCTCATGAACGAAACCGCGATCATGCTCCGGCACTTCGTGACCTCGGGCGTGCTGCAGCTTATGGAGGACGGACGCCTGGACGACGTGCCTCGACTCAAAGATCCGATCCGGGATTTGTGGCGCAACGTGGAGATCCGGAACCCGGAACAGTGGAAGGTCGAGCTCGAGGACGGGCGGACCGTTTCACCGATTGACATTCAACGGTATTACCTCGAAAAGGTGGAATCGATCGTGCAGGACGACTGGGAGCGGCGCGCACTGCGGACGTTCGAGGAGGTCTTGGACGGCCTCGAGAACCGACGCTCGAAAGAGCTGGCGCATCGGATCGAGTGGCTCGATCGATGGTTCGCGATCCAGGAGGCGGGCCAGAAAAAGGCCGGACCCGACGTCGAGATGATGGCGTGCAAGCAGTACTCGGAAATTGGTGCAGAACGATCATTGTTCTATAAACGACAACGGGCGGGCTTGGTCGATCGGATTACGGACGACGAAGCTATCAAAAAGGCGATTCAGGAGCCGCCGAAGGACACGCGTGCTGCGCTTCGGAGGGAGCTATGCGACACCTTCAATATCGAGATGATTGATTGGTCCATGTTGATCGTGAACGACGGAACGCGCAGGCGAATCGATCTCCTCGATCCTTACGCTACAAAGATGGAGGCACCTTATGCCACAGCAAGTTGAAGAGAAGCCGAAGAAACGGAAGAAGAGCGAGAAGAAACTGGAGTTCGAGGCCGGCAAGGTGTTCACTCCTGGTGAAGTGAAGGAAGAGGACTTCGAACTCGATCTTGAGTCGGCCCGCTTCAAAGCCCAGAAGGGGGAAGGCGGGGACCGCCGTTCGTAGTACTTTCACGGACCCCTGGCCCGAACGCTGATTGCGGCCACTCCCCTCTCAAGTCCTTCATTCCCGTTTCTGTAGAGTACGTTGCTGGCTTTGTGGACGGGGAGGCCCAGGTCACTCTGGGCCGGATACCTCGGGGCCTTTCGTACGAATACTGCCTCAGGATTTCCATCTACAACACGGACCGTTCTGTCCTTGCGGAGATTCGCAAGGGCTGGGGAGGTGCGCTGATCAGCTCGCCTTCGCGCGATCCCCGATGGAAGCCATCATATGCTTTGATTTGGACGAATGCCGCCGCGGCTAGATTTCTGGCGGAGATTTCCCCATATTTGAGAGTCAAATCGAGGCAAGCAGCGGTCTTGCATCAGTTCGTTCATCATCTTCAGAAATGTCGCCGTCGGAGGGATCGCCTCGGACACCTTCTCCCGTTGACCTCGCGACAGTTGGAAAAACGTGAGGGTTTCTATCGGCGTATCAAAGCGCTAAACAGAAGGGGGTCGACAGGTCACGAGCAGCAACCAAGGACTCTCGCCCCCTGGAAGAACCCTCAGACCATCTCTCCAAAATATCTTGCGGGTTTCATCGATGCAGAGGGTTGTATGAGGCTTGCGAAAGGACATCACCCGGGCTGGAATCCTCAATATGCACCGAGGGTTCAGGTCGGGAACACCAACCGAGCGATCTTGGAGGACTTGCGAAAATCTTTCGGAGGCATTCTCACCTACCACCCCCGGCGTGTCCCAGGTTGGAAAGACGGCTATCAGTTGCTTTGGGCCGGCCGAGCTGTCGCTCCACTATTGCTGGCGGTCAAGCCATTTCTTCGAATCAAGGCGAGACAGGCGAGAATCCTGCTCCAATTTATCGGTCAACGAAAGAGGACCCACCAGAGGCGACGGGGGCGTGGGTTCGTCCGGTTGCCTGCCGGGGTGATTGCCTATCGGGAGGCCCTTTTCCTGAGGATGAGAAAACTAAACGCAAAAGGGCCGTCTGGCTCCAACGGATGGCACTAACCATCACGTGTCCCGTTTATTCGGTCCAAGTGGAGAAGTCCGATACAGGTTCATGTCGGGTCGGGCAACTCTATATCACGCGCCCGCTTTTCGGCGGTAAATGCCCACCCATGTGGAGACCCTCGAGAACGGCCTGAAGGTCGTGCTCCGGCCGATCCCGGACACGAAGGCCCTGTCCACGTGGGTCGTGTACCGCATCGGCTCCCGCAACGAGGTCCCCGGCATGACCGGCTCCACCCATTGGGTCGAGCACATGTTGTTCAAGGGTGGCGGCAAGCTCGGCAAGGGGGACATCGACAAGCTCATCTCGCGCCTCGGCGGGAAGATGAACGCCTTCACGGACACGGACTACACGATGTACTTCGAGACGATCCCCGCGTCCGCGATGGACACGGCGCTCATGATCGAATCCGAGCGGATGCGCAATGCCGCCTTCGATCCGAAGGAGGTCGAGGCGGAGCGGACGGTCGTGATCAGCGAGCGGGAGGGCGCGGAGAACCAGCCCGAGTTCCTCGTCGACGAGGAGCTGTGGGGGCTCGCGTTCCACGTGCATCCGTATCATTGGACCCCGATCGGCTACAAGCAGGACCTGGCCTCCCTTGACCGCGAGCCGCTCTACCGTCACTACCTGCGGTACTACGCGCCGAATAACGCCTCCCTCATCCTCGTCGGCGGCTTCGATCCCGCAGTCGCCATGCAACACGTGCGCGAGGCCTTCTCTCCGTTGATTCCAGAGGCACCGCCCGACCCGCTGCGGCTCTCGGAGCCGGAGCAGCGCGGAGAGCGGACCAGCGATCTCGTCCGCCCCGGCCCCGCCGACCTGCTATCCATCGGATGGCATATCCCGTCCGCGGCCCATGACGACACGTCCGCTTTGATCCTGCTCTCCACGGTCCTCGGCGGATGGAGAGGCCTGATCTCCTTCGCGTCCGGGGACTGGCGCCCGCGGTCGAACCGGCTGTATCGGGCCCTCGTCGAGTCGAAGCTCGCGACGGATGTCGGCGTGCGGCAAGAGATGAAGCTCGATCCGTCCCTCCTGATCACATCCGCGACCGCGGCGAAAGGCGTCTCGCTCGACCGAATCGAGCACGCGATCGATCGGGAGGTCGACAAGTTGCGTCGCACCCCGCCGAGTCGGACGGAGGTCGAGCGGGCGAAGCAACAGGTCCGCTCCTGGGCGCGATACGAACAGGACGGCGTCACGTTCCAGGGGATGTTGCTCAGCGCGGGAGAGGGCATCGCGTCCTGGGACTTCGGAGACCGGCTTCTCGCGAAGGTCGAGAAGGTCCGGGCCGAGCGAATCCGGGATGTAGCTCGTACGTATCTCTTGGATGAGCATCGGTCCGTCGTCCGATTCCACGCCCAGGAGGGAACGGGCTGAAGCTCCCCGACCGGACCGTCCTCGGGAACGGGGCCGTCCTGATCTCCAACGCCCTCCCATCGAACCCGTTCGTCGCATTCCGCGGGAGCGTTCCCGCGGGCGTGGCCGCGGAGGGCGATGCGCACGGGGTCGCTGAGTTCGCGTCGCGGCTCCTCCTGAGCGGCACCCGCCGTCTCGGGGCCGCGAAGCTCGCCGACCGACTGGAAGGGATCGGGGCGACCCTCGAGTTCCACAATGGCGAGGAGGTCCTCGGATTCAGCGGACGGTGCACGCGCGACACCTTGCGGGAGACGGTCCGGATTCTCGTCGAGTGTCTCTCCGAGCCGACATTCCCGCAGCGCGAGATCGACCGCGTGCGCGGCGAACTCCTGAACGACCTGCGCATCGAGTCGGACGACACCCAATCCAGGGCGGCGCGCGAGCTCGCGCGATTCGTGTTCCCGAACGACCATCCTTACGGCCGCGACCCGAAAGGCGGCGCCGACCGCGTGCGTCGGATCCGGCGGCGCGACCTCGTCGACTTCCACGAGTCCCACATTGGTGCGGAGGGCTTGATCCTCGCCGTCACCGGGGAGGTGGACCAGGAGCTCGTCGAAGAGGCGATCGCGGGACCGCTGTCCCGCCTCGAATCCGACGCCGAAGGGATCCCTGCGATCCCGCCGCCTCCGCCGCACAAGCCGCGTCGCGCGACGATTCCGATGCCGCACAAATCCCAGGCCGACATCGCGATCGGCGGTCCCGCGGTCCCCCGAGGTCATCCGGACTACTATGCCCTGAACCTGGCAAACCTCCTGTTCGGACGAATCGGTTTGTACGGTCGTCTCGGGCGGAACTTGCGGGACGAGCAGGGCCTCGCCTACTACGCCTTCACCGGTCTCGATGCCCGCACCGCGGGAGGGATGTGGTCCATCTCCGCAGGCGTGAACCCCGCGAACCTCGAGAAGGCCGCCCAATCGATCCGCGCCGAGCTGGACCGCCTGCAGACCGATCCCTTCCACAAGGAGGAGCTCCGGGACGGGAAGGACAACCAGATCGGCTCCCTGATCGTCTCCCTCGAGCGGAACGCAGAGGTCGCGTATGAGCTCCACCGGATGGAGTATTACGGCCTCGGGATGAACTTCCTCGAGCGGTATGCGGACATCGTGCGGGAGCTCCCCGAGGATCGGGTCCGTGAGGTGGCGATGAAGTACTTCACGGCGAACGGGAGCTCGATGGTCGTCGCAGGCCCGGTCGGACGGACGCGACCCTCCCTGTGACGGACGACGCGCCTTTCAGAAGAGAGGCTCGTCGACCAGGCGCGCCGGTCCTCCGACCGTACAGGACATCGTTTCGATTCCCAGTTCCTGGATCGCCCGGCGGACGGGATCCGCCTGGTCCGGAAACGTGTTCACGTAAACCGTGGCCCCGGTGTCGATCGAAAAGAACGCAGGGATGCCTTGTTCCCGGAGGCGGCGGACCGCGAGGATCACCCGGAGGGTGTCGGGTTGCCACAGGACCATCTCCCCGGTCCCGGTCATCGTGATCCCATGCAGCATGAGCGTGTCCCGCTCGGCGAGGCCGCAGATCGAACCAATGTCCCGTTTTCGGATCGCCAACTCCATCTCGGCGATGAGCCGCGGCATCTCCGCGAGTCGCGCGTGAAAGAACGGGGAGGTGAGGGCCTCGCGGTGGGCGTCCTCCGTCTGCTTGAACGCGGGGACGACGGCCGCGACCATTCCGATCTGCAGATCCTCTCCCGCGAGCTGCGTCGCATAGGAGTCCTCGTCCGTGAGGCCCATCTTCCATTTGCTGAAGCCGCCCGTAACCGACCGGGCCGCGGAACCGGCGCCGCGTCGGGCAAACCGGGAGATCTCTTCCGGGTTCAGGTGGAGTCCGGCCGCACTCGCGGCGGCCATGGCGAGGGCCGCGAACCCGGACGCGCTGGCCCCCAATCCGATGTTCGACGGGAAGTCGTTCACGGACGCCATTCGAAAAGGCGCGTGGAGGGATGCCTTCGCTCGGATCGCGTCGATGACGGAGCGGATCCTTTCCATGTCCCGCGCGGTCACATCCCTCCCATCGATCGTCGCGTGATCGCGAGGGGACCCGCCGAACTCGATCGTCGTGCGCGTCGTCAGCGGCGCGGTGCACACGCTGATCGAATCGTGGAACGGGAGGCGAAGGATCGGGTCCGCGAGGCCGTGGTACTTGATCAGTCCCTGGATCGGATGGGCCACGGCCGTTGCCTTCATCGCCATTTCTCCAAGAGTCGCGGCAGTTCCCCGTGGCCGCGGATTTCTGCATCCGCTCGGTCCGTCGTCGCACCCTTCCAGAATCCCGTGTTGAACCAGACCGCCCGCATGCCGACCGCTTTCGCGCCCGCGACGTCAGCGATCACGTCGTCCCCAACATGGGCCACCTCGGCCGCGGGCAGGCCGAGTCCATCCAGGGCCGCTTCGAAGATCCGCGGATCGGGCTTTCGGACCCGGAGTTCGTCCGAGTAGATGCGCGCCTGGAAGTATCGGCCGAATCCGGCGGCGTTCTGCACCTGCGTCAGGTACCGACCCCAACTCCGACCCGTGTTCGAGATCAATCCGATTCGGAATCCATGCTCAGAGAGCGAACCCAGGGTTTCCTCGACGTCGGGAAAGGTCGCGGGCGGCCGGGAGACGATGGCGCCGTGGATTGCCTCGTCGACCGCCGTGACCACGCCCGCATCGTTCTCGTCCAGCCCCGCGAATCGCATGAAGGTCCGGACCTGTTCGTCCGGCGGAAGCTCGCGGTGTTCGGCCCACATACTTTCGAGCCGTTCGCCCTGGCGGTCGTACGCCCCGGAGAGGACGGAAGGGGCCGGTCGAAGACCCTGTTCCCGGAGCAGGACCTCCAGCCGCCCGATCCGGAACGCCCGCATCGTCCCGGAGTCGGACCTGGCGGGAATGACCGCGATCGTCCCCCACCAGTCAAATGTCACTCCCTTGATCGTCATGAGCCGCCTAGATGTCGAAGATGACTTCGGCGACCCCTTTCTCCGGATCGACGGTGAGGCGGTGCCGCGTCACGGCCTTGATTACGAGCTTCAACTCGTGCCTCTGCTTGTCGATCGTCTCCCCCCTCGCGCGGCCCTCGAGCGACGTCCCCACGACGCGCGCCTCGAACGCCGAGAAGAGGAACCGCTGCGTTTCGTGGATGTACAGGAGTTCCCCGAGCCATCGGAGGAAGAGGGTCGGGAGGTCGTCCGCTTGCAGGCGGACCTCGATTTCGCCGACGGGCTTCACGGCCCCCACGTCCGCGATGAGACTGAACATCCCTTCCGCGGCATTCGCGAACAGCTCGTCCAGGGACCGCCCGTACGCGCGGATCCCGACATCGGCCGTGTGTTCGATTTCCTCGTACCGCACGCACAGGGCAAGGCGGGGGAAGGATGAATCTTCTGTGCGCTGTCAGATGCCGCGTTCCCGTCCGGGCCAGATGAGTTTGTGCAGCTGGAGCTGGAGGCGCACCGGGAGGCGGTCCTCGAGGATCCACTCCGCCAAGCGAGCGGAATCCAGCCCGGTCGACACCGTGTGCGCCGCGACGACGGGGGAGAACAGCACGGTCTGCGCCTTCGTGCCGTACGAGGCGAGCACCCGCTTGGCGAATTCGTAATCGTCGCGGTTCTGCAAGACGAACTTGACCTCGTCCTGGTCTCGGAGGATCCCGAGATTCGCGTACGCCTTCTCCGCCTTCATCCCAGATCCCGGGCATTTCACGTCCATCACGTACCGCAGGCGGCCGCTGTCCCGTTCGTCGGATGCGAGGGCATCGAACGCGCGCAGATCGACCTCGCCGTCCGTCTCGAAGGAATGGACGAAGGTGTCCGGGAGCCGACGAATCGCGGCCGCGATGGACTCTCCCTGGAGGAGCGGCTCGCCGCCGGTCCAGCAGACGTTCCGGATCCCTCCGCCGTCGGAGGACGAGCCCGAGAGCTCGCGGATCTGGCGGACGGCGTCGTCCACGTGGACCTTCGTGAATTCGCCCCCCTCCACGGCGTACATGGAGTCGCACCATCGGCAGCGGAGGTTGCAGGCGTACAGGCGGACGAACACGGTCGGCAGTCCGACGAGCGAGCTCTCCCCCTGGACGGAGACATACATCTCGTTGAGGAGCAACTCCTCGCCCTTCCGGAGGGCGCCGGCCCCTTGGGCCTGCATGCGCGGATGCGATGCGCGCGTCGGCACTTAAGCGTTCGTCGGCGGAGGCCTCGCGTACGGGAGCGGGTCCTCGATTCCGGCCTCGCGGAACCCCTTCCGTCGGAGTTGGCAGGAGTCGCAGACCCCGCACGCCTTGGCCCGACCGTGATAGCAGGACCAGGTGAGGGCCCACGGCACCCCGAGTTCCTCCCCCGTGCGGACGACGTCCGCCTTCGACAGGCGGATGAGCGGAGTGCGGATCTCGATGACGTCGCCCTCGACGCCCCGCTTCGTGCCGAGACGGGCGACCTCTTGGAAGGCCGCATAGTACTCCGGCCGGCAATCAGGGTATCCCGAATAGTCGACTTGATTGGCCGCAATCACGATGGACTTCGCCCCCGAGGCCTCCGCCAGCCCCAGGGCGTAGGACAACAGGATCGTGTTTCGAGCGGGCACATAGGTGATCGGGATCCCGCGGCCGATCTCCTCGATTCGCCGCTGCTCGGGGACCCGGATGTGCGCGTCCGTGAGGGCCGACCCGCCGATCGAGGAGAGGTCGATCTTGGCGACCCGGTGGTCCTTCACGCGGAAGTGCGCCGCGATGCGCTTGGCGGCCTCGACCTCTTTTCGATGGCGTTGACCATAGTCAAACGTGAGGCCGATCACGTCATGGCCCTCCTTGATCGTCATCGCAAGGGCAGTCGCAGAATCCATGCCCCCGGACAGGAGGACGACCGCGGTCTCTGCCATCCATTGAGGCATGCAGGCGGCCGCTAAAGGCCTTGCGAGCCGGCGCCCCCGCGGCTGAGTCCTCCGATCACCCGTTCGTATCGCTCGACCAGCGGGGCCACCCGTCGATGGCCTTCCGTTCCTTTTCGGGGCTCTTCCAGCAGCCCAATCTCATGGCCCTCGGGGTCATGCAGGTAGGCGACGCGACCGTACGGTCGATTCGCGGGAGGGCCGAGGAATTCGGCCCCGCGAAGGCGCAACGCCTCGTGGACGACTGCGAGGTCCTCGACCCCGAATACGAGGAACCCCTCCGGAGCCTCCCGACGTTGTCCCGGCGGACACCGATGGATCGCGAGCCGGATGGTTCCCGCGTCAAAATGGATCACGTGTCCTTCGTCGAGGAGGAGTGGCAGGCCAAGGACGTCTCGGTAGAACGCCCTCGCCTGATCCAGATCCTCCGAATACAGGACAATGCCTTCGACGGTCAACACCATTCTTACCAAGCCCCTCGTCGCGAGGGGAGGTGGCCGTTATCACCTTTCCGCCGGTCGCCGCAGGTCTGCAAGGCCCATTCACGGTCCCCCTCGTTATAGTTAAATAACTATAACACATTGGGAACGCCCATGCAAGTCGGTTGTGGTGTGTATGTTCACACGATTCGGGCGCGGGCCTATCTCTACTTCTGGCACTACGAGTCGAAGGGCCGGTCGCGGGTGCAAGTCAAGGAGTACATCGGGCCCGCGAAAGCTGCTCGATCGATCACAGAGGCGATCCGGCGTTGCGATGCCTATTACGTCCGGGCGGCGGAGGAGCTGCAACGTCTGCGAGCCTCGTCCGAGGCCACGATTCGCGGATGTGTGTAGCCTGTTGGCCCCGCGCCACGGCCGACCCGGGTTTCATCAAGAAGGAACCGATGCAGGCCCGGATAGGCCTCAAGTTCCTAGGCCCGAATCTCGTCGAACGCATAGTCATCCCACGTTCGCTCGCCGAGCACGATCTCGAATTCTTGCGGCGTGAGCATCGGCTGCTTGTACTGCAGGATAT
>Ga0209471_1002358_pt1 | contig 10880 bp, 11 predicted proteins | sample GraSoiAngelo_128_FD_185885 | JGI IMG/M metagenome (GOLD analysis project Ga0209471, IMG submission 185885) | Grasslands soil microbial communities from the Angelo Coastal Reserve, California, USA - 14_0927_12_20cm (SPAdes) (version 2) | ecosystem: Environmental > Terrestrial > Soil > Grasslands ... | reverse complement strand
TCGTGCACGATGGCGTCGGCCATCTGGACCGCCGCGGCCGAGGGCGCGTAGTAGGCGGAGCCGGTCTTCAAGAAGGCGACGATCTCGGCGCCGCCGTTGCGGGTCCGCTCCACGATCTTGTCGAGCGTCGGCTTGCTGAGGAAGTGTGTGACGGGAATCCCGGCCACGGTCGTGTAGGAGATGAGCGGCACCATCGTGTCGCCGTGCCCGCCGAGCACCATCGCCTGGATGTCCTCGACCGAGACGTCGAGCGCCTCGGCCAGGAAGGCGCGGAACCGCGCCGTGTCGAGCACACCCGCCATTCCGATCACCCGCTCGCGTGGGAATCCCGTCACCTGCTTCGTGACCCAGCACATCACGTCGAGCGGGTTCGAGACCACTAGGACGATCGCGTTGGGGCAATGCTGCTTGATCTGCTGGGAGACCTGCTTGACGATGTCGGCGTTGGTGCGCACGAGGTCATCGCGGCTCATGCCCGGCTTGCGGGCGATGCCGGCGGTGACCACGACGAGCTCGCTGCCGGCGGCGGGTGTGTAGTCGTTTGCGCCCACGACCCGCGTGTCGAACCCCTCGATCGGCGCGGACTGCCATTGGTCGAGCGCTTTGCCTTGGGGGACGCCCTCGATCACATCGACGAGGACGACCGTGCGCGCGAGCTCCTTCTCGGCGAGGCGCTGTGCGGCGGTGGCACCCACATTGCCGGCGCCCACGACGGTGATCTTGTTGAGCACCGTCACCCTCCGCGGGTATGGATCTCGCGATGCGGATCGGCGCGCAGCGAATCGATCCGATACAACGCCCCCCGGTCCGCCACCCCCGGATGAGCGACGCCAGCTCCTGGTCGCTGGCGCCGCGGCGCAGCGGCTCGCGCAGATCGATGCCCCGCGCGGCGTACAGGCACAGGAACCAGGTGCCGTCGGCCGTGACCCGGCTGCGGTCGCAAGTGCGACAGAACGGCGCCGTGACCGAGGCGATGATGCCGAACGTCGTCCCGTCGGCGAGCCGGAACCGCTCGGCCGGGGCGCGGCCGTCACCCGAAATCGGCTCGATCGGGCCATAGCGTCGGGCGAGCATCTCCAACATCTCCCGTTGGGACACGACCTGATCCTGAGACCAGCGGGTTGCACCGCCCACGTCCATGTACTCGATGAACCGCACCTCGGCGTCGTGGCCGCGGGCAAACTCGACCAGGTCGGCGAGCTCGTCGTCGTTGAAGCCGCGGATCACCACGGCGTTCAGTTTGAGCTTCGTGAAGCCGGCCTGTCCGGCCGCGGTGATGCCTTCGAGCACGTCGGCGTGGCGCGCGCTCTTGGCGAACGCGAGCATGCGCTCGGGGCGGAGCGTGTCGAGACTCACGGTCACCCGTTGCAGGCCCGCGGCCCGGAGGGCGGCGGCCTGCTTTCCGAGCAGCAAGCCGTTCGTCGTCATGGCGAGGTCGTCGACGCGCCGGTTGCGGGCGATCAGCCCGATGAGCGTCGGCAGGTCGTGACGCAGCAGCGGCTCACCGCCGGTGAGTCGCACCTTGTGCACGCCGAGCTCCGCGAACACCCGCGTGAGCCGCTCGATCTCCTCGAACGTCAGGATCGCGGTCCGTGGAAGCCACACGTATTCGTCTTCCGGCATGCAGTAGCGACAGCGCAGGTTGCAGCGGTCCGTCACCGACAGCCGCAGGCTGGCGAGCGGGCGTTGCAGCGCGTCGTGGATGGCGTCAGACATGTGAGGGCTTCGCGGCTGGACGGCCGGACGGATCGACCCAGACTTCACTGCCGTCCGTCCGGAGCTCCTTCTTCCACACGGGGATCCGCTGTTTCACCGCTTCGATCACGTACCGGCAGGCCTCGAACGCCTGGGCCCGATGCGGCGCCGCCGCGACGATCGCGATGCTCGCTTCGCCGACGGGGATCGTCCCCAGCCGGTGGCGGACGGAGATGCGCGCCTCCGGCCAGCGACCGCGCGCGTCCGCCAGGAGCCGGCCGAACTCAGCCTCCACCATGTCTTCGTAGGCCGAGTACTCGATCGCCGTCACCCCGTGCTCGTCGGGCCCGTTGCGCACGGTCCCGAGGAAGACGCTCGTCCCACCGCACGTGGGCGACGAGACCTCGGCGAGGAGCCGGTCGACAGAGAGGGGGTCGCGAGTGAGGTACGTCATTCAGCCGCCTGCAATGGGGGGTAAGAGTGCCACTTCGTCTCCATCCTGCACGCGCGCATCCAGCTTGGCCTGCTTCAGGTTCACGGCTGCGAGCGGACGCTCGGGCAGGTCTCCAGCCCCAGGGAAGTCCTCCCGCACGCGCCGCACCACATCCCCGACGGTCGCCGGGAGCGGCAGCGACACCTCGGCTTCGGAGCGTCCGACGAGCTCTGCGTAGCGGGCGAAAAATCGCACTCGCACGGTTGCCAGCGTCGCGGGGTTCACGGTCGCTGGCAAGATAGCTCCGCTCAGTTCCCGGTGGAACCGGTCGAGAGGCCGCGCCAGATCTTCGCCTGCTTCGCGCTCGGCGACGGTGCGGGCGTGATGGTGAACGACACCTGAGTGCGCTCGCGCACCTGCGTGCTCAGACTCAGCGCCCGACCCCCGCGCACCACGCCGATCGCGAGCGGCGCCCCTGCTTTGCCGCGATAACGGTCGCGGAACTTCACGCCCCAGTCTTCGTCGGGCCGGGTCTCGATCTCACCCACCTTGAGCAGCACGTCGCCGGGCGCGAGGCCCGCCGCCTCGGCGGCGCTGCCGGGCACCACGCCCTGCACGACCAGCTTGCCGGAATCGCCGGGCTGGGCGTTCAGGCCGAGGAATGGACTGGATTGGGTCTTCCGGGTGACCGCGATGCCGGCCTTCGCGAGCACGCTGTCGTACGGGAGCGGCTCCCGGCCGTTGATGTAGCGTTGATAAAAGCCTTCCACATCGGGCATGCCGGCCTCGCGCACTAGGCCGAGCAGGTCGGCGGTCGTGAAGCCCTTGTTGCGCTGGTAGAACCGCGTGTAGAGCGCCCGTGTGACGTCGTCGAGGCTCTTGCGGTTGTCCGTCGCATCACGGATCGCCACGTCCAGCAGCATTCCCGTGAGCGCCCCCTTCGGGTAGTAAAGCTGCGAGCTGTTCACGAACACTTCGTGGATCCAGGTCGCCACGCTGCCGTCCTCTTCGCTCCACGGCTCGGGAGCGGACTCGACCTGCTGCATATCCTGCGCGGTGTTGTCGAGGAACTGCTCGGTCGTCCACAATCCGGAGCGGATGTTCGTGAGATCGGCGTAGTAGTCCGTCACGCCCTCCGACCACCAGAGCAGCGGTGTGTACTGCTCCGCGTGGTAGTCGTACGGCCACATTTCGGCGGGCCGGATGCGCTTCACGTTGTAGAGGTGGAAGTACTCGTGCGACATCAGTGGTACCATGAAGTCGCCGAAGGTGCCGGCCGCGTCGGCAAACGCGCCCTGCGGCATGATGTCGAACTGCGAGGCGCTGTGCTCCAACCCGCCGCCGAAGTTGACCGGCTCGCGGATCACATTGAAGAACACCGTGTAGTGATCGTACGGCGGGCCGCCGAACAATGCGTTCTCGGTCTTGGCGATTTTCTCGAGCGCGTTCCGCATGTTCCGCTGGACCGCGGTCGTGTAGGCGTCGGTCGGCCACACCGCGATCCGGACCGCTTTGCCGTCCACCTGCAGCGAGTCGAGGCTGTACTTGCCCACGAAGGTTTGGGCGTCGGCCAGCTCGTGGTAATTCGGGGCGGTGTACGGCCCCGCCCCGTTCCCGCCGCCCCGGAGCGCCGTCGTCACCTGCCAGCCCGCTGGCAGGTTGAATCGGACCTCGGCCGGGCGCTCCAGCTGTCGCTCCTCGTAAAGGAAGACATTGGCGCCGAGGAACTGCCCGAACTCACCGGCGATGCGCGCGAGCGAGAGGTCGATCGTGTCGGCGAGGTAATCGAACTCCGCGGTCACGCGATCACTCTTGCCGGTCACGACGCGCCACGTGTCCTTGTCGAACCGATCCCAGAAGAGCGCCTGGCCCTGTGCGTTCTTCGCGCCGAAGTGGCGCACATAGCGCGCGTAATTCTGGATCTCGTAGTTGCCGGGGCTCCACGCGGGGAGGGACACGAAGAGCGTATCCTTGCCGCGCGACGGAAACTCGGCGCTCACGTGGAACAGGTGCGCCGCCGGCGACGGAATCGAAATCTCGTACTTGACTGGCGCAGTGGTCTGAGCGGACAGCGGGACGGCGACGAGGAGCACGAGCAACGGGCGCACGAACCACTCCGGGTAGATGTGAGAGTTGACTATTACACCGCGCAAAACGAAGCGGCCCAGACGCTTAGTTCCGGGCCGCCGGGATGACGTGAGCTCCTGGACGAGGCAATCAGGGTGTGACGCGTTCGCTCGCCTCCGCCACCATAGCGCGCAACTCCTTGCTGGGCTTGAAGACAGGCACCGGTCGCGCGGCCACTTCCACCGGGTCACCGGTGCGTGGATTGCGCGCCATGCGAGTCTTGCGCTGGCGAATCTTGAACGTGCCAAACCCGCGAATCTCAATGTTATGCTGCTCGGACAACGCCGCTTTGACCGCGTCGAGGAAGGAGTCAACTACGCGCGCGCAGTCCTTTTTGGAAATCAGGGGACCGGCGGTGCGAGCGATTTGTGCGGTGACCTTTTCGACCAGGTCGGCCTTCGTCATCCATCCCCCTTGAAGGGCCCAAGGGCAGTCAAGACGAGGGGCCAACATACGGGCTTACCTATTGTGTGTCAAGAGCTTGGAGGAACTGTTCGAAGTGGCCTTGGGCGTCGTGCGGTCCCGGCGACGCCTCGGGGTGGTACTGCACGGCGAAAATCGGGTATTCCCGGTGCTTCACCCCTTCGACGGTGCGGTCGTTGAGGTTAAGGTGGGTGACCTCAAGCGCTTTGGCACCTGGAATGCCGCCCGTATCGCCCCGGACGGCGAACCCGTGGTTCTGCGAGGTGATAAGTACTTGTCCGGTCGCAAGATCCCGCACGGGATGGTTTCCCCCCCGATGCCCGTACGGGAGCTTCACCGTCTCCCCGCCGAGCGCCAAACCGAGCAGTTGGTGGCCGAGGCAGATCCCGAAGATCGGGAGTGAGCCGTCGGCCAGATCACGGAGTGTGGTGATCGCGTAGGACACCGCCGCTGGATCTCCCGGGCCGTTCGACAGGAACAGCCCGTCGGGCGCGAGCTCGCGGATCCGTGCCGCCGGCGTGGCGGCCGGGACGACGGTGACGCGGCAGCCGTTCTTGAGAAACAATCGCAGGATGTTGCGCTTCATCCCGTAGTCGTACGCCACGATGTGGCGGTGCGCGTCGGCCGGTCCTTCGGTGTACTCGGCACCGATGGTCGCCTGGGTGGCGAGATCGAGACCGTCCATCGACGGGCTCGCGGCGAGCGCGGTGCGCACGGCGTCGTTCGGCTGCTCCCCCAACGCCACCGCACCGCGCATCGCGCCCTTGGAGCGGATGTGACGCGTGAGCTGGCGGGTGTCCACATCGGCGACGAGCGGGACGCGTGCCGCCGCGAGCCAGTCCGCGAGCGCGCCCGTGGATCGCCAGTTCGACGGCTGCACCGAGAGCTCGCGCACCACGACCCCCGCGACCCGCGGACGGTCGGACTCGATGTCGTCCGGATTGATGCCGTAGTTGCCGATCATCGGCGCCGTCATCACGACGATCTGGCCGAGATAGGAGGGGTCGGTGAAGACCTCCTGGTAGCCGGACAGATTGGTGGTGAAGACGACCTCAGCGTACGTAGGCTCGAACGGCGTCGGCGCGGTACCGGGGAACCAGGCGCCGTCCTCGAGCAGCACGTAAGCGGGGTGGCGTTCAGCGATGGGGCGGTGGACTCGGGTTTGAGGGTTGCGGAGGCGGCGTGTTCTGCGGCGCCTGCGCCCCGGGGAGCGGCAGCGGCGTGGGTTGTACCGGAGCCGGCGCGGGAGCGCCTCCCTCGAGCACCGAGCGCGGTGCCGCGCTGTGCGCCGACATGACGGCCAGAACCAGCGAGATGAACAGGAAGAGGCCGGCGCACCACCAAGTGATCTTGGTGAGTAAGGTCGTCGCCTGTCGGCCACCCATGAACTGCTCCGTACCGGCCCCGCCTCCCAGCGAGGCCAACCCACCACCCTGGCCGGCTTGCAGCAAGACCGCGGTGATGAGAATGAGCGCGTCGAGGGCGAGGACGAAGAGCAGAAAGGTGTACATGCGGCGGGGATAATACCTACGCGGCGTCGGTCTGCACAAGTTGGGCCCAAGCTTCGGGATCGAGCGACGCGCCGCCGACCAGCACGCCGTCGAGCTCGCGCTCGGCGAGGAGCGCGGCGACGTTCTTCGCGTTCACGCTGCCGCCATAGAGCACCCGGGGTGCCGGCGCCGTCCGGCCCACGAGCCAGCCGCGGATTTCGCGATGCACCGCGGCGGCGTCCTGGGGGGTCGCGTTGCGGCCGGTGCCGATTGCCCACACGGGCTCATAGGCGACCACGACCCGAGACAGCGCCGCGCCGTCCAGACCGCTCAGCGCCGCGGCGAGCTGGCGGATGACCACGGCCAGTGTGTGTCCGGCGTCGCGTTCGGCGAGGGTCTCGCCGACGCACAGCACGGGCACGAGCCCCGCGCCGAGGGCCGCGCCCAGCTTGCGACGGGTGTCGTCGTCGGTCTCGCCGAACACGTGGCGCCGCTCGGAGTGGCCGATCAATGCGGCGCGGGCTCCGGCCTGAAGGGCGAGCGGGGCGGAGACCGCCCCGGTGTAGGCGCCTTTCGGCTCCCAGTAGATGTCCTGGATGCCCACCAGCAGGTCGGCGCGGTCCCGCGCCGCCTGGGCGGCGGCTTCGACCGACACGGCGGGCGGGAAGAACCACACCTCGCGGTGCTCCCGACGGTTGTAGCGGGCGCGGAACGCTTTCACGTATGCTCGGGCGTCATCCGGCCCGAGGTGCATTTTCCAGTTCGCAGCGAACAACAGGGGTCTCACGCGTCCTCGAGGGCGGCGACTCCGGGGAGAGGCTTCCCCTCCAGGAACTCGAGCGCGGCGCCGCCCCCCGTGGAGACGTGCGTGAGCTTGTCCTCGAGCCCGGCCACGGCGGCGGCCGAGTCTCCGCCCCCCACGACCGTCGTGGCGCCACGCTTGCCGGCCTCGATCAACGCTTCCCCGATGGCACGCGTCCCCTCGTCGAACGGCGGCGTCTCGAACACCCCCATGGGGCCGTTCCAGAACACCGTCTTGGCCTTGAGGATGCGGGCGCGGAAGTCCAGCCGGGTGGACCGATCGATATCGAAGATGGCGCAGCCGGCGGGGATGCGATCGCTCGGGACCTCCTGTCGCTCGGCGGCACGCGCCAAACTCGGCGCCACGACCGCGCCCCGGGGGAGGATCAGCTTGGCGCCGGCTGTGGCGAGGAGATCCTTCGCGAGGTCCTCCTTGTCGCGCTCCACGAGCGAGCCGCCCACCTGGAATCCGATCGCGAGGAAAAACGTGTTCGCCATCGCTCCACCGATGAGGATCTCATCCACCTTGGGGAGCAGCGCCTGGATGACGTCGATCTTCCCTGAAATCTTCGCCCCGCCGAGCACGGCGACGAACGGCCGCTTGGGCTGCTCGAGCGCCTCACCGAGGTAGCGCAGCTCCTTCTCCATTAGAAAGCCGGTCACCGCGGGCCGGAGGAGGCGCGCCACCGCTTCGGTCGACGCGTGCGCACGGTGGGCCGAGCCGAAGGCGTCGTTCACGTAGAAGTCGCCCAGTGCCGCGAGCGTTTGGGCGAACGCGGCGTCGTTCGCCTCCTCCCCCGGCCAGAAGCGCGTGTTCTCGACCAGCGCCACACCGCCCCGCGGGAGGCGGCGGCTGGCCGCTACGCCGCCGGCCGGATCGGGGATGAACTCGACGGGTGTTCCCAGGATGCGCTCGACGTCGCGCACGATCTGCTGGAGCGACGCCTTCGGGTCGGGGCCCTTGGGGCGGCCGAAGTGCGAGAGCAGCACGACCCGCGCGCCCTTCTCCCGGAGGTAGGCGATGGTGGGAAGCGCGGCGCGGATGCGGGTGTCATCGGTGACGGCGCCGTCCTTGAACGGCACGTTGAAATCGACGCGGACGAGGGCCCGCCTGCCGTCCAGCGCCGCGGGCGGCAGATCGCGCAGACTGCGCTTTCTCACTTGCGGGCAAGATACGCGAGCAGATCGACGCAGCGCGCGGAATAGCCCATTTCGTTGTCGTACCACGACGACACGTGCAAGAACGTCCCGTCGATCACGTTGGTCGAGAGCGCGTCCACCACGCTCGAATAAAAGCTGCCGATGTAGTCCACCGAAACGAGCGGCTCGTCACTCACGTCGAGGATGCCCTGGAGGGTCGAGCGAGCCGCCTGCTTGAAGGCGTCGTTCACTTCCTGGATCGTCGTCTTCTTCTCGACCTCGGCCGTCAGCTCCACCACGGAAACGTCGGGCGTGGGGACGCGCAGCGAGATGCCGTCGATCTTCCCTTTCACTTCCGGAATCACGAGGCTCGTGGCCTTGGCGGCCCCGGTGGTCGTCGGGATGATGCTCAGCGCGGCGGCCCGCGCGCGGCGCAGGTCCTTGTGGGGCAGATCGAGGATCTGCTGATCGTTCGTATAGCTGTGAATCGTGGTCATGAACCCGTGCTTGAAACCCCAGTTGTCGAGCACGACCTTCACGACCGGCACGAGACAATTCGTGGTGCACGAGGCGTTCGAGAGGACGTGATGCTTGGCCGGGTCGTACTTCTGGTGATTTACGCCCATCACGATCGTGATGTCCTCACCCTTGGCGGGGGCCGAGATCACCACCTTCTTGGCACCGGCCGCGAGATGCTTGTCCGCGTCGGGGCGGTCGGTGAACCGTCCGGTGCTCTCGAGCACCAGGTCCACGCCCAGCGCCTTCCACGGCAGCTTCTCCGGCTCCTTGATCGCCGACACCTTGATAGATTTGCCGTTGACCACCAGGGCATCGCCCTGCGCCTCGACCGTTCCGGGGAAGCGGCGGTGGATGGAGTCGTACTTCAGGAGATGCGCGAGTGTCTTGGTGTCGGTGATGTCGTTCACCGCCACGAACTCGAGCGCCTGCTGCTGCATGAGCACCGCGGCCCTCAGCACGTTGCGCCCGATGCGACCGAACCCGTTGATCCCGACCCGTACCGCCATGGCTCTCCCCTAGGTGAAGTCCGGCACGACCGCCCGGCCGAAGGTCACAGCCGACACCGTGTGGGCTCCGGCTCGCTCCAGCACCCGCGCGGCCTCGGCCAGCGTGGCGCCGGTAGTGAAGACGTCGTCGACTAAGACCAGCGGCCGTCGCAGTGCGGAGTGTGGAATGCGGAGTGCGGAGTTTTTCACCGGGCGTTCACTCCGCATTCCACACTCCCCATTCCGCACTTGGAACGCCCCCGCCACGTTCGCCAGCCGCGCCTCGGGTGTCAACGCCGTTTGCGCGGCCGTGTCTCGCGTGCGGACCAGCGGCTCGATCACCGGGCGACCCCAGCGACGGCTCAGCGCGCGCGCCAGGCGCTCGCTCTGATTGTAGCCCCGGTCCCGGAAACGGGCGCGCCCTAGTGGTACCGGGACGAGCCAGGCCGACTCGACCCCCGGGAGCTCGAGCCCGACCATTGCGGCGGCGAGCTCGGCGGCGATACGCGGCAGGCCGCCGTACTTGAGCGCATGGACCGCCTCACGCGCACCGGCGTCGAGCCACACGGCGGAGCGCGCCACCCCGAACGCTGCAGGCCATTCGGCGCACAGCCGGCAGCGCCCAAATGACGGCTCCGGCTGCCCGCAGCGGGCGCACCACGGCGGCCGGACGGGGCGCCAGCGATGGCGGCACACGTCGCACACCAGCCGACCGGCATCGCGGAACGAGAAGAGGGCGCGGCACAGCAGACACTCTGCCGGGAGAAGGAGCTGCTCGACCGCCTCACGCACCAAGAGCGCGGTTCACAGCGGCGCGCATCACCTCGAGTGGTGCCGCCTGATCCGGGAAGAAGCGGGTGAACGCCGCGGCGCCCTGGTGCACCAACACCTCGCGGCCGTCCTGCGCCCGCACGCCCGCGGCGGTCAGCGTGCGCACCCACCGCGTCCCGCCGGGAGCGTACACAAGGTCGAGCGCGGCATGCAGGCGTCCCGCGCTCTCCGGGTCGAGCGGTATCTTTCAAGCCGGCGGGGGTCGCGTTGATGGCGATATCAGGCTCGAGTTTACCTCGCGCCGCTTCGGCACGCGTCCCCTGCCGGCGCGCCCAATCGGCGAAGTCGCGCGCCCGCCCGGCATCGCGCGACAGCACGTGCAGGTCGGCCTTGGCCCCGGCCGCCGCCACCGCCACCGCGCGCGCGGCGCCGCCGGTGCCGACCAGGAGCCAGCTGCCGGTGCCGTCGACCCCCAGCTGACGCAGGGCGGCCAGGATGCCCGCCACGTCGGTGTTGTCGCCCACGAGCGCTCCTTGCTCCGTCCAGAACGTATTGCACGCTCCCACGCGGGCGCACACATCGGTTTTCCGCGCGACGCATCGTTCTGCTGCTTCCTTGTGCGGCACGGTCACGTTCCCCGCCCCGCCGACGGCGGCGAGCGCGGCCAGCACCGTGACCAGCGCCGGGGCGGGCGTCCGCAGCGCGACGTACACGGCATCCAGTCCCAGGACTCGGATCGCGGCGTTGTGCATGGCGGGAGAAAGCGAATGGGCGACGGGGTCGCCGATGACGGCCAGCAGGCGCGTGCTAGCGCTGACTTCCACTCGCGAACTCTTTGGCGATGCGGTCCACCGCGTTCTGCAGCAGCGCCTCGAGCTCGGCGCAGGTGTCGCGATACACGTCGAGGTCACCCCCGAAGGGGTCGCTGACCTCGGCCTCGTCCCCCTCGCGGCCGGCGTACTCCCCGAGCACGAACACGTGACCCTCGCCGCCCAG
>Ga0209471_1002357_pt1 | contig 10884 bp, 11 predicted proteins | sample GraSoiAngelo_128_FD_185885 | JGI IMG/M metagenome (GOLD analysis project Ga0209471, IMG submission 185885) | Grasslands soil microbial communities from the Angelo Coastal Reserve, California, USA - 14_0927_12_20cm (SPAdes) (version 2) | ecosystem: Environmental > Terrestrial > Soil > Grasslands ... | reverse complement strand
CGGTCGAGGCGACGAGGAGCTGCTCGAGGTATGCCTGAGGGTGACACGCGAGATGTGCGAGCTCGCCGGCGTTCAGGCGGACGCAGAGAAAGTCCTGCGCTCAGGGGCCGGCCGCGAAAAGTTCGAGGCAATGCTCGCTGCCCAGGGCGGACATCTCGAGCGCGGCTTGCCCGTGGCTGCGGTGCAGGTCGCGGTGAAGGCCGACCGAGATGGTTACGTCGGGGCGATCGACGCCCTGGAGATCGGGCTGTCAGGGGCTGATATCGGCGTGGGCCGCATCAGGAAGGAAGACAAGGTCGATCCGGCGGCTGGCTTCGTCCTCGAAGCGCAAGTCGGTGCGCGCGTAAGCAAGGGCGAGCCGCTCGTCGTCGTGCACGCGCGATCGCGGGAGCTCGTCGATGGCGTCACCCCCCGCGTGCGGGCTGCGTGGCACATCGTCGATCACGAGGTGCGGCGGCCGCCCCATGTGCTCGCTCGCGTGGACAAAAACGGCATCACCAAGGGCGATTAGTATTCGGCTGCAATGGCCGTGACCGAGAAGAAGTACCACGTCGGACTCGGGCCCGGAGACGTGGGCGACTACGTGTTGGTCCCAGGCGATCCGTTCCGGACACCCGTGATCGCCAAACATCTGGACGACTCGCGCGAGGTCGCGTTCAGCCGCGAGTACCGCACCTTCACGGGCAAGGTTGACGGCGTGCCGGTTTCCACGATGTCGACAGGCATGGGCGGACCCTCGGTCGCGATCGGCGTCGAGGAGCTGCACGAGCTGGGGGTGCACACCCTGCTTCGCGTCGGAACCTGTGGCGCCTCGCAGCCCGAGATCAAGATGGGCGACCTCGTGATCAGCTACGCCGCAGTCCGATCGGAAGGCACGCCCAACGGATACATCCCGCTCGAGTATCCGGCCGTTGCCTCGCTCGACGTCGTCGAAGCTTTGGTCGAAGCCGCCGAGGCGGCCGGGGCCAAGTACCACGTGGGCGTGACCCGCTCGGTCGACGCGCTGTATTCAGATTTGATGCCGGATCAGATGCCACGGCCTCACATCCGTGACGAGCTTGAGATGTGGGCGAAGGCGGGCATCCTGAGCAACGATATGGAGGCGTCGACGCTTTTCGTGGTCGCTCGGCTCAGGAAGATGCGAGCTGGCTGCGTCAACCTGTGCGTCGACGAGCTCGGCGCCGGCGAGATCCATCACCTCGACCCCTCGTACATGGACAGCATGTTGAAGGTGGCCGTCGATGCCATCCGGCGGCTGATCAAACGCGACGCCCGTGCCACTCAGCGTCAGTAAGCACCCGCTGGTCGCCGACAGCCTGCGCGGCTTGCGCGACAGCACCACGCCACCCGAGGAATTCCGGGTTCTGGCGCGCAAGGTGATCACGTTCCTGCTGTACGAAGCGACGGCGGACCTGCCCGTACGCCGTGGCAAGGTGCGCACCCCGCTCGCCGAGGCGGAGGCGATCGCGGTCGAGACCGAGGTCGTCGCGATCCCCGTGCTCCGGGCGGGTCTCGGCCTGCTCGCCCCGGTGCTCGAGCTCCTTCCGCGCGTGAGCGTCGGTTACATCGGCCTCGAGCGCGACGAGGAGACCGCAGTCGCGCGCATCTACTACAACAAGCTGCCGCGCCTGCAGGGCAAGATCCCGCTGCTGCTCGACCCGATGCTCGCGACGGGCGGCTCGGCGGCGCAGGCGCTGGACCTGATCAAGGAAGCGGGCGGGCGAGACACCCGGATGGTGTGCATCGTGGCGGCGCCGGAAGGCGTGAAGGTGCTCGAAGAGCGGCACCCCGAGGTCGACGTCTATACGGCCGCACTCGACGAACGGCTCAACGACAAGGCGTACATCGTGCCGGGCCTGGGCGACTTCGGCGACCGGTTGTTCGGGACGGGCAACTAGGCGCGACCCATCCGGATAGTCCGGACTATCCGGGGTTGGGGGCGAGCGATGGGCCCACAAAGTCCGGACTAACCGCGTTTGTGGTTAGCGGCTAGCCGAACTTCGCCGCGTAGGCCGTGCGATTGCAGAGCTGGAGCTCTTCATCCGTCATTCCGATGCCGGCCATCAGCTCGAACTCGTGAGTGAGCGTCGTGTTCGCAACTGTGCGCGAATCCGTGCTGATGGTGCAGCGCACGCCGGCGCGCACGAGTCGCGGCAGTGGGTGGTCGGCCAGAGTGGGGACCGCCTTGGTCTTCCAGTTCGCGGTCGGACACATGTCGAGCACGACGCCTTCGCGCTTGATGCGCTCGACGATGCGCGGCTCGCGCGCGCCGATGACACCGTGAGCGATGCGCTCCACCCCGAGCCCAAGTGCTTCCTCGACGCTCGAAGGATCGCCGGCCTCGCCCGCGTGGCAAGTGAGGTGCAGGCCGGCCGCCCTGGCGGCCTCGAAGGCAGCACGATGCGGGGAGGCCGCATAGTTCGCTTCGTCACCCGCCAGATCGAATCCGACCACGCCGCGGCCTGCGAAATTCCCGGCGATCCGAGCCAACTCCACGTTTTCGCCGGGGGGGTGCTGCCGCATCGCACAGACGATCGCGACCGCCTCGATCAGGCCCGAGTCCAGTCCCGACAGGACCGCCCGGACCACCTGCTCCACGGTCAGACCGTTCCGAAGGTGCAATCGCGGCGCCCAGCGCACCTCGAGGTAGTCGATGTTCTCGGCGGCGGAATCGACGCACAGCTCCAGCGCGATCCGTTCGAGCGCTTCCTCGGTCTGCATCAAGGCGATCGCGGGCTCGAAGTACTTGATGTACTCGGCCTGGCTGGGGCAGTCGTCGGGCGCGACCATCCGAAGCCCTCGCCTGCCCGACAGCTCCTCCGCGGTGGAGATGCGCACCGCACCGTCGAGGTGCGAATGCAGCTCGGCTTTCTTCCAGCCGAGATACGGTGAAGCTATGTCAGCGAATAGATGTGAGGCAGCTCGCGATACAGTCCGGCGTAGTCCAGTCCGTAGCCGATCACGAATCGGTCCGGGATGACAAAGCCGGTGAAGTCGATCTTGACCTCGACCTGGCGTCGCGCCGAGCGGTCGAGCAGCGCGGCGAGCCTCACCGACGAAGCGCCCAGCTTGCGGATCCGTCTTGCCACCGCGTTGACAGTGACGCCCGAGTCGATGATGTCCTCGACCAGCAGCACGTGCCGGCCCACGAGCGGGCCCTCGACCATATGGGCGAGACGCAGTCGGCCGTTGCTCGAGGTTCCGGTCGGGTAGCTGGAAGCGCGCACGAACTCGAGCTCGGCGGGGATGCTGAGGCTGCGCAGCAGGTCGGCCGCGAAAACGGTCGCGCCCTTGAGGATGACAACCATCACGAGCGGGGTATCGATATCGGAGTAGACCTCGGAGATCTGGCGACCAAGCCGGTGTACACGTCGCGCGATGCGTTCGGCGGAGATCATCGGCTTGCTGGGCCTGTCCAGCCCGACTCCCGATGTTTCCTTCGGGGCCGGACTGGTGAGCACCTCAGTCATGCGCCATCAATTCTAAGGTCGGCTAAACACCGATTGGGTGCCAGATGGTTTTCATTTCCATGAAAGCGGCGATGAGATAAGGACTCTGCTCCTTCGACGTGACTTTGATCACGCGTTTCACGTTGCCGGCAGCAGATTCTTCGATCGCCTTGACTTCCTCTGGCGTGCAGCCGGCCACGTCGATCGCATTGACGTCCATGTGCGAGGCGAGCCACCCGAGCAGCTCCTTGCGCTGGCCGCTGATGATGTTGACCACGCCGGCGGGGATGTCACTGGTGGCGAGCACCTCGGCGAGGGTCAAAGCCGCGAGCGGGCTCGATTCCGCCGCGAGCGAGACCACGACGTTGCCCCCGCACAGGGCAGGTGCGAGGCGCCTGACCAGGCCGGCGAGCGGAGCTTCTTCTGGCGCGATGATCGCCACCACGCCCGTCGGCTCGGGGATCGTGAAGTTGAAGTAAGGCCCGGCGACCGGGTTCACCGTGCCGGTGACCTGGGACAGCTTGTCCGTCCAGCCCGCGTACCAGACCAGGGTCTCGACCGCCTGGTCGAGCTCGCGGCGAGCTCGTGCTCCGCCGCCCAGAAGCTCGACGAACTGCGCGGCGCGGCCGTCCAGCATCTCCGCGGCGCGGTAAAGGATCTGGCCGCGGTTCATCGCCGTCCGCCCGGCCCATCCGGGGAATGCGGTGCGCGCGGCGCGGACCGCGTCACGCAGGTCCTTGCGTGAGCCGCGTGGGACGTTGACCTTGCCGTCGGGCCGGTACGCGCGGCCCGACTCGGAGCGCACGAACTCGCCGTTCACGAAGAGCTTGTACGTCTTGCGAACGTCCATCAGTTCAGCTGCAGGTACGGCAGCAGGCCGTGCACCCCGCCCTCGCGCCCAAAACCCGACTCTTTGTAGCCGCCGAACGGCGAGCTGGGGTCGAAGCGGTTGAACGTGTTCGCCCACACCACGCCGGCGCGCATGCGCTCGGCCATCCATAGGATCCGCGAGCCCTTGTCGGTCCAGACACCGGCGGAAAGTCCATACGGCGTGTTGTTCGCCTTCTCGACGGCCTCGTTGGGCGTGCGGAACGTGAGCACCGACAGCACCGGGCCGAAGATCTCCTCGCGCGCGATGCGATATGACTGCGACACGTTGGTGAAAAGGGACGGCGGGAACCAGAAGCCCCGAGCGGGCAGCACACATTCCGGCTGGTACAGCTCGGCACCCTCCTCGATCCCCGACTCGACCAGGCCCTGGATCTTCTCGAGCTGAGCGCGCGAGTTGATGGCTCCGATGTCGGTGTTCTTGTCGAGCGGGTCGCCCAGGCGCAGCGTCGAGAGCCTTCGCTTCAGCTTCTCGAGCAGCGGCTCGGCGATCGACTCCTGCACCAGCAGCCGGCTGCCCGCGCAGCAGACGTGGCCCTGGTTGAAATAGATCCCGTTCACGATGCCCTCGACGGCCTGGTCGAGCGGCGCGTCGTCGAAGACGATGTTCGCGGCTTTGCCGCCGAGCTCCAGGGTCAGCCTCTTGCCCGAGCCCGCGATCGCGCGCTGGATGGACTTGCCCACCTCGGTCGAGCCTGTGAACGCGACCTTCTTCACGTCGGGGTGCGAGACGACCAGCGAGCCGGTCTTGCCCGCGCCGGTGACGATGTTGACCACGCCCGGCGGCAGCTCGGCCTGCATGCAGATCTCGGCGAACACCATCGCCGACAGTGGGGTGGTCTCGGCCGGCTTCAGCACGACGGTGTTGCCCGCGGCGAGAGCGGGCGCGATCTTCCACGCGAGCATCAGGAGCGGGAAGTTCCACGGGATGACCTGGCCCGCGACACCGAGCGGGCGCGGCTTGCGGTTGGGGAAGGCCCACTCGAGCTTGTCCGCCCAGCCCGCGTAGTAGAAGAAGTGCGCCGCGCTCAGCGGGATGTCGACGTCGCGCGATTCCTTGATCGGCTTGCCTCCGTCCATCGTCTCCACGACCGCCAGCTCACGCGAACGTTCCTGGAGCAGACGGGAGATCCGGAACAGGTAGCGGGCGCGGCGTGACGGGGACAGGCGGGCCCAGGAGTCGAACGCCTTGTCAGCGGCCTTGACCGCGCGGTCGACGTCGACCTCGTCGGCGTCGACGACCTCGGCGAGCTTGGACTCGGTGGCGGGGTTGATCGTCGGAAATCGCTTCTTGGAGTGGGGCTCGACCATCCGGCCGCCGATGAAAAGCCCGTACCGGGGCTGGATCTTGACGTGGTCGATCGACTCGGGTGCGGGCGCGTATTCGAAGACCTGCTTGGCGAGACCACCCCGCGAAATCTTCGATTTCGTGGGGACCCCGGAGAGGTCAGTGGATTGCTTTTTGGTGATCGCCATCAGTCGATCGTGAAGTAATCCGGCGATTGATAGGCGCCGGTCCGCTCCTTGTCGATCTGCATCAACACGTCGTTGAGGAGAGTCGAGGCCCCGAGTCGCAAGCGGTCTGGAGTCATCCAGTCGGGCCCGAGCGTCTCGTACGTGAGCACGAGATATGCAATCGCCTGCTTTGCCGTGCGAATTCCGCCGGCGGCCTTGAAGCCGACCGGCCGCCCGGTCTCGCGGACGAAATCGCGGATCGACTCCATCATCACCAGCGCCACAGGCAGCGTGGCCGCCGGCTGCACCTTGCCGGTCGACGTCTTGATGAAGTCGGCGCCGGCGGCCATCGCCAGGATGCTCGCGCGCCGCACCGCGTCGTAGGTACCGAGCTCGCCGGTCTCCAGGATGACCTTGAGGTGCGCCGGCCCGCAAGCTTCCTTGACCGCGACGATCTCGTCGTACACGCGTTGGTAGTCACCGGACAGGAAAGCGCCGCGGTCGATCACCATGTCGATCTCGTGCGCCCCGGCCCGCACCGCCTGCTCGGTTTCCTCGACCTTGATCGGCGTGAAGCTCTGGCCAGACGGGAAAGCAGTCGCGACTGACGCGATGCGCACCGTGGTGCCGCGAAGGTGCTCCACGCAGTCGGCGATGCGCAGCGGGTACACGCACACCGCAGCGACCGACGGGATGGTGGCGTCGCCGGCCTTCGGCCGCACCGCCTTGGCGCACATTGCCGCCACCTTGCCGGGAGTGTCGGCGCCTTCCAGCGTGGTGAGGTCCATGCATCGGACCGCGAGGTCGAGCGCCCACAGCTTCGACGACTTTTTGATCGAGCGTTTGGCCAGCGCGCCGGCGCGTTCGTCGGCCCCGACCTCGTCCACGCTCCGGACGCCCCGCATCAAAGAGCCCAGGTGGGTGAGCGAGAGGGCGGTCGCCATGCTGGGATTATGCGACGGGATGAAACGGACCAACCTGCTGGTGGGCCTGGCGTACGTGATGGTGGCCGCGGCCTGCGGATCAAACCAGCCCGCGGCACGCACCACCCCGAGTCCACAGCCTCTGCCGCCGGCGATCAGCTCACCGTCGCCCTCGCCCAGCCCGCCACCCCCGCAGCGGCAGGAGCCTGCCCTCCCCGCGCCGGTCGAGGAGACAGGCGCGGCGGCGGCCGGCGGCAGCCTGTACGTCATGGGCGGCTTCAATGCCGCCGGGGCAAGCCTCGACTCGGTGTACGTGTTCGACGGCAGCGCCTGGTCGGCGGGTCCGCGCCTGCCGCTGGCGGTCGACCATCCCTCGGCGGCGACGCTCGACGATCGCGTCTACCTCTCGGGGGGCCACAGCAACGGACGCGACAGTGCGCGCGTGTTCAGGCTCGACTCCGACCACTGGACTGAGCTGGCCCCGATGCATTTCGCTCGTGGCGGCCATGCGCTCATCGCCGCGGGCGGCAAGTTGTACGCGATCGGAGGCAACAACAGCCGCGCCAACATCGCGCCCTCTGAGGCTTACGACCCGGCCTCCAACTCGTGGGCCGTGCTGCCCCCTCTCCCCGTCGCACGCAACCACGTCTCGGGCTTCGTCGCCGGCGGCGCTGCCTGTGTGGCCGGGGGCCGCTATCCGACCACCGGCCGGGTCGACTGCTTTGAACCCGTATCCGGTGCCTGGTCGCGGCTGCCCGACCTGCCCCAGGCCACCAGCGGCGGTGGGGCGACCGCGTTTGTCAGCGGCGACGTGGTGATGACCGGCGGCCAGGACGCGAGCGAAACCCGGATCGTGGACCAGCTCGCGTTCTACTCGCCCGGCGGAGCGTGGACCAGCAGCGAGGCCATGATGTCGCCGCGTCACGGCTTCGAGCTCGCGGTGTTTGAAGGACGAGCCTGGGCCTGCGGTGGAGGCAGCGCGCCTGGACTCCACCCGGTCGCGACATGCACGTCACTCGGGGATAGGCCGTCCCCGAACACGTAACAGGATCGCCAGGGCCAGGGTGGTGACCACGATCACGAGCAACGGGACCCCGTAATTGAACTCTGGCGTGGTCAGAAGGGGAACGTCGACGTGCCACACCGACTCGAGCAGAAGGTCCGCCAGTTCGATGACCGCGTAGAAGACCAGGATCAGTACGTTGGCGACAAGGGCCGCGAAGGGAATCGGTTCTCGTACGTAGAGCAGAAGGCCCGCCAGCGGAATTGCGGCCAGGAACGGCCCGAAGAAGTTCACCACCGCCTGGCGCACGACATCGAGCGGGTGCGACGGCTGCGCGTGCAGCGCATAGATCGTGAAGTCCACGTAGCCCAGCCGCCAGGGACGGGCGATGATCGAGCCGTCAGCGCCGACCGCGTAAATCAAAAGCAGGTGCATCACCTCATGGGCGCCGAAGCCCACCATGAAGAGGAGCAGGGACAAGACAAGAACTCGTACGGGCATCAGCGATCCTCCGGCGATACCGCACTCGGTTTCTCGAGGACTGTATAAATCCTCCAATGACTGGCCACGAGATGGATCACGATGACAACCATGACTGTCACTGCAACTGACGTGCAGCGCGACTACATCAAGGAACACAGCCACGCGCTGGGCCGCGATATGGAATTGCTGCACTTCGGCCACGCCGGCCGCCCGCTGCTCGTATTCCCGACCTCGATGGGCCGGTTCTACCAGTGGGAGGACTTCGGGCTCGTTGGGGCGCTGAGCGACTTCATCGAGTCCGGCGCAGTCCAGCTGATCTGTGTGGACAGCGTTGACGGCGAGTCGTGGTACGCCAGAGACCGTCCACCGCCAGACAGGGTCCGCCGTCACCTCCAGTACGAGGCCTACCTCGTGGAGGAGATCCTGCCGCGGCTCCCGGAGCCACCGGTGACGTGCGGGGCATCGTTCGGGGCGCTTCATGCGGTGCTGTTGGCGGCTAGACATCCGACCAGAGTGGGCGGGTTCATCGCCCTGAGCGGGGCCTACGACACCTCGAAGTGGCTCGACGGCTACCACGACGACAGCTGCTATTTCACCAACCTGATGGAGTTTCTCCCCGGCCTGACCGACGAGGCGTACCTGGGTCCGTTGCGGGCGATGCATCCCAGGGTCATCGCCACCGGCGAGCACGACCCGAACGTCGACGAGTCGATCAAGGTCGCCGGGCTTCTTCGCGACAAAGGCGTGGAGGTCGGGCTCGAAATCTGGCCCGGATGGGCGCACGATTGGCCCTACTGGAAGGACATGATGCGGCGCTACCTCGCCCACTGAGTTAAAGAGGAAGGAAGATGGCCCCCCAAAAGAGAGTCGGACTGCTGGTTGGACGCGAGAACACGTTTCCGGGCCCCTTCATCGAGACGGTCAACAAGAAAGGGAAGGCGGACGGGATCACGGCCGAGCTCGCCGTGCTCGGGGGAACCTCGGAGCTGGCGGAGCCGTACCACTCAGTGCTGGTCGACCGGATCTCGCATGAGGTGCCCTACTACCGCGCGCACCTGAAGAGCGCGGTCCTGATGGGCGCGATCGTGATCAACGATCCCTTCTGGTGGCAGGCGGACGAGAAGTTCTTCGAGTGCACTCTCGCCCGCAAGCTCGGAGTGGCGGTGCCCAAGACCGTGGTCCTGCCCAACAAGCAGTACATCCCCGACATCGACCACGTCCGCTCGCTGCGCAACCTGCAGTTTCCCCTCGACTGGGATGCGATCGTGGACTACACGGGCTTTCCGGCGGTGCTCAAGCCGAATACGGGAGGCGGGTGGAAGGACGTCTTCATCGTCCGCACGATGGAGGAGCTCATCACCGCGTACGACCAGACCGGCCTGAAGACGATGATCCTGCAGGAATTCATCGACTGGGACGACTATGTCCGGTGCATCTGCATCGGACGCGACAACATCCTCCCGATCCGCTACAACCCCAAGGCGCCGTTCGAAGAGCGCTACCAGACATCGAACCCGGTTGAGGGCAAGCTCCGTGACCAAGCCATCAAGGACGCGCGAACCCTGGTCGAGGCCCTCGGCTATGACATGGACACCGTCGAGTTCGCGGTCAAAGACGGCATCCTGTACGCCATCGACTTCCTGAACCCCGCGCCTGATTTCGACAACTTCTCGATCAAGGAGGACAACTTCCGCTGGGTGCTCGAGAAGATGAGCGACCTCGTGCTCGCATATGTCCGCGGGGAAGCGACTCCGCCCTGGCGCGAAGAGCGCCGCTGGTGGAAGCAAGTCCAGGAAACGTCGGCGCCCAAACCCGTCCGGACCTGAAGGCTCGGGCGTGAAGGATCCCGTCGCCGCCTTTCACGCCCTCCTGGAGAACCAGCGGCTCGCGGCCGATAGCGTGCAGGCGCTGTCGGACGGCCAGCGCGAGCGGCGTTTGATGTTCGGCGAGCGGCCCCTGTGCGTCGCGATGCGGCCACAGCTGCTGACGTCCCGCCGCTACGAGCAAGCCGTTGCCGCGGCGGAGGGCGTCGCGTCCGCCCTGGCGGCTCTCGAGAAAGCGGTGCTTCAGGATGCGGACCTTCGGCGTGAGCTGGGCCTCGAGTCGGAGGAAGAGCGGCTGGCCATGGCCGACCCTGGCTTCAAGTTCTCATCGCCGTCGGTCCGGCTCGACAGCTTCTTCGCGGATGAGGTGCGCTTCGTCGAGTACAACGCAGAGTCGCCCGCAGGCATGGCATACAGCGACAACCTGACCGACGTCTTCAAGCAGCTGCCCGTGATGAAGGCGTTTCGCAAGCGGTTTCGCGGCAAGTTCCTGCCGACGCGCCGCCGCCAGCTGGGCGCGATGCTCCACGCGTTCAGGCAGTGGGGGAGGAGCGCGACGCCTGTCATCGCGATCGTCGACTGGGAAGGCTTGCCGACCGCACCCGAGTTCGAGATGTTCAAGACGTTCTTCGAAGACGCCGGGATCAAGACAGTAATCTGCGACCCGCGCGCTCTCGAGTTCACGCGGGGCAAGCTCTACGCGGGGGGAAAGGCCGTCAACCTCGTGTACAGGCGGGTCCTGACCAGCGAGCTCCTCGCTCGCGGCGCCGACACGATGGCGCTGCGCGAGGCCTACATGGCGGGCGCCGTCTGCGTGGTCAACAGCTTTCGCGCCAAGCTGCTGCACAAGAAGATGAGCC
>Ga0209471_1002356_pt1 | contig 10884 bp, 10 predicted proteins | sample GraSoiAngelo_128_FD_185885 | JGI IMG/M metagenome (GOLD analysis project Ga0209471, IMG submission 185885) | Grasslands soil microbial communities from the Angelo Coastal Reserve, California, USA - 14_0927_12_20cm (SPAdes) (version 2) | ecosystem: Environmental > Terrestrial > Soil > Grasslands ... | reverse complement strand
GATCTGCGCGAACGTCGACTTCCCCGCGCCGGTTCGTCCGACGATCGCCGCGAGTGTGCCTCCGGGGATGTCGACCTCGACATGGTGCAGCGCGTCGCGGTCGCCGATGCGCGCGCGCACGCACCTGAGTTGAAGCGTGCCATCCCCGGGCGGCGCATCGAGGGAGCCGTACGGAACGGCCGGCTCGTTCAGAAGCTCGTCGGCGCGCGCGGCGGCTGCGCGTGAACGCGCCAGGCGCGCGACCGAGGAGTAGGCGGAACGGAGCGACGTCGCAAGGAGTACGTATTCGCCGGCCGCGAGCATCTCGCCGGCACTGATTCGTCCGTGCGTAAGCTCGATGCCGCCGATCGAGAGAACGATCACTTCGAGCAGCGCGACGAGAATGCCGTCCTGTGCGCTGATCTTCATCTCCGCGCGCCAGTGCCGCACCCCATACTCGTGCAGCTCGGGGACCGGCTCGAGGACGCGGCGCGCCTCGCGCTCGGCCGTCCCCGCAGAAGCGATCGTGCGCGCGCCCGACAACGCGTCGACCAACCGCGCGGAGATCCTTCCTTGCACGTTCATGTACCGCTCGACGATCGCGGTAAGGTCGCGCGCGAACGAGCGAACCAAGACGACCAAGATGGGCATGCCGACCACGAACGCGATAGCAAGCCTCGGATCGATCAGCGCGAGCGCCACGATCGCTCCGACGCCGGGAAGCAGGTTCGTAATCGCCCGTATCACGTCCGATGCCACCCGGCCCGTGTCCGCGGAGTTGCCGACGAGCCGCGTCGCAACGTCACCGGGTGCGATCCGCGAACGCGGACCGACGAGCAGCATGCGCCCGACAAGCGACACCCGGAGCCACGCCGTCGAGCGAGCAGTGATCGTGCCCGAGGCCACGTCGTCCAGGGCATCGCACCCAACCAACACGAGGACGAGGAGCCCGGTCAGCACGACCCACGTGCGCGCGCTGCCGTGGCCGAAGAGGGCATCGACGGTCCGTCCGAGGACCGCGGGGAACAACGTTTCCATCGCAGCGATCGCGAGAGAGGTGAGCGCGAAGAGCGCGAGCCAGCCCCCGCCGCGGCGCGAGACGCGAAGCAACAGGCGATCCGCGGAACGCCTTTCGCGGTGCTCGGTGAACCCGATCGCTGCTATCTCGTCGATCCTCCTGCTCCGAGGTAGGAACCGGCGGGTGCAGCCGCGCCGGGATCTTCCGGGCGCCTGCACCCGCCGTTTGGGAGTTATCAGCAGAGAAGCAGGCTTAGCCCGCTCCTACTTCCGCTGATGGTGACGCCGCACCCCTTGCTGGCTCCACTGTGAGCCTGAGGCCCACCGGCGTCTACGAGCAGTTCCATGCCCTGGAGGTCCAAAAGCGCCATTCGTCTCACCTCCTCCCGCTGGCCAGAACTTCGCCATCCTCGCCAAAGGAGCTGTCGACGATGAAAGGAGCGAGGAAGGGAAGTTGTACAGATCGGTTCTCGAAAGCGCTCGCGATGGCAAAGAGCACACCGGCCGTGCCGGTGGCGAGATCCATCGAAAGTCGGAAGAGTTGATCACCCGGGAAAGCGATACCGCCCGCGTAGGGGATCGCGTGCCAGTTGAGGGCTCGCAGGTGGCGCGCGACGGCGTCCTCTCGTTGGTCCGCGGGAAGCGTCGCAACGAAGGGGATCATCCCGGAGCGACCCCAGAACAGTCCGGGCTCGACGAACAGATTGCCGCGCGCGGTCAGCTCGATGGCGTGCACCGCGCGCGCAAATCCTTCGTCGTCTCGGTGACGGAGGTACTCGCGGAGGGCCATGCCGATCCCGACGGCGCCGTCGGAAAGGTAGGGCATCGTCCGCCAGCCTTCGTTGACTTCGAGCGCCCCGTTGGCATGAACAACCGTGCGCTTGAGGTCTTGGCGAAGAGCCGTTGCGGCCAGGTCGAGGAGGGATGGGTCGCCCATCGTCTCGTACAAACGGACGAAGAAGAGAGCGATGCCCGACGAACCGCGTGTCAGTCCCGCGTAGGGGTGGCCGTTGCTGCTCACATCGTCGACGGAGCCCTCGTCGCCCAGTCGGCCGGCGATCGCTGTCGCAATCGCGCGCGCTGACTGCAGATACGCCTCTTCTCCGGTCGTCGTGGCGAAATAGAGGAGGTTGAGACCGATACCCGAAAGGCCTTCCATCAAGCCGGTGCCGAGGCGGTCCCATCGCTCGTTCAGCTCGCGCGCGCAGATGTCGAGGACTGTCAGCGCCGCGTCGGTCTGCCCGAGCCGCTGAAGGGCGTACGCGACTCCGTGGAGGCCGTCGTAGAAACCGAGACGCGTCCCCGGTTCGGGCTGCCGGACCGACCGGAGGAGCCACTCGACATGTTCGGTGGGCGGCCGTTCCCCGGCCGCATCGAGCGCATACAGCACACCCGCAGCGCCGTAGGCCATGCAGAGCCCGCCGCCCGGCTCGAACTGACGGGGGTCGCCCGGGAACAGACGGTCGGTGCGTTCGGGCGTCGCGCTCGCAAGGATGGCACGTACCAGCGACGCGCGGGTCTCCGGCCATGCCGCATCCGTCGGCTCGACCTGTGGCGCCCTCTCGCCGTTGATCGCGGCGACGCCGCGGCGTGCCTCCGTGATCCGCCGAGCGGCGCTCTCGACGAACGCGCGCGGGACTGGAAAGATGCGCGTGATCTCACCAGCAAGATCTGTCTCCTTGCCGCTGCAAAGTGGGAACAACATCGTGAGCGGCAAGAAGAGCCACAGCCTGATCGAAGCGAGCGCATACTCGTCGATGTCGAAGCCGGTCTGGGTGAGCGGGGCGGCGAAGCCCGGAGCGCCGAGCGTCGGGCGCCCGTTCTCCTCGATCCCACACGCGACCTCCCAGTCGATCAGTGCCACGCGACCGTCCGGCCGGACCAAGACGTTGAAGGGGTGGAGATCGCCGATCACGACCCCTCGATCGTGGATAGACGCAACGGCCTGCTCGAGTTTCGTCGCAACGTCGACCGCCCACGTTGCATAGCTCTCGAGAGCGCTCGGATCCGGAGCGAACGTCGTCAAAGGGTGGCGCTCGGCCATCATCTTGCTGACCAGCTTGCCGTCGACGAACTCGAGGACGAGGAAATGGTGGTCGCCGAAGACGAAGTAATCGTGCAACGCCGGTACTGCATCGAGGCCCGCAAGCCGCTGCATCATGTCGCGCTCACGTTGGAGGCGTGTCACGGCATCGGCGCCCTCGGCGGAAAGTCCCGCGTGCGGCCTTGCCTCTTTCAGAACAACCCTCTCGCCGGTTCGGGTGTCGGTTCCCAGATACAAACCACCACCGTTCGAGAAGTGGATCGCCTCGTCGATCTTGTAGGGGATCTCGTCGAGCTTCGCGTTCTTGCGCGCGGCGAGATGCGGCTCCAGGCATGCGGGCAACGAAACCCACGGTGGAACCCAGAACGTCGGTTCTCGGCGATCGGGGACGTGGTTCCCGTCCGGATCGCTGATCGCTGCCTCGAGCTGCCCACCGGGACCCACGCACCATTGATCGAAGAAGCCGCCGTAGCGCGCATACAACGGACCGTCCCCCCAACGGAGGTCACTCAGGATGTACGGCCCGGCCTTCCCGTGAAGCAGGGGAGCGAGCTCGGTTGCGATCGCTTCGAACTGCTCGTCGTCACGTGGAAAGATCGTGACCAGCTTGCCGCTCGATCCGCGATCCGCGTATTTCGCATTGCGGAGCAGAAGAAGTTGACGACTCCGCACGAACTTGAACGGGATGTTTCGCGGGACGCAGTAGTCCCACACGATCGTTACGACCTCTTCTGCATTGTCGAGCGTTCCCGATGAATGGAGCTTCCAGCCCTGCTTCGGCAGGACGACATCCGCCGGCATGTACACGAGCCAGTCGTCTAGATCCGATCGTTGCCAGCCAGCCGGGACCGGTCGTTGAGCGATCGCAAGATCGACGTCGTCGCCCCGGGTGTGTGTTGGTGAGTCGTAGAATAGGGTGTCGGAAAGACAGAAGACCTCGTAGCTCTTCTCCAAAGCTCCCCCCGCATCGGAGGCCGACGGCCATCTGGACGCCTGTCCCTGCACTACCCAAATCTCCATAAAAGAACTCGAAAAGTACGGGAATCTTGATGATTTCTGACGCCGTTGTTGCCGAGAGAGTCAATGCTTCGTGATCAACAGCAACAAGAGTGCGCTCGAGTGAGCGATTGGGACGGAACCGCCGGCCGACCATCGTCGGTACTGATTTGCGTGGAATGCAGGGACGCTCGATAGCATCGGCGCTCAGTGGACGCCGGCGTCGCAGCTCTCGGGGTAGCTTTCGGCTTCCTCTTCATCGTGCGCCACACCGCAACCGCGAACAGCCGCCATCGCGCATTGCCCCGCAACCGTGTCTCGCGCATCTCGGTCAAGTTCTTCCGCGCGCTGATGATCCTCGCCGGCGTGATGATGATCGTCTTCTTTACAAAGCCATTGCTACCGTTGTCTCGCGCGATGGTGTCGCTAGTGGTTTCGGTGGTCGCCGTTTCGGTCGGCTGGTACCTCGTTCCCTGGATGACGCGGCCGATCCGACGGCGGCGCGCGGTCCGGATCTAGCCCCGTATACGAGTCCAGATCCGGGCCAGCCTGGCCAGAACAGGCTCCTCGGCGCGATAATCGCGACCGACCACCCAGGCGGGCCCGGGCACGCTTCGGAGAACAGACGCTCCGGCGAAGGGCCTCCGGAAGGGAGGATCCACATGGCTGCCGAGACCACACCGGCAGAACAGGTGCCTGCCGCCGAAAAGCAAGCGGTACCCACGCTCACCTACACGGGTCCGACGATGCCCGAGGCCGTCGCCGAGCTCGAGCAGAAGAAAGAGCAGTACCGCGGCATGGGCGGCCCCGACAAGGTCGCGCGCCAGCACTCCCTGGGAAAGCTGACCGTTCGCGAACGTATCGAGCGGCTGTTCGATCCCGGCACGTTCCTAGAGACCGGGCTGCTTGGCCATCAGCAGTCCCAGAACCCGCAGATGCAAGGAAAGTTCACGCCCGCCGACGGCTGCGTCACCGGCATCGGCCGCATCGACGGCCGGCGCGTGTGTCTGGTCGCGTACGACTTCACGGTGATGGCCGGCTCGATGGGCATGGTCGGCGAGCTCAAAGCCGCGCGCATGCGCGAGCTCGCCTTGCGCGAGCGCATGCCGATCGTCTGGCTCATCGACTCCGCCGGCGCGCGCATCCAGGAAGCGGCCGGCTCGATGTTCGCGCGCACCGGCGAGCTGTTCCGCGAGCAAGTCATCATGTCCGGCGTCGTGCCGCAGGTCGCCGCGATGATGGGCCCCGGCGCTGCGGGAACCGCATACATCCCCGGCTTGGCCGACTTCGTGCCGATGGTGAAGGGCGTGTCGTCGATGGCGCTCGGAGGCCCGCATCTGGTCAAGGCTGCAGTCGGTGAAGACGTCACCGAGCAAGAGATGGGCGGCTCGCAGGTGCACAACAAGATCTCCGGTGTCGCCGATCTTGAGGTCGCAGACGACGACGCGTGCCTGGACGCGATCCGGCACTACCTTTCGTTCTTCCCGCCGAACAACCGCGAAAGGCCGCCGATCAAAGGCGATCTAAGAGATCCCATCGAGCGGCATTGCGAAGAGCTGTACGACATCGTCCCGGCCAACCCGCGCCAGGCGTACGACGTGCGCAAGGTCATCAAGGTCCTGGCCGACGACGGCGACTTCTTCCCGATGAAGCCGGAGTGGGCGCGCTCAATCGTCACGGGGTTCGTGCGTTTCGGCGGGCGCCCGGCCGGCGTCGTCGCCAACCAGCCGATGTTCCTCGGCGGCGCGATCGACGTGAACGCAGCGGACAAGGCTGCTCGATTCGTATGGCTGTGCGATGCGTTCAACATCCCGCTCGTGTTCCTGATGGATTGCCCTGGCTTCTTGGTCGGTTCTGCAGTCGAAAAGCAAGGCATCATCCGCCACGGCAGCAAGATGCTGTTCGCCGTCAGCGAAGCCACCGTGCCGAAGGTGACGGTCGTGATGCGCAAGGGATACGGCGCCGGCTACTACGTCATGAACGGGCGCGCATACGAGCCCGACCTTATCGTCGGCTGGCCGACCGCGGAGATCAGCGTGATGGGTCCCGAGGGCGCCGTGAACATCATCGGCCGCTCGATCCTCGAGAAGATCCCCGAAGAAGAGCGCGACGCGAAGCGCAACGAGATGATCGAAGCGGTGCGCTCGCAGATCGGCCCATACGTCGCAGCGGGATGGTCCTTCCTGGACGACCTGATCGATCCCGCGGACACGCGCAAGATAGTCGCGGAAGCGCTCGCGCTGTCGGAAACGAAAACGATCGAGCGGCCGTGGCGAAAGCACGGAGTGCTGCCGGTCTAAGACAATGCGCGCAGAGACGATCACCGCGCCGGTCAAGGAAGAGACGCCGGACACAGACAAGGTCGCCGAACCCGAGCGGCCCTGGATCATCATCGTCTGGAACGACCCGATCAACTTGATGGCGTACGTGACGTACGTGTTGCAGAAGCTGTTCGGGTACGGGCGTGCGAAGGCGCACAAGCTGATGATGCAGGTGCACGTTGAGGGGAAGTCCGTGGTGTGGAACGGCGCGAAGGAACGCTGCGAGGCGTACGTCGCCGCGCTGCACGAGCACGGCCTATGGGCCACGATGCAGAAGGACGACTGATGATCGAGCATCCCTTCATGCCGCGCGGGGACGGCTCGCTCGACGTGAAGCTCAGCAGCGAGGAGGCCGAGGCGATCCGGCGCGTGGCGAACGACATCCTCGACGAGCTGAAGGACACCGAGGATCCCGGCCTACGCCGGCTGTTCCCGCCGGCCTATAAGGACGACCCCGACCGCAATGAAGAGTTCGAGGTCCTGACGCGCGACGATCTTCTCGCGCGCAAGCGCAACGCGGCGGAGGCGGTCGTGAACTCGATCGATCGCGGGAAGAGCAAGCGCGGGGCGTGGAGCGCGCGCCTGCAGGAAGACGTGGCGCAGGCCTGGCTCGCGCTGGTGAACGACGCCCGCTTGATCCTCGGCACGCGGCTGGACGTCACGGAGGACATGGACCACGACCCACTGCCACCGGACGACCCGAAGGGGCCGCAGCACAACCTGTACGTCTACTTGAGCGCGTTGGAGTGGGCGTTGGTCGAGGCAATGATGGTTGGGCTTCCGCCCGACACCGAGGACTAATATCGCGCGAACTGAAAGGGGACAGGATGGGACTCGAGGACAAGTCGGTTATCACCGTCGCGCTATCGGGCGTTGCCGCGAACCGCGCGCAATGCCCGTACATCCCGTACACGCCGGAGGAATACGCGTCGGAGTCGAAGCGCTCGTTCGACAACGGCTGCACGATGGTGCACATCCACGCGCGCGAGCCCGACGGCACGCCGACGCACCGCGTGGGCGCGTACAAGGACATCCGCGACGCGATCCTGTCCGAAGTCCCCGAGATGATCATCAACTTCTCGACCGGTTCGGTCGGCATCCCGGTCGAGGAGCGCATCGCGCACATCCGCGAGCTGAAGCCGGACATCGGCGCGCTCAACATGGGGTCGATGAACTACGCGAAGTACTCGCCGAAGCGAAAGGACTTCGTGTTCGACATGGTGTTCAGCAACCCGTTCAGCGACATCATGAAGTTCCTGACGACGATGAATTCAGCAGGCGTGAAGCCCGAGCTGGAATCGTTCGACTCGGGCCACATCGGGAACTCGTACCCGCTGATCGACATGGGCGTCCTGAAGAAGCCGATCCACTACTCGCTCATCTTGGGCGTGGTGGGCGGCGCGCTGCCGACGACCGAGTCGCTCGCGTTCATGAAGTCGTTGCTGCCGGAAGGCTCGGACTGGGGCGTGATCGGCGTGTCGCACGAGCAGTGGAAGCTCGCCGCCGCTGCTGCCACGCTGGGCGGGAACGTGCGCGTCGGCTACGAGGACAACTTCTACCTGCCTTCCCGTGAGATGGCGACGTCCAACGGCGAGCTTGCCGCGGCCGCCGCTTCGATCATCCGGTCGACGGGGCGCGACGTCGCAACGGCCGACGAGGCGCGCGCGAAGATGAGCTTGTCCGCGCGGAGCTGAGATGGCGACCAACGTCGAGGCAGAGATGGTGGCGAACGTGTGGAAGGTGCTGGTGGCGCCGGGAGCAGCCGTGTCGAGCGGGGACACGCTGGTGATCCTCGAGTCGATGAAGATGGAGATCCCGGTCGAGGCTCCGGTCGATGGCACCGTCTCGGCTGTCAACGTTCAAGAAGGCGGAGTGGTCCAAGAAGGGGACGTGATCGCGGTCATCGACTGAGCGTGACCCGCGGTCGACTCATCCCTCTGCTGCGCCGACCTGATCGGCAGGAACCACAGCAGCGCGGCGTACACGTAGACGTACGCGCTCTCGAGGATGTGGCCGAACACCGGCGTCTGCCACACGCGCACCACCTTCTCGCCGAGCATCGGCAGCCGCGCGCAGAACAACGCGAACACCACGACCGCCCACACGACCCGCCGCCGCACCCGCGCGTCACCCAAAATCAAGCCGATCGTCGGCACGATCCACACCCCTGCCGCGAACCACGAGATCGGCGCTATCAGCAACGTGGTCAACCCGACCAGGACGATCGCCGTCAGCTCGTCGCCGGCTTCGTGCGCGCGCCGCGCGCGCCACAAGCCGTACGCGCCGACCACCAGGCCCACAGGGATCCACAGCCAGTGCGGCCCGCCGTACCGCGAGATGAACCCGTCCAGCGTCTGGTTGCTGAAGAAGCCGGGCGGCCCCGGCCTGCTCACCTTGAACGCGTCGTGGAAGAAGTACTTCGCAGACGCGGACGGCAGTAGCAAAGCCGCGCCTCCCCAGCAAACGGCCAGCGTCGCAATCGCCCGCCAAGCGGCCCGACGTTGCCGACAGAAGAACAGGTAGACGATGAAGAGGCCGGGCGTGATCTTGATCGCCGTTGCCAGGCCGGTAAGCACGCCTCGCCCGCGGCGAACGCGCAGCAGGTCGAACAGCACCGCAGCGGCCAACACGAGGTTCACCTGCCCGAACCACAACGTGTCGGTGATCGACACGATCCACAAGAGCACCGCGCAGAGGCAGGCCACAACTAAGACCGAATGACGTCGGAAGCGCGCGATGAGCGGCGCGAAGCCCTCGCGCACCAAGTAGGCGAAGGCAAGGAACGACATCACGAACCACCCGATCATCGCCCATCGCCAGGGCCAGATCGCCAGCACGATGAACACGATCGCTGCGAAAGGCGGGTACGTGAACGGCAGCCGGATCGGCATGTTGTAGTGCGCGCCGAACGCATGCTCGTACAGCGTCTTCCCGTGCACGACCGCATCGCCGCCGGCCCGGTAGACGCCCAAGTCGATCGGCACGTGCCACGTGTAGCGCCAGGCGAACATCGGGATCAGGGCCGCCGCCAAGACTGCGCAGACGAGCAGCCCGTCGACCAGCACGGACGACGCGGTGAGGCCTCCACGGGAGCGCACGGGCGGAAGTGTATTGCGGCCGGGCTGGTCCGGATCTACCCCCGAAAAACGCGGGTAGATCCGGACCGCGCCCGAAGATTTCTTGCCAAAGCCCGATGAGTCCGGCCAAGCCAACCAGTCAGTACGGACATGGCGGCGATGCCGCAGGGACGCGTAGCATCCCTGCCGATGGACAAGGCCTCTGCAACGACCTCGCCGGACTTCGGCGAGCTCGAGCAGCATCGGGCCGAGTTGACCGCGTACTGCTACCGGATGCTCGGCTCGCCCTTCGACGCCGAGGACGCCGTCCAGGACACCTTCGTGCGCGCCTGGCGCGCGCTCGACCGCTTCGAAGAGCGCGCGTCCCTGCGCTCGTGGCTCTACCGCATCGCCACCAACGTCTGCCTGGACATGCTGAAGAGCCCCCAGGGCCGCGCGCGCCCGATGGACCTGGGCCCGGCCCAAGCACCACTCGAAGAGAATCTGCACACCGAACCCGAAGCCACCTGGCTCGAGCCGCTGCCCGACCCCGCCGACGCCGCCGTCGCCAAGGACACGATCCGCCTCGCGTTCGTGGCCGCGCTGCAGCACCTCCCGCCCCGCCAACGCGCGACGCTCATCCTGTGCGAGGTTTTGAAGTGGCAAGCGACGGAAGTCGCAGAGCTGCTCCAAACGTCCGTCGCTTCGGTCAACAGCGCCCTGCAGCGCGCGCGCGCCAAGATCGAAAGCACAGACGCCAGCACGGCCGACCTCTCTGAGATCGACCGAGGGCTGCTCGACCGATACGTCAAGGCGTTCGAGGCCTACGACATCGAGGCTCTCACGTCGCTCATCCGCGAAGACGCGATCCAGTCGATGCCGCCGTTCGACATGTGGTTGCAGGGCCGCGACGACATCTTCGCGTGGTGGTGGGGCCCGGGTATCGCGTGCAAGGGCTCGCGTGTCATCCCGACGGTGTCGGCGAACGGCCAGCCGGCGTTCGGGCAGTACAAGATCGATCCGGACGGCGGCTACACGCCCTGGGCGTTGCAGGTGCTGGACGTCAAAGACGGCAAGATCGCCGAGCTCACGTTCTTCCTCTCGACCGAGCGGCTGTTTCCGCTGTTCGGTCTGCCGATGCACCTCGACGCGTAGGCGTCAGCCGGCGATCACGTCGCTCAACCCCATGAAGGCAACGAGGTCCAGCAACTCCTCCGACGCATGCAGCAGGATGACCCGGCAGCGGTGCCGCTGAGCGCCGAGCTGCAGCCGCGCGAGCGCCTCGACGGTCACGGCATCCGGTACGACGACGTTCCGTATCTCACATGAGGCGACGTCTGCGGCGTTCTGTTCGAGCAGCCTGCAGACGCGCGCCGTCAGGCCCGGGATGTCCCCGCGCAGGATCGGCCCCCACACGATGAAGGAGACCGTGCGCTCTCGTCGCAAGGACATCGATAGAAAAGACCGCCCG
>Ga0209471_1002351_pt1 | contig 10903 bp, 9 predicted proteins | sample GraSoiAngelo_128_FD_185885 | JGI IMG/M metagenome (GOLD analysis project Ga0209471, IMG submission 185885) | Grasslands soil microbial communities from the Angelo Coastal Reserve, California, USA - 14_0927_12_20cm (SPAdes) (version 2) | ecosystem: Environmental > Terrestrial > Soil > Grasslands ... | reverse complement strand
CGAAGATCCCAAGCGGGCGGAGGCGATCGCCGCGGCCGTCGGGAGCCTGCAGCGGGTCAAGGCGGCGATGGACGAAGTGCAGGAGAAAGCGCTGCGCGCGGCGGGCCTGGTGACCCGCGAGGACTTCAAGGAGGCGGGCAAGAGGATCTCCGCCCTCAAGCGTCGCTGCCGCGAGCTGGCGGAGGAGCTGGATCAGCTTCTCGCCGCGCAGAAGAAGCCTTGACGTCGTTTCGGCGGCGTGCAAAGTGCGCCCCTCGGCGGGGGCGCTTAGCTCAGCGGTAGAGCACTGCCTTCACACGGCAGGGGTCGCAGGTTCGAATCCTGCAGCGCCCACCAAGATTCATCGTCAGACTCTGCGGTGTTGGCCGACGCGTCGCTGAGCGGTTCAGAATCGGTTTGAGCAGTCTGGACCCAATTTGCACCCAGCGGCGCGCAAAACAGTCGCTGAGGGCGCGGCGTCGCTCGCTCCGCCGGTCCTCCCTTTGAAGCGGGGCGCGCTCCACTGGGTCTCCTTGGACAAGCGACGGCCGGCCGTCATTCTCTCGCCGGAAATTCGCAACCGTTTGGCGAACGACGTGATCATTGTTCCATGCTCGACCAGTGCCCGCGCGATGACCTGGCATGTGCAGCTCCAACGCGGCGAGGCGGGCCTGTCGCACGCCTGCATGGCGAAGTGCGAGCAGATCGCGACCGTGCCGAAGAGCTGGGATGATCCGGAAGAGCTCGGGCGGTTGTCGCCAGGTCGAATGCGCGAGGTTGAATTGGCGGTGCTCTCGGCCTTGGGCATTCTGGTTCCCGGCGTCGCTCCCTGAGGGCGTAACGCGCGGTCCGCAGCGGAGTCGCAGAAGTTGGGATGCGGACCCGTGAAATTTCAGCCATAGATGACGACGCCGATGACGATGGCCGCGTCGAGCAGGATCCAGCCGACACATGCGAGATAGATGGTCTTGTCGCGCTTCCGCATCCCATAGACGAACCAGAGGCAGGCAGAGAGAAGATATGCGGACCAGGAGAGGAGCGAGACGTTGTGGGCGTCACGGCCGACCCAGATCGCGAGGACCTGCGGCACCGTCATCAGCATGGTGAAGACGGAAAGACTCCGCAAAGTCTTTTCCAAAATGGTGATATCGGGCGAGCCGGCAACGGCCGGACGATCAGGTGGAGGAAGGATCACCATCGCGTCGGGCTCCAAGTGAATAGCGCAGGAACAGGACGGCGCAGAGTGACCAGCTCGAGCGGAGTCATTCGCGGCTCGGGCGAGCAGCGACGCGCAGGAATTCGGCGCGCAAAGACGGGTCGGACTGGTAGTTGCCGCGCCAATGGGTCGTCCAGGTCCGCGACTCGTGCTCTCGCACACCGCGCATCTGCGTGCAGAGATGCGTGGCGCCGATATACACCGCGACGCCGTGCGGTTTGAGCAGCCGCTGCAGGAGATCGGCAAGCTGCTGGCCCATCCGCTCCTGCACCGAGAAGCGCCGCGCGAATAGTCGCACCATCCGCGTCAGCTTGGAGATACCGAGGATGTGATCGTGCGCGATGTAGCCGAGATAGGCGTGGCCGAAGAAGGGCAGCGCGTGATGTTCGCAGAGCGAATAGAAGGGAACCGGCCCCTCGATGACCTGGCTGACCTTGCAGTCCGGCCCGCCGGGGCACTCGGTAGGGAACGAGGTGATGAGGTTCTCGTCGCCCTCGTAGCCATCGGTGGCGTCGATCATCGCGCGCAGGAACCGTTCCGGCGTACGCAGCGTGCCGGGCGAGTCGGCTGGCATACCGATGGCGGTGAAAATCTCACGCAGCCAGCCTTCGAATCTGCGATGGTCGGGTTGGGAAATCTTGCGCGGCTTGAGCTCCGCCCACCGGATCAGCTCGTCGTCCATGGGGCGATTGTTCACAACGACTTGAGGAACTCCTGCAAGTCGGACCTTTCGCGATCGTCGAGTCCCAAGCGAAGGAAGCGGTCGTAGTGATCGATCACCGCCGCGTAATCGGCGAACCGGCCGTCGTGATAGAAGCCGCCCTTCTGGCGCGCGAAGAGGCCCTTGAGGGGCGTGGTCCGGTAGCGGCCATCAGGAGAGCGCTGCGCTTGGAAATCGTCGATGCCGATCTCGGCCCCAGTGTGCATCTGCCAGCCCGGTTCGGTATAGAGCGGCGGCACGTGGCAGGTCGCGCACCGCGCTTTGCCCCCGAAGAGGGTCTTGCCGCGCTGGGCGGCCGCGCCGTCATAGGAGCCCCCCGGAGGCACGGGCGCTGGTATGGCGAGCTGGTAGAAGTGGAGGGCGGCGAGTTTCGAGGTGACGCGGTCGTCGTCGAAGTTCTTGTGGTGTCCGAATCCAGCGCGGGCTGCGACGGGAAACTTCTCCCGGTTGTCGAGGCGCGGATCGTAGAACACGCCTTTTCCGTACATCTCGTTGTTCGCGACGTAGGCGTTCCAATACGTGACGGAGCCCCAGCCCGAATAGGTGTGCAGGTTCACGCCTGCGAGTCCGAATGCCGCTGGCAGCAGCGTCGCGGCCGGCTTGCCGTCGGGCCGGAACGCCTTGCCGTCAATGTTGAGTTCGGCGTCGAACTTGCCCGGTCCCCAGCTCGCAAGCACCTTGCGCACCGTTGCTTCGTCTACGCCCAGGAGCTTCACGAAGGGCGACAGATCAGGAGAGAGCGAGACGATCGCGCCGACGTTCAAGTCGCGGTTCGGCCAGCCATCGAGCCGCTTGCCGATGCCCGGCGCGAACGAGTCGTCCACGGTGGAGTGGCAGAGCGCGCAGCTGATCCCCATCGACGAGAGGCGGTCGCCGGAGAAGACGCCTCTGACGCCGACGACGGAATTCGCCTTCAGTAGCGCGATGGTGTTGGCCGGATCGTCGAGGCTGACCGTTCCATTCTTGATGCCCGCCGCGACGGGGCCTGGCACGCGCTCTGCATCGACTTTCAGTCCCACCGAGAGCGCTGTCTTCGGCGAAACTCCGCCGCCCACTCCGCCGTTCTTCTCGCCGGCAATCGCCTGGTGCAGCTTGAGCGCGCCGCCGAAGAAGTCCTCGCTGCCGAAAGTATCGTCGCGGAAGATGGCCCGTCCCTCGGCGATCATCCGGCGCGCATTGTCCTCGATGAGGGCTGCTTGTCCCTGCTGGGTGCCCCCCTCTCCGGGACCTTTCGACGTCTCCTGCATCCCGGCCGTCTTGCATGCGCAAACGACGGCCAACGCTGCGGCGAAGGCGAAGCGTTCCATGGCATCTCCTATTTCGAGCTGGCTTTGCGCAGACCAAACTTTTCCGGAAACTGCCGGATGATCCCGGTGCTCAGCATCTCGGCCATCGCGAGGATCTGCTTGTGCACCTTCTCGTAGGCGTCGACGTCGGCATTCCAGTCCTTCTTGATGCGCGCGACAGCCTCGTTGGTGGTGAGGTCGAGGTGCTCGCGCATCATCTTGCGCATCTCTTGGGACGGCCAGTTCGAATTCGCAGTGGCGAGGAAGTCGGCGATCTGGTTCGCATTGGCGCGCCAGCGGGCGTTGGCGTCGTCGAGCTTCGCGCTGTCGTTTGCCGCCGCGGCGGCGACCACGTCGGCGGAGATGAGGATGTGGTCTTTGAGCAGCCCAGTGAGGCTGTCGCCCGCAGCGTCGCCGTAGAACGGCTTCACTGCGTTCCCGATGTCGACCTGGTTTCGTAACAGCCGTTCGGTCGTCGCCTGTTTGTCAGGCAGATTCGCGAGCGCGCTGACGATGTAGAGCCTCGTCCATGTGACGTGGTCTTCCCAGAGCTTGTCCATCGCCCGCCGCAGCTCGATGGCTTTCGACTCACTCTTCGCGCGCCCCCCGGCCGCCGCTCCGAAGACAAGAAAAGCGGCTGCCAACGCTCGCCGTCCGACGTACGTTCGCATACGTATCTCCTCTTGAGCGGATCGAGAGGCGAGCGGCTCTGGCGTTACAACCGACGAACCTGGATGTCGCTATAGTGGGCGAAGTGACGCGGACCGACACCCGTCCGTCGAGCGTCGATGCGACGGGCCTCTTCTCGGTGTGGAATTGGCTACCGGCCTTCTGCGTGGTGGCGCAGACGCAGCACCTGCCAACGGCTTCGAAGCGGCTTCACTTGAGCGCCTCCGCGCTCTCGAGGACCATCCGGCTTCTGGAAGGCGCATTGGGAAGCCCGCTCTTTCGCCGCGTAGGCCGGAACCTCGAGCTGAATGCCCACGGTCAAAAGCTGCTCTCCGCCGTCGAGCGCTCGATCGGGGTCCTCTCCACCGAATTCGGCCGGCGCACGGCGTCCAGCCTGGCGGGGCCGCTGCACGTCGGTGTCGCCGGTCCTCTCAGCCAGGGCGTGATCATTCCGGTGCTGGAGCGGATGCAGGCGGAATGCGATGAGTTCGTCCCGTACCTCCACGCGAGCCGCGATGGTGCGGAGGCCGCGCATCTCTTGCTCGCAGGCGATCTCGACCTGGTGCTCTGCTCCGACCCATTGCCGATGAAGGGGCTCTCCACGGAATTCCTCGGCCAGTTCTCGAACGGCGTCTACTGCGGGCTCGGCCATCCCCTCTTCCTCGATCCGACGGCGGGAGCCGAGTCGGTGCTGCGCCATCGCTTCGTCGATTGTTTCCCTCGAATGAGCGCCTGGCCGGCGAAGGTTCCTCGAAGGATCGGCTTGTACGTCGAACATGAGGACACTGCCCTCGAGCTTTGTCTGGGCGGCGAGTACCTTGCCGTGCTCCCCGATGCCGTCGCACATCCTCATGTCCAGCGTGGGGTGCTGCGGCGGCTGCGGGTCTCGGGGGTCTCCGCGTCGCCCCTTCACCTCTACTGGCGCAACGGCGATGAATCGCAGGAGCGTATCGCCGCCGTGGTGAGTGCGCTGCGCCGCTACCTCCAGAGCTCGGGGGCAATCGCGCGCGAGACTCATCGCATTCGCTCGGACGAGCCCGCCGAAGACGCGTGGCGGCTGGGCGACTCGCTCCTCGTTCGCGCCGAGTATCGCGCCGCGCAGCGGGCCTACCGCGCCGCACTCTCGCGCATGGCCGGCTCGGCGCACGAGCGGGTCGACTATCTCCTGCGGCAGGGGCGGATCGCGCTGATGCTCGCCCGCTACGCCGAGGCGTCGCGCTGCTATCGCCAGGTCCTCGCGAGCGAACTTGCGGCGGACCAGAGCGCCATCGCGGAATCGATGCTCGCAATCATGCACTGCTATCGAGGAGAGCTCTCACGCGCCGAAGCCGCCATCCTTCGGGCGCGCGCTTTCCTCGAGACAGCGATGTCGAACTCAAAAGTCCAGGGTCGGAGAGCGACTGTCGCCGTGGCCCGCGCGGAAGGCACTTTATCGGTCCTCCGCGGCAAGCCGCTCGACGGCGCGCGCTACTACTTGCGGGGAGCCGAAGCGGCAAAGGCACTGTCCGACGGCTGGGAGCACTCCATCGCCCTCGGCAACATCGCAGATGCCTACCTGCATGCTCGGAAGGTCGACAGCGCCCTCCAATACTTCGACCAGGCTGCCAGCGAGAAGAAGGCGATCGGCGATCGATGGGGCATGTGCTACCTGCATCACGGACGGGCATTCATCTTCTTCGAGCGCGGGCAATTCGACCGTGCCCTGCGCGAGGCCGCCGAAGGCCTCAATCTGGCGATCGGCGTTTCCGATCTGAAGCTGGTCGCGATGCTTGACATCCTGCTGGGGAGAGCGCACCTCGCCGTGTCGGATCTCAAGAGCGCTCGGCGGGCATTCCGGTTCGCGCTGACGGCAGCCACGCGCTGCAAGGCCCGTTACGAGATCATCCAGGCGAACATCGGGCTCACCAGTGTGGAGTTGAAGAAGGGTGATCTCAGGGCCGCCCTCGACCGCGCGAACGAGGCGAGGGCACTGGCCGCGAGCACCGGTTCGAAGGAAGCGATCGCAACAACTCTGGCAACGTGCGCCGAAGTGCACACCCGTCGCAGCAGCGAGAAGGAGGCGCGCGAGCTCTTTCGTTCGGCGCGCAAGCTGGTCCCCGGCTTGCCTCGCTTCTACGGCTTCTGGTTCGCGGTCGGCGCCGGCCGCAGAGATCGTTTCGATTTGTAGAACGGACAATCGCGATCATTGCGATGGATGCAGCCTCGCAGATGCGCCAAACACCGAGAGATGCTTGCGCATGGCGCGCTCTCGGACGAGGAAGTGGTCGAGCGGGTGCGGCGGGGCGAAGTCACCCTGTTCGAAGTCCTGATGCGCCGGCTCAACCAGCGGCTTTACCGGATCGTCCGCGCCATCCTCGGCGACGATGCGGAAGTGGACGATGTCCTTCAGGAGACGTACCTCTCGGCCTACGCCGGCCTCGGCCAGTTCGCCGGACGCGCCCAGCCATCCACCTGGATTGCGCGCATCGCCATCCACGCCGCGTACGCACGCGCCCGCCGCCGCCGCTTGATGGAGCCGACAGCGATGAACGACGGCATGGTAGTCCCCGGCGCCGTCACCAGTCCGGAGCAGCTGGCATCGGCGCGAGAGCTGTCGGAGCTGCTCGAGCGCGCCATCGATGGCCTGCCGGAGGCCTACCGCGTCGTCTTCGTCATGCGAGAAGTCGAGCAGCTCGATACGGCAGCGACCGCATCGTTGCTCGATGTTTCGCCGATACTGGTTCGCGTGCGCCTGCACCGGGCCAGAGCGCTGTTGCGGCGTGCATTGTCTCGCGAAACCGTCTCCGAGGACGCTTTCCGCTTCCTCCGGCCTCGCTGCGACGCCCTCACGGCGGCCGTGCTGGGCCACATCCATTGCGCAACTGGCGCTCATCACGCCCCCTGAGCTAGGACTGCGGGCGCGGCGCTTCCCCTCGCTCATGATCTGGGCAGCTGACCGGCCCTCAGGCGCGCCGCGAGCGAAAGGCGAAGATGCCCAGCGCGGCGGCCGCCAGTGCCAGCTTGCCGCGGTGGAGGCGAAGCCACAGCTCGGCGCTGCCTCGTTTCGCCCGCGCGTCGAATCCTCCGTGCGGGCCGCGATCGCCGGGCAGCGGCGCGAACAGGTTGTCAGGACGATCGGCCGGCGCGGGCCGCTCGCCCTGCTGCGCCTCGTATCCGATGCGCGCCAGATATCGGTCGAGGAGCCCGCCGATGAACTTCTGCCCGACGATCGCCTTGGCTGCGCTCCACCCGACCCAGATCTCCCGCCCCGGATGCCGGGCGGCGTGCAGGACGGCGCGCGCGATCATCTCGGGCTGGAAGATGGGCGGCACCGGTTGGGGATGGCGCGGCATCCGCGTCCGCACCACGTCGAACTGCGGCGTATTCACCGCCGGCAATTGCAGCATGCAGAGCTTCACCTTGCTCTTGTCGTGCAGCAATTCGCAGCGCAACGAATCGGTGAATGCCCGTATCGCGGCCTTCGAGGCGCAATAGGCGCTCTGCAATGGAATCGATCGATAGACGAGCGCCGATCCGATCTGCACCACGACGCCCTCGCCGGCGGGCAGCATCCAATGGAGCGCGGCCAGCGTGCCGTGGACGGTGCCGAGGTAGTTGACCTCCATCACGTGGCGGAATTCGTCCGGCGTAATCTCCATCGCGGGCGAGAAGACCGAGACCATCGCGTCGTTCACCCAGGTGTCGATGCGACCCCATCGTTCGACCAATGCGCGCGCCGCCCTTTGCACGGCGGCCGAGTCCGAGACGTCGGCTGGCAAGACGAGCGCCTGGCCTCCCGCGCGCTGAATCTCCTGGGCGCAGGCGGCGAGCCCTTCCGCGCCGCGCGCAATGAGCCCCACCTTGGCCCCCGCCGCGCCGAAAGCGCGCGCAACGGCCCGGCCCACGCCGCTGGAGGCGCCGGTCACCGCCACCACCTGATCGGAGATTTTCCTCATGAGGCACCCCGCGAGCCGGAACGCACTAGCCACAAGAGCGAGAGCGCGCCGATGCCGGCGAGCGCCGAGATGCGCAGTGCGCGCCTCACCCGCAGCCGGCGCGTGGCGATCCGCGACGCGCGCGGCTCTGGCCATTGCTGCCGCAGTGCCATCTGCAACACCTGCGCGACGTGCAGCGCCTCACGGCCCGCGCCGGCGGCGATTTGTCCGTGGCAGCTGAAGCCGTCGGTGACGACGAGCGTTTCACGGTCCGCCTCCCGCACCCGCGGTAGGAGCCTGCGCTCGCCCACCTTCATGGAGAGCTCGAACTTGTCTGCCTCGTAGCCGAAAGAGCCGGCCATCCCGCAACACCCCGAGTCGAGCACCTCGCGGTCGGGCAATACTTGTCGAAGCAATTGCTCCTCTTCTTCCCATCCCAGCACCGACCGGTGATGGCAATGGCCATGCACCAGCGCGTGGCGGCGCAAGGGCGGAGGTCTCCACTCCGGGGCCCGCTTGCCGAGCAACTCGGTGAGAGTGAAAGCCTGCGCCGCGAGCCGCTTGGCGTCCTCGTCGTGCGGCAAGAGACCGCGCAACTCATCGCGGAAGACCGAGATGCACGAGGGCTCGAGCCCCACCACCGGCGTGCCGCGCCCGATTTCCTCGCGCAGGACCTCGAGGATCTGCCGCAACTTCGCGCGCGCCAGGTCGAGCATGCCGAAGTCGTAGAGCGGCCGGCCGCAGCAGAGGCGCTCGGGCTGGATGACGACCTCGAATCCCGCGTCCTCGAGCACCTCGACCGCGGCCCGCGCCACTTCGGGACGGAAGAAGTTGTTGAAGGTGTCCGCCCAGAGCAGCACGCGCTCGCCGCCAGCGGCCCGCGGCCGCGCCTCGAACCAGGAGCGGAAGGTGTCGACGGCGAATTTCGGGATCTCGCGCTCTTGCGCCACCCCGCCGGCGAGTTTGAAGAGGGGCAGCCGCACGACGGCATTCGCGAATCGCGGCACGCGCGAGGCGATGCGCGCCCACCAGTGGATGAGCCCCATGGCGTACGCGGCGCGGGGCCGGAGTCGGCCGGCGAAGTGGTGGGCGAGGAACTCGGCCTTGTAGGTGGCCATGTCGACGTTGACGGGGCACTCGCTCTTGCAGGCCTTGCAGGCGAGGCAGAGATCGAGGGCCTCTTTCACCGCCTCACTGCGCCAGCCCCCGCGGAGCGGGTCGCCTTGCAGCATTTCGAAGAGCAGGCGCGCGCGCCCGCGCGTCGAGTGCATCTCCTCGCGCGTCGCCATGTAACTGGGGCACATGACGCCCGCCTCCGTCTTGCGGCAGACGCCGATGCCCACGCAGCGCCGAGTCGCCTTGGCGAAGCTGGAATCGTCGTCTCGATAAGCGAAATGGGTCTTCAGCTCCGGTGGTCGATATGCGGTTCCCAGACGCAAGTCCTGGTCGATGCGCCGGGGCCGCACCACCTTTCCCGGGTTCAATTTCCAGTCGGGATCCCAGATCGATTTGAACTCCTCGAAGGCGCGCACCAGGTCTTCGCCGTACATGCGCGGCAGGAACTCCGCCTTGGACTGGCCGTCGCCGTGCTCGCCCGAGATCGACCCGCCGTGCGCCACCACCAGGTCGACCGCCTCGGATACAAAGCGCCGAACTTTCGCGATGCCCTCGGCCGTGCGCAAGTCGAAGTCGATGCGCGTGTGCACGCATCCCTGGCCGAAGTGACCGTAGAGCGCGCCCTCGTATCCATACCGATCCAACAGCTCCTGCAGCTTGCGCAGGTAGCTGCCCAGCCGCGCGGGCGGCACTGCCGAGTCTTCCCAGCCCTCCCAGTTCTCGGTGCCGTCGCGCTTGCGCGCCGTCGCGCCGAGACCCGACTCGCGGACCTTCCACAGCTTGCGCGCCTGCTCGTCTTCGACCAGCTTCATCGAGGGACCGCCCTCGAGGCGCGTCATCAGCGCCCGCGCTTTCGCGTCCGCCTCCGCTTTGGTCTCGCCACCGAACTCGACCAGGAGCCAGCCGTGACCGTCGGGCAAGAGCTCGACGTCCTGGGGGTGGATGCCCTTCCAGGTCATCTCGTCAACCAGTTTTTGATCGACGCCCTCGCAGCCGATAGGCCCGGCCTCCATCACCTCAGGCACGTGATCAGCGGTGCGGAAGACGTCGGGATAGCCGAGGACGAGCAGCGACCGGCGGCGCGGGCTGGGGACCAGACGCACCGTCGCCGCCAGCACCAGCGCGCAGGTGCCTTCGGTCCCCACCAGCGCGCGCCCGGTGTGAAAGCCCTTCTCCGGCAACAGCTGGGTGAGATCGAATCCTGAAACGCGGCGCGGGATGTCGGGGAAGCGGGCGCGGATCTGGTCGGCGCAGCGGTCACGCAGCTCGCGCAGGCGGCGGTAGATCTCGCCGCGCCGGCCCTCCTCGGCGCAGCGGCGGGCCAGCTCCGCCTCTGAGGTCGCACCCAACGTCAGCCGGGTGCCGTCGTAGAGCAGGACGTCCAGCTCCTCGACATTGTCGGACGTGCTGCCTCCCATCACCGAGTGCACGCCGCAGGAATTGTTGCCGATCATCCCGCCCACCGTACAATGGTCGTGAGTCGAAGGATCGGGCGCGAAGGTGAGGTGGTGCTGCTCAGCGCGCGCGCGAAGCCGGTCGAGCACCAGACCCGGCTGCACGCGCGCGAGGCGGCGCTCGGGGTCGAGCCAAAGCAGCTTGTCGAGGTACTTGGAGCAGTCGACGACCAGGGCCACGTTGCAGCACTGACCGGCCAGCGACGTGCCGGCGCCGCGCGCGACGATGGGCGCGCCGTACTCTCGCGCGGCCGCCACCGCCTCGATCACGTCGCGCAGCGTGCGCGGGACCACCACTCCGATGGGCACCTGGCGATAGTTCGAGGCGTCGGTCGCGTAGAGCGCGCGGCTGCCGTCGTCGAAGCGCACCTCGCCGCGCAGCCGGGCCTGGAGCGCCCGCTCCAAGGACCGCGCGTCCACCTTGCGGCCTCTTGCCGCCGGCCGCGCTCGCAGCCGGATCAGCGTCTGTGATCCGAGCACTACTCGCCTTTCTTGAAGATAGTGGCAACGGCCGTCCGGATCGTCTCGCCGATCATGTGCTTCGCCGC
>Ga0209471_1002349_pt1 | contig 10912 bp, 10 predicted proteins | sample GraSoiAngelo_128_FD_185885 | JGI IMG/M metagenome (GOLD analysis project Ga0209471, IMG submission 185885) | Grasslands soil microbial communities from the Angelo Coastal Reserve, California, USA - 14_0927_12_20cm (SPAdes) (version 2) | ecosystem: Environmental > Terrestrial > Soil > Grasslands ... | reverse complement strand
CACGAACACGGATAACTTGGCTTGGGCAAGGAGGTCGCCCGTATCGATCATAAGTGATACCGGGAAGAGCCAATATGCAAAGACCAGTTCCAAAGCTAGGCTGGCAAATACGAAGCGTTGATCCAATTCTACCTTGAATGTGATAGCCTCTGTCGATAATAGTCGTTGCGGGTCTGCAAGGCAGCTCTCTCTAACCTATGACTAGCTGATGCTAGTCCTTTTACATGGACGCTTTTCTGAACCAAGAGCCATGGACGACGAAGAAACAGAGCTCGAAGAAGGCGAGTCAGAAATCGGGGAGACAGCGCCCGAGACCCCCGAACGAGTAGCGTCAAGCAGGACTCTCGTCGACATACCTGTTATTCCCTTTGAGCCACCAACTACAGGAAGCGGGCATGATATTGGAGAAAAACAGGGGAAGCTTCGTACCGCGATTCTTGAACGAGTTTCACAAAGTGAGCTTGCGAAGTTTAAGGAAGCGTTGAAGGGGCATCTTGTAACAATAACATTGGGATTCTTTCTCTGGAAAGGCTCGACAAAGACAACGAACACTCGGGCCGTGAAAGACTTGGACAATCTGATGAAGATAATTTTCGACGTCCTCGGCAAAGGGCAACAAGGACTGGGTCTGCTAGAAGAGGACAGCTACATCTGCGAAGTCTACGCGAAGAAGGAATTGGTCGAGGATCAGGCCGAAGAAGGACTCAGAATCATAATAGAAGAATACGAGGACGAAGAAATGCAGAAGGTGCTAAAGGAGTTCTATTCGAAGAAGAGCAAGGTATCTGCCTAGAGCGGCGGAGCCGTCTCGCTCAATTTCTCCTTGGGAAGCTTGGCCCATTTGAGAAACTCTGCACTGGGCTTCTCCTCCTCGTAGAGTTCTTTTCGACGACACTCCAAAGGATTCGGCTCCTTTCGCGCGAGTTCTGCAGCCGTGATGACTTTATGCCCTATCTTTTCAGCGGATTTTCTCACTGGTTCAAGGAACTTGTACCAGCCCTCGTCCCTTAGCAGATGATGGTCTATGACCAGAGTTTCGACCTCTTTTGCGATCATTTGCATATGAACTAATGCTGTTCGGAAGAATTCCTCGCCTATTCGAAATCCTTGCAGATACGTGGGTGGTCCACCCAAGATCACCAAACTGGGTTTTTCGTCAAGTATGACTTTGACAGTCTCTTTCGAGACTGGCCCTTGAACGTCAGGAGCGAACACGATTTTTTCATCTGACTTCTCTATCACGCAGGGTAAGACCCATCCAAGGCCTGACTCATCCTCACCGTGTGGCTGTGGAGGAGGGAAACGGATAGTTGTTTTTCCAAACTCGAATGTTCGGTTGTCTGCAGTCTCGAATTTCTCAGCCCACTTTTCGGCGGACTGCTTGAACATCCAACCCCGACGACGCTGTGCCGTATTGATGTTACTTCGGAAGTCCTTGGCGAGCACAATCTTACCGCTGTACGTCTTCTCTGACAGTTCAGGGCTGCTTCCAAGCCAGACAGGGTCAAGATAGTTAGGGGTATGATGATCGTTATGATAATGAGAAATCGTTACGACCTTAGCCTTGGCAGCAGCCTCGTTGATTCTTTGACGAGCCCCATCCCTCGCTCTGAACTCTCGAGGATGAGGCATCAATCGGAACCTGGGACCCAAAGCTACACCAGCATCCAACAAAACGGTCACGTCCCTAGTTCGTACCAGCGTGCACATCGAACGGACGCCGAGGCTTTCGAACGCCAAGGGCGTGACTGTTATTGGAGCCGAGGACGAGTTCTCCCAATATCCTCAAGATCAAAGGTCTGTAGATTAATCGCACTATGCGCCATTTTCATAGATGTGTAATTGTCACCGAGTTTGTTACGGCTCGGTTGGACTCAGTTATTATCCCCCTATCGCCAAACTTTCGAAGAGGGTTAGCCTCCGAATTGTCGCAACGAGTGTCGGACCCGAATCATCCTTACTGTCACTATTGTGAGGAGTCGACTTATCATGAGTACGACCCATACTTCCATGCTTGGGTCTGTCAAACCTGTTTCGGGGGAATGATTCGTGTGGACAAGAAGGACCCGCTTTCAGTCATACGAGCAGAACTAAACAGTCTTGCGCTGCACGTCGCCAAGAGCGGTTATAATGCAGAGGTAAAGGGGAAACTTAGAGAAGCCGCTGCGCGACTTCAAAAGCTCGCGGAACAGCCGTAACAGTCCTTGTGTTTACCAACAATTATTGTCGGGGTCCAGACTTACAACCCTAGACTTTCATTCCGAAATGAGACGACAAACATCGGCCTAGCAGAACGGTTTTATTCACTCACTGCCATCCCCGAAATCGGGTCCGATGACTTCTCTGGCCCAGCGGACACGTCCTAAGGGACTGGATGAAGTGGATCTTGAGACCCTTAACTATGGGCAAGAATGAGCGAGGACCCATTACATTGGAACCACCCGAAACCACAACCGCGTGACCGTGAGACCAGCGGGACAATGAAGCAAGAAACCGGGAAGCCAGAAGCAGTCTCTAGAAAAAGATGGCTAGTCCTCGGCTCAGTCCTGACTTCCCGCGTTATCTACACTATCAACTGGTTCAACATCGCCCCGCTACTAGGTGCGACGGGTCTCATCGCTCTCGGACTAAGCATTGATCTGCCGTCTCAAGGGCTTCTCACGTCTTCATTTCTACTGGGCGCAGGAATATTTCAGATTCCCGCAGGAATCGTCTCGGCGAGATGGGGGCCGAAAAACACTTCTCAACTAGGAATGTTGATTCTTTCATTCTCCGGAATCGGAGAAGGGCTCTCCCCGAACTTCCCAGTGCTTCTAGTGTCAAGATTCTTGCTAGGACTTGGAGCTGCCCTATTCTTCGCACCTGCGATTGGGATCCTCACACCTTTGTTCCGGCAAGAAGAGGAGGGGCTGGTCTTGGGTCTTTACAATAGCTGTTTCAACATTGGGGGAGCGATCGGGCTGTTCGGCTGGGTCCTAGTCACAGACTTCCTCGGATGGCGAGGTGGCCTGGTGCTAGGTGGTGTCATTGGTGTGATCTCAGTCTTGATCGGACAGGTTGTTATTCCGCGGGACAAGGTGATCCCGCGAACTCAAAGGAGATCGATGGGACCCGTTTTCAGGAATCGAAACATCTGGCTCATTGCATTCGGGGTCCTAGGTTTTTGGGGAGCGATCTTTTCGTCGTCGACTTTTCTTGAAGCCTACACGAAGGATGTCTTCGGAATTTCCCCGTACATTTCGGGCTTGATGGCTTCAACAATAATGTTCGCAAGCATATTCGGTGGACCATTTGGAGGTTATTTGTCTGACCACCTCAGAAGGCGAAAGATCTTCATCCTAGTTCCAGGAATGCTTGGATCTCTTGGAATAATCCTGTTCGGGGTCTCTCAGCCGCTTGAGCTCTGGTTCCTCATACCTCTCGTCGGGTTCCTCGATGCTATCGTATTTTCCACGATGTACGCTAGCCCTAGTCAGTATCCGGAGGTCGGCCACGAGTATGCGCCTCTCGGAATAAGCATCATCAACTCTGTCCAGATACTCGGCAGCTTTCCAATCCCGATAGTCTTCACGTTTCTCGTAAACACTTACGGGCAAAACTACACCCCCGGTTGGTTTTTCATGGGAGGCTTGGCCTTGGCGTTAATGCTCTTGATTCTAGGAATAAGGGAGCCGTTCAAAGCAAACTCGAACGCATCAAGCTAGCTTGTACAACTCGTCTTGAGGCACCGCGACGAGATCCAGTTTCTTGCCCCCCTTCAAGAAGAATCGTCCCTTGGCCCGGGGTGTGACTCGGCCAACCTCCGAGACTTTTACCCCCTGATTTCTCAGCGCTTTCATCACCCGCGCAACACTGTTTGGCGCCACCGCTGCAAGGAGGCAACCAGAACTCATCAGCTTCAAAGGATCCAAACCTAGCTCTGAGCAAATCTTCGATGTTTCTGTCGCCAAGGGAATCCGATCAGCCCAAACCTCTATTCCCAGGCCTGAAGCTTCAGCCAATTCCCACAAACCGTTCAAGACTCCACCTTCAGTCGGGTCATGCAAGGCGTGGACCCCTGATATTATCGAAATACTCATTGCTTCCTTGACTATGCTGATCTTTTTCAGGAAACTCTGAGCTTTTCGAATTGTTTCGTGTTTGACCCTCTTTACCTGGGCGGAGTATTCGGAGGCGAGGATCGCTGTCCCCTCGACCCCGGCAGTCTTTGTCATCAGTATCCAGTCACCAATACGCATATTGGATGAGCTGAGGGTTCTGCCTGCAAGCTCGCCTATCATGAATCCCGCGATGAGGGGTCTTTCCAGATCATGGGTCACCTCGGTGTGTCCGCCAGCGACCGTGATTCCGAGACTTCGTGACGCTCGATCTATCCCGGTCATTATGCGAGCTAGTGCTTTCTCACTGGTGCCAGGAGGAAGAAGGAGCGTGCAGACATACCATACTGGCTTGGCACCAGTCGCAGCGATATCATTAGCGTTAATGTGAACGGAGTGTTCACCGATGTGTTTGGTCGTCCCAGTTACCGGATCAGCCGTCAATACGACAAGCTTCTTCGCAAGCCTCACGACAGCGGTATCTCTTCCAATTCCCGGCCCAAGAACCAGCATGGGATTCGGCTTACCACCGTGAGAATAAACAGCCCTCACCATAGAGTCAGGCGGAATCTTTCCAATCCGAAATGAACGTGAGCCGCTGGTTCTTCGCATCAAGTTGTCATCGAGCACACTGACTTTAGAGGTATCGCTCAGCCGGGAATCCGACCAAGTAATCTATTAGTGTGGAGACACAGAGTCTGTAGGCTGTGCAGCGAGAAGGACACGCTCTTCGAGAATTCATCAATGACGTAGATCGCGTTGTCAGAGGATACTCGTCTGAGTCGGAAGTCCTTCTGTATCTCAAACCAGTCTTAGAGAAGCTGGTAAGTTCGCCCGCCTCTGTCCCGCCTAAAGCCTTCACTCCACGCGAAGACAGGTTTGCGATGAATCTTATCCAGATGCCAGAGGACGAAGCATACTCCATCATCGGCGGAGTCTGGCACCCCGGCCAAACTACTCCGATTCACAATCACCTCACTTGGGCCTTGATAGGAGTCTACGAAGGTGAAGAACGAGAAGCACTCTTCCGCAGAACAGACGACGGGTCCAACCCGAAGCTTGCCAAGATTCAGCAAGTAGGCGAGAGAGTCAACAAGAAGGGACACGTAACAGTCCTAGGCCATACGGGCATACACCGGGTCGACAATATCTCCCTCAAACCGACCTTCAGCGTACACATCTATGGCCGGGATATTGGGAACACTGAGCGCCACAGCTATGATCCAGTTACGGGCGAGATCAGCCGTTTCGTCTCTGGATACTGCAATGTTCTACGTGATACAGAGAGATTCTAGCCCAGTCAAACGCCAACAACTCGCTGCCTGTCCAGCGCCGACCCTCCCATCGGCAACTGGGCTGGCGTATGGTTTATCTCGGAATGAATTAGCCCTCTACGCACTCGGAAGTTAATCTAACATGTCCCAGGAAATACCAATAATTATCCTGAAAGAAGGAACCCAGAGATCTCGAGGAAGAGACGCTCAGAGAAGCAACATCATGGCCGCCAAGGTCTTGGCCGAAACCGTCCGTTCGACCATTGGACCTCGCGGCATGGACAAGATGATGGTCGGCAGCATCGGAGACATCGTCATAACAAATGACGGCGCCACCATAATGAAAGAGATGGATGTTCAGAACCCAGCCGCCAAGATGCTGGTCGAGGTCGCCAAGACCCAGGACAGCGAAGTAGGAGACGGGACCACAACGGCCGTCGTGCTCGCCGGCGAGCTACTAGCCGGGGCGGAAGGACTATTGGATCGAGATGTTCATCCCAACGTTATCATCGACGGATACAGAGCGGCAGCCGAAAAGGCTCAGGGAATTCTCGACGATCTAGGCGTCAGCATCAAGCCCGACGATGATGAGGAACTGAAACGCATCGCCCTAACTTCTCTAAACACGAAGGGGATTTTTGGCTCACAGGAGCATTTCGCGGATTTGGCAGTCGAGGCTGTGAAGGATGTGATGGAGAAGAGCGGGACCAAGATTACTGCGGATATTGACTTCATCAAAGTGATGAAGAAGCATGGAAAGAGCCTCTCGGACACCGAACTCATCAGCGGTATCGTTATCGACAAGGAAATCGCCCATTCTCAGATGCCGAGGAGCATAAGCAACGCCAAGATCGCTCTACTCAATGCCAAGCTGGAAATTGAAAAGACCGAGATGGACGCAAAGATCAACATAAACAGACCTGAAGAAATGGAACTCTTTCTGCAAGAAGAAGAGAACCTCCTGAAGGAAATGGCGGACCAGGTCGTCCAGTCAGGCGCGAATGTTCTATTCACCGAAAAAGGAGCGGACGATGAAGCTCTCTCTATTCTAGCCAAGAAAGGAATCCTCACCGTGAAGAACGTCAGCAGCGGAGACATGGAGAAACTCGCAAGGGCGTCCGGTGGATTAATCGTAGGAACTCTCAAGGATCTAGCAAAAACAAATCTCGGCCAGGCCAAGATTGTCGAGGAAGTGAAGATAGGCGACGACAAGCTCGTCTATGTTCGAGAAGCAAAGAATCCGAAAGCAGTAACAATCGTGATTCGCGGCGGTTCCGAGCACGTAGTCGACGAAGCCGAAAGGTCTCTACACGATGCCCTATGCGTTGTAAGGAACGCCTTGGAAGATGGCAAGATAGTCGCAGGCGGGGGCGCCCCAGAGGCAGAACTCTCCAAACGGCTGAAGGATTTCGCCACAAAGGCGGGAGGCAGAGAACAACTAGCCATAACCGCGTTCGCAGACGCGCTTGAAGCGATACCTGTCGCGATCGCCCAAAACGCGGGAATCGATCCGATCGACATCATGGTCGACCTCAGAGCCAAACACAACACTCCAGCTAACAAATGGTTCGGAGTCAACGTGTACACTGGCAAGACAGCGGACATGTGGAAGCTAAACGTCGTTGAACCACTGCGCGTGAAGAAACAAGTCATCAGGTCAGCCGTAGAAGCTGTCACAATGCTGCTGAGAGTTGACGACGTTATCGCGTCAAAGGGAGGCGGCTCGAGCGCTGGCGGTCCTCCTGGAGGAATGCCCCCAGGCATGGGTGGCGGAATGGGCGGCATGCCGCCCGGTATGATGGGCGGAATGTAGCTGAGACGAACCTAAACTAGAATTCCAGCCCTCTGCAACGCATTCAAACTCGAAGACGTGACTACGCAGCGATTATCGTGAACTCAGGTATGCCCTTTACAACTCACTTACTTTCTGATAGCGTTTTCAGGTAGAGTGAGGCATCAGTAATGAATAGTATGATTTTCCATACTTGCAATACCATTTGCGGGACAAAACGAATGTAGAGAGTAATGCACCCTGCTGTTGATCCGGATCCTAGCTTCCTAAGTTCTTGCGGAAGAACTCTGTTATCGCATTGTAACAGTGGACTCTATTCTTGAAACGTAACACATCGTGACCCTCATCTTCATAGACGACGTAGTCCACCTTCACTCCTCCTTCGCGGAGGTCTTTCACGAGTTGTGCTGACTCTGGTTCAGGAACCCTCGGATCATGTTTTCCTTGGAGGATCATGAGAGGAGCGGATAGTTGGTTCATGTACGTCTTCGGCGACCTTTCCACAAGGAAGTCCTTGTCGTTCACTGGATCCCCGAGCGACAGTCGGAAGTAGGTCTGCCAGGTCGGCGGGATACGCGATACCCATGTCGGAAGATCATAAGGACCGAACATGTCAACAGCCGCTTTCCATAACTCAGGATGCCTCGATGCAAGGGTCAGGGTCATGTAACCTCCGTATGACCTCCCCACAACACCTCGTCGGCTAGAGTCGATCCTAGAATCTTTCTCCAGACGTTTGAGACCCTCGACGTGATCTAGAACGTCTTTTCCGCCCCAGTCCTTGTCGACCCACTTCATGTAACGCATGCCATACCCGGTGCTTCCTCTAACGTTCGGAACGAAGACCGCGAATCCATTAAGCGTCAGGTATTGGATGAGCGGCATCGAGAACCAGGTGAAATCTGGTCTCTCCTGTCCCTGAGGGCCACCATGAACGTACTCGACGAGAGGTCTTGGACCCCTGAATCCGAGATTGGCAGAAGGTAGGTAGAGCCGTGCAGAAACTCTTAGTCCGTCAAACGAGGTGTAGCTGGCATCTTCGCCAGCAGAAAGATACTCATCAGGAATTCCCAGAACCTTTTCGCTGGAAAGACGATTTGCCGCGACTTTCTCACCGATCGGAATATGATAGATCTGGGATGGACTGTTGGCTCTGGTGAACGAGAAGACGTACTCCGCTTGCAGCGGGTTTTCGTTCTTGATCTGCCACTCAAGTCCTAGGACTACACCACCCGATAGCGGTGGGCTTCCGATGAGTACTCGTTCGACTTCGAAGGTTGGGGGTGTCCCACTGTGAAATCGTCCTTCGTAAACCCATGAAGCGCCATCGATATTGTACTCTATGACGAACACGTCGCCTTTCACCCTTCTTACGTCGGTCATTTCGCCCTGGCCGGAGTGTCGTAATCCTTTGGTCGGTACATCGAAGGGTTTTGAGGGATCGTCTAGCGAGAGATAAGTGAGGCCGCCATTGTCGTGAAAAATGGTCGACTCGAAAAATAGTCCCTTGTTGTTATCGACAAAGCTACACCACCGTATTCCCGTCAAAGGGACCTGCTTTCCGTCTCGCTGGTCAAGAGGAACTCCATAGAGCAGCTTCCTCGCGGTCATCCCTTCCTTCCAATAGTACAAGACCACATCTCCAGCAGTGTATCCATCCGCCAGAATCACGGTGGAGTGGTCGGAACTGACACCGTTGCACGCGTTGCCATAGATGCTTGTGCCTAGAGACTTGACTTCGCCAGTCTCTATGTTTACCTTGAGGCATTCGATGTCTGGGGTCTTACGATTGTCCCGGAAGAGGTAAGCGATGTTTTTTTCCGTGTCACAGTGGACGCATGCTATCTGTTCGTCCCGATACTTGTCTCCGAAGAGTGGCTCAGGTATGCCTCCGCTAAGGGGGATCAGGTTTGGCTGATAATTCTCGTCCCCCAACTTGTCAATCATAACCAGGACCTTGCCAAGTTTGGGGAGAACATGGAAGTTGTCGCCAGGCATTATGTGAGGATTCACCAATGCCAACCCTCCCGGGAGTAGAGGCTGGGGGATGCTTCCACTGCTGGCAATCGAATACAGACTAAGCGTGCCTGCTAAGTCAGAGAGAAAATAGATCCGATCACCTACGATCTGAGGTTCAAGCAACAACCGGGCTGACAGGAGAGACTCGATAGGGAACTGAGCCTTACTAATAGTAGGCTTCTCAAGCATCTCAGTAACAGTCAAGAGTCAGACCAGAAAAAGGGCTAGAACCTCCCGCCTATCAATCTTTTCGATTCTGAAAGACAAATTCGCCCGGGAATGTTTAAAATGATGGAACCCGATGGTGCGGATAACGCTGGGTCCGTTTGAGCAAAGAACAGAAAAAACTGCCGGATGTCAAGGTGTTCGGCAAATGGCAGTCGGCCGGAATAGAGGCCAACGACCCGGGACTCAAGCGCTACATATCCACAAGACCCATCCTTCTTCCTCACACCAGCGGCCGCCACGAACACGGACGATTCCGCAAATCAACCATCAACATTGTCGAGCGTCTAATCGACGACATGATGAGGCCGGGCGTCGCAGGCGGGGCCAAAGCCCGAGCGACCAACATCGTCAAAAACGCCATGGACATCATCGCTATCAGGACCAAGAAGAACCCGATCGAGATACTCGTTAGAGCGATCGAGAACGCTGCCCCAGCTGAGGACGTAACCAGAATCGCCTACGGAGGCATCGTCTATCCAATTTCAGTCGACATCGCTCCCCAAAGGAGAGTAGACATTGCCCTGAGATACATTACGAACTTGTCGCGTCAGGCGTCTCACAACAACCCCAAAACGGTTGACGAATGCCTTGCCGACGAGCTAATCCTTGCCGCAGCACGGGACCCGAAGAGTGCCTCAGTCAAGAAGCGCGACGAGATAGAGCGTATCGCGCTGGCGTCTCGCTAACCTACCGTTCTCAGCGAACTTTTCTTGTTCCTGTTCCGCCAATAGTCCGCGGCTAGCAACACTCCTCCGCCAATGAATATTCCGAGAAGCATCGCCGCTAGGTAGCCGTTCACAAAATATTGCAGCCATGGTGCGTTGCTCGAAATCCAATCTTGCTGATAGGCATTGGACCGATATTCGGCGGAGAGACCGTACACGCACAAGACGATCAGTCCAAACTGGGCGTACATCACGACGTACCCGCGTTTCAACGTCACACTTCCTCCCCGGAAGATTGGGCACTGTCGAAGAAATCGTTCGTATAATAGCTTCATGACAATTTCAATTGCGGAACTTACGGTTGGGAGTCCCATCTTTATAGGCCTCAAGTCGAGCCCGATTACATCTTGGCTACGGTAGAGAAAACTGCTCCTCCCTCATCGTCTCTGAGTTCCGCGATTGAAAGAGCCGGGACCCTCCTCCAGAACGGTGCGATGGATCAGATAGAAGGATACCGAGCGCGCTTCGAGACCCTGGAAGGGATGTATGAGCGGGTCTTCGCCAGCATCATAAAGTCGAACTTTGATCCGAAGTCCGCTCATGAGACCGCGAAGAAGTTTTTTGGATCCGACAAGGTCTCGTTCGCAGCTGTTGACGGAACTGATCATGCTCGTCCTCTCTTCGACCTCGTCGTCTTTTTCGGAGGGTCCTATGCAGCACGCGGTATGATAAAGTACGCCGACAACGGGCCACCAACCGTCGAGTACGAGGACCACTTTCTCAAAAGCGGCCGAGCTCTATCCAGCTGCGTCCCAGTATACGTGAACGAAGTCCCCG
>Ga0209471_1002347_pt1 | contig 10915 bp, 8 predicted proteins | sample GraSoiAngelo_128_FD_185885 | JGI IMG/M metagenome (GOLD analysis project Ga0209471, IMG submission 185885) | Grasslands soil microbial communities from the Angelo Coastal Reserve, California, USA - 14_0927_12_20cm (SPAdes) (version 2) | ecosystem: Environmental > Terrestrial > Soil > Grasslands ... | reverse complement strand
GGCCGCCTCGGACGTCGTCGACCGAGACGACATCGCCCCAATCCGCCTTGCAGCTAAGGAAGACGACCGGCACCTGGTGCTCGAGGGTCTCCTGCATGGTGCGGGACTCGCCCGAGAAGGCCAGGAACACGATGCCGGCGACGCGATACTCCAGCAGCGTCTCGACGCCGGCGAGCTCGCTCTGGCTGTCGCCTTCTGTGTTGCAAAACATCGCCGTGTATCCGCGCGCCGCGGCGTGCCGCTCCACGGACTTCGCCATCTCAGCGAAGAACGGGTTGGCCAGGTCGCCGACGACGACGCCGAGAATGCTCGTTCGCTGCTGCACGAGCTGGCGCGCGAGCACGTTCGGGCGGTAGCCAAGCTGTTCGATCGCGGTCCGGACCCGCCGTCGGGTCGCATCCGAGACGCCCGGGAGCCCGCGCACGACGTTGGAGACCGTGGACTTGGAGACGCCCGCCTGCGAGGCAACGTCGAGGATGGTCGGAGGCCTTCTGACCCTCTGGGCGGGATCCTGGTGGGCCGCCATCGAAGGCAATGGTATGCGGCTCATGCGCCGGTCACGCGCCGAGCCTCGGGTCCATGAGGACCTTCATCGTCCCATCCTTCTGGGCGAGCTCAACCGCCTCCGCCGCACGCTCCAGCGGCATGCGATGGGTGATGATCTCGGTCAGCGGAAGCCTGTCCAGGTTTCGCGCAAGCAGGTTCATCGCCGGGACGTACGAGGTCGCGGTCTCGCCCCCGACCCCGATCACGCTGACGTTCTTCGTGCAGATGTCCGAGTTGGGGTTGATCCCGACCGGGCCCATGTCGACAAACGAGCCGGCTTCGATCACGGTCCCGCCGTATCGAACCAGGTGGAGGCACTCGGGAAACGACTGCGCGACGCCTGTGCAGTCGATGACGATGTCCGGCCCGGTGTTCGTGTGCTCGCGCGCCAGCTCCAGCCGCTCTTTCTCTGTGGTCTTGCTGGTGTTGATGGTCAGGGTCGCGCCAAAGCGCCGCGCCATCTCGAGCCTGGAATCAAGCCGATCGATGGCGATCAGCTTGCCGCAGCCGAGGAGCCTGGCCTTGACGAGGTGGCAGAAACCCAGCGGGCCGACACCGACCACCGCGACCGACTCGCCGAACGCGCTCCCGCCCCACCCGGCGTTGAGCATGCGCGCGCGCTCGAAGCCGTGGGTCACCGCCATGACCTCGGTAAGCGCGGCGACCTCGTCGGGCAGCCCGTCCGGCACTCGGAACAGCGGGGTGCCAGGCAGCAGGTACATGTATTCGGCCCAGCCTCCGAACAGGTGAGGCGGGATGCCGCTGTGCAGGCTGTTCCCGTAGTCCTGCAGGTTTTCGCAGAAGTAGTAGGGATAGTCGTTGAGGCAGAAGATGCAGTGCCCGCACGGCACGTTGGCTGCCGGCACGATGCGATCTCCGGCACGCAGCGGACGGCCCTCGCTGTCGGGAATTGACTCGCTGCCGCCGATGGCCTCGATCACGCCCACGTTCTCATGCCCGCAGATGAGCGGGTACACGATGTCGCGCTCGTGGTCGGTGCCGGCGTACTGCTTCGACTCACCGCGGAACGTGTGCTTGTCGGTGCCGCAGATGCCCGAAAAAGTGACTTTCATCAGGACGGCGCCCGGCTGCGGGTCTGGTTTCGGAAAGTGCTCGACCTCGAGCCGACCCGGCGCCTTCATCACGGCGGCACGGACCGTGGAGCTCATCGGACCCACTCGAATCTCCTGGTGTGGAGCAGACCGGCAGCAGGTTGGAACGTTACAGGTTTTTCGGCCTCAATCAAGCTGCCAGCGATGGTCCGGGTCGGTGGTCACCAGCCAGCGCCTGCGCGGGCCGGCCATAACATTCAAGTAGTAGAGGTCGTAGCCCGGCGCCGCCGCGACGGGGTGGTAGCCGCGAGGGACGAGCACCACGTCTCCGTCACGAACCTGGATGGCTTCGTCTAGCGAGCGATCGTCGGTGTACACGAGCTGGACCGCAAAACCTTCGGGCCGCGCCGTCCGGTGGTAGTAGGTCTCCTCCAGGTAGGTCTCCCGCGGCCCGTCGTCGGTGTCGTGCTTGTGGGGTGGGTAGCTCGACCAGTTGCCCCCTGGCGTCAACACCTCGGTGACCAGCAGCGACTCGGCCGGCCGGTCCTCCATGAGGATGTTGTGGATGGTGCGCTCGGTCGAGCCCGAGCCTCGCTTGAAGGGCTTGACGGCGGAAGCGGGCATCAGCGCCGGTTCGGCCCCGCGTTCGGCCGGGGCCCAGCACAGCGCGACCTCGCAGAGATCGCTCGCGGCGGTGACCGCAATCGTTCCTCCGGGCGGCGCGTAGACGGCGTCGGGGGCGCCATCGAAAACGCTCGAGCGCGATCCGACGCCGGCCCACTTGTTGCTGCCGAAGGAGACGTCGGCTCGTCCCGACAGCAGGACGGCGCAGACCTCATGCTGCCCTGTCGCTCGGTCGAGGTTGGCTCCACGCGCGAGCCGGTAGACGTCGAAGCCGACGTACGACCAGCCCGCGGATTCCCGCGTGATCGAGACCAAAAGCCCGTCCGCTCCAGGCACCGCGCGGCGCCGAACCACCAGATTGGTCATACGAGCCAGCGTCGCCTGGCGGTACCTCGCTCGTGCTCCTCGCGCGCCTTCCTCACGTCCGCCGACTCCGAGACCTCCGCCACCGGTACTTCCCACCAGCTCTCATAGCTCGGCACCCCTTCGTAGCGGTCGACCGGCACATAGATGACGACCGTGCGGTCGATGGTCTTAGCCGCCATCAGAGCGTCACGCAGCTCCTCGATGTTGCGCGTGCGGATGACATGGGCGCCGAGCCCCTGCGCGTTGAGCGCGAGGTCGACCGGCAGCGGCGCGCCGTTGCTGTGCGCGGCGTCGTCGCCCAGCGAGCCGTCAGAGCGATATCGGTAGCGGGTGCCGAATCCCGCGGTGCCCTTCGACCTCGACAGGCCGCCGATCGAGGCAAAGCCCTCGTTGTCGACGAGGACGACCGTCAGCTTCAGACGCTCCTGGATGGAGGTGACGATCTCCTGCGCCATCATCAAATACGAACCGTCGCCGACCATGACATACACCTCTCGAGTCGGGTCGGCGAGCTTGACGCCGACACCGCCCGCGATCTCGTACCCCATGGTCGAGTATCCGTACTCGACGTGATAGCCCTTGGAGTCGCGCGTGCGCCAGAGCTTGTGAAGGTCGCCCGGCATGGAACCGGCCGCGCAGACGACCACGTCGCGCGGGCCCGACAGCTCGTTGACCGCGCCCAGCACCTCCGACTGCGCCGGCAGCGGCCCGTGACCGAGTGCGTACAGCCTCGACACCTCCCTGTCCCATTCGAGGCGAAGCTCTTCGCCGCGTGCGCGATATTCGGCGGGCACGGTCCAGCCTTCGAGGCGCTTGTCCAGCTCTTCGATCGTCGCGCGGGCGTCGCCGGTGAGGGCAAGGCCGGCGACCTTGTGGCTGTCGGCTTCGGAGATGTTCAGGTTGATAAAACGGACGTCTGGGTTCTGAAAAGCGGTCTTCGATGCAGTGGTGAAATCGCTGTACCTGGTGCCGATGCCGATGATCACGTCGCCATCCGCCGCCATGCGGTTCGCCGCGAGGCTGCCGGTCGCACCGATCGCGCCGAGCGCCCCCGGATGATCGAATGACAGCGACCCCTTGCCCGCCTGGGTCTCCGCAACCGGGATGCCGGTCCGCGCAGCCAGGCGCCGCAACGCGGCGGTCGCTTCGGAATAGATCACCCCACCTCCGGCGACGATGAGCGGGCGCTTCGACGCCCGGATCAGATTCGCGGCGCGGTCGAGCGCGGCATTGTCCGGCACCGGCCGGCCGACGTGCCACACCCGGCGTTCAAAGAACTCCGCGGGGTAGTCGAATGCCTCCGTCTGCACGTCTTGGGGAAGCGCCAGCATCACGGCGCCGGTGTCGGCCTGGCTGGCCAGCACGCGCATCGCGGCTAGCGCCGCAGGGACGAGCTGCTCCGGGCGCTGGACGCGATCCCAGTAACGGGTCACCGGCCGGAAGCAGTCGTTCACGCTTTCGTCACCGCTCCAGGGAGTCTCGAGCTGCTGGAGGACGGGGTCGGGCCGACGGGAGGCGAACACGTCCCCAGGCAGGAGAAGAACTGGAATCCTGTTGATCGTCGCGGCCGCCGCACCCGTGACCATGTTGGTGGCCCCGGGCCCGATCGACGTCGTGCAGGCCAGGGTCGCGAGCCGGTTGCGCATCTTGGCGAAGCCGGCGGCGATGTGCACCATCCCTTGCTCATTGCGGGCCTGGTAGTACGTGAGCAGCTCCGGGTTCTGTGCGAGCGCCTGGCCGATCCCTGTGAGGTTGCCGTGGCCGAAGATCCCAAAACATCCTTCGATGAAGTGGTGCTCGACCCCATCGCGCTCGACGTGCTGGACCGAGAGGAACCTGACCAGCGCCTGAGCCGTGGTCAGGCGAACCGGTTTCACCACCGGGTAACGACGACCTTTTTGCGCGTGTAGAACTCGATCCCGTCCGTGCCGTGGACGTGGAGATCGCCGTAGAACGATCCCTTCCAGCCGCTGAACGGGAAGAAGGCGAAGGGCTGTGCGATGGGCACGTTGATACCTGTCATGCCGGCTTCGACCTGCTCGCGAAACTCCCTTGCGGACCGCCCCGACTGCGTGAAGATCGTGGCCATGTTGCCGAGCGCCATCCGATTGGCCTGGGCGATCGCCTCGTCGAGGCTCGGCGCCCTGGACACGGACAGCACGGGTCCGAAGATCTCCTCGTGACCGACGGCCATGTCCGGGGTCACGCGGTCCAGGATCGTGGGGCCTAGGAAGAAGCCCGGCCGCGACATCTCGCCACGGCCGTCCACCACGAGCTCGGCGCCTTCCGCCACCCCTTTGTCCACGTAGCCCGCGACCTTGTCCCGGTGGTCGGCGCGAATCAGCGGACCGACCTGCACGCCCGCCTGGTCGCCCGGGCCCACCACCAGCTTCGCAGCGGCTGCCTGCAATGGATCCAGGAGGCGGTCGGCCGCCTGGCCCACCGCAACCGCGACCGAACCGGCGAGGCAGCGCTCGCCCGCATTTCCAAAGGCGGAGTTCAAAATCGCCGGGACGGTGACCTCGGGGTCGGCGTCCGGCATAACGACGATGTGGTTCTTGGCGCCACCGAGCGCCTGCACGCGCTTGCCGCTGGCTGCCGCCGTCTCGTAGACGTGGCGGGCGACGGGAGCCGACCCGACAAATGAGATCGCGGCCACGCCCGGATGTGTCAGCAGCGCATCGACCGCTTCGCGAGCGCCATGCACGACATTGAGGACGCCCTCCGGAAAGCCAGCCTCCAGGAACAGCTCGGCAAGGCGCTGCCCGCCCAGCGGCGTCCGCTCCGAAGGCTTGAGCACGAACGTGTTCCCGGCGACGACTGCGAGCGGGAACATCCACAGCGGGATCATCACGGGGAAGTTGAAAGGCGGGATCCCCGCGCAAACGCCGACCGGGTAGCGGTAGAGATCCTGGTCCACACCGCCGGAGACGTCTCGCAGCGTGCGGCCCTGGAGGAGGGTCGGCGCTCCGCAGGCGAAATCGACCACCTCGATCCCGCGTCTCACCTCGCCGCGGGACTCCTCCAGAGTCTTGCCGTGGTGGCGCGTGATGATCGCGGCAAGATCTTCGACGTGCTCTTCGAGCACCGCCTTGAACCGGAACATCAGGCGGACCCTTTCCATAACGGCCGTGCGCGACCACGCCGCGTATGCGTGTCCGGCCGCCTGCACAGCGGCGTCCACGTCACGCGCCCCTGACAGCGGGACCTGCTCGATGACCTCCCCCGTCGCGGGGTTGTAAACCGGCAGCGCACCGGCGCCGTCCGCCGGCACCCGCCACTGGGATCCGATCAGGTTGGGAAGCATCGCGCTGTTCTCCTATGTTGCCGCTTGAACGTTGACCACATCATCCGATTTCCTCGAGGCGAACCGGCCGGTGCTCGCTCAGCGAGCGGCCAGCGGCCAGACCGACGGCGAGGGCTCGCCGCGCATCGAGCACGCTGCACGGACTCTCGGCGCCGACTTTGACCGCGTCGAGGAAGCCCTGAATCTCGGCGCGATAAGCGGGCGTGAACCGATCGATGAAATTCTGATAGCCCGGCTTGTGCGGCGCTTCGATCCCCGGCTCCAGAGAACGGAGCGGAGTGCGTGCATCCAATCCCACGGTGACGCTGTCGCGCAGCCCGAACAGCTCCATACGGACGTCGTACCCGCGCGGATCGTTCCGCACCGCCGTAACGGCGCCGAGGATGCCGCCTTCGAATTTCAGCGTGGCGCACGCCGCGTCGACGTCGCGGTGGCGCTCGAACATCGCAGAGTTCGCCACGCCGTCCGCAAACACCTCGACGACCGGCCGGCCCAGGACCCATGGACCGATGTCGAAATCGTGTATCGCCAGGTCGAGCCAGATCCCACCCGAGACGGCGACGTATGCCTCGGGCGGGGGTGCGGGATCGTGCGTGGCGAGACGGACCACGTGCACATCACCGAGCGCGCCTGTTCTAACCGCCTCTCTCGCGGCCCGGTAGCCCGCGTCGAAACGGCGCTGAAAGCCGATCTGGACGAGGGTGCCCGACTTTTGCACGTGCTCGATGACCGCATCGGTGGACGCCAGGTCGAGCGCGATCGGCTTCTCGCAGAACGCCGGCACGCGGGCGTCGGCGGCCAGATGGAGGAGATCGGCGTGGACAGGAGTCGCAGCCGCGATGACGACCGCGTCCACGCCTTCGCGAAAGAGCGCATCTGCGCTCTCCGCCTGCTCGGCGCCAAGCGCTTTCGCGATGCTGGCCGCCCGCTCCTGGTCTGCGTCGACGACGGTGAGCCGCGATACGAGCGGGCTCTCTTTCAAGGTCTGTGCGTGCAACGACCCGATGCGACCGATGCCGACCATCCCGACGTGCAATTCCCCGCTCCTCGGCGCTCAGCGTAGCGCGTCCCCGCGTGGCGATCGGTCTACGCTTCGGGCTTCGATGGATGACGCAGCTCTGATCCCGCGCATCGGGATCGTCACGGAAGCATTTGCGAATCGCCCGCTGGTCGATGTGATGGACTGGCTCGTGAATGAAGCGACATCGGTGACCGACCTCGAGATCGGCACGGGCGGCTACGCTCCGACTGGGCACTGCGACCTGAATTTGCTGCTGCATGATTCCGCGGTTCGCAAGGCCTGGCTTCACGAGATAAGCGCGCGGGGACTGGCCATTGGCGCGCTCAACGTATGGGGCAACCCGCTGCATCCGGACGCGGCCGTCGCGAAGAAACACGACGCGGACCTCCGCGACACGGTCAGGCTCGCGGCCGTGCTCGGAGTGGACCGCATCGTCGCCCTTGCCGGTTGTCCACCTGGCGCTCCAGGCGACCGCACACCACACTTCGCCGGCGGCGGCTGGCTGCCGTATCTCGAAAACATTCACGACGGGCAGTGGGAGTCGGTGGTTGAACCATATTGGCTCGACATCGCTGAATTCGCGACCGAGGAGCATCCGCAGCTGCTCGTCTGCCTGGAGCTTCATCCCGGCACAGTCGTGTACAACGTCGAGACGTTCGAGCGGATCGCGGGCCTGGGTGACGCGATCGCCGCGAACATCGACCCGAGCCACTTCTTCTGGATGGGAATGGATCCGATCGCTGTCATCGATCGGATCGGCGATCGAGCTGGGCACTGCCACGGAAAGGATGTGGTGTTCGCGAAAGACCACCTCGCGGTCAACGGGCTCCTCGACCGGCGCTGGCCGAAACCGCCCGACGAGATGCCCTGGAACTTCGCCGTGGTCGGGCGGGGCAAGCCGCAGGCCTGGTGGGACGGTTTTGTCGGTGCGCTCGCGGCACGCGGCCGCGCGCACACCATCGCCATCGAGCACGAGGACCCGTTCGTTCCCGCCGAAGCCGGGGTGCCGGAGGCGGCCGGAGTCCTGGCCGCGGCCGTTCGCGGCCTTGGGTGTTGACACCGATAAGCCATTCATATACGTTCCGTGGAACGTTCCAACACACTCGGTGAAAGGGGTGCGGATGGCAGGAAGGATGAGGGTAGGTGTGGTCGGCTGCGGCCTGATCGCACAGGTCATGCACCTCCATTACCTGCGCGAGCTGGCGGACCGGTTCGAGATCGCCGCCGTCTGTGATGTGTCCGAGGAGGTGCGTGCGGCGTGCGCGCGCGAGTACGGCGTGCCGGAGCAGTTCGCGACCTGGCAGGAGTTGATAGCCAGGCCCCTCGACGCCATCCTGGTGCTCACCTCCGGCAGCCACGCGCCGATCGCCATCGCCGCGGCGACGTCCGGAAGGCACGTATTCGTCGAAAAACCGATGTGCTTCTCGGTGGCCGAAGGGCAGGCGATGATCCAAGCCGCTCAGGCGGCAGGCGTCACGTTGATGGTCGGCTACAACAAGCGGTACGACCCTGCTTACTTGCGCCTTCTCGACGAGTGGCGAGGGCTGCGCGACCTCCGGCTGGCGCAGATTACGACGCTCGAGTCTCCCCTCGAGCCCTACGTCCAGCACTACAACCTGCGCCGGGGTGGCTCGTTGCCGAAGGACGTCATGCAGTCGCTGGCCGAGGACGGCGATGCGCGGATCGCGGCCGCGCTGCCCGACGCCGACCCACTGTCGCGATGGGCATACAGGATGGTTCTGCTCGACAGCCTCGTGCATGAGATCAATGCGATGCGCGGGGTCATGGGTGAGCCCGAGCGCCTCGAGTTCGCAGACATCCGGGAAACCGGCCTTACCGCGATCTTCAGTTATGGGAAGGCTCAATGCATCCTCGCCTGGGTCGACCTGCCAGGCATCGCGCGCTATTCGATGGAGTTCGCCTTCTATTCGCCGGAACGACGGCTGACACTGAAGTTCCCATCACCCTTTCTGCGCAGCGCGCCGACGGTGCTCGTGTCGGAGAACGGCGAAGACCGCTCTCCGCGCTCGTCTCGAACAGAAGAGATCACCTCGTATCGCGAAAGCTTCAAGGAAGAGCTCATCCACTTCCACGAATGCATCACGTCTGGGCGCGAACCGATTACGTCCGGTCGCGACGCGCTTCACGACATCGCCGTATGCGAGGCAATCGTCGGCGTCCACCGCAGCCGGAGCCCGTTGGACCTGCCTTCGGAGCCTGCGCCGGCTCCTGCCCACGGGCGTTCGTGAACAGAGGCACGATCCGCGTCGCCAACGCCCCGGTGAGCTATGGCGCGTTCGAGCTGACAGTCGGGATCCTGCCAGATGTGCCGGAAGGCGCTGAGGTCCTGGATGAGGTCGCGTCGGCGGGCTACTCCGGAATCGACCTCGGACCGTTGGGTTACCTCGGCGATGGCAAGGAGTTGGCGGAGAACCTCGCCCGCCATGGGCTGGGCCTTGCGGGCGGGTTTTTCGAGCTGCCGTTCAGCGACCCTCAGAAGATGCCGGCCGCGACCAAAGACCTCGACGCGCTCTTGGACGTCTTCGACGCGGCCGGCAACGACGCGCAGGCGCCGAAGCCTCGACCCACTCTGGCCGACGCCGGCAGCGACCTTCGACGATCGCGGCCCGGCCAGGCCGCGACCAACCGATCGCTCGGTTTCGACTCCGCCGCATGGAAGCATTTCGCACACGGCGTCGAGATGGCGGTGGCGCGCTGCCGCGCACGGGGCTACGAGCCGACGTTCCACCACGAAACAGGCACGTACATCGAAGCGCCATGGGAGATCGAGAAGGTCCTGGAGCTGACCTCCATCGGTCTCTGTCTGGACACCGGCCACCTCTTGCTGGGAGGTGGCGATCCTGTGCAGGCGATGCGGGATTGGGGCAGCCGTATCAACCACATGCACCTGAAGGACGCCCGCCGCGCGGTGGTCGAGAAGATCGTGCGCGATGCAGCTCCCGTCGCGGAGATCTGGCGCCGGAAAGCCTTTTGCCGTCTGGGCGAAGGCGACCTCGACGTCGACGGCGTGCTGGAGGCGATGCGAGACGGCTACTCCGGTTGGCTCGTGGTGGAGCAAGACGTGCTGCCCGACCGCAACGGGCAGCCGGCTGCCGACCAGCGCGCCAATCGCCAGTACCTGGCCGCCCGGGGCTTCTGACGCAGTGGCGCCTTTGAGGCTTGGGCTGGCCGGTGCCGGCCGGATGGGCAGAAACCACCTGCGCGCCCTCGCCGGCTCGGACACCGTCAACGTCATCGCGATCGCCGAGCCGATGCGGGCAGCGCGAGAAGCACTTCCACGCCTGAACGCCGCCGTCCATCCCGACCTCGAATCGATGCTGGACGCGGGCGGGCTGGACGCGGTCCTCGTGTGCGTGCCCAGCGACTTCCACCTCGCGACGGTGAAGCGGCTCGTATCGGCTCGAATGCCGATCCTCTGCGAGAAGCCCGTCGGCGTCACCGCCGCCGATGCCCTGGAGGCGGCCGAGCTCATGTCCGCCACGGGGCTGCCGTTCCAGGTCGGGTTCTGGCGGCGATTCGTGCCCTCTTTAGTCGAGCTTCGCGAGCGGATCGTGTCGGGAGAGCTGGGCGAGATCTACATGGTGGCGAGCTTTCAATGGGACGGGCAGCCGCCGAGCGCTTATTTCCGCACTCACAGCGGCGGGATCTTCATCGACATGGGCGTGCACGAGTTCGACCAAACAAGGTGGCTCACGGGACAGGAGTTCGGCGAGATCACGTCGCTTTTCTGCGGCGTCGCCGTGGAGCCATGGCCTGGGGATCCCGAGAGCGCGCAGGCGATGGCTGAGCTCTCCGATGGCACTACGGCGCTGGTCTCGCTGGGGCGGAGATTCCCGCTCGGGGACGTGTGCAAGGTAGAGGTGTTCGGCACCAGGAACGCGGTCGAGTGCAAATACCTGTGGCCACCGACAGCCGACGACGTCTTCTTTGCGGCGCTCCGGGCACAGGCCGAAAGTTTTGCGCGGCACGTTCGTGGCG
>Ga0209471_1002343_pt1 | contig 10925 bp, 13 predicted proteins | sample GraSoiAngelo_128_FD_185885 | JGI IMG/M metagenome (GOLD analysis project Ga0209471, IMG submission 185885) | Grasslands soil microbial communities from the Angelo Coastal Reserve, California, USA - 14_0927_12_20cm (SPAdes) (version 2) | ecosystem: Environmental > Terrestrial > Soil > Grasslands ... | reverse complement strand
GCTGTCGCCGATCTGCTGGGCGACCTCGGCCATGACCACGACCTCGTTGCCGCCGACGGTCAACGTCAGCTCGATGGCGTGGTTGATCTCGGGCAGGGAGTCGGGCGGGAACTCCACGTCGACGACCGGCCCGATCACCTGCATCACCTTGCCGTTCTTCTGCAGCTCGCTCTTTGCGACGGCCATGGGGTTCCTTACTTGAGCGCCTCGGCGCCGGAGACGATCTCCATCAGCTCCTTGGTGATCGCCGCCTGGCGGGCGCGGTTGTACTCGAGGGAGAGGCGGCCGATGATCTCGGTCGCGTTCTTGGTGGCGGAATCCATCGCGGTCATGCGCGCGCCGTGCTCGCTGGCTTCGCTCTCGAGCAGCGCACGCCACATCTGCACCGCCAGCTGCCGCGGCAAGAGGTGCTCGAGCACGCGCGGCCGGCTGGGCTCGTAGATGTGCTCGGGCGTGACCAGCGACTTCTCGCCGGCCTGCTTCGGCGGCTGCGAGGCAACGATGGGCAAGAGCTGCACCAGCGTGATCTGCTGGGCGATGGCGCTCTTGAACTGGTTGTAGAGGAGATAGACGGCGTCGAGCTCCTTCTTCTGATACTCGGCGATCAGGTCGTCGGCCACTTCCTTGGCCATGCCGAAGCGCAGCTTGCCGAAGAAGCCGAGGTAATCCTTGCGCGTCTGGATGCCGCGCTTGCGGGCGAAGTCGCGGCCGCGCCGGCCGATCGTGGAGAACTGCACGCTCTCGAAGCGCGGCCCCTCTTCGACGAGAAAGCGCTGGGCGCGGCGGACGACGTTCGAGTTGAAGCCGCCGCACAGCCCGCGGTCGGAGGTGAGCAAGACCACCTCGACGCGCTTCGGCTCGCGCACCTCCATCAGGGGATGCGGCGGGAGCTCGGCCTCGGCGCGCGCCTTGACCAGGGACCCGAGCAGCTCGTCGAGGAGCTGCGCGTAGGGCCGCGCCCGCAGGACGGCGTCCTGCGCACGCCGCAGCTTGGCCGCCGCCACCAGCTTCATGGCCTTGGTGATCTTCTGCGAGTTCCGCACCACCTTGATGCGGCCGCGGATGGTGCGCAGGGAGGCCATCTAGGCCTTGGCGCCCGGCGTGAAGACGTCCTTGAATTCGCCGAGCGCGGCGTCGAGCACCTTGCGGATGTCGTCGGTGAGGTCCTTCTTCTCCCGCAGCGTGCGGGGGATCTCCGGATGGCGGGTGTCGAGGAACTCGACCAGCTCGCTCATGTAGCGCTGCACCTCGGAGACTTCGAGGTTGCGGATCCAGTTCACGCCGCTCGGGTCGCGCTGCGTGCCGGCATAGATCTGGATGATCTGCTTCTCCACCGGCATGGGGACGTACTGCCCCTGCTTGAGGATCTCGGTGAGCCGCGCGCCGCGCGCCAGCGCTTCCTGCGTGGCCTTGTCGAGGTCCGATCCGAATTGCGAGAAGGCGGCCAGCTCGCGGTACTGGGCGAGCTCGAGCCGCATGGTGCCGGCGATCTTCTTCATCGCCTTGATCTGCGCGTTGCCTCCGACGCGCGAGACCGAGATGCCGACGTTGATGGCCGGCCGCTGGCCTGCGTAGAACAAGTCGGTCTCGAGGAAGATCTGTCCGTCGGTGATGGAGATGACGTTGGTCGGGATGTACGCCGAGACGTCGCCCGCCTGCGTCTCGATGATCGGCAACGCGGTGAGCGAGCCGCCGCCGCGCTCGTTGCTCATCTTGGCGGCGCGCTCGAGCAGGCGGCTGTGCAGGTAGAAGACGTCGCCCGGATAGGCCTCGCGCCCGGGCGGCCGGCGGAGAAGCAGCGAGAGCTGCCGGTACGCGACTGCGTGCTTGGAGAGGTCGTCGTAGATGATGAGCGCGTGCTGGCCGCTGTCGCGGAAGAACTCGCCCATCGTCACGCCCGCGTAGGGCGCGATGAACTGCAGCGGCGCCGGGTCGGAGGCGCTGGCCGACACCACCGTCGTGTAATCCATCGCGCCGAACGAGTTGAGCTTGTCGACCACCCGCGCCACCGTCGACTGCTTCTGCCCGACGGCGACGTAGATGCAAAAGACGCCCTGCCCCTTCTGGTTGATGATGGTGTCGACGGCGACTGCGGTCTTGCCCGTCTGCCGGTCCCCGATGATCAGCTCGCGCTGCCCTCGGCCGATGGGGATCATCGCGTCGATGGCCTTGATCCCCGTCTGCAGCGGCTCCTTGACCGACTGGCGCACGACGATGCCCGGCGCCTTCACCTCGACCTTGCGGCGCGTCTCGCTGGCGATGGGCCCTTTCCCGTCGATGGGCAGGCCGAGCGCGTTCACCACCCGGCCCACCATCCCCTGCCCGACGGGCACGTCGGCGATGCGGCCGGTGCGCTTGACGATGTCGCCCTCGCGCAGCTCCTGGTTCTCGCCCATCAGCGCCACGCCGACCGAATCCTCCTCGAGGTTGAGCACCAGGCCCATCAGGTTGTGGGGGAACTCGACCAGCTCGCCGGCCATGACGCCTTCGAGGCCGTAGACGCGGGCGATGCCGTCGCCGGTGGAGAGCACCGTGCCGGTCTCGCTCACCTCGACCTGCTTGCCATAGCCTTTGATCTGCTCGCGCAGGATGCGACTGATCTCATCGGCGCGGATTTCCATGTCTGGTAAAGCTCCTTTGCGGTAGCGGCTAGAGCGGCGCTCGCTTCAATTCCTCGCGCATGCGCTCGAGCTGCGTGCGCAGGCTGCCGTCGAAGAGGGTGGCCCCGACCTGCGTGACCACGCCGCCGATGATCGAGGGATCGGTTCGGGAGTCGAGAAGGATGGTGCGTCCGGTCATGCGCGCGATGGCCTCGCGCAGCCGCTCCAGCTCGTCCTTGCTCAGCGGCGCGGCGGCGGTGACGGTGGCGCGAACGCGGCTTTCCTGTTGGTCGACCATCGATCGATAGGCGCGGACGATGCCAGTGAGGTCGCCGGCGCGCTGTCGATCGACGAGCAGCCGGAGGAAGCTGACCACCATGGGCGAGAGCGACAGGCCCTTGGCGAGCGCGTTGACCGCGGCGTGGCGCTGCTCCTGGCTGTAGCCGGGATTCTTGAGGACGGCGCCCGCCTCGGGGCTCTGGTCGAGCGCACGCACGACTGCCTCCAGCTCGTCGCCATACAGCTCGTGGCGCGCCTCTTCGAGGCCGAGCGAGAAAAGCGCGCGGGCGTACCGTCGTGCGACGCTGGAGGCGATCACCGCAGCAACACTCCCTTGAAAAGACGCGGCTTCCTAGCACGCGGGGTGTAATGGGTCAATGCAGTGCGCCGCCTGCGGCGTCTCGCTTCGCACCCTAGATTTCGCAGCATGAAAGTCATCATCCAGGGCAAGCAGATGCGCCTCAGCCCCGGCCTGAAGCGCTACGCCGAGGAGCACGTCGTGCAGCCGCTCCGCCGCTTCTACGACAACGAAGCGGCCGAGCTGCGCGTCGAAGTAGGCAAGGTCAACGGCAACCGCGGCGAAGCGAAGGAATGCCATCTCACGTTCCATATGCCGGGGGCGAAGACCATCCAGATCGAGCAGACGCTCCCCGACGTGTTCGGCTGCCTCGATGTGGCCGGCGACCGGCTGACGCGGACCGCGCGGAAGGCGCTCGATCGGATGCGCTGGCCCAAGGGACGCCGCAAGTACCGGCCCCTCGGAACGGTCGCCGCGGAGGGCGGCGTGCCCTCGGGCATGCTCGAGGACCTGCCCAACGGACCCTCGTTGGAGAAGATCTCCCGGCGCGTCCGGCGCAAGCGGTAGAGAGACGCACTCCCCTTGACGGCGGCGCGGGCTGTCTTACCTTGGCCCGCGTCGAAGGGACGGCCAAGCGGCCGATCCCACAGAGGGTTTTTGCAATCCAACAAGAGGAGGAAAATCATGGCCATCGTTCGTAACGACCCGTTCCGGGACCTGCTCACGCTCCAGGATCAGCTCTTCCGCACTTTCGATTCCGCCTATCGCGGCCGTCAGCAGGAAGAGCAGACCATGACCGCCACCTGGTCGCCGCTGGTGGACATCTACGAGGACGCCGACGGCATCACCCTCAAGGCCGAGCTGCCGGAGGTGGACGCCAAGGACGTCGAGATCCTCGTCGAAGGCAACACGCTCACCCTCCGGGGCGAGCGCAAGCTGGAGAAGAGCGAAGAGCGCAACAACTATCACCGCATCGAGCGCGTCTACGGCACCTTCAGCCGCAGCTTCACCCTGCCCAGCACGGTGGACCTCGAGCACATCACCGCCGAGAGCAAGGACGGCGTCCTGAAGGTCTTCCTGCCCAAGAAGGCGGAGACCAAGCCGCGGCAGATCAAGGTGCAGGTCGACACGGCGCGCGCCTCGCAGTCGGCGCCGGTCAGCAAGCAGTAAGCAAGGCGGCTTCGGGGCTTCGGCCCTCAGCTTTCAGGCGCATCGCCTGAGGTCTGAGGGTCCGAGGCCCTATCTTTTCATCGGCGCAGAGTGAGAAGCGCCGGTCGTATCCATCTTGCAGGTGCCCTCGAAAAAGACTCCGCGCTCGATGACGACCGTGGCGGTGGTGATGGTGCCGCGCACCTTGGCGGGCGCCTTCAGCTCGATCGACTTGGTGGCCTTGGCGTCGCCGCTGTAGTCGCCCAGGCAGACGAGCGTGCCGACCTGAACGTTCGCCTTCACCTCGGCCCCTTCGCCGATGATCAGCGTATCGGTCGAGACGATCTCGCCGCTGAACTTCCCGTCGATACGGACGGTGCCCTCGAAAAGCAGCTTGCCCTCGAACTGGCTGCCCTTGCCGAGCAGCGCGTTCAATTCAGGGCCGCGCGAGGGCGTGGGGAGCTGGGAGAGGTTGGTGGGCGGCGGCGGGGAAATGGGGGTGGTCGTTGTCTGGGCCATGTCGGCCTGTTCTAACAGATCGCGCGGCGGACGCATTTCACTTGAAGGCGACGGCAGCGAGGATCAAGAGGACGAGCGCCTCCCCGGTGATGAATCCGGAGGCGAGCGGAGTGTTGTAGACCGTCTCGGTCCTCGGGCTGAGCCGGCTCCAGAGCGCGGAAGCAACGCCGCCGATCACCATCGGGACCACGGCAAAGCCGGGGATGAGCATCCCCAGGCCGACGGCGGTGGGCGAGGGGATGAAGCGCCCGAACTTCGCGTTGCCCTCGAGCAGGGTGAGCACCACGCCGACGACGAGGGCGATGAGCAGGGCGTACAGCGCGCTCGCCGGCAGCGCGCCGAAGCCTTTGGCGAGCAGCTCGGCGAATCCCGCCCACTTGACGCTGATGGGCGAGGAGAGACCCCCCTGCCCGCCCACTCCGTACTTGTCGCGCACCATGGGGTAGGCAATCGCGACGGCGAGCGCGCCGACCGGCACGCCGATCAGCTGCAGGATGGTCAGGTTGCGGTTGGTGGAGCCGACGATCTTCCCCGCCCGATAGTCCTGCATCAGGTGCTCGCCGTTGGCGGCCACTGCGCCGCTCATCCCCGATCCGATCATGTTGATGGGCACGTGCCCCGGCGCGAGCACGGCGAAGACCGCCTGCATGACGTTGGCCATGGCGCTGATCGGGGCCCAGTTGGTCTCTCCCAGGACCCGGATGCCGACCAGCATGAGGACGAGCGAGAGCCCCACCGAGACAAAGGAGAGCCAGAGGGGAAATCCGAGCGAGATCTTCTGCACCGCCGCCAGCGTGATGGCGCAGGCGATCGCGCCCCACAGCACCCACTTGATGGGGAAGTCGCCGGTCTGATCGACGTCCTTGCTGCTCAGGCCGCGGAAGGTCTTGGCGATCACCTTCCACTTCAAGACGAGCGCGGCGAGGCCCCCCGCGACCATCAACCCCGTGGCCGGCCACATGATCCACCGCTGCAGGACGAGATTGAAGGTCAGCGCCGGCACGAGCCCGGCGCGGAACAACGGCTCGGGCGCAACGATCCAGGCGAGGGTCATCCCCAGCCCCATCGAGAGCGTGACGCGCATGCCGATGAGAAGGCCGGCGCCGAGCGAGAGCACGCCGAGCTCGCTGCCGATGCGCAGCGCATCGGCATTCTTGGTGATGAAGTTGAAGGCGATGGTCTCGGGAATCCACCCGAACGTCTGCCGTGCGAGCGTGAAGAAGGCGCTGAGGGCGCCGCCGATCCCCAGCGCGGCCACACGCGGGCCGGCCTGCTTGGGCCCTTCGTCGAGGACGAGCAGCGTCTCGCCCGCCGCCGTACCGTCGGCGAAGGTGAGGTTTTCCTGGTCGATGTAGTGCTTGCGCAGAGGCACCGCGAGCAGCACGCCGAGCAGCCCGGAGGGCGCGAGCCAGGCGAAGATCTGCGGGCTGCTCAGATGCAGATCGAGGATCCCGCGCTGGTTGAGCATGTCGATGGCGGCGAGGACCACCGCCATGAAGCCGACGCCGCTGCCGGCGGCGGTGCCGGCGGTCTGCACCAGGTTGTTCTCCCAGCGCGTCCCGCGTACGCCGGTGACCAGGCCCATCAGCGAGATGGCGATGAAGCCGAGGAAGGCGCTCACCACCGAGATGTTCGGGCCGTAACCGACCTTGAGGACGACGACGGGCTCAGCCGCGCCCATCAGCGCCGCCACGACGATCGCGACCGCGACTGCGCGCGCGGTCAGCTCCCGCCGTCGCGGCGCGGGCGCAGCGGCCTTGGACGGCTTTGCCGGCTGGTGTGAGCGCTGCCCGGGAGCGGGCGCCTCCAGCGCGCCGGCGTCTTCGGTCGCCATCGTCAGCCCAGAATGCCGGCGAGAATGCGGTCCAGCTCGGAGAGGCTGCCGTAGCGGATCTCGAGCGCGCCCCGGCCGCCCTTGTCCTTCAACTGCACCCTCGCACCGAGCTTGCGCTGCAGCTTTTCCACCAGGTGCCTCACCTGCGCGCTCTGCTGCCCCTTGCGCTTCGGCCCGGCCAGCCGATGGCCCTTGAGCCGCTGCACCAGCGCCTCGACCGCGCGGACGGAAAGGTTCTCGGAGATGACCTTCTCGGCCGCCTTCCTCAAGGTGGCCTCCTCGGGAATGGCGAGCAGCGCGCGCGCGTGGCCCATGCTCAGATCGCCGCGGACGATGGCCTCCTTGATCGCCTCTGGCAAGCGCAACAGGCGCAGGGTGTTGGTCACCGTCGAGCGGTCCTTCCCGACGCGGGCGGCCAGCTCCTCCTGGGTGAGGCCGTGCTCCTCGATCAGGCGCTTGAAGGCTTCCGCCTCCTCGATGGGGTTGAGGTCCTCGCGCTGGATGTTCTCGATCAGGGCGACCTCGAAGGCCTCCTTGTCGGTCATCTCGCGGATCATCGCGGGCACTTCGCGCAGGCCCGCCTTCTGGGCCGCCCGCCAGCGGCGTTCCCCGGCGACGATGGCATAGCCGCTGCCGCTCTTGCGGACGATGAGGGGCAGGAGCACGCCCTTGCTGCGGATCGACTCGGCCAGCTCCTCGAGATGGCGCTCGTCGAGATGGCGGCGCGGCTGTCCGCGCTGGGCGACGATCTCCTCGATGGGCAGGTGGAGAACGCCTTTGCGCTCGGCGGGCGTGGCGCCGGGGATCAGCGCTCCCAGGCCTTTGCCCAGGGCGGGCCGCTTCAGCTGCGCTTTCGCTTCGATGGGGTGCTCCTTTCTACTCAGGGCGAAGAGCACGTCTGACAACCTCGACCTGCAACTCCACAAGCGTAGCCCCTGAGCCGCCTGCGGCCGGGGCTAGGCGCGCCTGGCCGCTTTCTTTTCCTCGCCCGTCTCGCGGGCGTGGCGCTGCAGCATCTCCTCGGCCAGCGCCAGGTAGCTCTGCGCGCCCTTCGACTCGATGTCGTAGAGCAGCGCCGGGCGGCCGTGGCTGGGCGCTTCGGAGAGGCGCACGTTGCGGGGGATGACGGTCTGGTAGACCTGCCCGGGCAGATGGCCCTGCACGTCGGTCATCACCTGACGGGCGAGGTTGTTGCGCGCGTCGAACATGGTCAGGACCACGCCCTCGAGGGCGAGCGAGCGGTTGAGGCGGGCGCGGATCAGCTCGATGGTGCGCAAGAGCGAGCCCAGGCCCTCGAGCGCGTAGTACTCGCACTGCAGCGGAACGAGCACGCGGTCCGCGGCGACCAGGGCATTGATGGTGAGCAGGCCGAGCGAAGGCGGGCAGTCGATGAAAATGTAGTCGTACGCGCCGCGGACCGATTCGAGGGCGCGGCGCAGCCGGCTCTCGCGCTCTTCTTCGCCGACGAGCTCCAGCTCGGCGCCGACCAGGTCGGCGCTGGCGGGGGCGAGAAAGAGATGGGGGATCTCGGTGGGGATCTGCGCGTGGCGCACCTCGGCATCGCCGATCATGGCGTGGTAGACGGTGGGCCGATCGGTCAGCTCCCGCGAAATCCCCAGGCCGCTCGTGGCGTTGCCCTGCGGGTCGAGGTCGACGAGGAGCACCCGCCGCTCTTGCGCCGCGAGCGAGGCCGCCAGGTTGACCGCGGTGGTGGTCTTGCCGACTCCGCCCTTCTGGTTGACCACTGCCAAGACCAGCGACACGCCGCCCCCGTGGTGGGCCTCGATGGTGCGCGAGTACCACGGCGGTCCGACGGCCCGCAAGCCGCCCGAGCGACCGATGGATCGCCGGAGGGAAAGGATCGATCACCGGTCAGCGGCCGCGGGACAGCTGGGTTCCACGTGAAACGTCGGACCGGCCAAGCCCGACTTCCGTCTCTCCGAACCCCCCTTCCGCACGGGCCGCGCGGCGCTCATCTTGAGAGGCCCAAAGCGACGGAGGACTTGATGAAGATCGCCTGCCTGCTCGGCCAGGGTTTCGAGGATTCCGAGTTTCGTATCCCCTATGACCGGCTCAAGAAGGAGGGCTACCAGGTCGACGTCATCGGCGCCAAGGCCGGCGAGGAGCTGAAGGGCTCCAAAGGCAAGGAGAGAGTCAAGGTGGAGAAGTCGATCGATCAGGTCAAGGCCGAAGATTACGACGCGCTGCTCATCCCCGGCGGCCAGTCTCCCGACCACCTTCGCGTCGACAAGCGCTTCGTCGACTTCGTCCGGGCGTTCGAGGAGGGCGGCAAGCTGATCGCCGCCGTTTGCCACGGTCCGCAGCTGCTCATCGCTGCCCACCTCGTCAAAGGCCGCACCCTGACCGCCTGGGCCACCATCCAGGACGACCTCGAGCAGATCGGGGCCAACGTCAAGGACGAACCGGTGGTGCGCGATCGAAACTGGATCACCAGCCGCAAGCCCGACGACCTCCAGGCCTTCTCCGACGCCATCGTCGAGGCCCTCGAGGGACCGGGCGCCGAAGACCGCACCGCCCGCGGCTCGCAGCCGACAGCACATCCCTGACCCGCTTCAGCTGGCTCCCGCAGCGGATTCCCATGGGGGGAGCAGCTCAATCGTGACGGTAGATGGCCAGGCGCCGCTGGGCGCCGGAGACCGGCAGCTGATAGCCGAGCTCCTGCTGCAGCGTGAGCTCCCCGATCCGATCAGGCGCCTCGTCGGCGGGGCCGAGCATGCAGATGGCGACTCCGCCGGGGAGCACGTAGTGCTCCGCCAGCGCCAGCCATTCATCCGGCGCGGCGGTCGCGCGCGCCACGGCGGCGTGGACCCGGGGAAGATCCTCGCGCGAAGGATTGCCTTCCAGCCGGACCGCCACCGCTTTCACCCGCGGCAACCGCAGCTCGGCCAGAGCGTTCTTGAGAAAAGCCACCTTCTTCTGCACCGAGTCGACGAGGACCACCTCGAGATCCGGCCGCGCGATGGCCACGGGAATCCCCGGGAATCCTCCTCCGCTGCCGGCATCCAGCAAGCTCCCTTGCGGCAAGACCGGCGCCAGCGCGAGCGAGTCGAGCACGTGCTTCTCGGCGATCTCGGCGGGATCGGTGATGGCGGTCAGGTTGATCGACTTGTTCCATTTCAAGAGCAGATCGACGTGGCGACCGAGCAGCTTGAGCTGTTCGGCGCTGAGGCGGAGTCCCATGACGGCCGCGCCCTGCTCGATGGCTTTGAGAGCCGCCACGTCCACGGTCAGTCCGCGAAGACGCCGAAATGGCCGAAGTCGAGGACGAGCCGATGCGGCCGGCCGGCGCTGATCCCGACCACCTGCACGCGCACGAAGGCGCCTCCTTTCGCCTGGGCGACGCAGGCGTCGAGCAGCTCCTGCAGCGTCCGGAACTCGATCGCCTCCTCCCGATACCCGCCTTCCTCCTGCGGCTGCGAACGGGCCACGAACAGGGTTCCCTCGATGGCCTCGCCCATCAATCCCCCCGGCGGCCGTGGCTGCGGATGGCCTGTTCGACGTCGTCCTCGTGCTCGGCCAGGTACGCTTCCACCTCCTCGTCGGTGACTCCGAGATCGCGGAGGATCCCCTGGTAGAGGGTAGAGGTCGCGGATGCCTCCGCGCTGCGCTTGCGCAAGACCGCCTTGACCACGGCGGCGCCGAAGAGCGGGTTCCTCCTCGCTTTGCGCCCCGACGCGGCCATGGTCAGACCGGCAGCTTGGCTCGCGCCGCGTCGCGCGGTCCTTCGCCCTTCTTCTTCATCTCGATCGTCTGCCCGCCCGCCGGCGGGGGGCGGATGGCGCGGCGCAGATACATCTGCTGGGCGATGGAGAGGATGTTGTTGGTGAAGATGTAGAGGGTCAGCCCCGAAGGCAGAGTGAGCATGAGCAGCGAGAAGAAGCCGCTCATCACGTAGCCCATCGTCTTCTGACTCGGGTTCGACATCGGCGCCGGGGTCAGGACCTGCGTGAGGATCATGGTGATGCCCATCGCCACTGGCAGGATGTAATACGGATCAGGAGCCGTCAGATCGTCGAGCCAGCCGCGGATGAAGGGGGCGTTGTACAGCTCCACCGAGACTTGAAGGGTGGTGTAGAGCGCGAACCAGATGGGCATCTGAATGAGCATCGGCAGGCAGGACCCCATCGGGTTCACGCCGTGCTCCTTGAAGAGCTTCATCTGCTCGAGGTTCTGGCGCTGGGTATCGCCGGCGTACTTCTTCTTCATCTCCTCCAGCTGGGGCTGG
>Ga0209471_1002341_pt1 | contig 10933 bp, 8 predicted proteins | sample GraSoiAngelo_128_FD_185885 | JGI IMG/M metagenome (GOLD analysis project Ga0209471, IMG submission 185885) | Grasslands soil microbial communities from the Angelo Coastal Reserve, California, USA - 14_0927_12_20cm (SPAdes) (version 2) | ecosystem: Environmental > Terrestrial > Soil > Grasslands ... | reverse complement strand
TCCTTCTTGGTCGGCCGGCCCTTTCCTTCATAGCGCAGGGACGGCGCCACACGGAGCTGCTCGGCCAGGCGCTCCCGCCGCCGCTTCCCCTCGGGGTCTTCGTCGTACAGCGCCGCCGCCGCCGCCGCCGGCGCGCGCTGCTGCACGAGCGCGCGCACCACGATCAGGTACTCGAATGGGGCCCGCCGGATCCGCAGGCGGTCGCCGACTGCAAGCGGTTTCGCCCGTTTGGCGCGCGCGCCGTTGAGCTCGACCTGCCCGCCGGCGACGGCCGCCGCCGCCAACGCCCGCGTCTTGAAGAAGCGGGCGGCCCAGAGCCACCGATCCAGCCGCACCCGTTCCACACCGGACACTCGACCTCCTTTGCCAGGCTCCACGCACCCCCCCGGCCGTGCGTATAATCCGGGGACGCCCGATCCAGCCGCCACCTTTTCACACTGAGCCGCATGCGTGAACGGATGCTGACGCACCAGCCAGACGTCCTCCGCCGTCGTCCCTCCATGGGCAGGACGTTCCGGCTCGGAACGCTCGTCACGGCCACCGCCGCGCTGCTCGCGGGCTGCGGAACTCCGGGCGTGCGCGGCGTGGCGGGGACCGCGCCGGCGCCGAACGTGCTCTGGACGCCTCCCCGACAGCCGGCCCCCACCGTCGCAGCGCCACCTGAGGTACCACCGGATCTGGGCGCGCGGATCTCGCAGCTCAGGCTCGCCGATGTGATCGACATCGCCCTGCGGAACAATACCGCCACGAGCGCCGCGTGGGCGGACGCCCGCGCCGCCGCCGCCACGTACGGTGCGGCCAAGGGGCAGTATTACCCCACGCTCTCGGTCACCGGGGCCCTGACCACGATCCACCGAACGGTGGCATCCGCGGGCCAACAGGCCGTGAAACAGCAGTTCTACGGGCCGACGCTCACCGCCTCGTGGTTACTTTTCGACTTCGGGGGCCGCTCGGGCTCGGTCGGTGGCGCGCGCGACGCGCTGCTCGCGGCAGACTGGACCCACAACGCGACCCTGCAGTCGGTCGTGCTCGCGGTCGAGCAGTCGTACCTCCTCTACCTGGGCACGAAGGGGCTTCTCGACGCCCAGCAGACCACCCTCGCGGAGGCGCAGACGAATCTCGATGCGGCCGAACAGCGCCACCGGGTCGGCCTCGCGACGATCGCCGACGTGCTCCAGGCGAGGACCGCGCTCTCTCAAGCCCGACTGGCACTCGAGTCGACCCAGGGGGCCCTCCAGACCACGCGCGGCGCCCTCGCTCTGTCCATGGGCCTGCCCGCGAACATCCCCTACGACATCGAAGTGGTGCCCGACACCACGACGCCGGTCGGGATCGTCGAAGGCGTGGACAGTCTGATTGCGCGGGCGATGCGCGAGCGACCGGACCTAGCGGCCCAGCGTGCGCTGGTCGATCAGGCGCGCGCCCGGGTGACTGTCGCGCGCTCGCAGGCGCTGCCAACCCTCACCGCGGGCGGGAACGCCGGGGGCACGTACTTCATCAACCCCGCGGCCGGCTTTCCCACGTCCGGCAATAGCTACACCGCGACGCTCACGCTCTCGTTCCCGTTATTCTCCGGGTGGTCGCAGATCTACAACGTGAAGGCCGCGTCGGCCGCCGCCGCCGCCGCCGCGCTGCGCGCGCAGGGCTTCGCGCAGCAGGTCGTGTACCAGGTGTTCAACGCGTACTATGCGCTCCGCACCGCCACGCAGCAGGTGCGGACCAGCCGGGACCTGCTCGCCAGCGCCACCGAATCGGAGCAAGTGGCGCTGGGACGCTACAAGGCAGGGGCCGGGAGCCTGCTCGACCTCCTCACCGCGCAGGCCGCGCTGGCGAGCGCCCGCGCCCAGGCCATTCAAGCCCGCTTCTCATGGAACACGGCGCTCGCCCAGGTCGCGCACGACGTAGGGATCCTCGGGCTCGACGGGTCGAGCCCACTCCAGATGCAGACCGACACCACGGGAACGCCCAAATAGATGAAGCTCGTGACCACCGCCACCACCGTTTCACTGACCCTGGCGCTCGCCTGCTCGCGGAAGGGGGCCGGCGGCCCCGCTCGGGTGCCGGTCACCGTGGCCCATGTCGAGCAGCGCGCCGTGCCCTTCGAGATCCCCGCGACCGGGACCGCGGAGCCCGTGCAGACGGCGTCGGTCCAAGCCCAGGTCACGGGCGTGCTCACCCACGTGACGTTCCACGAGGGCGACGACGTCACCGCCGGGCAGGTGCTGTTCGAGATCGACCCCCGGCCCTTCCAGTCGGCGCTCGACCAGGCCAAAGCCATGCTGGCGCGCGACCAGGCGCAGCACCAGGCCGCCGAGCTCGACGCCCAGCGTTACGCGCAGCTCGTGAAGCAAGACTACGTCACCAAGTCGGACTACGACGCCAAGCGCGCCGCCGCCGACGCTTTACAGGCGACGATCCGCGCCGACTCCGCCGCCGTCGCCAACGCCGCGCTCAACCTCGACTGGGCCACGATCCGGGCGCCGATCGCGGGGCGCACCGGACGGCTGCTGGTGCGCGAGGGGAACTTGGTGCGCGCCCAGAACCCAGACCCCTTGGTGGTCATCAATCAGATCCATCCGATCCTGGTGCGCTTCGCCGTGCCCGAGCAGCACCTCGCCGCCATCCAGCGCTACCACCGCAACCGCCTGCTGGTGCTCGTGAGCCCGTCCAAGACCGACACAGTCTTCACGGAGGGCGTGCTGTCGTTCGTGGACAACAGCGTGGACACGACGACCGGGACGGTGCTCCTCAAGGCCGAGTTCCCCAACCGGGACAACGCCCTGTGGCCGGGAGAGTTCCTGACCGTGCGGCTGCAGCTCTACGTGGAAGACAGCGCCGTGGTGGTGCCGTCGCAGGCCGTGATGACCGGGCAACAAGGGACCTATCTGTTCGTGGTGAATCAGGACGGCACGGCACGCTCGCAGCCGGTGAGCGTCGAGCGCACCGCCGGGGCGTACACGGTCATCGCGCAGGGCGTGCGCGCCGGCGAGGACGTTGTGACCGACGGTCAGCTGCGGCTCGTGTCCGGCGCGGCCGTCGAAGTGAAAGGCGTCGCCGAAGAGGCGCGCGAGCTGGGGGGGGACAAGTGAGCATCTCCGAGCTGTTCATCAAGCGACCCGTCATGACGACCCTCGTCATGATGGGGATCCTCGTGTTCGGGCTGATGTCCTACCGGCTGCTGTCGGTGAGCAACCTGCCGAACGTCGACTTTCCCACCATTCAGGTGAGCGCGAGCCTCCCGGGCGCGAGCCCCGAGACCATGGCGTCCGCCGTGGCGACGCCGCTCGAGAAGCAGTTCTCGACGATCGCCGGCATCGACCAGATGACGTCCCAGTCGACCCTGGGCAGCACCAACATCACCCTGCAGTTCACCCTGGACCGGAACATCGACGCCGCCGCGCAGGACGTGCAGGCGGCGATCGCCAAAACGCTGCGCCTGCTCCCCACGGGCATCGTGCCGCCATCCTACCAGAAGGTGAATCCGGCCGACCAGCCGATCATCTACTATGCGATGAGCTCGCGCACGCTGTCGCTCTCGGCGCTGGACGAGTACGCCGAGACGTTCATCGCGCAGCGCCTGTCCACGGTCGAGGGAGTGGCCCAGGTCAACGTGTACGGGGCGGCCAAATACGCGGTGCGGGTCCAGCTCGATCCCAAGGCCCTGGCGACGCGATCCCTGGGGATCGACGACGTGGCCGGCGCGATCGCGGCCGGCAACGTAAACCTGCCGACCGGCATCCTGTGGGGTCCGCACCGCGCCTACACGGTGCAGGCAACCGGGCAGCTCGATGACGCGGCGGCGTTCCGGCCGCTCGTGATCGCCTTCCGGAACGGCGCCCCCGTGCGGCTCCAGGACGTCGGGCGGGTGCTGGACGACGTGCAGGACAACAAGAGTGCCGCTTGGTACAACGGGAGCCGCTCCATCATTCTGGCGATCCAGCGTCAGCCCGGCGCCAACACAGTGGACGTCGCGGGCCGCGTGCGGACCGTCATGGCGAGCCTGGGGCAGCTCTTGCCGGCGTCGGTCGATCTGCGGCTGCGGTTCGACCGTTCGGATTCGATCCGAGCTTCGCTCACGGACGTGAAGTTCACGCTGTTCCTGACGCTCGCGCTCGTGGTGCTGGTGATCTTCCTCTTCCTGCGCAACCTTTCGGCGACGGTCATCCCGAGCCTGGCGCTGCCGTTCTCGCTGGTGGGCACCTTCGCCGTGATGTACGCGCTCGACTACAGCCTCGACAACCTGTCGATGATGGCGCTGACGCTGTCGGTGGGGTTCGTGGTGGACGACGCCATCGTGATGCTCGAGAACATCGTGCGCCACATGGAGAAGGGGACGCCCCCGCTCGAGGCCGCGTTCGCTGGGTCCCGTGAGGTCGGGTTCACCATTCTCTCCATGACGCTGTCGCTGGCCGCCGTGTTCATCCCGGTCCTGTTCATGGGCGGGATCATTGGGCGGTTGTTCCACGAATTTGCCGTGACCATCGGCGCGGCGATTCTCGTGTCCGGCGTCGTCTCGCTGACGCTCACGCCGATGCTATGCAGCCGGTTCCTGAGAGCTTCGCACGAGGCCCAGCACGGCAAGTTCTACGAGGCCTCGGAGCGCGTGTACCAGCGGGTGCTGCGGTGGTACGAAGACGGACTCGCCTGGGTCATGGAGCGGCGGGCAGCGGCGCTGGCCTTCTCGGCCCTGATTCTCGTGGCGACGGTGGTGCTCTTCGTGGTGGTGCCCAAGGGCTTCCTGCCGAGCGAGGACAGCTCTCAGATCTTCGGGACCACCGAAACCGTCCAGGGGACGTCGTACGACGATTTGGTGAGCCATCAGCTGCAAGTCATGGCGATCCTGCAGCAGGATACGACCAACGTGGACGGCATGATGTCGTTCCTGGGTGGCGGCCAGATCAACCAGGGACGCGTATTCCTACAGCTCAAGCCCCGCTCGCAGCGCCGTCTGAGCGTGGACGAGCTGATCCGGGTGTACAACGCCAAGCTGGCGGGAATCCCCGGGATTCAGGTGTTCCTTCAGAACCCGCCGCCGATCCGCATCGGAGGGCGGCTCTCGAAGAGCCAGTACCAGTTCACGCTGCAGAGTCCCGACATCCGCGCCCTGTACGACAACGCCAACCAGCTCGAGGGAAAGCTGCACGCGCTGCCCGGGCTCGTGAACGTCACCACCGACCTGCAGATCTCGAGCCCGCAGGCCACCGTGGCCATCAACCGCGACCGGGCCGCGGCGCTCGGGGTCACCGCGCATCAGGTCGAGACGGCCCTGTACGACGCCTACGGCTCTGGCCAGGTCTCGACCATTTACACGCCGACCAACCAGTACTGGGTGGTCATGGAGCTATTGCCCGAGTACCAGCAGGACCTGTCGGCGCTCAGCCTGCTCTACATCCGCTCGAACAATGGGACGCTGGTGCCGCTCGCGTCGCTCGCCACGATCACGTCGAGCGTCGGCCCCCTCACCGTGAACCACGCGGGCCAGGTGCCGTCGGTCACGATCTCGTTCGACCTGAAGCCCGGCGTGTCCATCGGCCCGGCGGTCGCCGACGTGCAGCGCGTGGCGCGGCAGTCATTGCCCTCGAGCATCACCGGCAGCTTCTCGGGCACCGCCCAGGCGTTCCAGTCGAGCCAGTCGGGCCTGCTCATGCTGCTCGTCCTCGCGGTGTTCGTGATCTACATGGTGCTCGGGATCCTGTACGAGAGCTTCATCCACCCCCTCACGATTCTCTCGGCGCTGCCGTTCGCGGGGTTTGGTGCGTTGTTGACGCTCTTGATTTTCCGGGTCGACCTGAGCGTCTACGCCTTCGTGGGCATCATCATGCTCGTGGGGCTCGTCAAGAAGAACGGCATCATGATGATCGACTTCGCGCTCGAGGCCCAGCGCATCGAGGGTAAGTCGGCGCGCGAGGCGATCCTGCAGGCGTGCAGTATCCGCTTCCGGCCCATCATGATGACCACTATGGCGGCGCTGATGGGCACACTCCCTATCGCCCTCGGTGTCGGCCAGGGCTCGGAGTCGCGCCGGCCGCTGGGCATCGCCGTGGTGGGCGGGCTCGCGTTCTCGCAATTCATCACGCTGTTCGTGACGCCCGTGATCTACACCTATCTGGACGAGCTGCAGCAGTGGCTGGAGCGCCCGGCGCCGCAGCGGGCGGCCGCGGTGGCTCCGGCGCCGGCGGATTGAAATGAGTCGTCAGTACTCAGTCGTCCGTCATCAGTCAAGCAGCGTTTCGAGCCGGGTCGCAACAAAAGGAGCCTGTTTCGAAACGACGGGATCGCAAAGTTCGGTCTCCAAACCGAGAGCCAGGAGAGACCGATGCAGAACTTCCGCAACCTGAAGGTGTGGGCCAAGGCGCATAAGGTCACGCTCGCCGCTTACAAGGCGACCGAGACGTTTCCGAAGACGGAACAATACGGGCTGACGGCCCAGATACGGCGGTCGGCCGCGTCGGTTTGCGCCAACATTGCCGAGGGATGTGGGCGTGGCGGCAGGATAGAGTTTGCACGCTTCCTTCAGATCGCCTTCGGGTCCGCGAGCGAACTCGAGTATCACCTCATTCTCGCAGGCGACCTTCGGTTCCTCGACCCCACGACCTACGGTTCCCTCGACCGAGCAGTCATCGAGGTCAAGCGCATGCTCGCGAGCCTCATCGGCAAGTTGAAACGAGGACCTACGACTGACGACTGAGAACTGATGACTGAGAACTGATAACTGAAGACAGGCAAGCACATTACCAGCCTCGCTTTCGCACGCTAACTTCTCCCCATGCACGAATGGCAAGTGTGGTTCGTCGCCGCCCTGCTGCTCTTCGTGGCCGAGATGATCTCGCCCGGGTTCTGGCTGCTCTCGGTAGCGGTGGGCTCCATCGCGGCGGGGGTGGTCTCGCTCGTGCTCCCGGGCGTGGTGGCGCCGGCGCTGACCTTCGCCGCCGGCACGTTGCTCTCGCTCGTCGGCATTCGTCCGTTCTTGCTGAAGCGCCTCCATCCCAGCGGGCGCGAGATCAGAACCAACGTCGACGCCCTCGCGGGCCGAGTCGGCATCGTGTCGGAGCGCATCGACCCGGGCACGGGCAAGGGGCGGGTGGTTGTCGAGGGCGAGGACTGGCGCGCCGCGGCGCTCATGGATGCCCCGCTCGAGCCGGGGACGCGGGTGATGGTCGTGCGGGTGGAGGGGGCGACGTTGTACGTGGACAAGGAGAGCTGAGGGGGCAGGGAGCATGGACAACATTGGCGCGCTGATCGTTCCGGCGGCGATCGTGCTGTTCGCAATCTCGATCGTCGCACGTGGCATCCGTATCGTACAGCAGGCCCAGACGATGATCATCGAGCGGCTGGGCAAGTACCACCGCACGCTCTCCTCCGGGGTCAACCTGATCATTCCCATCATCGACCGGCCGCGGGCGATCGACTGGCACCAGGTGATCGTCACGCCGGCCGGGGACTCGTTCGCGCGGCATTTCCGCACCGACAAGATCGACCTGCGCGAGACGGTGTACGTGTTCCCGCGGCAGAACGTGATCACGAAAGACAACGTCGTCGTCGAAATCGACGCGCTGATCTATTCCCAGATCACCGACCCGGTGCGCGCGACCTACGAGATCGCGAACCTGCCCGATGCGATCGAGAAGCTGACGCAGACCACGCTGCGGAACGTGATCGGGGAGATGGAGCTGGACCACGTGCTCTCCTCGCGCGACACGATCAACGCCAAGCTGCGCGAGATCCTGGACGAGGCGACGCACAAGTGGGGCGCGAAAGTCAGCCGCGTCGAGCTCAAGGACATCAACCCGCCGCGCGACATCCGCGACGCGATGGAAAAGCAGATGCGCGCCGAGCGCGACCGGCGCGCCGCGATTCTCACCGCCGAGGCGGAAAAGCAGTCGCGCACCCTGCAGTCGGAAGGTATCCGGCAGTCGGAGATCAATCAGGCAGAGGGTCAAAAACAGGCGAGGATCCTCGCGGCCGAGGCGGAGGCCAATGCCCGGCTCAAGGTCGCCGAAGCGGAAGCCCAGGCGATCGAGCGGATCACGGCCGCCATCAAGGGGACCGGCGGCGATCCGGCACGGTACTTGATCGCCATCCGTTACATCGAGGCGCTCAAGGAAATGGTCACGAGCCCACAGAGCAACAAAGTCATTTACCTACCTTACGAAGCGACGGGCGTGCTGGCATCCCTCGGCGGCATCCGGGAGATGCTGGCCAGCCCAACGGAGGGGAAGAAAACATGAAAACGGCGGTCGGGCGGACGGGCGGTCTGGCGGTCGGTCTCCTAGCGGTGTTGCTGTCCGCCGGTCCACCAGACCGCCGGTCCGCCGCTTTACCCGCCTGCGATCCCGGCAACGCCGGGCTCACGCTCCCCGAAGGCTTCTGCGCCGTCGTGGTCGCCGATCAAGTGGGCGCGGCCCGGCACCTCGTCGTGGCCGCGAACGGCGACTTGTTCGTCGCGATCGCGGGCGGGCGCTCGGCCTCGGGGGGCGTGCTGGCCCTGCGGGACACCACGGGCGACGGCAAGGCCGACGTGCGGGAGACCTTCGGCACCGAGGGCGGCACCGGTATCGCGCTCGGAAAGGGAGTCCTATACGCCAGCACGACGTCCACCGTGTATCGCTATGCGATGCGGGCGGGCAGCCTCACGCCGCTGGGCGCGCCGGACGTGATCGTGAAGGACCTGCCCACGGGCGGGCACGGCGCGCGCAACCTCGCGCTCGCGGCGGATGGCAAGACGTTGTTCGTGAACGTCGGCTCGCCCTCCAACGCGTGTCAGGTGTCCGACCGCTCCAACGAATCGCCGGGCAAAGACCCGTGCCCCGAGCTCGCCACCCGGGCGGGAATCTGGCGCTTCGACGCCACCCAGCCGGGTCAGACCGAGGCGAGCGGGACGCGCTACGCAACCGGGATTCGCAACGCGGTGGGGATGACCCTCGCGTCGGACGGTCAGCTGTGGTCCACGCAGCACGGCCGCGATCAGCTGGGACAGAACTGGTCCAAGCTGTTTACTATCGAGCAGAGCGCCGAGAAGCCGTCGGAGGAGCTGCTGCGGGTGAGCCAGGGCGACGACTTCGGCTGGCCGTATTGCTATCATGACCTCGAGCTGGGCCATCTGGTGCTGGCACCGGAGTACGGGGGCGACGGCAAGCAGGTCGCGCGGTGTGCCCAGAAGAAGGAGCCGGCAGTCGCGTTCCCGGGCCACTGGGCGCCCGACGGGTTGACGTTCTACACGGGGACCCAGTTCCCGGAGCGCTATCGCGGCGGCGCATTCATCGCGTTTCACGGCTCCTGGAACCGCGCTCCCCTGCCCCAAGCCGGCTACCGCGTCGTGTTCGTGCCCTTCAAGAATGGCAAGCCGGTGGGCGGCTACGAGACGTTCGCGGACGGCTTTTGGAAGGAGGACCCCGCGGGACCGAAGCACCGGCCGGTGGGCGTGGCGGTGGGGCCGGACGGATCGCTGTATGTCACCGACGACGCGGGCGGGACGATCTGGCGAGTCATGTACAGAGGGCGGTGAAGGGCGGCGAGGACGGTGAGGGCGGTAAAGGTGGCCGGGTATTCGGGCAAACCGCTGGTCGCAAAGCTGGGGATCAAGCCGGATACGCGCATCGCGGTCGTCAATGCGCCGAAGGGCTATGATCGTGTACTCGGCACTCTGCCGCGGCGGGTGACGCGCAGGCCTACCGTCGCCGGCCCACTCGACTTCATTCAGTTCTTCACGGACTCGAAGCGCGAGCTCGAGCGTCGCTTCCCGGCGCTCGAGCGCGCGCTCGCGCCCGCGGGCATGTTGTGGATCTCCTGGCCCAAGCAGGCGTCCGGCGTGGCGACCGATCTCACCGAGGACGTGATCCGGGCCATCGGGCTCGCCCATGGTCTCGTGGACGTGAAGGTGGCGGCGGTGGACGCGGTGTGGTCGGGGCTCAAGTTCGTAAGGCGGGTGAAGGACCGGTAAAGCAACGGCGCCCGGGAGCGATCCCGGGCGCCGGTGCTGTTCACACCGCGGTGATCTTAGGGCACTGCATTCCCGGGACAGCTGAGCGGTATACCCCCAGGGTTTCCAGCCCGGCTCCGGGAATCGCATTCTTGGTTCGGGAGCACGCTATACGGCGCCACCGTGAAGCCCGCCAAGGTGTCCTGCGGGAACTTGCCAAGTTGGGCGAGCCGGTTGAGGCGCTTGTAGTCCACCCAGCGCTGCCCTTCCTGGTACAGCGACAGCGTGCGCTGCAGCAGCAACTCGCTCACGAACTGCGAGTCAGTTGCCGGTGCGGCGAACGCGACAACGGACGTGCCACCGTTCGAGCCACCCGAGTTCGCCCGCACGGCTGCCAGGTCGGTAATCGCCGTGGCCGTTGCCCCCGTGAACCATTCTGCCTCCGCCCGGAGCAACACCAGCTCCTCGTTCCGGATGATCGGGATCGGCGTGCTGATGCCGGCGTAGGTACACGGGCGATGCGATGCGCTGACCCCGGACTCCGAACGCGGGTCGGACGGGGGGCACGAGGATATTTTGCGGCGATAGCGATCGTCCAGAGCGACGCCCGCAATCGAGTCGATGCCGGGATGGACGTAGAGATCGCTTCCGAGCGACCCCGTGAAAGACGCATTGTTCAGAAAGTCGCCCGCTGAACTCGAGTAGACCGAGTAGATGCCGTTGTCGCGATTCGCCGCGGTGAGGTCGGCGATCCAGGTCGACGTGAGCGCGGTCAGCGCGGAGGCATAACAGGTTGCCCCACAGCCCAGCGATCCACGCTTGGCCTCGACGCGGGCTTTGATCGCACGATTGAACTGAGCGAAACCGGCGGGCGTGGTCGCATCCGTCGGGACACCCGTCGAGAAGCCGGTGTAGATCGGAAAGTAGAAGGCGGTTCCAGCCGAGTCGACTTCGGCCTTGGCTTCATCGAGCTTGGCCGAGATCCACTTGTATACGGAGTCCTGACTGACGATC
>Ga0209471_1002340_pt1 | contig 10934 bp, 9 predicted proteins | sample GraSoiAngelo_128_FD_185885 | JGI IMG/M metagenome (GOLD analysis project Ga0209471, IMG submission 185885) | Grasslands soil microbial communities from the Angelo Coastal Reserve, California, USA - 14_0927_12_20cm (SPAdes) (version 2) | ecosystem: Environmental > Terrestrial > Soil > Grasslands ... | reverse complement strand
ACGCCAACATCGACCAGTACCCGGGGAAGATGGCGGAGCTGCAGGAGGAAGAGCGGCTGCTGAGTCGCTGGCTCGACCGCTGTCGCGACCTGCTCGAACGGAAAGCCGCCTGACGCGATAATTGCGTTATGGAGCCCGCGACGGGCCTAGAGCCGTTCTTCGACACTGCCGAGCGGCTCGTGGCTGATCAGGGCGCCAACCCGGCAGCGTTCGCGCTCATCGGCGACCTGCTTCGGATCGTGGCGGCCGATGCAACCCTGATCGACGAATCGAAACTGGATGCGCTTCATCAGTCGAGCGCACAGGCGACGATTCTCGGTCACGGACCCGCGGGATCGACGCTGATGCTGGGGCGCTTTTCGCCCGAGGCGCCGACCCCCGTCCACAATCACAACTCGTGGGGCGTCCTTTGCGTGGTACGCGGGCGCGACCGACACATCCTGTGGAGGCGTCAAGACGACGGCTCTCGGATGGGGCGGGCACAGCTGGAAATCATCGAGACTCGCGAGCTGGCCGCGGGAGACGTGGCCTGGTTTCCGGATGTCCCCGGTGATATCCACAGCCAGCAGGGGATCGGGGAGGCCGCCTGGGAGCTGGTGTACTTCGGCCGGGATCCGAATGCCCGGCCGCGGATGTACTTTGACCCGGAGACCGGTCGTGTCGAGGAGCGCGCCGCCGTTTAGACCGGGCTAGATCTCGAGCGCGCGGACGATGAAGTCGCGGCTGCCGTCCCAGGTCCAGCAGGTCTGCAGCGTCAGGGTCGAGCTCGGGGTCGAGCCCAGCGGCCACATCTGGGTGTTGCTGACGATGGTCGTTGAGCTGACCCTGTAGGTGTGGATGCGGCCCGAGGGATCACCGTACTGGACAATATCGCCGGCGCGCAGGCCCAGGATAGGCGTGAAGACTCCGGGATTGTGGGCCATGACATAGATGTTGTTGGCGCCGGCGCAACTCCAGCGCCAGGCACCCCACCGCGGAACCGGCGCGCGCCCCAGGCAGTCGCTGTACCAGCCGACGGGTTGGCTGAGACCAAGCCGCGGGATCACGATCGTGTTGGCGCGGACGACAGGTGCCGGCGCCGGTGCAGGCGGCGGCGCGACCGGTTGGGGCGCGGTTGCGACGGGAGCCGCAGCCGCCGGCATGGCAGTGGCAGCCGCGGCGGCCAGCACCTGCTGGGCGGCGAGGGCCGCTTGCTCCTCTCTCGCTCGTTGCACGAACAGCCGATGGTCGCCGGCCTCGACGGCCGCACTCTCGGCGCGATGCGCGGCTGACGCCGGCGTGATCGCCGTGGGATGTGAGGTGAGTAGGGGAAAGCTGAGGAGCCACACGGCGATGCCGCCCAGCAGGGGAGCCCGCCAGCGGCGCAAAACACCGGCCATGGGTCGCGCAACGCGCGGGCGGCGGCAAGGTTTGCGCCGTTTACACGATCGTCACGGCTTGGCGATTTGCGGCACTGAGTGATCTCATTTACGAATTCTTGACATCGTTCCCGCTCCTTGTTTAGCCTTGATGAGACGCTCCATCAGGCATATCCACGGGAGGGAATGATGCTCAAGAGAACGCACTCGTCGTGGCGCGCCCGCATTGCCAGCCGGTTCGGGGTACCGATGGCGCTTCTCGGCCTCGTGGCGGGAGTTTCACCGCTGACGGCCGGTCTTGCAGCCCACGCGGCAAGCTCGAAGCAGACGTACATCGTTCTGTATCGCGGCTCGTCGGTTCCGGCCAGCGCTTCCGCGAAGATCGCCCAGGCCGGCGGAACCCTCGTCTACAGCTACGACGCGATCGGAGTCGCGATCGCCCAGTCGTCGGATCCGGCTTTCGGGGCATCACTTGGCAAGAACGCTGATGTGGAGGGCGCGGCGGCCACTGCGGCCTTCGCAACCCAGCTCAAATCCGACCAGGTCGCGGATGCCAGCGGTGCACCGCCCGGTAATTTGCCGAATGCCCCTGCCACGGACGTCGACACGTTCTCCGGGCTGCAATGGGACATGCGCCAGATCAAGACTCCGCAAGCGCATGCCATCACCGGGGGTAGCCCAGCGGTCCTGGTAGGCGACATCGACACAGGAATTGACTTCAACCATCCCGATCTTCGCCAGAACATCGATGTCGCGGACAGCGCCAACTGCTTGACTGGCGCTCCCGTCCAGGGCACCGCAGCGCAAGACGGCAATGGTCACGGCACGCATACGGCCGGGACCATCGCAGCGGCCGCCAACGGCATCGGCATCGTCGGCGTCGCCCCGAATGTGAGGATTGCCGCCATCAAGGCGGGGACGGATGTTGGCGGCTTCTTCTTTCCCGAAGCGGTCGTGTGCGCCTTCATGTGGGCCGGCACCCGCCACATGAAAGTGACGAACAACAGCTACTTTGCGGATCCGTGGCTGTTCAACTGCAAGAACGATCCAGTGCAGAGAGCTATCTGGAAGGCCGAGCAGCGTGCAATCCGGTTTGCCATGCAGCAAGGCACCGTCGTGGTTGCGGCGGAGGGCAATCAGGCGGACGACCTATCGCATCCGACCCTGGATGCCACCAGTCCGGACAACACGACGCCGACGCTTCGTACGATCCACAACGACTGTGTGGTCATTCCGGTGGAGATTTCCGGGGTCATCGGCGTGACAGCTGATGGCCATAACCTTCAGTCGACGGGCGGCTACCTGAAGTCCTTCTACTCCAGCTACGGCGTGTCGACGGCCGATGTCGTCGCGCCTGGCGGCGATAGCCGCTTTGGCGTAAATGCGGAAGCGCCAAATGGCCGGGTGCTCTCGACCTGGCCGCCGCACATCCCGTGCACACGCAGCAAGACAGAAACGGGTGACGTCGTGGAGCCGACGGCGGTCTACTGCTACCTGCAGGGCACGTCCATGGCATCTCCGCACGTGACCGGCGTCGCGGCGCTGATCATCAGCCGGTTTGGCCCGATGCCGCCCGGCGCGGTCGCCGCATTAATCAGCCAAACGGCCGATCCGCAGCCGTGTCCGTCCGCCGCGGAGCAAGCCGCCCTCAGCGCGTCATTCCCGTCCTTGGATACCGGTGGTCCGCAGGTCTGCCAGGGCGGCATTGGCCACAACTCGTGGTACGGCGACGGTCAGGTGAATGCCCTTAGCGCGGTGACGCATACGCCCTAATCCGGCAAGTCTGTCGACGAAACGGCCTGGCCGGTGCTGGGCCGTTTTCTCTCGTTTATTTACGGATTCTTGACAGGCTCAACGCCACTTGTTAGCCTGGGCCGCAGGTAACAGCCGGCTAGATACAGGGAGGGAGCATGGATCAATTTTTCGTGCGCTCGCTCGGGCGTCGATTCGCCGCCGCGGCCATCAGTGCGCTGGCGCTCGGTTCGTCGGCCTTGACGGCGCCGGCGGTCGTCAACCCTGTGGCCATCCATCCGCTTGTCAGCGATTGGGCATATCTCGGGAATTCGGGTACACCGCCAAGCCAGGCCGCCTGCAACGCCGTCGGTCGGCGCTGCTTCAACCCGACGGCGATGGCCAACTCCTACAACTACGCCGGCCTGCACGCGCTGGGCAACAATGGCCAGGGCAAGACGATCGCCGTCGTCGACTCCTTTGGCGCTTCGACCATTCGCCAGGATCTCGGCGTCTTTAACACGGCCTTCGGCCTTACGCATCTCTGCGGCGAGACCGGACCGAACGACCCGTCGGGCAACTGCCCGCCCACGGCGTCGCCGCGCTTCGACATCATCCAGATCCAGGGTGGGCCGCCGCCCGTCCCCCCGCCGCCGAACAACGGCACCGGCCTGGAGAATCACAACCTCTGGGACCTCGAGGTCGCACTCGACGTTGAATGGGCCCATGCCACGGCTCCACTCGCGAACATCATGCTGGTCGAGACGCCTACCGCGGAGGTCCTCGGTGTCCAGGGCTTCCAGCAGATGATGAACGCGGAGGACGTGCTGATCAAGAATCACAAGGTCGACGTCATCAGCCAGAGCTTCGGCTCTGGAGAGGGCGCCTTCAACAACGGCCTGGCCTCCCTCAAGCAGCTCGAGCAGGCGTTCGTCGACGCTCAGGCGAACAAGATCAGCGTCTTCGCCTCCTCGGGCGACGGTGGCAGCACCAACACCATGAAGACGCCGGTCAAGAAGCCCACGCCGATTCCGTACCCGAGCGTCATCTGGCCGGCGTCCGACCCGCTTGTGACTGCGGTGGGCGGCACCTACCTGTGCACCAGTGCCGTGACAGGCGCCACGGTTGACAGCGTCTCGCCTCCGGCTCAGTGCCAGGCTCATCCGGGCGATCGCGAGCCCGCGTGGGTCGCCTCCGGTGGCGGCTACAGCATCAACTTCGGAAGGCCGTCGTACCAGAACCTCCTGCCTCCAGGGAGCAGCTACGTGGGCAGCTCGCCCGGCGCCCCAGGACCTAACACCAACATGCGCGGCGTCCCGGACATCGCCTATCAGGCGAGCTCGCGGACGGGCGTGCTCGTCTACCTGACAGAAGCGAATACCACCGCCTCCGGACCGGGATGCGGCGGCGCTAACCCGTGCAGCACCGGCTGGTACACGGTTGGTGGCACGAGCGCGAGCTCGCCGCAATGGGCCGGCCTGGTCGCCATCGCCGACCAGATGGCGGGTCGTGACCTCGGGTTCATCAACCCCGCGCTCTACGCCATCGCGAACAACCCGGCGAAGTACGCGGCCGACTTCTACGACCCCTTCCAAAACAGCAATGGCGCCTGGTCCGCCAGCAAGGGGTGGGACGCGGTGACCGGATTGGGGACGCCGAACGCGGCGAAGCTGATTCCGGACCTCATCGCCGCGACTCCGTAGCGCGAGCCTGAGTTCGTGAACGGCCGGGCCGGTGCCCGGCCGTTTGTTTTGCTAAGCGATCTTCTTCTGCGCCTGGGCGGGACCGATGTAGCGCTCGACGAGCGCGATCAGCTCGTCCAGCTCGTAGGGCTTGGTCAGACATTCGGCGCAGCCGGCCGCGATGGCGGTCTCTCGGTCGCCGACCATCGCGTGGGCCGTGATTGCCACCACCGGAATGGGCGACAGCGCCGGATCCGCCTTGAGCGCCTTGGTAGCCTCCCAGCCATTCATCTCCGGCAATGACAGGTCCATGAGAATCAACGCCGGCTTGAGCGCCGCGGCCATCGCCACCGCCTCACGGCCGCTGCGGGCGAGCTCGCAGCTGAAGCCGCGCGAGCGCAGGATCTTGAGCGCCATCTTTTGCATTGTCGCGTCGTCTTCGACCACGAGGATCAGCTGGTTCATGCGGCGGCTCCTTGCGTTTTACTCTGACCCAACATCTGGCGAACCGCGTTGGTCAGGCCTTCCGGTTCGATCGACCCCTTGGCGACGAATCGCTGGATATGACCGTTGAGGGTGAGCACGTCTTCGGCTGTCAGCTCCTTGGCGCTGACTATCATCACGGGGATGCCGGCGGCGGCGGGCTGGGCGCGCAACCGCGCGACCATCTCGAAGCCGCTCATCCCAGGCATCATCAGGTCGAGCAGCACGAGGTCCGGTGGCGATTGCGCGATCAGGGCCATCCCCTCATCGCCGCTCGAGGCAGAGATCACCTCGGCCTGCTCCTCCTTCAGGATCTTGCTGAGCATGGTGCGCGCCTCGGGGTCGTCGTCGACGACGAGCACGCGCTTACCCGCGAGCGTTGGCAACAGCCGGTGGATCTTGGCGATCAAGGCACGGCGGTCGTAGGGTTTGCCCAGGTAATCCGAGGCCCCCAGCGCGAACACGAGCCGCTGGTCCTCGACGATGGTGACCACCAGCACCGGGATGCCCGCCGTCTGCGAATCTTCCTTGAGCTTCTCGAGCACCCACCACCCGGATGCGTCCGGCATCATGATGTCGAGGGTGATCAGCATCGGGCGGCTCTCGCGCGCGAGTTGTAGCGCGTCGGCCGCGTTGGACGCCTGTACCGTCCTCCATCCTTCTTGCTCGAGATGGCGACAGATCAGCTGCCGGACGCTGGCGTCGTCGTCGACCACCAGGATGACGGTGCCCGGGAGACCCTGATTCGGATGGCGCAGGGGCCGTCGTTGGGCCGGGCCGACGGATGCTTGTCCCGCCGCCCAGGCCGGCACGGTAAAGGTGAAGGTGCTGCCCAGGCCGGGCTCGCTCAGCACGGTGATCGCGCCACCGTGCATTTCGACCAGCCTGCGCACGATGCTCAGGCCGAGGCCCGTGCCACCGTGCCGGCGCGTGCTGCTGCCATCACCCTGGACGAATTCGTCGAAGATGACCCGCTGCGAATCGGCGGAAATCCCCATACCGGTGTCCTTGACGGCGATCCGCACCATGCGGCCCGAGGGCTGCGCCATGATCTCGATGTGGCCGCGCTCCGTGAACTTCACGGCGTTGGAGAGCAGATTGATCAGGACCTGCTTGAGCCGCGTGGCATCGGCCTCGACCGCGGGCAACCCCGGTCCGAAACGGGTGTCGACGCGCAGCCCTTTCTCCTGAGCGAGCGGGCTGATGCTCTCCAACACCGAGGTGACCAGGGCTGGTAGCTCGACGCGCTCCAGCGAAAGGTCCATCTTGCCGGCCTCGATCTTGCTCAGGTCGAGGATCTGGTTGATGAGCGCCAGCAACGATTGGCCGCTCTTGTTGACCTGCAGGATGTCCTGGTGCTGGTCCTCGTTGACCGGCCCATCGATGCCATCCAGCAGGATCTGGGAGAAGCCGATGATCGCCGAGAGCGGCGTGCGCAGTTCGTGCGAGACGTTGGCCAGGAACTCGGACTTCAGTTTGTTGGCGCGGGCGAGCTCCTGGTTGGCGGCCTGGAGCTCGGAGGTCCGCTGCGAGACCTTTTCCTCCAGCGTCTGGTAGGCGCCGCTGAGCCGGTGGGCCATCTGGTTGAAGGTATGCGCCAGCGCCCGTAACTCTTTCGCCGCGAATTGTTCGCGCACCTTGAGCGGCGTCACGAAGTCGCCCTGGGCAATGCGGCTCGCCGCGCGGTTCAGCTCATCGACGGGCCGCGTGATCCAAGCGGCGCCCAGGAAGCCGAGCACCAGGGCGAGCACGATCGCGACCAGCAGCCATTCGACCGTGCTCTGGATCAAGGGCGTCAGCTCAGACCGAAGCTCGGCGACCGGCTGCGAGACCCAAACTTTCCAGCCGACGACCGGGACCGTCGCGAAGCCGGCGGCCCGCTGGATGTTGCCGTCAGGGTCGGTGTACCAGCTAACGCCAGTTTCCTGCCCGAGCGACTGCTGGAAGATCGCCGCTGAGGACAGATCCTTGGCCTCGAGGCGCCAGTCATCGCGCGGATGCGCGATCACGCGACCGCGACGGTCGACCACCACCGCCTGGCCGTTCACGCCGATGCGGCTGTAGGTGGAGAGCCGCTGCACCTCCGAGAGGTTCACGGTGCCGGCGAGAAACCCGACCAGGTGCCGCCCCGCGTCGAGGATGGGGACGGCAATGACGACTGCGGCTACGCTCGAATCACCTTTGGACCGGATCACATCGGAATACTTGGGCCCGACGCGCCCGGGGTTGAGCACGTCCTTGACGTAGTTCCAATCGCCGTAGTCGACGCCCACCCCGGCGGGCGGTGCTGCAGCGACCGCCCGGCCGTTCAGGTTCCCGACGTAGAGCTGGAGCAGAGCCGGCTGGGCGGAGTGGGCGGCGGCGAGCGCCTGGTTCAGGCGTGCCGAGTTGAAGGTGGAGTCATTCAGGTGAGGGATGCCGGCGTCGGTGTCGGACTCGACCTGGGACGCCGTACTCTGGAGGGCCGCGGTCTGATCCAGCAGGTAACCGTAAATGGCTTGCGCCAGGCTTTCCGCCATCGGCTCGTGCTTCTGCTGGATGCTGGCGTTCTGGGTCGAGAAGAGCGCCGAGATCCGCTGCGCGCCGAAGAAAATCAAGGGACCGACGCCGACCATGAGGAAGCCGACGCTGATATACCAGCGCAGGCTGTGCATCGAGGAGCGCCCGGCGTCGGCCGATGGGGCGGCCACATCGCGAGTAACGGCTCGCCAAGATCAACTTTGCGGGCTGCTCGAACCTACGCCGTCACTGGATCGTTACGCTTGAGCTATGCCGGAACCGCCAAAAGCGCGGATGACCGCGAAGGATCGTGCTCGCCTTGCGGCGGAGCGGCTAAAGGCGCTCTATCCGGCGGTCTCCGAACTGGCGCACACGAACCCTTTTCAGATGCTGGTCGCGACCATCCTGTCGGCGCAAACAACCGACCGCTCCGTCAATTCGGTCACGCCGGCGCTGTTCGCCAGGTATCCGGACGCCGCCGCCCTGGCCCACGCCAATCCCGCGGAGGTCGAAGCGATCATCAAACCCACCGGCTTCTACCACGTCAAGGCCAAAACGATCATCGCCGCTAGTGCGGCCCTCCTCGAGCGCTTCCATGGAGAGGTGCCACCGCGGATCGAAGACCTCGTGACATTGCCGGGTGTCGGTCGTAAGACGGCCAACGTCGTGCTCGGCGTCGCCTTCGGCATCCCGGGGTTCGCCGTCGACACCCACGTCAAACGGCTGACGCGACGGCTCCACCTGACCAAAAGCACCGATCCGGTGAAGATCGAAGCCGAGGTGACGAAGATGCTGCCGCCGGAGGAGTGGACCGGCTTCAGCCTGCGCCTGATCCTGCACGGCCGCCGGATCTGCCTCGCCCGGACGCCGCGCTGCCCGGAGTGTGTGCTCAACGACTTCTGCCCGTCATCCACCGTTCGGGCCAGGGGCGGGCGCCGTCCCTTGACGGCAACCGCGGCCCGCGTAAGGTTGGGGCATGGCCGAGGTACCGTCCGCAAGCGGCCCGGGCGGCGCCCAGGGACCCGTCATTAGCCAGCCCTCGCGCGGCCCGCGACGCCCGTCGATGGTTCTCGGCGGGCTGCTCGTCCTGATCGGGGCGATCCTGCTGGCGGGCCAGTTCGTGCGGGTCGACATCGGGCACTATGGCTGGCCGTTCTTCGTCATCGCCCCCGGCATCCTGATCCTCTTCGTCGCGCTGTCCGCGAGGGGCGCCGTCAGCGAGGGCCTCGCCATCTTCGGCAGCATCGTCACGGTGTCGGGCCTGATCCTGCTGGTCCAGGACGCCACCGACCACTATGAGAGTTGGGCCTACGCGTGGACGCTCATTTTCCCGGGCGCGATCGGCCTCGGCATGATCCTCTATGGGCTGACGGCCCGTCGCCCCGGCAACGTCCGCTCCGGGATGCGCCTGGTCGGCATCGCGCTCGTCCTGTTCCTCCTGGGTGCCGCCTTCTTCGAAGGCATCGTCGGCATCAGCGGCTACCAGTTCGACCACAGCGCGGGCGTCGTCCTCGGGGCGCTCATCATTGCCCTGGGCGCCCTCATGCTCGTGCTCAATCTCACCTCGAGCGGCCGCCGATCGAGGTAGGCGAACTACACTAGGCGTCGTGCGAATCGGCGTTCTCACCGGCGGTGGCGACGCGCCCGGCCTCAATGCGGCCATCCGCGGAGTTGCCCGCCGGGCCTTCCAGCAGGGATTCCAGGTCACCGGCATCAAGAACGGCTGGGCCGGGGTGCTGGGAGCAGGCGACATGGAGGATCTCACGTCAGCGTCCGTGCGGGGCATCCTGCCGCTCGGGGGAACCATCCTTGGCACCTCGCGCACCAATCCCCTCAAGGAGAAGGGTGGCGTCGAGCAGGTCATCAGCCTACTGCGCGGCAGCGGCGTCGACGGCCTGGTCGCGATCGGCGGGGACGATACCCTTTCCGTCGCTGCTGCCATGAGTGACGGCGGCTATCCGGTGGTCGGCGTACCCAAGACAATCGACAACGACCTCTCCGTCACCGAGTTCTGCATCGGATTCGATACCGCGGTCGGTGTGGTGGTCGAGGCGCTCGATCGCTTGCACACCACCGCCTCCGCCCATCATCGCGTGATGGTGGTGGAGGTGATGGGTCGCGATACCGGATGGGTCGCAATGGTCGGCGGGCTGGCCGGTGGCGCCGACATGATCATCATCCCGGAGTTTCCCGCCGAGCTCGAGGCGGTCGTCGAGCACCTGCATCACCGCCGCGGCGAAGGCAAGGATTTCAGCATCATCGTTGTCGCCGAGGGCGTCAAGATGCGGGCGCTCGAACCGGCGATGGCGGTCGCGGCCGCGGCAGAGAAGCGCGATGCCTTCGGTCATGTCCAGCTCGCGAAACAGGGCGTGGGCGATGCGCTCAGCACCCGGATCGAGGAGGCGACCGGCTTCGAGACGCGGGTCACGGTGCTCGGTCACCTGCAGCGCGGCGGCTCACCGTCGCCGGTCGACCGGATCTGGGCGACCCGCCTGGGGGTGGCAGCCACCGACCTGCTGGCCGATCACAAGGCGGGCGTGATCCCGATCCGGCGCGATGGGCAGATCGCGGTAGTGCCATTGCGCGACGTCATCGCCGAAACTCGCAAGGTCCCGCGCGAGCTCTACGACTTACAGCTGGTCTTCGACTAAGCGCTAGCCCGGCGCTTCTGCCGGTAGAGCGTCGCGTCCGCCGACGCCAGCAGGTCCTCCGCCGTCTTGCCGTCCTGGGGAAAGTTCGCCAGGCCGAGGCTGACGCCGGGGATCTGCAGCAGCTCCCGGCCCGCCATGAAGCGGTGGCGCGCGATGCCGTCCGAGATGCGCTGCGCGACGCTCGCCGCCGCGGCTGCCGGTGTCGCCGGCAGGAGCACGACGAATTCATCGCCGCCGTACCGGGCCACGATGTCCTCGCCGCGGACCGCGTCCATCAGCGCGTTCGACACTTCGCGAAGGAGCGCATCACCCGCGAGGTGGCCGTAGGTATCGTTGATCCGCTTCAATTCGTCGACATCCAAAAAGACGATCGAGAAGGTCTCGCCGGACGCCTCGGACCGCGTGATCTCCTGCTCGATCCGCTCGAGAAAGTGGCGCCGGTTGTTGAGGCGTGTCAGCGGATCATGGCTTGCCTCCCGCTTGAGCGTGTCGTGCAGCTGGGCTACCTCGAGGCACGACGCCAGCTGGGA
>Ga0209471_1002338_pt1 | contig 10937 bp, 10 predicted proteins | sample GraSoiAngelo_128_FD_185885 | JGI IMG/M metagenome (GOLD analysis project Ga0209471, IMG submission 185885) | Grasslands soil microbial communities from the Angelo Coastal Reserve, California, USA - 14_0927_12_20cm (SPAdes) (version 2) | ecosystem: Environmental > Terrestrial > Soil > Grasslands ... | reverse complement strand
TCGGCAAGCTTCTTCCCAAGAGGGGCATCGAGGGCGTCATCAGCGCGCTGGAGAAGAAGCGCAAGTCGCTGGAGAGCGAGCTACAGGCCAAGTAGCGCCTGTGGTATGGAAGCGCGCATGTATCGTTACTTCGCCTACGGTTCGGCGATCTCGAAGCGGCACATCGGCGAGTGGGCCGCGGAGCACGGCGTGGACGCGCGTCTCTTCGCCCGCGGCGCGCCAGCGGTGCTGCGCGGATACCGGCTGGTGTTCGACGTCGAGAGCCGCTTCTGGGCCGGCAAGGTGGCCGACCTCATCGAGGACGAGAAGGGCGCGGTGCACGGAGTCCTCTTCGAGATTCCTCCGCCGGCGCGCGAGGCGATCTTCCGCAAGGAAGGCGTGCCGACGGGGCTGTCGGAGGAGATCGACGTCACCGTCGAGGCGGAAGGAAAGCGGATCGCGGCGAAGGCTTTCGTCGCGCGCGCCGGGAAACGCAGCGAGCCCGGACCCGCCAGCGGCAGGCTGCTCGCATACTTGATCGAAGGCGCGCAGGAGCGCGGCCTGCCTCAAGAATGGCTCGACGAGCTCAAGAAGCAGAGCGCAACTCCGGCGCAGCCGGCCCCCGGGGCCGTCGGCCTCAAGATCGAACAGAAGCGCTGAGGCCGAAGCCTGCCCTCAGGCGTAACCCCAGCGGCGCCGCAGCGTCCACTCCACCCCGACCACGAGACAGAGGGCGGCGAGGACTTTCCAGTTGTCCCAGAGCGGCTTGCTGGTGCGCTGGCCCACCTCGACGCGCTGGGGATCTCGCCAAGGCAGCGACAGGAGCGGATCGTCCGCCTCCACCACGCGCCCTTGGGTCGCGGTGGCGATGGCTCGGAGCAGGTCGGGCCGCGGCGCCGCTTCGATCATCTCGCGCGCGGTGGGCGCCACCACGAACGCTTCTTCGGCTTCTCCGACCTGGACGCCATCACGCTTGGCGGTGGCCGTCACCTTGTAGGCACCGGGCGCGAGCGGGGGCAGCATGATGCGCGCGCTGCCGTCGGCGCCGGCGGTCGCCGATCCGCCGGGCCGCGGCACGGGGTCCTCTGCGGAGGAGACGACGGTCGTCACCTGCGCGCCCGCAGCCGCGCCGTAGTCGCTGCCGCGCACTTGCACATCGAGCGAAGGGGGCTCGGTGCCCGGCTCGAAGCTGGGCCGCTCGGCGGTGACGCGCATGGGGGTGAGGGCTGGATCGCGCACCAGCCAGCGGATGGCCGAGTGCCAGAAGGTCTCGTACGCGCGCGGACCCAGCTCCTGCCCTGCCGCGACGAAGCTCCAGTACCACGACGAATCGGTGAGGAGCGCAAGAACGCGGCCGCGACCGGCTTCGCCGACCACCAGCACCGGCCGGCCTTCGCTCGACTGCAAGAGCGTCTGCGCGCCGCCTTTCATCGGACCGGTCGTGTTGAGGCCCGGCAGTTTCGGCAGCCGCACCCAGGCCTGCTCGTTCTGCGCCGTCCCCGCCGCGAGCTCGACCAGCGGATGCCGCCTGCCTGAATCGGTGAGCTTGAGCTGCACCGGCGTCTCGTCGACCGCAGTCGGGCCGGTAGGCAGGAGCGTCACCGGCAGCACGTCCTCGATGGCCGTGCCGGCGTAATCGCCCGCCGAGAAGCTCTGGTCGCCGCCGATCATCGCGAAGGCGCCGCCGTCGCGGACGTAGGCCGCGATGCCGTCGAGGTACTGCGACATCCGGTAGGGGCGGTGGTTGAAGTTCTGGAAGATCACCAGATCGAAAGTCTTGAGCTGCTCCTGGAAGATCTCCTGCGTGGGAAAGGGAATGAGCGAGAGCTCGTCCTGGGAGCTGTGCGGATCGTCGCCCGGCGTGCGGAGGATGAAGAAGCTGATCAGGTCGACGTTCGGGTCGCGTTTGAGAAGTTGCCGGAGGAAGCGGACGTCCCAGGAGGGACGGCCCACGACGAGCAGGACGCGCACCCGGTCGCGGATCACCTTGAGCACGAACGATCGCTGATTGTTCTGCGCCAGCGCTTCGCCCTGATAGACGGGGACGCTGACGGTGAAGGCAAACTTGCCCGTGCGGTCGGGGACGAAGGAGAGCTTCACCTCGTAGCGCGCCTGGTCGCCTTCGACGTGCACCGTCTTCTGCGCCACCACTTGCCCTTCGCGCTTGAGGACGACCGGCACGTCGGTGGAGCCGAATCCGCGGGCGGTGAGGGTGACGTCGACCGTCACCTGGTTGCGCACGAAAGCGAAATCGTCGACGGCGATCTTTTCCACCGCCAGGTCCTTCACCGCCTGCGCGCCGATGGGGAGCGCGAAGACCGGCGCGGCGAGCTTGTGCAGCTCGGTCCCCGCAGGACCCGAGATGCCCTCGGCGAGCTCGGCGTTGTCGGCGCCGTCGCTGGCGAGGAAGAAGCCGGCGAGAGGCCGTCCCGCGGTGCCGGCAGCAGCCGCTCCGGTCAGCGCGGCGAGGATGTCCGTGGCCGGACCTTGCGCGAGCGACTCGCCCATCGCGCGTGCGTCCCGCGCGGCGGCGATGCGGCCGGCATCGGCGGGCTGCAGCTCCTTGTCGAAACCGTAGAAGTCCACCTGGAAGCGAGAGGCCAGTTTCTCCAGATCGGCCTTGTGTGCCTGCACCCAGCGGACCAGTTCCTCGGCGCGCGAAGGACCTCCAGGCGAGGCCGGAAAACGCATCGAGCGGCTGGTGTCGAGGAGCACCGCGATGCGCGCGCGCACGCGGCTCTCGGCGCGCAGCTCGATCCCCGGCTCGAGCAAGAGAACGAGGACCAGCAGCGCAGCGAGGACGCGAAAGCCGAGCAGGACGACCCGCCGCCTTCCCGCCGGCTCGCTGCGGAAGCCCCGGAAAGAGAGCCAGACCGCCGCGACCAGCGCCGCAGTCGCGAGCAGGAGCGCCCAGCCCGGCAGCGTCGAGAGCGAGGTGACGCGCCAGGCGTTGTAGGCGCCGGGAATCAGATCCTCCGCCGCTTCATGATGAAGGGGATGTGCACCTGGTCCTCTTTGTAATCGAGGCAGAGGGCGTACATGGCGATGTTCACGCCCAGCCGGATCGACTTCTCGCGCTGCAGTTCGCCGCCCGGGCTGACCTCGAATTCCCAGGTGCCGAGCGAGTCGCGCGCCAGGGCGCCGATCAGGTCATTGCCCGAATAGAGAACTGCGACGCGGCCGCCGAGCTCGAGGCCCTCCAGATCGGACGTGGAGAGGAGCCGGCCCGCGGGGCCGTCGAGCAGATAGAACGATTTGTACAAAACGTGATCGCGCGCGACGCGCGAGAGCGAGGCGCCGTTGACGATGCGCGCCACCAGGGCCCGCGCCGACTGCTCGAAAGCGCCGCCGCGCGTCGCGCTGGCGTCGTCGATGAGGAGGAAGCCGCCGTAGGAGAGATAGCGGCGGAGTGAAGCGATCTCGGCGTCAGCCGGCAGGGGAAAGGATTGATCGGAGGAGAGCACCGCGAAGGGAAAGCGAAAGAGGTCTGGGTCGGCCAGGCCGATCGGCTTCACCAGAGGCGATGTCTCGATGCTGGTGCGCTTGGAGATCTCCCAGGCGAGACGCGAGAGCCCATCGGGCCGTGGGTCCCAGCGGCCCAGATGGCGCACTTGGGCGAAGGTGAGCCGGGCCTGGTCGCCGAACGCCAGCGCGCGCCGGGCGGCGAGCAGGAGCGGCAAGCCGAGAAGCCGTCGTCGGGACAACATGGCAGCGGAGCCTACCCGACAAACGCCCGGCTGCCCCCCGCATTCCCGTGCGGTTGCCGCTCGCCGAACCCTCTAGTAGGTTCTGCGCAATGGCCCAGAACACCCAGTCCACCACCGCCGCCCGCGCAACCGTTCCTGGCACGGCGAACGACGCGCCCGTCACACCGTCGCTCTTCACCGAGTCCTCGAAGCGCGACTACATCCCCGACGCCAAGCGCCTTCACGAGGGCGAGCAGACGCCGGAGATGGCGAAGGGGCGCGCTCTCTTCGAGGAGGGCGACTACGCTGCTGCGCGCGCCGAGGCCAAGCGCGTGCTCAAGAGCAAGGAAGCGTCGCCGGCGGCGAGAATGGAGGCGGGCGACCTGCTCGACCGCACCGAGATCGATCACGGGCCCGTCGCCGCGGCGGTGGCGTTCGTCATCCTCCTCGGCCTGATGCTCATGTACCTGGCCACCCTCGGGACGTAGATCTTGCACGAGCATCTGCAGGCCTGGCTCGACGCGCTGGTGCGCGCGCCGCAGTGGGCCGGCCTTGCGCTGCTCGGGCTGGCCGTGGCGATCACCCTGCTCGGCCGGCACGGGCAGCGACCGCTCAATGCGGCGCTGCTCGCAAGCGCGGCGGTGGGACTGTCGCTCTTCGCGCTGCGCGGCTTGCATGACTGGATCCCTGGAATCGTCGCCATCATCTCCGGCGCGCTTCTGGGGTGCTTCGGCTTCGTCGCGCTCGCCTGGGGAACGGCACTGACCCTGGCCGTGATTCTCGGCGGCGGCAGCGCGCTTCTTGCGCACAAGCTTCACTTCTGGTGGCCGGCGGCGCTCGCGCTGCCGGCGGCGATCGGACTTTTCCTCGGCGTCCGCCATCACCGCCGCCTCTCCATCTTCTTGCCGCCCCTCTTCTCTGCGCTCTTCCTCGCCGCCGGCGCCGCCATCGCCTTTGCGCCGCACGCTCGGGGAGCGATCCTCTGGCCGCTCAATGATGTGATCTGGGCCCTGGGACTTTTCCTCCTGCTGCTCGGTCCGCTCGTGGCGCTCTCGATGGAGCGCGACCATCGCCGCCGCAAGCGGCTCCTGGCGCGGACCAAGCAGATGGACGACGAGGATCTGGAAAAGCAGCTGAAGTCGCGCCAGGACGACTTCGAACGCGCCTTCCAGGAGAAAAGCGGCGGCTGACGACGGACCATCGATTCCGGTACCAAGGAGGTTCACTATGATGCGCACGCTCTGGCTCGCGGCAGCTGCCTTCGTTTTGCCCTTCCAAAGCACGCTTGCAGATCCACCCGCAAACCGCGTGACGATTCTCTATGACGCATTCGGCAACAGCCCCGCCATGAAGAAGGACTGGGGGTTTTCCGCTCTCGTCGAGTACGGCGGGAAGCGGATTCTCTTCGATACGGGCAACAATGCCGAGGTCTTTGCACAGAACGTGAAGGCTGCAGGGGTCGACCTGCGGCGCCTCGACTTCGTCGTGATCTCGCATCGACACCTCGATCACACGGCCGGGCTCAGTCACTTGTTGATGGTGAATCCCCGCGTCAAGATCTACGTCCCGCAAGAGGTACTTGGCGGCGTCTTCGGTACTTCCGCGCCCGGCAGTTTCTACCGGAAGGAGGCGACTCTGCCCGAAGGCATGCGCTATTTCGACGGCCGGCCTCCGGACAAAATCGTCCTCGGTACGGCCTGGGTCGGCGCCAACTTCGAGCACGTCGACAAGACAGTAGAGATTGCGCCGGGGACATTTCTCATCTCGACCGTCTCGGAGACGCCCGGCACCAAGGAGATGCGCGAGCTTTCACTCGCGATCCGCACGCCCGAGGGCCTCGCCTTGATCGTCGGGTGCTCGCACCCGGGCATCGAGCGGATCGTCGAAGCATCCAGCGCGATCGACAAGCGCGTGCGGGTCATCTTCGGAGGCTTTCACTTGCCGGCAGCGAAGGACGAGGACGTCTCACGAATCGCCACGACGTTGCACGACACCTTCAAGGTGGAAAGGCTCGCACCTGGCCATTGCACCGGCGAGCCTGCCTTCGCCCAGTTTCAGAAGGTCTGGCGTCAGGACTATCTGTACGCGGGCGTGGGGAGCGTGATCGCGCTGCCCTGAGGGGCCCCGAGGCGGCTCTACAGCGGCGCGACCACCAGGTTGTCGAAATACGTGTCGTTCGCCCAGCTGGAAAATCCGAACCGGTCATGGCCCTTCCCGGAGAGCGGCGCCGGGTCGTTCATCTCCAGCGCGACGCTGCCGTCGACGTCCCAGCGGACGAGCCTCCCCTGCTTGATCACGCGCATGTGATAGCGGCGCCCCTTCTCGGCCTTGAGGTCCATCCGCTTGACCACGAACGGCGTCTCCTCGCCGTAGAACGTGCCCTTCTCCAACCTCTCCAGATCGTGCCGCGCGCCCCAGCGCACGAACGGATCGCGCACCGCGTCGAGGATGCGGTCCATCCCCTCGAGGCGCCGGGGGAAGGGCCGCGCCAATCCCGCCAGCTGCGCGCGCATCTCCTCCGCAGTGAAGGCGTGCTCATCGAGCTTGCAGATCCGCGACTCGCGGTTGTGCCAGGCGCCGAAGAGAAAGACGTAGCCCGTCGAGTGGTTGCGGCCGTCGCCGAAGGCTTCCCACTTGACGTCTCCGTCGGCCCCTTCGCTGCGCACGTCGAACTCGATGCGGACATCCGCGGGCAACCGGGCCTTGAGCCAGAGCGGGTTGTTGCCCACGCCGGGGGAATAGAGCTCGCCCTTGACCAGGCGCCAGTGGCCGCCGTTCGACCACCAGGCCTCTCCGATCGAGGCGCGATCGAACTTGTCCTCGTAGGGAACGGCCGCGTTCACCTCGGCGGCGCCGCGCAGCGCCCAGTGGAGGAAGGGAAGCTGCACGGCGACCACGACGGCGGCGAGCGGGACCAGCACGCGCGGAGCGAGCCAGGGATGGCTCCTCCAGGCCGCCGCGCTCACGCCTCCTCCGCGGGATTGACCGACAGCTGGGCGAAGTCGGGCAGCTCCTTGCGCAGATATTCGCGCAGCCGATCGGTCAGGCGCGCCTCGAGTTGCCGCGCCCGCTCGCGCGTCACGCCCCAGAGATCGCCGATCTGCTGCAGCGTCATCGGGTCCTTGTCGTCGGGCGGCGCGATGCGGTTCTCGAAGAGGAATCTGTCCTTCTCCGCCGTCAGCGTCTTGCCGAAAGCGGCCAGCTTCTCCTTGAAGATCCTGCGCAGCTCCTCGTCGGCCAGCTGCTCGTCGATGGGAGGGGCCGACTGCACCAGCCGGTCCCCGTGCGTCTGCCGCGACTCCTCGCTGCCCCCCATCGCCGGCGCGTCGAGGGAAAACTCGTCGTTGGACAAGCGCTGATCCATCTCGCGCACGTCCTGCTCGCTGACGTCCAGCTTCTCCGCCAGCAGCTTCGGGGCCGCCTCGAATCCCTGCGAGAGGAGCCGCTCCTGCTCCTTGCGCAGATTGAAGAAGAGCTTCCGCTGCGCCTGGGTGGTTCCGAGCTTGACCATGCGCCAGTTGTCCATCAGGTAGCGGAGGATATAGGCGCGGATCCACCAGGCGGCATAGGAGGAGAGCTTCACGCCGCGAAAGGGATCGTACTTCTGCACGGCCTGCATCAGGCCGACGTTCCCCTCCTGGATGAGGTCGAGCAGATTGAAGGCGGCGCGCCGATACTCATGCGCGATCTTCACCACCAGGCGCAAATTGGCCGTCACCAGCTTGTACGCGATGTCGGGGTCGCGCGTCTTGTAGAACTCGGCGGCGAGCTTGTGCTCCTCCTCGCGCGAGAGGAGCGGATGCCTCGACACCTCGGCCATGTAGCGCTGGAGCGCGTCGGCGTGGGTGAGGTCGCGCTCGACGGGGACGGGAAGCTTGCGCTCCTCCTCGGGGAGCTCGTCCGGTTCCTCGGCCGCCAGCACCTCGGGCTCGAGGGCGGTCTTCTGCTCCTGCGGACGCACCTTTGGCGCTCGTCGCTTGCGCGGCTTCTGCGACGCTTTCCGCCTGGTGGCCATTCGCTCGACTTCCTGGAAGACGCGGTGCTATACAGGCAAACTTTTTAGCCTTCAAGCGCCGCGCGCGCACTCCTCGATGGACGACTACGTTGCCACCACGACCTTTGCCGAGCTTCCGCTCTCCGAGGAGCTGCGCAAGGGCATCGCCGAGCTCGGCTACGAGAAGCCCACGCCCGTGCAAGCGGTCGTGTTCGCGCCCATCCTGGCGGGGCGCGACCTGATCGTCCGCAGCAAGACCGGCACCGGCAAGACGGCGGCCTTCGGCATTCCCCTGCTCGAGCGCATTCCTGCCGGCACGCGCAAGGCTTCAGCGCTGGTGCTGTGCAACACGCGCGAGCTGGCCCTGCAGGTCGCGCAGGAGATCGAGGCGCTCGGAAAGCACAAGGACCTGCGCGTCGTGGCCATCTACGGCGGCGCGGGGATGAAGGAGCAGACGGACGCGCTCAAGGCCGGCGCCGAGGTCATCGTCGGCACGCCCGGCCGCGTCTACGACCACATCCAGCGCGGCAACCTGCGCCTCGAGCAGACGCGCATCGCCGTGCTCGACGAGGCCGACGAGATGCTCTCGGCCGGCTTCTACGAGGAGGTGACGCGCATCCTCGATCACCTTCCCTCCGACCGGCAGACGCTGCTCTTCTCCGCGACGGTGCCGCCCGACATCGAGCAGCTGGCGACCAAGTACTTGCGCAGCCCCGAGACGATCCTGCTCTCCGGCGATGTCTTCACCGTCGAGCACATCCACAACGTGCTCTACCATCTCGTCGATCAGTATCCCAAGCCGCGCAACCTGCTCTACCTGATCGAACGCGAGGATCCGGAGAGCGCGATCATCTTCTGCAACCTGCGCACCGACACCGAGCTGGTGGCGAACGTGCTCAACCGCAACGGCCTCGATGCGGAGATGCTCAACGGCGATCTGCCGCAGAAGGAGCGCGAGCGGGTGATGGCCAAGGTCAAGCGTGGGGAATTGCGCTTCATGGTCGCAACCGACATCGCCGCGCGCGGCATCGACATCAGCGACTTGTCGCACGTGATCAATTACTCGCTCCCCGAGGATCCCGCGGTCTATCTGCACCGGGTCGGACGCACCGGGCGCATGAGCAAGAAGGGCACCGCCATCTCGCTCGTCTCCGGCGCCGAGCTCAATACCCTGGGCGTCCTGGAGAAGAAGTACGGCATCCAGTTCGAGGTCCGCAACCTGCCCACGCCCGACGAGGCGCGCGGGCTCTGGACCGGCAAGCACGTGCGCGAGCTGTACGAGGCGATGCAGTCGGGCTCGGCCTTCGAGGCTTTCCTGCCGCTCGCCGGCGACGTGATGGCGCGCGACGACGGCAAGATGCTCATCGCCTACGCGCTCAAATATTTCTTCCAGCACCACCGCATGGAGAAGGCGCAGCTGCGCGCGGCGGGCGAGAAGCTCCTCGAGAGCCGCCAGGTCGAGCGGGTGCAGAAAGAGCAGCAGGAGCCGCGGCGCAAGCGCGACCGCGAGCATCGCAAGCCGGTGCTGGAGCGGGCCGCGGCGGAAACTCCAGCCGATCGGGTGAAGCTCTTCGTCGACCAGGGCACAGAGCAAGGTTGGGATGCGGAGACGCTCAGCGCCGCGCTGGCGACCCTTGCGCAGCAGCCGCGCGAGACGGCGCTCGCCGCCGACGTGAAGCCGCGCCATGCCTATCTGCTGATCAAGCCCGAGGCGCAGGCTGCCTACCTCGCGGCGAGTGGCAAAGAATTGAAGGGCAAGCCGGTGCGCCTCGAGGTCGCGCGCCCGCGCCGCCGATGACGGAAGCCGCCGTCCGCTGCGAGAAGCTCGTCAAGCGCTACGGCGAGGTGACCGCCGTCGACGGGCTCGATCTGGAAGTGCGCCGCGGCGAATGCTTCGGCCTGCTCGGACCCAACGGCGCGGGCAAGACCACGACGGTGGAAATCCTCGAAGGGCTCAACGACCCTACTGCCGGCACGGTGGAAGTGCTGGGCATGCGCTGGACGCGCGACGACAAGGCGCTGCGCCAGCGGCTGGGGATCTCCCTTCAGGAAACGCATCTACCGGAGAAGCTCACGGTCGAGGAGAACCTGCGCCTCTTCCGCTCGTTCTACCAGCGCGGCCGCGAGATCGACGAGGTCCTCGATCTGGTCGAGCTGCGCGACAAGCGCCGCAGCTGGACCGAGAAGCTCTCGGGCGGACAGAAGCAGCGGCTGGCGGTGGCCTGCGCGCTGGTGAGCGATCCGGACCTGCTCTTCCTCGACGAGCCGACCACCGGCCTCGACCCGCAGTCGCGCCGGCAACTGTGGGACGTCGTGCTCGGCTTCAAAGCGCTGGGCCGCACCGTCCTGCTCACCACCCATTACATGGAGGAGGCCGAGCGGCTCTGCGACCGCGTCGCCATCATCGACAAGGGGAAGGTGATTGCGCTCGGAACGCCGGCCGAATTGATCGCCTCGCTCGGCGGCGTGGAAGTGGTGGAGCTGGCGGCGGAGCTGCTCCCCGAGGATCTGTCCACGCTTCCCGGCGTCCGCGGCGCCCGGCGGAGCGCCGATGGAATCGCCCTCACCGTCGAGCACCTCCACATCGCGCTCCCTGCGATTCTGCAGCGGGTGCGCGGGGTGACGCGTCTCTCCACTCACCATGCCAGCCTCGAGGACGTGTTCGTCCATCTCACTGGACGCCACCTGCGCGAATGAACGCTCCCACGAAAAGCCAAAGCGTAGCGCTTCACTCGCCTTCGACGGGCACGGCTGACCGTTCGCGGCCGAATTCTCTCTGGGAGCTGACGCTCGCGCGGCTTCGGCTCTTCTTCCGCGAGCCCGGCGCGATCTTCTGGACCTTCGGGTTCCCGCTCGTGCTCTCGATCGCGCTCGGGATCGCCTTTCGCAATCGCCAACCCGAGCCGGTGCACATCGCCGTGGAATCCCCGGAGCTTGCGACGAGGCTGCGCGGCGAGCAGATCCGCGTCCACCTGCTCGACGCCGGAGCGGCGCGCACCGCCCTGCGGACAGGCAAGGTCGAGCTGGTGGTGCAGCCGGGACCGCCCATCGTTTATCTCTTCGATCCCACCCGCCCCGAGAGCCGCCTGGCGCGCGCGCTCGCCGACGCCGCGCTGCATCCGCGCGGGGCGCCGGCCACCGTGGACAAGCCGGTCACCGAGCCGGGCTCGCGCTACATCGACTTCCTCATCCCCGGCCTGATCGGCATGACCATCATGTCGAGCGGCATGTGGGGCATCGGCTACGTGGTCGTCGAGATGCGCACGCGCAAGCTCCTC
>Ga0209471_1002335_pt1 | contig 10945 bp, 6 predicted proteins | sample GraSoiAngelo_128_FD_185885 | JGI IMG/M metagenome (GOLD analysis project Ga0209471, IMG submission 185885) | Grasslands soil microbial communities from the Angelo Coastal Reserve, California, USA - 14_0927_12_20cm (SPAdes) (version 2) | ecosystem: Environmental > Terrestrial > Soil > Grasslands ... | reverse complement strand
CGGTTCGCTTCCTCGGCCGCCTGCTTGGCGACCAGCAGCTCCGCTTCGGCGCGCTCGCGCATGCGCATTTCGCGGCGCAGCCGGTCGTGAGCCGAGATCAGGCTGGAGGTGCGCTGGCGGATCTTGACCTCGAGGTCGTCCTTCGCCCTGAGCAGGTCCCGCTGCGCACTCCGGTGCAGGACCAGTTGGGTTGCCAGGTCGGCGCTCTTGCGGTACAGGTCGACGAAGACCGCCACCTTGGACTTGAGCACCTCCGGATCCACGGGCTTCACGATGTAGTCGACGGCACCGACCCCGTAGCCGCGCTGCGCCCATTCGGTGTGCTCGCCCGCCGCGCTCAGGAACAGTATGGGAGTGTGGCGGGAGCGCTTGAGCCTGCGGATCAGCGTGGCGGCCTCGAAGCCGTCCATCTCGGGCATGCGCACATCGAGCAGGATGAGCGCGAAGGCGGACTTCAGGATCGAGCGCAGCGCCTCGCGCCCGGAGGAAGCGGTCACGACCGTGCGGTCGGGCCCGGAGAGCAGCGCCTCGAGAGCCTTGAGGCTGTGCGGCTCGTCATCGACGACGAGGATGTTGGCGGAGGCCGAATCGGTCAGGGAGGTCATCGGTCGGCGGCTCTCCGGCCTACTGGTTCAGCCACACCCGCAACAGAGACGTCAGCTGCTCGACGTTCACCGGCTTCGCGATGTAGTCCGACGCACCCGCCTCGAGGCATTTCTCGCGATCGCCCTTCATTGCCTTCGCGGTCAGGGCGATGATCGGCAGGGTCCTGAACTGCGGGTACCCGCGGATGATCCGGATGGTGTCGTAGCCGTCGAGCTCCGGCATCATGATGTCCATCAGCACCAGCTCGACGTCCGGCTCGCTCTTGAGGATCTCGACCCCTTCCTTGCCGCTCTCCGCATTGAGGACCGTCATCCCGCATTGCTCGAGTGCGCCGGTGAGCGCGAACACGTTGCGCACGTCATCGTCGACGATCAGGACCTTGCGGTTCGCGAGCCCCTGCTGGATCTCGGGTGGCGCGGCGCGCTCGTGGCCGGCGGCCCTGTGGGTGCCGAGCGTGTGCTTCAGGAACAGCGTGATCTCGTCCAGCATGGCCTTGCGCGTCGGCCCTCGCTTCAGGAGCAGTACTTCCGCGAGCCTGCGCAGCTGCTCCCGCTCAGGGCCCCCGAGACCCTCCGTTCCGTAGATCACGAACGGCATCTCGGTGATGGCTTCCGACTCGACGAGTCGCTTCAGCAGCTCGATGGGTCCCATGTCGCCGAGCTCCGGACCGAGGAGCACGCAGTCGTAGGCAGCGCTACGCACCGCCTGGAGCGCCTCTGCCCCGAGAGCGGCCGAGTCAACGCGCACACCCTCGCGTCGCAGATACCACTCGACGTCCGCGCGGCGCGCCTCGTCGCCGTCGGCCACCAGCAGCGCCGTCGCATCGCGCCCGGTGAGATCGCGGGTTCTGAGCAGAGCCTCCTGCAGCGCCTCCCGGGCTTCCTCCCTGGACACCATCGCCACGGCCGCGAGGTGCACGCTGTCGTGCGTGTGATCGGCCAGCGACACGAGGGTCACCGGAATGTGCCGGGTGTGCGCGGTGCGCTTCAGCCGCTCGAGAACCGTCCATCCGTCCACGTCCGGCAGCTTCAGGTTCAGCGTGATGGTGTCGGGCCTGAGCGCCTGGGCCAGCGCGAGGCCGGCGCCGCCGTCCGGGGCGATGACTGCCTTGAACCCGCGCTCGTGGGCGATGTCGAGCACCGTGCCGGCAAAAGCGGCATCGTCCTCGACGATCAACACCACGCGGTCGCCGGGCTCGATGTCGTCGCGGTCATCGCTGACCCGGTCCACGGCGCCAGCCACCTCCGCCGCGGCGGGCGGCGGCTCCACCGTCGGCACGGTGTCCGGAAGGGCGTCCGCAAGGGTGTCCGCAAGGGCGTCCGGGGCGATGTCAGGCAGAGCTTCCGGCAGCGCACGCGCGATCTCGTCCGCCGCGATCGCCGCAACCGGCGGTGGGCTCACGACCGGCTCCTTGGGCAAAGGCAGATAGAGCACGAAGGTGCTGCCCGCTCCGGGGACGCTCTGGACCGCGATCTCGCCGCCGAGCAGTGCCGTCAGCTCGCGGCTGATCGACAGCCCGAGGCCGGTGCCGCCGAAGCGACGGCTGGTCGTGCCGTCCGCCTGCTGGAACGCCTCGAAGATGACCTTCTGCTTGTTCGCTGGAATGCCGACGCCGGTGTCCGAGACGATGAAGGCAATCACCTCCGAGGCCGTGGCCAGCTGCGCCCGGCCGGGCGACCAGCCGCTCTCGGCGGGCGCGATGCGCAGCTGCACGGAGCCCCGGGCGGTGAACTTGAAGGCGTTCGACAGCAGGTTCTTGAGGACCTGCTGCAGGCGCTTCTCGTCGGTCTCGATCGTGACGGGCAGCCCCGGATCGATGCTGACGCTGAAATCGAGCTTCTGCTCGAGCGCGGTCGGCCGGAAGGTGCGCTCGACGTAGTCCTTGAGGTCCGTGAGGCGCAGCGGGCCGAAGTCGAGCGTAACCGTGCCCGACTCGATCTTGGCCAGGTCGAGGATGTCGCTGATGAGAGAGAGCAGATCCGCCCCCGCGGCATAGATGGTCTGCGCATAGTCGATCTGCTTCGGCGTGAGGGTGGCGTCGGGGTTGTCGGCGAGGAGTTTCGCGAGGATCAGCAGGCTGTTGAGCGGCGTGCGCAGCTCGTGCGACATGTTCGCCAGGAACTCCGACTTGTAGCGCGAGCTGAGCGCGAGTTGCTCGGCCTTCTCCTCGAGCGCCGCCTTCGCCAGCTCGATCTCGCGGTTCTTGTACTCGACCTGGCGCATCTGCTCCGAGAGCAGCTCCGCCTTGTGCTGCAATTCGTCGTTGGCGTGGCGCAGCTCCTCCTGCTGCATCTTCAGCAGGCTCTCGGACTTCTGGAGGTTTTCCGCCTGGTAGCCGAGCCGCTCGTTGGTCTGCTTGAGCTCCTGCTGCTGCTTCTGCAGCTCCCGGGTCAGAGACTGCGACTGCGCCAGCAGATCGCGGGTGCGCATGTTGGCCCCGATCGTGTTGAGCACGATGCCGATGCTCTCGGCGAGCTGATCGAGAAACAGCAGCCGCGTCGCGTTGAAGCGCCGGATCGAGGCGAGCTCCATCACGGCCTTGACGTCGCCCTCGAACAGCACCGGGAGAATCACCACGTTGAGCGGCGCGGCCGAGCCGACCGCCGACCCGATGCGCAGGTAGTCCTGGCGCAGATCCTCGAGCAGGATGCGTTTCTTCTCGAGAGCGCACTGACCGACCAGCCCCTCCCCGGGCCGCACCACGCTCGGGAGCTGCTCCTCCGAGCCCGCGGCATAGCTGGCCACCAGCCTGAGAGTCGGCTCGCCGTCCTGTACCGACTGCGCGTACAGCACGCCCTGCTGCGCGTGGACCAGCGGCGCGAGCTCCGACAGCACCAGCTGCGAAGCCGCGACCAGGTCGCCCTGCCCCTGCAGCATGCGCGAGAACTTCGCGAGGTTGGTCTTGAGCCAGTCCTGCTCGTTGTTCTTGAGGGTGGTGTCCTTGAGGTTGCGGATCATCTCGTTGATGTTGTCCTTGAGGGCCGCGACCTCGCCCTGCGCCTCGACCATGACCGAGCGCGTGAGATCGCCCTGAGTCACGGCCGTGGCGACCTCCGCGATCGCGCGCACCTGCGTGGTGAGATTGGCCGCCATCGCGTTCACGTTGTCGGTGAGGTCCTTCCAGGTGCCCGCCACCCCCGGCACCCGCGCCTGGCCGCCGAGCTTGCCCTCCGTGCCCACCTCGCGCGCCACGCGTGATACTTCCGAGGCAAAGCCGTTCAGCTGGTCCACCATCGTGTTGATGGTGCTCTTCAGCTCCAGAATCTCCCCGCGCACGTCCACCGTGATCTTCTTCGACAGATCGCCCTTGGCGACCGCGGTAGTCACCTCGGCGATGTTGCGCATCTGGCCGGTGAGATTGGCCGCCATCGCGTTCACGCTGTCGGTGAGATCCTTCCAGGTGCCCGCCACGCCCGGCACCCGCGCCTGGCCGCCGAGCTTGCCCTCCGTGCCCACTTCGCGCGCCAGGCGCGACACCTCGGACGCAAAACCGTTCAGCTGGATGACCATCGTGTTCACGGCCTTGGCGATGCGCTGGAACTCTCCGCGCAGCGGCAGGCCGTCGATCTCGAGCAGCATGCGCTGCGACAGATCGCCGTCGGCTACCGATTCGATGACCCGCGCAACGGCGGCCGTCGGACGCGCCAGGTCGCCGATGAGCTGGTTCACCGAGTCCATCTCGCTCGCCCAGGCGCCAACCACCCCCGCAACCCGCAGCCGCTGATTGATCTGGCCTTCCTTGCCGACGGTCTTGCAGACGCGCGCGATCTCGCTCGCGATCGACTCGTTCATCTCCACGATGTCGTTGAAGACTTCCGCGATCTGCCCGTCGATGCCGGTCAGGTCGAGCGGCAGGCGCGTCGTGAAGTCGCCCTTCTTCAGCGCGCGCAGCGCGCGCAGCAACGCCCGGCGATCGAGTGTCTCCGGAGCAAGATGCAGATCGTTCATCGTTGGCCCTCCCCTGCGAACGCCGCTGCCTCGGCGACTCGCCCCGGGGTCTGATGAGCATTCCTTTCATCCTAGTGGTTGCCCGCGCAGCTCACTATCCTTCGCACGCCCGATCGCCGTGTAGCAATTCAGTGTCAGAAAGTCGCTGTTCCGTTACAACACCGAGGCGCCCAGTCGCTGCGCCCCGGGGCCATGAACCGAACGGACCAGTCTGCGAGCGCAAGCGCAGGTGTGGCGTGCAGGTTGCCGCGCGTAGTGTCGGACCGTGGCGAGCCCGCCACGGGAGATGAGCCAATGCTTGCCGCACGCAATGATCTCGGACTCAGAATCTTCTCGACCTGCCCGCCCTCGGCCCGCGCCGCGCGCGACGAGTATCTGCGCCAGGTGCAGGAGATTGCGTCCTGGAGCGAGGATGCCGGCTGCGAAGGGATCCTGGTCTACACCGACAACGCTCAGGTGGACCCGTGGCTCGTCGCGGCGGAGATCATTCGCGCGACGCGCAGGCTCTCCCCGCTGGTCGCGATCCAACCCGCCTACATGCATCCCTACAGCGTGGCGAAGATGGTCACCTCGCTGGCATTCCTCCACGGTCGCCGCGTGTACCTCAACATGGTGGCGGGCGGCTTCACGAACGACCTCGCGGCGCTCAACGACCATACGCCCCACGATGAGCGCTACAGCCGGCTGGGCGAGTACACGGCGATCATCCAGGGGCTGCTGGCGTCCGCTGAGCCCTTCACTTTCAGCGGCAGCTACTACCAGGTCCACAACCTGCGGCTGACGCCGCCGCTGCCGCCCGAGCTCGAGCCCGGCGTCCTCATGTCCGGCTCGTCGGAAGCGGGCATGCAGGCGGCGCGGCGCCTCGGCGCGACACCGATCGAATATCCGAAGCCGGTCGCGGAGTGCGCGGCGGCGCGCCGGGGCGGCCCATCGCGCGGACTGCGCATCGGCCTGATCGCGCGCGACACCGAGGCCGAGGCGTGGCGCGATGCGCACGAGCGCTTCCCGCCGGATCGCAAGGGCCAGCTCACCCACGAGCTTGCCATGAAGACGTCGGACTCCGTGTGGCACCGCCAGCTCTCGAAGCTCGGCGCCCGGGGCCAGGGGGAGGCGGAGCAAAATCCCTACTGGCTGGTGCCGTTCGAGAACTACAAGACGTTCTGCCCGTATCTCGTCGGCAGTTACGCGGCCGTCGCCCAGGCGGTCGCCGGCTACGTCAACGCCGGCTACCGCACCTTCGTGCTCGACGTCCCGGCGAGCCCCGCGGAGCTCTCGCACATCGGCAGGGTGTTCGGGCTCGCCGTCGGTCGGGTGGCCGCATGAGCGCTCACCTGCTGCAGCAGCTGATCACGGAGCGGGCGCAGGCACGCCCGGAAGCGGCGGCCGTGCTCGCCGAGGACGCCGCCCTGCTCACCTACGGCGAGCTGGATGCCGGGAGCAACCGTCTGGCACACATGCTGCGCGAGCTCGGCTGCCGGCGTGGAGATCGCGTGGCGCTGCTGATGCCGAAGTCCCCGCAGGCGATCATGAGCCTCATCGGCGTGCTGAAGGCCGACGCCGCCTACGTGCCCCTCGATACGGCGGGACCCGCGCCGCGGCTGGCGCGCATGCTCGAGGTGTGCGGCTGTCACAGCATTCTGGCCGCGGGGTCCGCCGCGCCGATCCTGCGTGAGGCGCTCGCGCGCGCCACGCTCGCGCAGCAGCCGCTCCTCGGCTGGCTGGACGCTGCGACGCCCTGGAACGGCGAGCCGCCCCCGGCATTCACGGCGGCGGACCTCGACGGCCTTGCCGCGACGCCCGTTGAATCGCTCAACGGCGATACGGATCTCGCGCACATTCTCTTCACTTCGGGCTCTACGGGAGTTCCCAAGGGCGTGATGGTCTCGCACCGCAGCGTCCTGCGCTTTCTCGAGTGGGCGTGGAAGTACTTCGGCATCTCCCAGTCGGACCGCGCATCGCAGCACTCCCCGCTGCATTTCGATCTGTCGACCTTCGACATCTTCAGCACGCTCGGCGCGGGCGCGGAGCTGCACCTGACGCCGAGCGGAGTGAACCTCCTGCCGCACAAGATGGGGCAGCACATCCGCAAGGCACGCCTCACGCAGTGGTTCTCGGTGCCCTCGGTCCTCAACCTCATGGCGAAGCTCGACGTCGTGCGCCCCGGAGACTTCCCGGATCTGCGCCGGGTGATGTGGTGCGGCGAGGTGCTGCCGACGCCGACGCTGATCCACTGGATGCGTCGCCTGCCGCACGCGCGCTTCACCAATCTCTACGGTCCCACCGAGGCAACCATCGCGAGCAGCTACTACACGGTGCCGCGCTGTCCGGCGCACGAGCGCGCGCCCGTCCCGATCGGCACCGCCTGCGACGGAGAGGAGCTCCTGATTCTCGACGACGAGATGCGTCCGGTGCGGGATGGCGAGATCGGCAATCTCTACATCGGCGGCGTGGGCCTGAGTCCCGGCTACTGGAACGATCCGGAGAAGACCCGCAGCGTGTTCCTGCCCCGCCCCGGGGGAGCCGGTCTCGACGAGCGTGTCTACCGCACCGGCGATCTCGGGCGGCGCGGCGCGGACGGGCTGTTGTATTTCGCAGGCCGGACCGACACCCAGATCAAGAGCCGCGGCTACCGCATCGAGCTCGGCGAGATCGAGAGCGCGCTGAATGCGCTGCCGGGCCTGCGCGAGTGCGCCGTGGTCGCCGTGCAGACCGAGGGCTTCGAGGGCTGGATGATCTGCTGCGCCTATGCCACGGCGCGCGGCGCCAACATCCCGCCGTCGGGCCTGCGGCAGAGCCTGGCGAGCGCGCTCCCCACCTACATGCTGCCGGCCCGCTGGATGCACTGCGACGCCCTGCCGAGAAACGCCAACGGCAAGGCGGACCGCGCGGAGCTGCAGCGGCGGTTCCTCACGGCCGAGGCCCAGTCGAGCGCGAGTACGCCGCGCCTCGCATCGGGCCCGGTGCTCACTTAAGGCGCGGGGCCGCATGTCCGACCGCCGCGTCACACTCGAGCGCCTGGGTGCCCTGTTTCTGCAGCACTTTCACGTGGAGGTGCCCTCCCCGGATACCGACCTGCTCGAGACCGGCATGCTCGACTCGCTGCAGCTCGTCGACCTGCTGCTGCTCATCGAGGAGGAGTTCGGCCAGCGCATTTCGCTCCAGGCGATCGAGCTCGATGATCTGCGCACGCTCGCGCGCCTCGCGGAGCTGGTCGGCACCTCTGCGGCGTCCACCCCGGATGCCCGCGCGGTATCGACCAGCAGCGAGGTCCGGCCTCATCGGCCCGAGCCCGTGCGCGGCGCCGCCGTTGGAGGCCGGCGCGAGCTGAACCACCGTGGTTAGGATCCGGCCGTTCACGGAGCAGGACGTGCCGGCGGCCGTCGCGCTCTTCGAGCAGGTCTATCCCGAGCACAGCTGGCCCACGCGGGCGGCGTGCGAGCAGTACTTCCGCGAGATCTTCTTCGGGAATCCCTGGCGACATCTCGACCTGCCCTCGTGGGTCGCCGAGCAGTGCGGCGACATCGCGGGCTTTGCGGGAGTCGTGCCACGCCAGATGACCTTCGGCACACGGCCGCTGAAGGTCGCGGTCGGCTGTCAGTTCATCGTCCACCCAAGCGCGCGCCACAGCCTGATCGCGCTGCAGCTGGCGAAAGCCCTGGTCTCGGGCGCGCAGGATCTGTTCATCACCGACGGCTCGAACGACCAGGTGCGGCGGATGTGGCTCGGGATCGGTGGCGCGGTGCCCATCCTGCCGAACCTCGACTGGACGCGCTTGCTGCGGCCCGCGCGCTACGTGCTCGCGCTCCTCGACAAGGCGCGGCAGCGGCGGCCCCTGCTGCGCGCGGCGCTCGCGCCGTGCGTGCTGGTCGACGCCGTGGCGGCGAGGCTCCGTCCGAACCGCTTCGATCGCAGCGATGACGGGCTCTCGGACCGGCCGCTGGACGCCCGCGAAATGCTCGCCCACATGAGCGGGATCGCGGCTCGCAACGGGGCGCTGCGCCCCCTGTACGATGAGCGATCGCTCGCTTGGGTGCTGGAGCAGGCCGCGCACAAGGTCCGCCACGGTCAGCTGCGGGCGCGGGCGGTGTTCGAGGGCGAGAAGCTGCTCGGATGGTTCATGTATTACGCCCGCGTCGGCGAGGTCAACGAGGTCCTGCAGCTCACCGCGCGCAGCGATTCCTTCGACCGCGTGCTGCAGCGGTTGCTGATCGACGCCTGGCGGCAGGGCGCCACGGCGCTGCGGGGGCGCCTCGATCCGCATCACGTGCAGGAGTACTCCGACCGGCACTGCTGGTTCCGCCGTGAAGGCGCCTGGACGCTGGTGCATTCGCGCCATGACGACGTCGTGTCCGCGATCGAGCGCGGCGCCGCCGAGTTCACCCGTCTGGACGGTGAGTGGTGGCTGCGGTTCCTCGGGGGCTGAGCCGCAAGGCTCAGCTGAGCCGAAAAGCTCAGCTGGGCCGAAAGGCTCAAGCTGAGCGCTGCCGGGACTCGATCCGTGTAACGCACGGGCGCTAGGGTTTGGGGCTACGTACCGTGACCACTCTTACGACGGCATTGCATCAACCATGGGATTCGACAGACGCCGGAAGCGGCTCGGTCGTCGTGGTGCGCGACCTCCGCGGGCTCACCGGCTTCATTCCCGACTGGGAAGAGCTGGCCGCGCAGGCGCTCGAGCCCAACGTCTTCTACGAGCACTGGATGCTGCTGCCCGCGCTCGAGGCCTTTGGCGCCGGCCTCGACGTTGGGGTCGTGCTGGTATTGGCCGGCGGCGACCTCGCGGGTCTGTTCCCGGTGCAATTCACTCCGAGCTTCAGAAACCTGAACGTCAGCGCGGTGAGTGTCTGGCGGCACCTGCACTGCTATCTCGGCACGCCGCTGATCCGCACCGATCGTGCCGGCGACTGCCTCACGGCGCTCCTCGAGTGGCTGCGCCGCAGCCGCCAGGCGCGCTTCCTGGAGCTGCCGTGGATCTCGGGCGATGGCCGCTTCAGGGAGTTGCTGCTCGAGCGGTGCAACGAACTGGGCCTGACGAGCTGGAGGACCGACAGCCACAAGCGAGGGCTGTGGCGGCGGGCGACCCACGCGACCGGCGGCGCGCACTCGGGCGTCTCGGGCGAGTTGCGGCGGCAGCTGCGCCGCAAGGAGCGGCGCCTCGCCGAGCACGGCCGGGTCGAGCATGTCGTCTTGAGCCCCGGCGATGACGTCGCGCGCTGGATCGAGGAGTTCCTGCGCCTCGAGGCGGGCGGCTGGAAGGGCGCCTCCGGCACCGCGCTCGCCTGCTCGGATTCCGGCCGCCGCTACTTCGCGGACATCGCGACTGCCGCATTCCGCCGCGGCCGCCTGCTGATGGTCGGCCTTGATTTCGACGGCGAGCCGATTGCGCGGCGCTGCGCGTTCCGCGCGAACGACGGCTCCTTCGCCTTCAAGACGGCGCACGACGAGAGCTTTGCGAGTCACTCTCCGGGCGCGATCCTGGAGATCGACAACCTGACGCAGCTCGATGGCCTGGAGGGGTTGTGGTGGATGGACTCCTGCACCACCCCCGACAACACGCTCCTCAACCGCATCTGCAACGACTCGAGGACGATCGAGAGCCTCGCGATCGCCAGCGGACCGCTCGGAGAGCTCGTGATCTCGGGCCTGCGGCTGCTGCGCTGGACGAACCGGCGGCTCATCAAGCGAGTTTCAGACCCCACCTCAACCGATGTTGCTTCGTGAGACCATGGACACCCCCCGCACTTGCCTCGAAATCGATGCGGATACCTTCCGCAGCCATTTCAACCTGCGACCGTTCCGGTTCTCCCACAACCTGTCGCGGCACCCGCTGTTCCAGCTGCCGCGCCTCGTCAAGTTGGCGAAGACTCTGGACCGCAGCTATGTCGACTACAACGCCGGGCGGATCCCGGTGAGCCTGCCGAACTGGCAGGACGCGCCGCACACCGGTCTCACGGCCGAGGAGACGATCCACAATACGGCGGAGATCTGCTCGTGGATGGAGCTCAAGCGCGCCGAGCAGTGTCCCGACTTCAAGAGGCTGCTGGACGCGTGCCTCGACGAGATCGCTCCGCTCTCCGAGCCGATCGAACCGGGCATGTGCGAGCGCGAGGCGGCCGTCTTCGTATCGTCGCCCGGCTCCGTGACGCCCTATCACATGGATCACGAGATCAACTTCCTCCTGCAGCTGCGCGGCGCCCAGACCGTGAGCGTATTCAACGCCGACGACGCCGCGGTGCTGTCGGAAGAGGAGCTCGAGGAGTACTTCTCCGGCCCGGCGCTCCACCGCAACATGCGCTTTGCGGAAGCTCACCAGGAGCGCGCCACGGTGTTCGAGCTGTGCGAGGGACAGGGCCTGCACATACCGACCACCGCGCCGCACTGGGTAAAGCAC